>Ga0137364_10000215_pt1 | contig 21033 bp, 19 predicted proteins | sample SagtaG_10_FD_104798 | JGI IMG/M metagenome (GOLD analysis project Ga0137364, IMG submission 104798) | Vadose zone soil microbial communities from Sagehorn Ranch, Mendocino, California, USA - Sage1_L_20_16 metaG | ecosystem: Environmental > Terrestrial > Soil > Vadose zone | place: USA... | reverse complement strand
GGCAGCACGCGCCGCGCGGCGGGCGCGCCGTTGTGCACCAACACGCGCCGGTCGATGCGGCCGGCCCCAATGATGGCCACCTGGGGCGGAACGACGATAAGATTTGCGAAACGTCCGCCGATCATGCCGAAGTTCGACAGCGTGATCGTTGCGCCGCGCAGCTCGTCGGGCGGGATCGAACGCGCCGCGGCGTCGGCGCGCAGCCGATCGATGCCGGCGCGCAAGTCGCGCGCGTCGCGCTCGCCCACATTGCGCAAGACCGGCACAATAAGGCCACCCTCGGTATCAACCGCAATGCCTATATCGATGCGCTTGATGAGCCGCCGCTCGCCCGCCTGCGCATTGTACCAAGCGTTGAGCGAGGGCTCGGCTTGGCAGGCCGCCGCGATGGCGCGCACGACACGGATCGTGACGTCTTCGCCTTTCTGCCAATCCTCGATGTCGGCCTCGTCCGTTACCGTGGTGCGAACCACTTCGGTGTGCGCCGCCGCCATACGTTGCGCCATCGCCCGGCGCATGCCGCGCAGCGGCTCGGCTGGCCCCGCTTCGGCGAGACTCTTGGCGGCGCGCTCCACATCTGCCCGCGTGATGGTGCCGCTGGGTCCGCTCGCTTGCACCAGGTTGAGATCGACGTCGAGCTTGCGCGCCAGCGCCCGCACGGCTGGAAGCACTTGCAAGGTCCGTGCCGGCGTCGGCGCCGGCGGTTCGGCTGCGCGCGGAGCTTTCTCCTCCTGTCCAAGCTCGCCAACGACGGTGCCGGTATCGCCTCGCTCACCTTCGGCAAATTCAACGAGAGGTGCGCCGACCTTGATCAGATCGCCCTTGCCGCCGAACAGGCGCGCGATCTGGCCGCTCCACGGGGAGGGGACCTCGACCACTGCTTTGTCGGTCTCGACCGACACCAGCGGCTGATCGACCACCACGCGATCACCCTCATTGACGTGCCACGTGACGATTTCGGCCTCCTCGAGGCCTTCGCCCAGATCCGGCAACAGGAATTGGCGCATGGCAATTTCCGTCGGGTTCAGGCGAATTCGCAGGCTTTGCGCGTGGCCGCGACGATGCGGGGGACCGAAGGAATGTAACGTTGTTCGAGCCGCGGCAGCGGCATAATGGTGTCGTAGCCGGTCACTCTCGCGACTGGCGCGAGGAGAGAGGTGAGGCCGCGCTCGGCGATCAGCGCGGCAATTTCCGCGCCGAAGCCGCCCGTGCGCGCTGCCTCGTGCACGATGACGCAACGGCCGGTCTTCGTCACGGAGGCGAGCACGGTCTCCTCGTCGTAAGGCTTGAGCGTGGCAAGATCGATGACTTCCGCCTCGATGCCCTGGCCGGCGAGCTCGGCGGCGGCGGCGAGCGTCTCCTTCACCACCGCCCCCCAGCTGATGAGGGTCACGTCGTGCCCTTGCCGCAGCACGAAGGCAATGTCGAGCGGTAGCGCTTCGCCGTTATCCTCAACTTGCCCTTTCGCCGCGCGATAAATGCGCGTCGGTTCGAGGAACACCACCGGGTCCGGGTCGCGGATCGACGCGAGCAAGAGCCCGTAGGCGCGCTCCGGCGAGGACGGCATGACGACCCGCAGGCCCGGGATATGCGCGAGCATGGCTTCGGTGCTCTCCGAATGATGCTCGGGCGCACGGATGCCGCCGCCATGCGGCGTGCGCAGCACCATGGGGCAGCTCAACCGTCCCTGGGTGCGGTTGCGCAGCCGTGAGGCATGGTTCACGAGCTGATCGATGCAGGGATAGATGAAACCCATGAACTGGATTTCGCCCACGGGCTTGAGCCCTTGCGCCGCCATGCCGACGCAAAGGCCGCTGATCAAGAGCTCGGCGAGCGGCGTGTCGATCACCCGCTCGGCGCCGAACCGTTGCTGCAGTCCCACGGTGGCGCGGAAAACGCCGCCGTTGATGCCGACGTCCTCGCCCAGCACCACCACGTTGGCATCCTCTTGCATGGCGCGGGCCAACGCCAGATTGATCGCTTCGATCAGCGTGAGCTCAGGCATCCGAGCCTCCGCTGAGCTGCGCTCGCTGGCTCGCGTAGGTTCGCGGCAGCTCGGCGTAGAGATGATCGAACATCGTCTCAGGCGCGCGCGGCGAGGACGCCAAATAGCGTTCGATCGCCGCCTCGATCTCCTTCTGGCATTCGGCCGCGAGCTCTTCCTCCTGCGCCTTGCCCCACGCTTTTTGGCTGACAAGATAGGCGCGCAGCCGCGCGATCGGCTCCTCCTTCCAGCGCGTCTGAACCTCCTCGGGGGGGCGGTAGCGCGCCGCGTCATCGGCGGTCGTATGGTCGCTCAGCCGATAGGTCAGCGCCTCGATCAGCCGCGGCCCGCCGCCCGCGCGAGCCTGCGCGATCGCCTCCTCCGCCGCCGCGCGCACGGCGATGACATCGTTGCCGTCAACCTGTTCGCCGGTAAAGCCGGCGGCGATCGCCTTCTGCGCCAGCGTTTGCGACGCCGTTTGCAGCTTGAGCGGCACTGAGATCGCCCATTGATTGTTGTTGGCGACGAACAGCAGCGGCAGTTTGTGGACCCCGGCAAAGTTCATCGCTTCCCACACATCGCCCTTGGAGGTGGCGCCGTCACCGAACAGACAAACTGCAACGCGCGGCTCCTTTCTCAGCTTGAATGCGTAGGCGACGCCCGCGGCCTGGGGCGCTTGCGACCCGACGGGGATGCAGTAGGGGAAATCGTGAGCGGGTCCGGAGGACAGGTTGCCGCGTTCGTCACCGCCCCAAAATAAAAGAATCTCCTCCATCTTCGTTCCACGCCAGAGCAAGGTGCCATTGTCGCGGTAGGAGGGAAGCAGCACGTCCTCCTGTCGCATGGCACTGGCAATGCCGACCGCCACCGCCTCTTGACCGAGCGAGACCGCGTAGGTCCCAAGCCGGCCGGTGCGTTGCAGGGAGACCGCCTTAAGATCGAATGCACGCGTGAGCACCATGCCGCGATAAAGCGCGAGCAGCTTCGGGATATCCGAGGCAAAGTCGGGGAGCGGCCGTAGCACCGTGCCGTCCGGCGCAAGGTAGCTGCGCTGGCGCACCTCGAAGCGTGCAACGACGGGGAGCCCTTCGTCAGCCATCACTCTTTATTCCTATGCGGGTGTTCGCCTGGGGCGGCGGGAAGGGCTTTCCCCATGCTGGAAGGCGACTTACGAGCAAGCTTAGGGACTTCGCGCCTCCGCACAAGCGCCTCGGGCTGCTCGCACGCGTGGCGCGTTGCGCACACTGTGCAGGCGCTGAATTCCGTCCAGAGACGGCCAACCGGAAACTTCGCCACTATCCACAATGGTTTGCGCCGTCATGCAACTGTCATCGGACCATCATAGAACGATGACATGGGGCACGTAGGAATGCTGGCGCCGACAGAATCGAGCGGGAACCTCGGTCCTTCCGGGCGTCTCGCTGCAACTAACCAGCAAAGAATCTCAACGACGCAAAAGCACGGGATCCGCGGGTGAAACCCGTGGCCGCTTGAAGCTTTGACGTCTAACGACGAACAGGAGAGAGCCTTGAAACTTTTCCACAGTCTTATGGCCGCCGGCTTCATCGCCGCAGCGGCGGGCTGGCCCGCGCTTGCCATCGACATATCGGGTGCTGGCGCCACGTTCCCCTATCCCATCTACGCCAAATGGGCCGATGCCTATAAAAAGGAAACCGGCAACGGGCTGAACTATCAGTCAATCGGCTCAGGCGGCGGCATCAAGCAGATCAAGGCGAAGACCGTCACATTCGGCGCCTCTGATGCGCCGCTGCTCGGCAAGGAACTGGACGAGAGCGGTCTTATTCAGTTCCCGATGGTCATGGGCGGCATCGTGCCGGTGGTGAATATCGAGGGCATGAAGTCTGGCGATCTCGTGATCGACGGCCCGACGCTTGCCAAGATCTTTCTCGGCGAGATCAAGACCTGGAACGATCCAGCTATCGCCAAGCTCAACCCGTCCGCCAAGCTGCCGTCGCAGTCGATCGCCGTCGTGCATCGCTCCGACGGCTCGGGTACGACATACAACTTTGCGTATTACCTGGCCGAAGTCAGTCCGGACTGGAAATCGAAGGTAGGCTTCAATACGTCGGTCGAGTGGCCGGTTGGGATCGGCGCCAAAGGCAACGAAGGTGTTGCCAACAACGTCGCGCAGACGAAAGGCTCGATCGGCTATGTCGAGTATGCCTATGCCAAGCAGAACAAGTTGACCTACACAAAAATGGTCAACAAGGCCGGCAAGACCGTTGAGCCCACTTCCGCGACTTTCCAGGCAGCTGCGGCCAACGCCAACTGGGATTCAGCGCCGCGTTACGGCGTCATTCTCGCCAATCAGCCGGGCGTGGAATCCTGGCCGATGACGGCGGCGACATGGATCTTGATGTACAAGAAGCCGCAGGATCCGGCGGCTGCCGCCGAGGCGCTGAAATTCTTCGCCTGGTCGTACGAGAACGGGGCGAAGATGGCGGAGGAACTCGATTACATTGCGATGCCGAAGAACGTCGTCGACAGCGTCAAGAAGACTTGGGCGGGCGAGGTGAAGGACGCATCGGGCAAGCCGCTCTACGCAATGGCCCGTTGAGTTGGCCGTGGTCAACGTCGCGCTGCAGGGCGATGTGGTCGCGGCCTACGGGTTTGCCGCGCGGGCCAAAGCGCTTAATCGGCTGCGTGGCATCGACATCGTCTTCCGCGTTCTCACCCGCGTCGCGGCGCTGGGGGTGCTGGTCATCCTCGGCGGCGTCATTATTTCCCTCATCGACGGCTCGCTGCCGGCGCTCCGCGCTTTCGGCCTCAACTTCCTTGTTGAGGAGCGCTGGAACCCGGTTACGGACAAATTCGGCGCGCTCGCGCCGATCTACGGCACCCTCGTCACGTCGTTTATTGCGATGCTGATCGCGGTCCCGGTCGGGCTGCTGATCGCTGTGTTTCTGACCGAGTTGTGCCCAATGTGGTTGCGGCGGCCCATTGGGATCGCCATTGAGCTGTTGGCCGGCATTCCCAGCATCATCTACGGCATCTGGGGCCTGTTCGTATTCGCGCCGTTCCTGCAGGAGACCCTGCAACCATCCCTGATTGCCGTCTTCGGCAATATCCCCGTGTTGTCGGCGCTGTTTGCTGGTCCGCCCTACGGCATCGGCATCCTGACGGCGGGCCTGATCCTCGCGATCATGGTGCTCCCCTTCGTCACCTCGATCTCGCGCGATGTGTTCGATGCCGTGCCGACCGTGCTGAAGGAAGCCGCCTACGGCATCGGCTGCACCACTTGGGAGGTCGTGCGCTATGTCGTGCTGCCTTACGCCCGCGTCGGCGTCATCGGCGGGGTGATGCTGGGGCTCGGCCGGGCGCTGGGCGAGACGATGGCCGTGACGTTCGTGATCGGTAACGCGCACAGGGTGTCGTCCTCCCTGCTGGCGCCCGGCACTACCATTTCGGCGACGATCGCCAATGAATTTACCGAGGCGGTCGGTGACCTCTATACCTCCTCGCTGATCGCGTTGGGTCTCATCCTCTTCGTGATCACCTTCATCGTGCTTGCGATCGCGCGCTACATGTTGTTGCGCATCGAGCGCCGGATCGGATGAAACCATGACCTCGCTTTACGCCGCGCGCCGCCGCCGCAACCGGATCATGATGAGGCTTTCGCTTGCCGCCACGCTGATGGGGCTGGCCTGGTTGGTGGTGATCCTCGCCGTGCTGCTGTGGGAGGGCCTCTCCGGCCTCTCGCTCGCGGTCTTCACCGAGATGACACCGCCACCCGGTGGCACCGGCGGGCTGCTCAATCCCATCGTCGGCAGCCTCATGCTGACGATTCTGGCAGTGCTGATCGGCACCCCCATCGGGATCCTGGCCGGCACCTACATGGCCGAATATGGCCGCCACGACCGGCTGACATCCGTCGTGCGATTCATCAACGATATCCTGCTCAGCGCGCCCTCGATCGTGGTTGGCTTGTTCATCTATGAGGTGATGGTCGCGCCAATGGGACATTTCTCCGGCCTTGCAGGCGCGGTCGCACTCGCGGTCATCGTCATACCCGTGGTGGTGCGCACGACCGAAGACATGCTGATCCTCGTGCCGAATGAGTTGCGCGAGGCTGCGGCGGCGCTTGGAACGCCGCGCGCGTTCGTGATCACGACCGTGTGCTACCGCGCCGCCAAGGCCGGCATGATTACCGGCGTGCTGCTCGCGACCGCCCGCATCAGCGGCGAGACCGCGCCGCTCTTGTTCACTGCCCTCAGCAATCAGTTCTGGAGCAGCAATCTCAACGCGCCGATGGCAAGCTTGCCAATGGTCATCTTCCAATTCGCGCTCTCGCCCTACAAGGACTGGCAGATGCTGGCCTGGACGGGCGCGCTGATCATCACCTTCACCGTGCTCTCGCTTTCGATCATCGCGCGCGCACTTGCCGCATCGAGAAAACCGTAATGAATGTCGCCTCGGTTGCCGTACACAGCGTCGCCCACGCCCCGGTCAACACGAGCGGCTTGGCGGAGAAGCTTTCCATCCGCAATCTCGAGTTCTACTACGGCGCCAGCAAAGCGCTCAACGGCATCAGCTTGCCGCTCTACCAGAACAGGGTCACTGCTTTCATCGGCCCATCCGGCTGCGGGAAGTCCACGCTGCTGCGCGTTCTCAACCGGATGTATGACCTCTATCCCAATCAGCGAGCGGAGGGCGAAGTCCTATTCGACGGCGACGATATTCTTTCGCCCAAGCAGGATCTCAACCTCTTGCGCGCGCGCATCGGCATGGTGTTCCAGAAGCCGACGCCGTTTCCGATGTCGATTTACGAGAACATCGCCTTCGGCGTTAGGCTCTACGAAAGGCTCCCGCGCTCGGGAATGGATGGCCGGGTCGAGACCTCGTTGCGGCGTGCTGCGCTCTGGGACGAGGTCAAGGACAAGCTCGGGGCCAATGGACTGAGCCTCTCCGGCGGCCAGCAGCAACGGCTCTGCATCGCCCGCACTGTTGCGGTCGAGCCCGAGGTGATTCTGTTCGACGAGCCGTGCTCGGCGCTCGACCCGATCTCCACCGCAAAGATCGAGGAACTGATCGACGAGCTCAAGGAGGATTACACGATCGTGATTGTCACGCACAACATGCAGCAAGCGGCCCGTGTATCCGACTTCACCGCCTTCATGTATCTCGGGGAGCTGATCGAGTTCGACACCACGAGTAAAGTGTTCACTGCGCCGAGTGATCGACGCACTCAGGACTACATCACGGGGCGCTTCGGCTAAATAACGCCGCTCGCCAGCCAGGACGAAACAGATGGTCATCTCCGATCATACGGCCAAGGCCTTTGACATCGATTTGCAGGAGCTCGCTCGCCTGGTGGCGGAGATGGGTGGTCTCGCGGAGAAGCAGGTTGCGGATGCGGTTGATGCGCTCGCGCAACGTGACGCCGATCGCGCGCAGCGGACCGTGGCCGCCGATCCCGAAATCGATGCGCTGCAGGCGGAGATCGAGGAAAAAGCCGTGCTGACGATCGCCCGCCGGCAGCCGATGGCCGTCGACCTGCGGGAGATCGTCGGAGCGCTGCGGGTCTCGAACGACCTCGAGCGTATCGGCGATCTGGCCAAGAACATTGGCAAGCGGGTCATGGCTCTCGACGGGGAATTTCATCCACCCAAATTGATCCGCGGCGTCGAGCATATGGGGTCCATGGTTCTGGCCCAGCTCAAAGAGGTGCTCGACAGCTACGCCCGCCACGATCTCAAGAAAGCGCTCGCGGTATGGAATGGCGACGAGGAGATTGATGCCATCTGCACTTCGCTGTTCCGCGAGCTGTTGACCTATATGATGGAGGATCCGCGTCATATTACTTTCTGCATCCATCTGATGTTCTGCGCCAAAAACATCGAGCGCATGGGCGATCACGCCACCAATATCGCCGAGACCGTCTATTACATGGTCGAGGGCCACGCGATCACCGACCAGCGGCGTAAGGGCGACACCACCGCGTTCGCACCTCTGGCAGCGGAGAAATGAAAACGAATGAAAGCCAACATCCTGATCGTGGAGGACGAGGAGGCGCTATCGCTGCTGCTGCGGTACAATCTCGAGTCGGAGGGCTATGCGGTCGAAACGGTCGCGCGCGGGGACGAGGCCGATTTGCTGCTCAAGGAGCACTCGCCCGATCTCGTCATCCTCGACTGGATGCTGCCGGGCCTTTCCGGAATCGAGCTCTGCCGCCGATTGCGCGCGCGGGCGGAAACCAAGCGACTGCCGATCATCATGCTCACCGCCCGCGGTGAGGAGACCGAGCGGGTGCGAGGGCTCGCGACCGGCGCCGATGACTACATCGTCAAGCCGTTCTCGGTTCCTGAATTGAGTGCGCGCGTGCGTGCGCTGTTGCGGCGCGCATTGCCCGAGCGCATCGCCGACGTGCTGTCGTTCGGCGACCTCGAGGTGGACCGCGAGAAAAGACGCGTCTCGCGCGCCGGCCAAGCGATCGACCTCGGCCCGACCGAATATCGGCTGCTCGAATTCCTGATGGAGCGGCCGGGCCGCGTGTTCTCGCGCGAACAGCTGCTCAACGGTGTTTGGGGCAGCCAGATCTACATCGATGAACGCACGGTGGACGTTCATGTCGGCCGGCTGCGCAAGGCGCTCAACCGCGGCCACCACACGGATCCGATCCGCACCGTGCGCGGTGCCGGCTATGCGCTCGATGATCGCTTCGGGAAGACGGGTTGATCGATCAGCCTCGGAACTGCCGTCGATCCCGGCGCATGTTCGGCGGCTGGTAGGCCACGCGCGAGTGATAGGCGCAATAGGGCAGGCCGGTGATGGTCTGCCCGCCGCAAAAGAAGAAGTCGGGCTGCCCGGGATCCCCGATCGGCCAGCGGCAGGTTTCCTCCGTGAGCTCGAGCAGGGTACGGCGCTGGCCGAGCGGGATAACGTTGTCGATGAACTCCGGCTCCGGCTCGATATCGAGGTCATAGGCGTGGGCAAGCGCGGTGTTGCCCCGGATCGAAGGCCGCGAGACCCGCAGCATGTGCGAATGGACGCGCGGCTTGCGCGGGCGCGGGGCGGCCGAGGATGGCGCCTTGGCGCGGCCGGATAGCCCGAGGCGGTGCACCTTGCCGATCACCGCATTGCGGGTCACGCCGCCAAGCGCCGCGGCGATTTGACTCGCCGATAGCCCCTCGGCCCACAGCTTCTTCAGCGTTTCGACGCGCTCATCGGTCCAGGTCATGTCAAGCTCCTCGCCAGCCGCGACGGCGGAGACGTCGAGACAGAATCCCACTGCGGGTCTGGGCAACGATCAGTTGGCCCGACGCATACCCGCGCTACCGATTGACGCTAGTGACTGTCCGCCGCACGAAATGTCGTATTCGACGAGGGAAAAGCTACAATATGGCGGGAGTCAGGCGCAAGAGTCCCCTCGACCTGCTTCCACATGTTCTGTTCACGTTGGCCAATGCGTCCACACTTATCTGCACGGCTGTGTATTGCGGCTAACTTTTGCAGCTGGCGGCGCGGCCTTTGCCTGATGTTGACAGGCGAGCACGCAGCAATAGAATACCTTACCGTGCCGCCCGGAGAGGCGGCACGTTTCGTTTCTGCGGATTGTCGGCTCGTCGATGAGTAGCGCCCAAATATCGCATTTGCTGCCGACCTACGCGCGCGTCGATCTTGCTTTCGAACGCGGCGAAGGCGCCTGGCTCGTCGCGACCAATGGCGACCGCTATCTCGATTTCACGTCGGGGGTTGCCGTCAATGCGCTCGGCCACGCGCATCCGCACCTCGTCGAAGCGATCACGAAACAGGCCCACAAGGTCTGGCACGTCTCCAACCTCTACCGCATCCCCGAGAGCGAACGGATCGCCGAACGCCTATGCGCCGCGAGTTTCGCGGACGTGGTGTTTTTCTCCAATTCCGGTGCCGAAGCCATGGAATGCGCGATCAAAATGGCGCGCAAATATCAGTCGGCGAACGGTCGGCCCGAACGCTACCGCATGGTCACGTTCGAGGGCGCCTTCCACGGCCGCACCCTCGCCACCCTCGCCGCCGGCGGTCAGAAGAAATATCTCGACGGGTTCGGCCCGGTGGTCCAGGGCTTCGACCAGGTGGCGTTCGGCGATCTCGAAGCGGCCAAGCGGGCGGTCGGGCCCGAGACCGCCGCGATCCTGATCGAGCCCATCATGGGCGAGGGCGGCGTGCGCGTTGTGCCAAGCGAATTCTTGCGCGCGCTGCGGCGGCTGTGCGACGAGCATCGATTGCTGCTGGTGTTCGACGAGGTGCAAACCGGCGTCGGCCGCACCGGCGAGTTCTTCGCCTACCAGCGCTGTGGCGTCACGCCGGATATCATGGCGCTTGCCAAGGCTTTGGGCGGTGGCTTTCCCCTGGGCGCCTGCCTCGCCACGGCGGAGGCGGCCAAGGGCATGACGACGGGCACGCACGGCTCGACCTTTGGCGGGAACCCGCTCGCGATGGCCGCTGCTGGGGCCGTGCTCGACGTAGTGCTCGCCGACGGTTTTCTCGAGCGCGTACGCCGGGTCTCGCTCGTGCTCAAACAAAAGCTCGCCGCGATCGCCGACCGCTATCCCACGGTGGTGGCCGAACTGCGCGGGGAAGGACTCCTCGTCGGTCTGCGCGCCGCAGTGCCGAGTGCTGAGCTCGTCGACGAGCTGCGGGCAGAGAAGATGATCACGGCCGCGGCCGGCGACAACGTCGTGCGGCTGCTGCCGCCGCTCATCGTGAGCGAGGAGGAGATAGCGGACGCGGTCAGGCGCCTCGAGCGGGCCTGTGCTCGCATCGCCAAGGCGCAGGAAAAGCCGCAAAAACGAGGAGCGGCGAGATGAAGGGCCGCGACTTCCTCGACCTCATCGACATCCCCGCGCAAGAGCTGCGCGGGATGATCGAGGCGAGCCGCGCTATGAAGGCGCGCCGCCAGGTCGATGCGCGGCCGCTCGAGGGGCGCACGCTTGCTATGATCTTCGATAAGCCCTCGACCCGCACCCGCGTCTCCTTCGACGTCGCCATGCGCCAGCTCGGAGGCGCGGCCATCCTGCTGACCGGGCAGGAGATGCAACTGGGGCGAGGCGAAACGATCGCCGACACGGCGCGCGTTCTCTCGCGCTATGTGGACATCATCATGATTCGCACGCTCGATCATGACATTCTGACCGAGCTTGCGCGGCATGCCACCGTGCCGGTCATCAACGGTCTCACGCGTCGCTCGCATCCCTGCCAGGTGCTCGCCGACCTCATGACTTTCGAAGAACACCGCGGGCCCATTCGCGGCAAGACCGTGGCCTGGACTGGTGACGCCAACAACGTTCTCACCTCCTGGATGCATGCCGCCGAGCGGTTCGATTTTCGCTTACAAGTGGCAACCCCGCCCGAGCTCGCTCCGAAAAGATGGCTGATCGACTGGGCGAAAACGTCAGGCGCGGCGATTCACATTGGCAGCGAGCCCGAGGAGGCGGTGAGCGGCTCCGATTGCGTGGTAACGGATACCTGGGTTTCCATGGGCGACAAGGATGGCCAACGCCGGCACAACCTGCTCACGCGCTACCAGGTCAACGCCCGTCTCATGGCGCTGGCCAACCCGGGCGCCGTTTTCATGCATTGCCTGCCGGCCCATCGCGGCGAGGAGGTCACGGACGAAGTGATCGATGGGCCGCAGTCGATTGTGTTCGACGAGGCCGAGAACCGCCTGCACGCCCAAAAAGGCATTTTGGCCTGGTGCTTGAGCGCCCGGTAGGGTTTTGGTCTGCGCGTTGAACGCGCGCTGGATGCTGCCACGCAGCGGCAGCCGATTCCGCTGAAATTCGAGCCGGGGCATGAACTCCTCGACGCTCGACATTACATATCGAACCAGCATGTCTGACCCCCGCATGGAAATTCCAGCACGCGCGCCCGCCGCCACCTCCGCCGACGATACGATCTTGCCCTTCAAGGTCGAGGCGCTGGACCTGCGCGGGCGGGTCGTGCGCTTTGGCCCGGCGATCGACGCGATCCTGTCGCGTCACAGCTATCCCGCGCCGGTGGCGAAGCTTTTGGGCGAAGGGATCGTGCTGACCGTGCTGCTCGGCTCAACGTTGAAATTCGAAGGCCGCTTCATCCTTCAGACTCAGAGCGATGGGCCGGTACGAATGCTGGTCATCGACTACACCACGCCTGGCAAGGTGCGCGGCTGCGCCCGCTTCGATTCTGCTCGCGTCGCGACCGCCATTGCGGCAGGCGCCGCCGATGCGGGCGCGCTGCTCGGCCGCGGCCATCTGGCCATGACCATCGACCAGGGACCGGACACCGCCCGCTACCAGGGCATCGTCGCGCTCGAGGGCAAGGGCCTCGAACATGCCGCGCACGAGTATTTTCTGCGCTCGGAGCAGATCCCCACCCGGGTGCGCTTGGCTGTCGCCGAGGAGCTGCGAGCGGGCGCGGGTGGCGCGCGACACCACTGGCGCGCGGGCGGATTGCTGTTGCAGTTCCTGCCCCAGTCGCCGGAGCGCGTCCAGCGGGCAGACCTCGACCCCGGTGACGTGCCGGAGGGGATCGAGCTGCCGACAGCGCCCGAGGACGACGCTTGGGTCGAAGGCCGCGCGCGGGTTGCGAGCGTCGAGGACCTCGAGCTGCTCGACCCCGATACCTCGGCCGAACGGTTGCTCTACCGGCTATTCAATGAACGGGGCGTGCGCGTTTTCCGCAGCCGCGATTTAGAGGCCCAGTGCTCGTGCTCGCGCGAACGCGTCGAACGAATGCTGCGCAGCTTTCCCCAGGACGACCGCGACCACATGGTCGAGAACGGCAAGATCACGGTTACCTGCGAGTTTTGCAACTCGACCTATGTATTCGAGCCGATGGATGTGGCTGGGCCGGCATCCTAGCGCATGTCGTTCGCACTGGAGCGCGAGCGGCGAACTCGATTTTGCCGACAGAAGAGGGAGCGCACCGAAAGGGTGCCTAGGAGGTCAATACAATGAACGTGGTCTAATTGATCGTGCGCTCCCGCTGTGGGGCATCGAGCGAGAAGGCAGGAATGTCGATGTCGAACTTTTCGCCGGCCGCGGTCACCATCCCGTAGGTTCCAGTCATGAAACCGGAAGACGTGGGCAGCGGGACGCCGCTGGTATATTCGAAATTCTCGCCTGGCTTGAGCACCGGCTCCTCCCCCACCACGCCCGCGCCGCGCACCTCCTGCAGGCGACCTTGCGCGTCTGTGATGCGCCAATGACGAGTTTTGAGTTGGACGGTGTCGCGCCCGCGATTAGTGAGCGTAATGGTATAGGCCCAAAAGAAATAGCCGTTCTCGGGCGAGGAGCGGTCGGCCAGGAAGCGGGGCGTGGCCGTGACCTCGATCTGGCGGGTCACGGCACGATACGCTGCTTTAGGGGCATCCATCGGAGAGCCTCTACCTGCTCCGGGCACTGTGTCGCGTGTGCGAGCGTAGTGAACAGCCTAAGCGCCGGGCCTGCAACTGTCGCGAGGGGTGATTCCAAACCGGGCAAAGGTCCACTAGATCTAAATGCATCCGTCACCGCTTGAAAGATCGCCGCCAATGCACGCCCCTGTGGTTACCACTGGACGCGATCTGCGGCTCGACTTGTTTCGGGGACTCGCGCTCTGGCTGATCTTCCTCGATCATATCCCCTCGAACGTGGTCGCTTGGGGCACGATCCGCAATTACGGCTTCAGCGACGCCACCGAAATCTTCGTCTTCGTCTCCGGTTACACCGCGGCTTTCGTCTATGGCAAGGAGATGCGCGAACGCGGGTTCATAATCGCGGGCGCGCATGTCCTGCGGCGGGTCTGGCAGATCTATGTCGCCCACGTGTTCCTGTTCGCGATTTATCTCGCCGAAATTTCCTATGTCGCGACCAGTTTCGAGAACCCGCTCTACGCCGAAGAGATGAATATTCTCGACTTTCTCAAACAGCCGGAGGTGACGATCGTCCAGGCGCTGCTGCTCAAGTTCAAGCCGGCCAACATGGACATATTGCCGCTCTACATCGTGCTGCTGCTCCTGTTTCCGCCGATCCTGCGATTGCTGCAGTTTAGGGCTTCGCTTGCGCTCGGTGCTTCGGTGCTGCTCTACGTGCTCACCTGGCACTTCAACTGGAACCTGCCGAGCTATCCCGAAGGTCACTGGTTCTTCAATCCGTTCGCCTGGCAATTGTTGTTCGTGTTCGGCGCCTGGTGTGCGCTCGGGGGCGCGCAACGACTCGGGGCGGTGTTGCAGTCGCGGATCACCTTGGGCGTAGCGGTCGCGTATCTCTTGTTCGCCTTCGTTATTACGCTGACCTGGTATCTGCCCGGCATGGGCCAATACGTTCCGCACTGGCTGGAGCAGCTGATCTACCCGATCGATAAGGTCAATCTCGACGCGCTGCGCTTTGCGCATTTTCTGGCGCTGGCGGTGGTGACGGTGAGGTTCATTCCCCGCGAGTGGCCGGTGCTGAAATCGCGTTGGCTGTGGGCGCCGATCGTCTGCGGGCAGCACTCGCTCGAAATCTTCTGCCTGGGCGTATTCCTGTCCTTTGCCGCGCATTTTGCGATGGTGGAAATCTCGGGCGCCATCTGGATGCAGTTGCTGCTCAGTGCGGTGGGCATACTCGTCATGATTGCAGTTGCCGGCCTGCTAAGCTGGTATAAGAGGGCAGAAGGACGTACCGGATCGCGCCCGAAAAAAACGCCGGACGCGGACCTCGCGGGAGGCGAGGCATGAACAGGGCCATTGCAGTACCTGTGGCCGCCTTGGCTGCGGCCCTATCGCTCATCCCCGGCGCGCGGGCCAGCGAGGGCCAGCCTTGCGACATTCCGGGCTATTTGTTGTCTGGAAACAATGAATTAAAGCACGTGACCGAGGCCGTCCAAAAGGAGAAGCGGCTCACCATCGCCGTCGTCGGAACCGGCTCCTCTATTCTCGCAGGTCCCGACGGCCCGCGCTCGGCCTATCCGGCACGGCTCGAGGCGGTGCTCAAAGCGAAGCTTCCTTCGGTTGCGGTCAAGGTCGTCAGCCTCGTCAGAACCCGGATGACGACGGAGGACTTGGCCAAGGGCATGGAAAAATTGGTGAACGACGAGAAGCCCGACCTGGTGATCTGGCAAACCGGCACGCTTGATGCCATCCGCAGGGTCGACCCCGACGAGTTCAGGGCGGCGCTCGAGGAAGGGGTCGAGACGCTGCACAAAGGCGGCGCCGACGTCATCTTGATGAATATGCAGTACAGTCCCCGCACCGACATCATGGTTCCGCTCGGCCCATACGCCGACAATATGCGGGTGGTGGCGCAGCAGCACGAGATTCCGCTGTTTGATCGGCTTGCCATTATGCGGCATTGGTCCGATATCGGCGCGTTCGATCTCTATGCCGCCGGAAAGGATAATGTGCTTGCCCAGCGCGTGCACGATTGCATCGGCCGGGGCATTGCCTCTATGATTATCGACGCCGCCCATTTGCATCCCGAGTCCAAGGCGGCGCAATAAACAGGCGTCAAACGAGGAAAAAAGCCTCCAGAGGGACGAAACTTACAGCATGCATTGTCAGGTCTTTTTGCGTCGTGGGGCCCTGCTCGGGGCCGTTGCGACAGCGGCACTAATTGCATTGCTTCCGGCGCAGGCGCAGATGCCTGTCCCGGTCGCTGTTCCCGCCGCGGTGCCATCCGCCGGCTCGATCACGCGGCCAGCCGCGTGCACGCTGACGCTCGAGCAAGTACGCTTTGATCGCCCATTTCCCCGGATTGGGAGGCTCCTCGCCAGCGGCAATCCGATCAAAATTGTGGCGCTCGGCTCCTCATCTACCTACGGGGCCGGCGCAAGCACCTCGTCCGCCTCTTATCCGAGCCGCCTGGCGGACGATCTGGCCCGCCGATTTCCGGGACATGCCATCACGGTGTTGAACCGCGGCGTCAACGGCGACGAAATCGCGGGCATGCTCGCGCGCCTCGACACCGCCGTCGTTGCCGAAAAACCCGATCTGGTGCTGTGGCAGGTTGGTACGAATTCGTTGCTGCGCGACAAAGCAGTGCCGCCGCACGCCTCGCTTCTGCACGAAGGCTTGGCGCGCCTGAAGGCGACCGGCGCCGACGTCGTGTTGCTCGATCCGCAATATGCGCCGCGAGTCCTCGCCAAGCCGAATGTGGGCGGCATGGTCTCGCTCATCGCCACGACCGCGAAGGCGGAGAATGTCAGTCTCTTTCATCGCTTCGATCTGATGCGGCACTGGTACGAGACCGAGCACCTGCCATTCGACACCTTCGTCTCGGCGGACGGGCTGCACATGAACGATTGGAGTTACGCCTGCCTCGCCAACGCGCTCGGAATGGCGATCGCCGAGGCCGCGAGCCGGCCCACCGCGACCGCGATCAGGACGCAGCCGGTGCGTTAATCGACCATTTGGGCAGCGCTTTTTCCCGACCCGCATGTACGCGCCCTTGAGGACGCGCTTCTGCTCCCGCATGGAGAGTCGGAGAACAACGGCCTTACGCCGCCTTCAGCGCGGTGAGCAGATCCTCGACCAGGTCGTCCGGATGCTCCAGCCCGCATGAGAGCCGCAGCAGCCCGTCGGTGATGCCGAGCTCGGCGCGGGCGGCCGGCGTGAGGCGCTGATGGGTCGTGGTTGCCGGGTGGGTGATCAAGCTCTTGGCGTCGCCGAGATTGTTGCTGATGCGGACGAGCTTGAGCGCATCCTGGAAGCGGAACGCGGCGGCCTTGCCGCCTTTGATCTCGAAGGCGACGAGCGTCGAGCCCCCACTCATCTGCCGCCGCACAATGTCCGCTTGCGGATGGTCGGGCCGGCCGGGATAGATCAGGCGCGAAATCTTCGGATGCTCGGCCAGGACAACCGAGATGGTCGCGGCTGTGTCGGTCTGCCGGCGCACACGCACGCAAAGCGTCTCCAGGCCTTTGAGCAGGACCCATGCGTTGAACGGCGACAGCGACGGGCCGGTCTGGCGGATCAATGTTGCAACGTGGTCCTGAATGAATTTTTCGGAGGCGAGGATGACACCGCCGAGGCAACGGCCTTGGCCGTCGATATGTTTGGTGGCGGAATAGACCACGCAGTCGGCCCCAAGCTCGAGCGGCCGCTGGAAGAGCGGGGTCGAGAACACGTTGTCGACGACCAGCGTCGCGCCGGCTGCATGCGCGATCTCGGCGATCGCCTTGATGTCGAGTACCTCAAGCGCCGGGTTGGTGGGCGTTTCCAAGAAGAATGTCTTCGTGTTCGGCCGCACGGCCTTGCGCCACTGATCGAGATCGGTGCCCTCGACCAGCGTCGAGGCGACGCCGTAGCGCGGCAGGTGCTCCTCGACCACATAAAGGCAGGAGCCGAACACCGCTTTCGATGAGACGATATGATCGCCGGAGCGCACCTGGCCCATCAGCGCAGTGGTCACTGCTGCCATCCCCGTCGCAGTCGCGCGCGCGGCCTGCGCGCCTTCGAGCGCCGCGATGCGCTGCTCGAACATGGTCACGGTGGGATTGGCGAAGCGGGAGTACTGATAGCCCGGCTCTTCATTCTTGAAGCGCTTTTCCGCGCTTAGGGCGCTCTCATAGACATAGCCCTGGGTGAGGAAGAGTGCCTCCGATGTTTCGCCGAATTGCGAGCGCAGGATCCCGGCATGCACGAGTTCGGTTTCGGGGCGATAGCTTCGCTTGGCGGACGCGGACATCAGGGTCTCCTCTGTCCAACAAAAATCCCGGCCGGAAAAACTCCGCCGGGTCCTACGCGTCCCCGGCCTTTTAGCGATTTGTTTTACGTGGCTGCAAGCCGGCCGGCTCAAATGACCACGGGATAAATGTCCTCTAGCGCAGCGGATGTCTTTCCGTCAAGACAGGCTTCCGTTAGGGTCCCGATCGACCACGGTCGTTCGTGCGCCCCGGCGCTGCTGTGGCGCACTCCGCTTTCGCACTTCACTCCGTTCGTCCCCGCGCAAGCGGGGACCCAGGAGTCACGATCTGTGGCCCCTGGATCTCCCCACTTTCGTGGGGATGAGCGCACGGGGATGAAGCAGTGCGTCAGGCGTCATCGGGGACTGACTTGTCGCTCGCCTTAGCAGTCGACCAAAACGGTATCCTGCCCGACCACATGATCGCGGTTCTCGTTCGCGATGGCGCCATTTTGCGCGGTTATGATCTCGTCCCCGATCAGGTCCAGCCGGCAAGTCTCGATCTCAGGCTCGGCGAAGTGGCATACCGCGTGCGCGCCAGCTTTTTGCCTGGTCCGGACACGACCGTTGCTCAACGTATTGACGAGTTGAAGCTGCACGAGATCGCGCTCGGTGACGGGGCCGTGCTCGAAACCGGTTGCGTCTACATCGTACCGCTGATCGAAAGCCTCGCGCTTCCCGACGACATCGCGGCGGCCGCGAATCCCAAAAGCTCGACCGGCCGGCTCGATGTCTTCACTCGTGTCATCGCCGACGAGACCCGCGGCTTCGACCATGTCGCCGCCGGCTATCACGGACCGCTGTACGCGGAGATCAGCCCGCGGACGTTTCCGGTGCTGGTGCGGGAGGGCTCGCGTCTGTCGCAAATTCGCTTCCGCCACGGCAATGCGCTGCTCGATGGCGAAAGCTTGCGCGCGCTGCACGCGCGCGAGCGCTTGGTCGATGACAGCGACGCCGACGTGAGCGAAGGCATCGCCGTGAGCGTCGACCTCTCCGGGCTTGGTCCGGATGGCCTGGTCGGCTACCGCGCCAAGCGCCACACCGGGGTCATCGACGTCGAGCGCCGCGCCGGTTATGACGTCGGTGATTTCTGGGAGCCGATGCGCTCGCGCGGGGAGCGCAGTCTCATTCTCGATCCCGGCGAGTTCTACATCCTCGCCTCGAAAGAGGCGGTGCAGGTGCCGCCCGATTACGCCGCCGAGATGGTGCCCTTCGACCCGCTGATGGGCGAGTTTCGCGTGCATTACGCGGGTTTCTTCGACCCCGGCTTCGGCTATGCAGGTGCCGGCGGGCATGGCGCGCGCGCAGTGCTGGAGGTGCGCTCGCGCGAAGTGCCTTTCATCCTCGAGCACGGCCAGATCGTGGGACGGCTCGTCTACGAGAACATGCTGACGCGACCGCGCTCGCTCTACGGTGAGGGCATTGGCTCGAATTACCAGGCGCAGGGACTCAAGCTGTCGAAACATTTCCGTACCTGAGAGGTATCGCGGGGAGCACGCTCGTGTTGAAGGTCTCGCGACAACGGCTCATACCGTCGGCCCTCGAGGAGCCCAGCACGTCAATCCGGTGACGGTACGACGCCACTTGCGGGCTCAAGCCGGTAGTGAGGGGGCAGTCCTAAGCGCGTTGAGCCCGGCGTTGCAGTTGGATGCCTTTCGTCCCGACCGGCCGGGGTTTACTGGCGCGCCCAGGACCCGCATGCGGCGTTGAACCGATCCCGCCGCCCTTCTTCGCGCCGGCTTTGAAGCGTTCGGCGCGCCGCGTTCTCCGCGTTGGTTTTGTGCCTCCGGGCATGCTCCTCGCACCTCTCATGTCCATGCGTGGGGGACACTGCGCACGTCCGTGGCTCAACGTCGTGAGAGCGGGTCTGTTCCGCGCACGTTTTCCTCTGCCGCCGACAAGGAATTATGTCGGGAGCTGCGGGTTTATATGGGGGACAATATATCGGGTGCGGAAGCGAATAACGGAGTAGCGCATGCCACTTGCGAAGATCAAGACGAGATCACTCTGGGTGGGATTGGTGCTATCCGCAGCAAGTCTCGGAGTTTTCATCGCTTCCCCCGCCGATGCGCGCAAGGCGAGCAAGCAGCAGCGCGTCTATGCCGAGCAGCGCGCCTATGGCCAACCGTGGGCGGCCCCTGGGATGCCCCGCAACATGCCCCCCGGCAACGTGGTCTGCTGGACGCCATGCGGTCAGCCGGGCGCCATTGTGCTCGGGGCCGATCCGGATCCTTTCATTCGCCAGCAGCTTCTGCGCGATGCAAGTCGATACTTCGGCGGCGGCGGAAGATAGCCTTCAAACGGCGTGGCCTTTTTCCTCTACGCGCCGACAAGGAATTATGTCGGAACCTACGGGTTTATATCGGCGATAACATCATATCGGGTTATGAGCATGATGGAGGCGTGCATGCGCGTTGCTAAGATCAACACGAGATCAGTCTGGGTCGGGTTGGTCGTGTCGGCAATAACGCTTGGAATTTTTATCGCTTCGCCTGCGGACGCACGCAAGGCGAGTAAGCAGCCGCGCGTCTCTACCCAACAATGGAACGCGCCAGGCACCGTGCCCCGCAATACGCCACCGGGCAATGTGGTCTGCTGGACCCCGTGCGGCCAGCCGGGCGCCATCGTGCTCGGCGCAGACCCGGATCCTGCCATTCGCGCGCAGCTGCTGCGCGATGCAAGTCGCTACTTCGGCGGCGGTGATCATTAAAGCGAGCTGCCGGCGAGGCTTGCTGAAACGAGCCGCGAGTCGAACTGCGGGGCTATTTGGTCACGTGCGTCCCGACAATGCCTTCCACGAATTCAGCGACTGCATCTTCGACCTGCTGCAGCTGAAAGTTCGCGGGCAGCATCCTTTTCGGGCTCGATGTGCTGTTCCCGTGCAAAATCATTGTCGCGATCTCGCCGCCCTCGACGCTGATCCGCAGGTGCGGGTCATGACGCGGGCGCTTCGTCACCCCAAGATTGCCTTCGGGCGCGCCGAAAATATCGGCAAAGGCGATCACGCGAACGTAATCCTCCGCGACGATGAGGCGCGTGCCGGATCCCCGTAGCTCCTTGTTGGCAGTTTCGACCACCTGCCTGATGAGAGGGAAGATCCGTTTCTGCCACTGTCTCAGCGCGGCCCGCTGTAGGCCGGCAAGCTGTTCCATGGTCTGGCGCTCGACCGCGGCCTGTTTTTCCGCCCGCTGTTTCTCCGCTGCAACGCGATCCCTTGCCGCGGCCAGCCGGCGCTGGAATTGCTCGGTCATTGCGGAGAGTTTTCCCCTTCTTGCATCAGTTCGCTGCGCATACGAGGGCGAGTCCCAAAACGCAGCGCCTCCTATGGACCCCGAACCCGAAAAGAAGAGCGCCTAAACACAGGGTCAATATATCTTTCATTGAACATTGGAGAAAAAGCGGCAAGGCACCGGTTTTTGGGCGATGAGC
>Ga0137364_10000212_pt1 | contig 21147 bp, 22 predicted proteins | sample SagtaG_10_FD_104798 | JGI IMG/M metagenome (GOLD analysis project Ga0137364, IMG submission 104798) | Vadose zone soil microbial communities from Sagehorn Ranch, Mendocino, California, USA - Sage1_L_20_16 metaG | ecosystem: Environmental > Terrestrial > Soil > Vadose zone | place: USA... | reverse complement strand
GGCCGAGACGCTGCGCTCGGAATCGGTGATTCGGATCGACGGTAAGGTGCGTCAGCGTCCCGCGGGCACCGAAAACCCGGAACTGCCGACCGGCGCCGTTGAAGTCTACATCCGCGAGATCGAGGTGCTCGGGCCGGCTGCTGAGCTGCCGATGCCGGTGTTCGGCGACCAGGAATACCCCGAAGAAATTCGGCTGAAATACCGTTTTCTCGACCTGCGCCGCGAGCGCTTGCATCGAAACATCATGACCCGCGGCGCCGTGATCGATTCGATCAGGCGGCGCATGAAGCAGCAAGGCTTCTTCGAATTTCAGACGCCGATCCTGACTGCGTCTTCTCCCGAAGGGGCGCGTGACTATCTGGTGCCGTCGCGGCTTCATCCTGGGAAATTCTACGCCTTGCCGCAGGCGCCTCAGCAATTCAAGCAGCTGATCATGGTGTCAGGCTTCGACCGCTACTTCCAAATCGCGCCTTGCTTCCGCGACGAAGACGCGCGCGCGGACCGCTCTCCTGGAGAGTTTTACCAGCTCGACCTGGAAATGAGTTTCGTCACCCAGCAGGACGTCTTCGATGCGGTCGAGCCGGTCATGCGCGGGGTGTTCGAGGAGTTTTCCGCTGGGAAGCCCGTGACGCAGAAGTTTCCTCTCATCCCGTATCGGGAAGCGATGGTGAAATACGGCTCCGACAAACCGGATCTGCGTAACCCACTGGTGATCGCCGACGTCTCCGACGAATTCAACGACGCAAGCGTTGCGTTCAATGCCTTCAGAAACTTGATTAAGGCGGGCGGGGTGGTCCGTGCGATTCCTGCGCCCGCAGCCGCGACTCAGCCCCGCTCCTGGTTCGATAGGCTCAATGACTGGGCGCGCTCCGACATGGGCGCGGCGGGGCTTGGATACATTGTTTGGGAAGGCGACGACGGCAAAGGTCCGATCGCCAAATTCGTGCCGGCAGACGTTCAGCAAAAGTTGCGAGCCAAGTCAGGCGTTGGTCCTGGCGATTGCCTGTTTTTCGCGGCCGGCAAACCGGCAGCCGCTGCCAAGCTCGCCGGTGCCGCGCGCAGCAAGATCGGCGAAGAGCTGGGGATGATCGCCAAGGACCGCTTCGAGTTCTGCTGGATTGTCGATTTCCCCATGTACGAATGGAACGAGGAGGAGAAGAGAATCGACTTCTCCCACAATCCCTTCTCGATGCCGAACATGGCGCCCGAACAGTTCCTCGCGCTTGACCCCGCCGACCACGAGACGATCTTGTCCATCAGGGCAATTCAATACGACATCGTCTGCAATGGCGTGGAACTCTCCTCGGGAGCCATCCGTAACCACAGGCCTGATGTCATGCGCAAGGCGTTTGCGATCGCCGGTTACGAAGAAAATGTGTTGGAACACAAATTCGGGGGTATGCTGCGGGCGCTTTCGCTCGGCGCGCCGCCGCACGGCGGAATCGCCCCAGGCATCGACCGCATCGTGATGCTGCTGTGCGGAGAGGACAATTTGCGAGAGGTCGTACTCTTCCCGATGAATCAGCGCGCCGAGGATTTGATGATGGGTGCGCCGTCGGAGGTCTCGTCCAAGCAGTTGCGCGAGCTGCACATCAGGCTGGCGCTGCCGGAGAAATGATCACTTCTCTTTATTTTAGAAGTCGCAGAAGGGCTTTGTTCAGACAGCGTTGCTGCTTGATTCAATTCCCAAACCGAAGTTGAATTTTGCATGAGGTAAAAGGAAAGCGGCCGTCGTTCCGCTCGACGGATGGCTCCCGATACATACAAGCGCCTTATCCGGGCGCCGGGGAGGAGATCATGCACGACATCGAACGGCGTGCCCTTATAAAGGGCGCGGCAATGGGCGCGCTGGCATTCACGGTCGGTGGCGGCGAGGTTCTGCTCACGCCGCGGGCGGCGCGATCGCAGGGCGTTCCGCTGCGGACGCTCACGGTTGCCCAGGCCGCCACGCTCGATGCGCTCGGCGAAACTCTCGTTCCGGGCGCACGCCAAGCGGGGATATCCCAGTTCGTCGATCAACAGATATCGATCCCGGCAGAGGAGGCGCTGCTCGAAGCGCGTGTCCTGAACGTGCGCCCGCCTTATGCCAACTTCTATCGCGCGGCGCTGGGCGCGGTCGAGCGCGCCAGCCAAGCGCTCAACGGACAGCCGTTCGCTGATCTGAGCCAAGCCGAGCAGCGCAGCTTGGTCGACAATATGCGCCAGAACAAGGTCGATGGCTGGCAAGGTCCGCCTGGATCATTCGTCTATCTGGTATTGCGCAGCGATGCCGTCGATGTCGTGTACGGAACCATGGACGGCTATACCGCGCTCGGCATTCCTTACATGCCTCACATCGTGCCGACCAAAAGGTGGTGAGATGGCAAACGAAAAAGTCGATGTTGTCATCGTCGGCGCCGGCGCGTCGGGTTCGGTCTTTGCCGCGGTGCTGACGAAGGCCGGCAAGAAGGTCGTGATCCTCGAGCAGGGACCGGACTGGCAACTCGCCGATCTCGTCAGCTCCGATTTCTGGGGGCGGCGGATCAAGCCCGCGAGCGGTCCGTTCCTGCTCGAAGGCAAGAACCCGTTCGGCTACGTGTACCAGGCGGGCTGGGGCGTCGGCGGCGCGGCGCTGCACTACTTTGCCAACTTCCCACGGCTCCTGCCGAACGACTTCAAGATCAGGAGCGAGTACGGCCGCGCGCTCGATTGGCCGATTTCCTACCAGGACGTTGCGCCATATTACGATAAGGTCGCGCAGGACGTCGGCGTGTCCGGCGATGCCAAGGCGGAGGAGATTTGGCGGCCGGCGGGTGCGCCGTATCCGATGGCGCCGATGAAGACCTTCCGAAACGGCGAAATCTGGCTCAAGGGTTTCGAGGCGGCCGGTATCCGCATGGTACCGGCAGCGGTCGCTATGAACTCCACAGAATACAAAGGTCGCCCGCCTTGCATTTATGACGGCTGGTGCCACGTCGGCTGCCCGACCGGCGCGCTCGCCAACCCATTGGTGACCTATCTCGGTGACGCCAAGAAGGCCGGCACCGAAGTGCGCCCGCTTTCGACCGTCACCCGCGTCCTGACCAACGCGCAGGGCAACAAGGTGACGGGCGTCGAATATTACGATGCGAAGAAGGAGCGGCAGGTGCAGGAGGCGAGCGTGGTAGTGCTGGCCGCCTGGTCGGCGCAGAATCCGCGTCTGCTGTTCAACTCCGCAACCGACAAGCACCCCAAGGGACTCGCCAATTCAAGCGGCCTCGTGGGCAAATATATGATGGCGCATTTCAGCTCGGGGACATGGGCGCTGTTCGATGAGGACATTCAGAGTTACATGGGCACTACCGGCGCCCAGTTGATGTCCTATGAGCGCTACGCCAAGACCAGCCAGAAAGGCGCGTTCGGCAGCTCGTTCATCGTCGCGGGCTCCGCCCTGAAGACGAGCGACCTCGGTGGATTCGCCAACGCCCGTCTCGATCTTTTCGGTTCTGATCTCGCCGCCTTCATGAAACGCGCGGCGCGCGGATTGACGCGCATCGGGGCGTTCGGCGAGGAATTGCCGAATATCGAGAATCGCATCGAGGCCGCAAGCGACAAGGACGAGTTCGGCATGCCCTTCGCGAAGATCATTCATAGCTTCGACCAAGACGCCGTCGCGCTGTGGAACGCTAATTTTGAGGAGGGCCTCAAGATCGCCAAAGCCACCGGTGCCAAGGAGGTCTGGTCGGCGCGGGGCAACATGCCGACCATTCACCTCATGGGCGGAACCATCATGGGTGCGAACGCCGGCGATTCGGTCACCAACAGCTACGGCCAAACCCACGAGATCGCGAACCTCTATATCGCGGGGCCGGGCATCTTCGCGACCGCGGGCGCATCGAACCCGACGTACACGATCCTCGCGCTTTCGTTGCGCGGCGCCGAGCAGTTGGCGGCCAAGTGGAGCACGGTGGCCGGGTGAGCCGATCAGACTGGCAAAATCGCTTTGCGGCGTCCGTGCCGCCAATTATCCCGCCAATCCCGGCGCGAATCGTCTCAGCTCGCTCTCAGGCGCGGCACAAGGGCCAGCGCGTTCTCACGTTCGATGGCGCGCTGATCCGTCGCAGTGAATCCCCACTCGGCGATGCCGCGGTTGACTTCCGCGCCGTTCCGGAACGGATAATCGGTGCCGTAGAGCACCTGCGAAATGGACACCATCTTCAGCAGTGCTGCGATCTGCCCTGGCGTGTTACCCTGCGCCAGCTCGTAATGAAACTTCCTGAACTCGGGCAAGGGCCCATCTGGCAGATTCGCGATTTTGCGTTCTTCGGCGAGACGAACGAAACGGCTGGTCAGGAACGGCAGCGTGCCGCCGCTGTGGGAGAAGATCCAGCGAATGTCCGGAAAGCGCATTGCGGTTCCGGTGAACACGAGATGCGCAATGGTCCGCGTGGAATCGGTTGCGTATTCGATCGACGACGGCGGTATGCCGGGAACGAGCCCTCGGCAGCAATCCGGGGTGGTAGGGTGGACATAGACCACCGCCTTGCGCCGATTCAGTTCCTGGTAGACCGGGGCAAACGAGGGATCGCCGAGATACTTGGTCTGGTAACTGGTCAACAGGCCGATGCCGTCCGCCTTGAGCACTTCGAAGGCGTATTCGATCTCCTTGAGGCTGCCCTCCACGTCGGGTGGTGCGATGACTGCAAACAAGCCGAACCGGGCGGGGTGGTCTCGCACGAGGCGCGCGCCGTACTCGTTGAGCTGACGCGCGAGCCCGCGCGCCTCCTCGACATTGTCTCCGTACCACACTCCAGGCTGGGCAATCGACAGGACTGCGGTCGCAATCCCGCTCTTGTCCATTTCTTCGAGCGACAAGGCCGGCGACCATTTCGGCGGCGGGCCTGATGCCCGCCGTCCCGGAGCCATCATGGCATCGACGTGGAATTGCGGAATGAAATGGTGATGCACGTCAATCCGCGATTTGGCGCCGGATACTTGCGCAACGGCAGGCGCCGGACCGATCGCCCGCACCGCCCCCAAACCGAAACCAGCCACGCCGGCCAAAAACCGTCTCCGCGCCGGATGCGGCGGCGCGCAGCACATGCACGACAAAAACCTGTGGCGTGCGGGACTAGTTGTCATCGCGTCCTCGCAGTCCCCGAACATTAGCGGCTATTCGTGCCTGCTCCTAGGGTCGGCTTCGGCGCCTCGCACGCGTCGGGAGAGCCGGCCGGCAATGCATATGGCGGTGCGATGCAGTGCCCGAGCGGCGATTCGTGCAGGCATCGATCACCGTCCGTCCGTCTCCCAGCGGCAAGGCACGCGCTTGGCCGCGCGCCTTACTCGAGCCGATGCTGCGGTCTGAACATCGCACGCACGCCGCTAAATCTCTGCTCTGCAGAATCTTCTTGACTCCAGGGGTTTGGGCCTTATGTGGGGGCAGGCCGCTGTGATCTGTCCCCGCGTGCGGACTGATCGGCGGCATTCGCTTGCTTGGCGCCGTTGATCGGCACTCGGGTTGGATCACTCGGTTGGGGAGGACGCCAATGCGCCAGAACGCCCTCTTGCGATCGGGGAAGAGCTTGGCGACGCCAAGCGCCGCCCGAAAGAGCCTGGCTCACGTGGCTGTAGTGAAGCCTGCATCCACGGAGGGTCGCGAAGGGCACTTCGCCGTGCGCCACGGCGTGCGCTGCGCCGGCGTACACTTGATCGTCGATCTGCATGGAGCCGAGGGCCTCGACGACATCGACTTGATCGAAGCGACGCTGCGGCGCTGCGTGGAAGCGGCACAGGCGACACTGCTGCACATCCATCTGCACCACTTCCATCCGAACGGTGTCTCGGGAGTGGCGGTGCTGGCCGAGAGTCACATTTCGATCCATACCTGGCCCGATATTGGCTATGCCGCCCTCGACGTATTCATGTGCGGGAAGGCCACTCCCGACGCGTGCATCCCGGTGCTGCGGCGCGCCTTCAAGGCGAAACGCGTCGAAGTCAACGAACTCCTACGCGGGCGGGATACCTGATAGAGGGCAGGAGCGCGGACCGGCGGCGCCGCTTCCGCGCCTCCTGTCCCGCAGCTTTCATGCGCCGGCTCGAGCATGGCTGAAAAACGCCGGATTCCCGAAACGCTGTTCGACGACCTCGGCTTCCGCATGACCTATGAGGTCAGGCGCGTGATCTACGAGGCAGAGACCGAGCACCAGCATCTCGTTTTGTTCGAGCATCCCTTCTTCGGCAAAATGCTAATGCTCGATGGCGCCACTCAGGTCACGACTGTGGACGAGTTCGTCTACCACGAGATGATGAGCCATGTGCCTCTCTTAGCGCATGGTCACGCCGAGGAGGTGCTAATTGTCGGCGGGGGCGATTGCGGTGTCGCGGAGGAGGTACTCAAGCACAAATCCGTCAAGCGGCTTACCCAGGTGGAGATCGACGCTTCGGTGATCGAGTTTTCCAAACGCCACTTCCCGGAATTTACGAAGCCGGTATTCGCGGACAAGCGCTTCGACCTCATCATCGCTGACGGCATGAAATACGTCGCCAAAACGGGCCGCCGTTTCGACGTCATCATCGTCGATTCGACGGACCCGCTGGGACCAGGCAAGGTCCTGTTCAGCCAAAAATTCTACGCCGCTTGCAGCCGTTGCATGACCAAGGGCGCGGTGATGGTCACGCAGCGAGGCGTACCAATGCTCCAATCGGGCGAACTCACCGCGGCCATCGCCAACTTTCTCAAGCTGTTCGCGGACGCCTATTGCTACGTCGCGGCCATTCCCACATACGTGGGCGGCCATTTGGCGATCGGCTGGGCCACAGACAACGTCAAATTACGCCACGCTTCGCTCGAGACGATCACGAGCCGCTACGACAGGGCCGGCCGATTTCCGACAAAGTACTGGACGCCCGAAGTGCACGTGGCAGCATTCGCGCTGCCGCGCTTCATTGCCGAGAAGGTGGCGAAAGGAATGCAGCGCCGGTCCACGGGTGCGCCGGGCGCCGCGGACCGACGATTCAGCGGGAAGGCGTCTCCTTCCCGACGTCGAAGTTGAGCTCGATCAGCACATTGTTCGGATCGGTCACGAAAATCTGCCGTCGCGTGCTGTTCGGCACCTCGTTGACGCGAAACGCCACGCCCTTGCGCGTGAGATGCTGCTTGATCGCTTCAAACCCGCGGCTGCCAAACGCGATATGATCGATTACGCCCGAATCCGGCCGCTGCGGCTTGTCCGTAGGCGAGATGTCGTTGAGATGCAGCACCGGATGCCCTTCGCTGTAGAGCCAAGCGCCAGGAAAATCGAATGGCGGGCGCGGCCCGTTCACCAATCCGAGCACCTCCTCGTAGAAGCGCACCGTATCCCGCAGGTTGCGGGTCGAGACGTTGTAGTGGTCGAGCACACCGACGCTCATGCTCATCTCACTTCTCCTTCTGGGCCTTCCGCGCTTGGCGCAAAGCTCGATCAGCTTAGCGTGGAACACCGGCGGTGACGAGTCATGGGCTTCGATGGCTTAGAACACTGCAAGATACTTCAGCAGCGAAATCACTCCGAGAATGATCACGACGACGCGAACGATCTGTCGGGCGCGTCCGTCGAGCGGCAGCATATTGACGAGATAGAGCACAAGAATGATGACAAGGAACGTGATGATTACGCCAATGAGAACGTCCATGCGTGCCCCCTTTCGCTTGAGCCTTTGCGCCAGAATCGGCGCAGCATGAAAATCATAACGGGATTCGGTAACTATTTCAGCCCGGCCGGAACAGAGGTAGCCGGGCCAGATCGATAACCGGTGCCCCGAAAACGGTGATCGGCTGGGCTGACTCGCCTGCCATGCTATGGCTTGCGGCGAAGAACGGGCAGCGACTCTCCCGCAATCGCGCCCATGCGCGCGGACACTTCGTGCGGTACGCGGTAATCGCGGAGCACGTAGCGCAGGTCGCTCAGTCCGCAAGCCTCCCGTTGGACCACGAAATGCCACAGCGCAATGCTCGCCTCCGCCACAAGCGAGGCGCGCATCTGCCGGTATTCAGCAGCCGAACTCACCTGGCAGCCGCCGGCGTCGAACTCGGCCAACGCAGCGAGGCTTGCTTCAAGCGCGCGTCCTAGCCGACCGAGTGCGGAGGCCTTCTCCTGGATGAACTCGTCCGCAAGCAGCTCTGCCGGTGCGTGCCTCGTGTTGAATCGTGGCATTGGTCGTTGGCGCGTGTTGAACCAGGATCATCTGCCGGGAATGATTACCCTGTCGAGTCCCTGCCGCGATATCGCTTGATGCGCTTGTGGCGAGGTTCATATGATTGCTCTCCCCGCTAGCATTCGCACCTAGAGGAGGAACGACAAATGAGCTGGGCTAGCTTGAGCACGGTGCTTGCCGCACTCGCGCTGGTCGTGGGCGCCGAGCGCGGCGCCTGGTCACAGGAGACGTTAAAGGTCGCGATCCCGCAGCGCGGGGCGTGGGACGCCGGCGTGGCCGAACTCGGCCAACGCGGCGGTATCTTCAAGAAGCACGGCCTGGACCTCGAAATCCTTTACGTCCAGGCTGGGCCCGAATCGATCCAGGCCGTCATCGGCGGCAGCATGGATATTGCAACCGCGGCCGGCGTGTCCGCCGCCGTGGGCACCTTCGCTAAGGGCGCGCCCATTCGCATCATCGGTAGCGAAATGATCGGCGCACCCGATCTTTACTGGTATGTTCCCGCCAGCTCGCCGATCAAGAAAATCGACGATTTCAAGGGCAAGACGGTTGCGTTCTCATTGACCGGCTCGTCCAGCCACGCCGGGCTACTCGCGCTCATTGCACAATACAAGCTTACCGCCATACCGACATCGACCGGCACTATTGCTGCGACCATCACCCAGACAATGACCGGGCAGGTCGATGTGGGCTTCGGCGCGGCACCATTCGGACTTGATCTCGCGGAGGACGGCAAGATCCGAATCATTGCCACCGGTAATGACGTCGCTTCGCTGCGCAGCCGCACCGTGCGCGTCAATTTGACCAACGTGAACACGCTGCAGAAGCGCCGCGACACGATCGTTCGCTTCAATCGGGCTTATCAGGAGACGGTTGCATGGATGTATTCCGATCCCGCCGCGCTCAAGCACTACGGCGAGTATTCCAATTTGCCGGAGAAGATCGTGCTGCGGGTGCGTGAACTTATTCCGAAGGAAAACATGGCCACTGATCGCGTGGAGGGCATCGAGCAGATCATGGCCGACGCGGTAGCGGGGAAATTTATTCCCGCGCCCCTGACCAGCGACCAGCTCAAGGAGTTGCTGCAGATCGCGAAGTGAAGGGAGCTCTGCCTAAGCGTTGTCGCGGGGTCGACACGCGGTGGTCGCCGGGAAGCAAAGTGCGTCGCATGTCGGCTTTCCTGCGCGCCCGAGAAGCGGCATCAAATTCCACCCCTGGATCGGGCGGCGGCCTCCTCTCCGGCAAGCGAACCTGCATACCTCCGCTTTCGGTATTGATTAGTCACAGGAATTCCCAGGAATCGCACGTCACGCGAGCACGTTCGCGCGGTCAAGCCGATGACGGATTTCCCGCCGCACAGGGCCTCGTTCGCCGCCTTTGACGAAACGAGGAACCGGTTACGTCATTGCCGCGTTCTTCGCTAACCTCCTGGCAGCCGAAGGAGGGAGATTCATGTGGCTTGAATCAGCTGAGAGCGGTCGGGATCTAGTGCTGATGAGACCTCTCCCTGCAAGGCGATGACATGGCGGCAATGCGGGACGTCGGTACACCGACAACCGGCCGCTGCCACGAATCTGGTGGCTTGGCTGAGGAGCATTCTGGCTTTCACTGGAAAAGGAGTTCCTTCGATGTGTGACTATAGTCTGCACCACGTCGCGACCCGGCCTGCGAGAGTTGGGGACAAGTTGGTAGCGACCAGGTTCCCCAATTCGATCACGCGCGGTTTCGCAGCGTCCGGAGAGCCGCATGTTGCGGTCTGCCTGATGCCCGGCACGGAAATTGCGTTTGATCAGAACGTCGAATGCGAGCCGTCATTCGGCATCGGCATCCTCCCGAACAAGAAGATCGGGCAGCGGCTGGCGCGTTTCCGGCAAATTAATATGGACAACGCCGTGACGCATCATGACGCGCTGGAATTTCCGGACGGACAGGTAGTGCTGGTCACGCGCCTGTGCGAGGGCCAGTGCGCAACCGTGTTGCAGTTGCCGGCCGGGACGCGTCCTGGGACCGCGGAGAAAGCGGAGCCGGAGACTCGCGAGGTTTCCGTTTCGCTCTGATCGCTTGCTTGTCGAGGCTGGTGCTGCCGCGTCCGCACCGGGCGGCGGCGGCAGCAGATAAGGCCGAGTCGGCGCCGATTCCGGGTGCATCCCATCTCGCCGCCGACTCAACGTCGCTTGCCTGCTGCACGGCAGAGCCCCCGGCGCTAACCGGGGGCTCTCCTTGTGTGACGTAGAACGCGTGGGGGAGACGAATGCTAGCGGTCGGGAAATATGACCAGCGTCTCGAACTTATAGCCGCACGCTTCGCACTCCCAGAGATGCCGAACACGGTGCCGGTCCAGGTACTCGGACCATTCCGGCAGGAAGATTGCTTCCCCGCACTGGGCACAGTGATTGAGCAGCCTGGTCTGAACGACCTTACGGGGACTCGCGGTCCGGAGCTCCATGGAGGCGTCCTCCCCCACCATGCTCCCCCCTCCCACTATGCGGGATGGTACCGCAACTGCCGCTGAGGTGAAGCAGGAGCGCTGACCTAACGCGGACGGTGCTATGGCGTGCGCTCAGCATCTCCAGAACTGTCGGGGCGCTGACATTCCGATTTGATCATGCAAGCGCGAATGACTGTGCTGATCGCGCGTTGAAATGCGAGGAGCGCCGGGGAGGAGTGATGGTCGCACAAATGGTCATGTCCGCAGCGCGCAGTATCCATTCAGCGCGGCGGTATGCGCGCCTGAGGGCTTCCTCGGCTTGTCGAGGTGAGCCGTTGCGGCGGTCCGCGGAGGGTGTCTTCCTATGTTCTGCATAGTCGCTATAGTGCCCAGGTGCGACGCACAAATAGGGAGACCGCCATGCCTGAAGTCTACGTCCACGCCGTCAAGGGCCGCTCGCTCGATCAGAAACGTGCGCTGATCAAGGACATCACCGAAGCGGTGGTAAAAAATTTCTCAGTTCCGGCCGACGTTGTGATGGTGGAAATCGTGGAATCCGAGCCGACGGCTAAGGCAAAAGGCGGGATTTTGTTCAGCGAGATGCGGCGCTGAGCCCCCGGCGCGGCCGGCAGCGTTTCGCCCGGCAATGGCCGGGCGAAACTTTTTTCGGAGCTAAGCATGGGCGATCTCGACGGCAAGACCGCATTAGTGACGGGCGCAGCATCCGGCATTGGGCTCGCCACGGTCGAGCTGTTCGCCCGACGCGGCGCCAAGGTCGCCCTCAACCATTTGCCGGATGATGCCCGCGGCCCCGCGGCCGTTGCGCGGCTGCGTGCCGCCGGCTTTGCCGTGATCGGCGCGCCGGGCGACGTATCCAAACCTGGCGCTGCGGAAAAGATGGTCGGCGCTGCGATCGACGCGCTGGGTCGGCTCGACTTCCTCGCCAACAACGCCGGCACCTCGGCAACTGTCGCGCCGATCCCGCCGGCGGAGCTCGACCGGCTCACCGAGGAATTTTGGGCGACCATCCTTGCCACCAACCTGGTCGGCCCATTTCGCTGTACCCGCGCTGCCGCGGCGGCGCTCAAGGCAACACGCGGTGCGGTTTGCAATACCGCGTCGGTCGCCGGTCGCAATATGGCGGGGTCAAGCATGGCGTACGGCGCGAGCAAGGCCGGCCTTATCAATCTGACCCAAAACTTGGCGCGCGCGCTGGCACCTGAGGTGCGCGCCAACGCCGTCGCGCCCGGGTTTGTGGAGACCGACTGGACCCGGCCTTGGCCGCCCGCGCGCAAGCAGGCGGCAATCGAGCGCTCGCTGCTAAAGCGAGCCTGCACGCCGGCCGATATCGCCGCGGCGATCGTATTTCTTTGCGCCGACACCAGCATGGTGACGGCACAAACACTGGTGGTCGATGGCGGGTACTCTTTGTGATAGCGTCTGAATGCTTGCCCGCGCGTCGCGGATTCGCCCCAGATCGGCTATTTCAGCAGCAGCTGCGGCAACCAAAGTGACAGTGCGGGCAGGTACGTCACCAGGGCGAGCACGATCAGCATCGGCACGTAGAAGATCAGGATGCTACGTGAAACAGCCTCCATGCTCACGCGGCCGATCGCGCAACCGACCACCATGGTTGGGCCCACCGGCGGAGTGAGCAGGCCGATCCCGAGATTGAGGATCATGATGATACCGAAATGTACGGGGTCGATACCGAAGGTCTTGATCACGGGCAGGAAAATCGGCGTGCAGATGAGTAGCATCGGCGCCAGATCCATGAACGTGCCGAGCAATAGCAGCAAAACATTCACGTACAGTAGAAACGTGTATTTGTCGCTCGAGATCGCGACGAAGAACTCCGTGGCTTTGGCCGGTATGCGCATGATCGCCATCATGTAGCCGAAGGCGATCGAGAAACCGATCATGATCATCACCATGCCGACAGTGCGCACGACGCGTGCGATCAGCTTCGGCACCTCGCTCCACTTGCAGTCGCGGTAGACGAACATGGTGACAAGGAAAGCATAGATACAGGCGACCGCTCCGGATTCGGTCGGGGTGAAGATGCCGGACAGGATACCGCCTAGAATGATCGCGATCGTGATCATGCCCCAGATCGCATCGATAGCGATTTTGACTGCCTTACGGAGCGGCACGATCTCGCCTCTGGGGAATTTGTCCCGGTGCGCGATGATCAAAACAAGAATGATCAGCGACAGGCCAAGGAGCAAGGCTGGGATGATGCCGCCCATGAACAGGTGAGCCACGGAGATCGTCCCGCCCGCGGCGATCGAATAAATGATCATGTTGTGCGAGGGTGGCACAAGAAGCGGCTGCAGCGAGCCCGAGATCGTGACATTGACCGCGAACAGGCGCGGATAACCGTTTTTGATCATTTGCGGAATCATCACCGAGCCGACCGCCGCGGTATCGGCCACCGAAGATCCCGAGATGCAACCGAACATCGTCGAGGCGACGATGTTGACGAGTGCCATGCCGCCACGAATGAAGCCGACGAACACCTTGGCGAGGTTGACCAGACGTTCCGCCATACCGCCGACGGCCATGATCGCGCCGGTGAGGATGAAGAACGGAATGGCCAGCAGCGAGAACCCGCTCATGCCGCCGGCGACCTTAAGCATTACCGCTTCAAGCGGGATCCCGGCATAGAGCGCGGCGAGAATGGCGGCAATGCCGAGCGCATAGGCGACCGGCATGCCCATCAGGCAGACGATGGTGAAACTACCAACTAGAATGAAGACATCCACGACTCAAATCCGGCTTCGGTCCTATTCGGTCGTGAGCTGGCTGATCGTTTCGGGTTCCGGCTCAGAGAAGAACTTCTGGGTCAAGAAGCGTTCGATCACGAACAAAACGGTGAGCCCGCCGCCAATCGGGATCGGCAAATAAGCAAGGCCGACCGTAATGATCGGAAATTCCGGGATGGCCTGGTGCCAGGTCGTCTGGCAGAGCTTGATGCCCCATATGAACATGAACAGGTTCGTCGCCACCATCAGCATCTCGAGAATCCAGCCGAGGAACGATTTGGCCGGTTTGTGCAGAAACGCGGGCAGAACGCCGACGCCAATGTGCAGATACTCGCGATAGCACACGACGGCGGAGAGAAAGGAGATCACGATCATCAACAGGATCGCCAACGGCTCCGGCCAGGATGCTGCACTGTTGAGCACGTAGCGGGTGAAAACGCCGTAAGGAATGATCAGCACGATGATGACGAGAAATGCGCCAGCCACGAAAAGACAGGCGTTATGGATTGCGTCCATCGCCCGGAAATACAGCTCCTTCATGGAAGTTCGTGTCCCTGATAAGCAATAGGACAGCCGGCGCGATCAATCGATCGGCCGGCTTCTTCGGCAAGCGATCAGACGGTCATTGCACGTCTTGAATGCGCTTGATCAGTTCGGCGTGCTGTTTTGCGTATTTCTCCCACACCGGCTTGACCGCGTCCTGGAAAGGCTTTTTGTCGTCGATGTTCGTGATCTCTACGCCCGCTTTCTCCATCTCGTTTCGCGATTTCTCCTCCATCGCGTACCAAAGCTTGCGCTCTTCTTGTTGCGCTTCTTTGGCAAACTTGGCGATCAGCGCCTGATCGTCTTTCGAGAGCGTCTCCCAGATTTTCTTAGAGAACACCAGGATCTCCGGGATCATCAGATGCCCAGTGAGCGAGTAATACTTGGCGTAGCGGTAATGCTGGCCGGTCGCGTAGGTTGGATAGTTGTTCTCGGCCCCATCGACTACACCCGTCTGCATCGCGTTGACCAGCTGGTCGAAGCCCATGGCGACGCCATTGCCACCGAGCGCGTTCATGGTGTCGACGAAGACCGGATTTCCCATCATACGGATCTTGAGCCCCTTAAGGTCGTCGATCGATTTGATCGGTTTTTTGCTGTTGTAGACATTGCGCGTGCCGGCGTTCATCCAGCAAAGCCCGATAAGTCCTGCGGTCGGATGGTCCGACAGCTTCTTCAACAATTCGTCGCCGATCGGGCCATCGATCACCTTCTCCATGTGGGCATCGTCGCGGAACATGAACGGCAGATTGAACACGTTGAGCTCAGGAACAAGCGGGCCCATTGGCCCAACGCTAATGCGCGCGATGGCAAGCGCCCCGACCTGCGCCTGCTCGATCATCTCCTTCTCGCCGCCGAGCTGCATCGACGGGTACATCTGGATGCTGAGCCGCCCGTCCGTCGCCGCTTCCAGTTTGCGGCCCATCGCCAAGACCGCTTCGACGGTCGGATAACCGAGGGGATGCACATCGGTGGCCTTGAGGACGAGCTTCGATTGCGCCGATGTCGGGCCGATCAAGTTGGTTGCGAGCGTGCCAACCGTGGAAAAGACGCCGAGGCGGAGCAGGGTACGGCGATCCATAGGGGTCTCCTCGATCTGTTATTGCGTTGTCGTTGCGCGGCCACTTGTCATATCATATGATGACTGGCCATCTTTGGGAGTCAAGTGCGAATGGGTCGATCGAGCCGAAGCCTCTCGAGCCCAAGCCTGTCGATGATCCGGCCGCTTCCGGCTCCCCGATCGTTGACCGGCGAGCTTGTCGCCCGGCTCACCGAGGATATTACCAGCGGCAAGATTGCGCCTGGCTCGCAATTGCCGACCGAGCAGGAATTGATCGCAGCGACTGGGGTGAGTCGAACCGTCGTGCGCGAAGCGGTCGCCGCGCTGCGCGCGGAGGGGCTTGTCATCACTCGGCAGGGCGTCGGCGCGTTCGTTCCCGAGAACGCCCGGCGGCCATTGCGGATCGATTTCGACCGGTTGTCGCCGCTACGCGCGGTACTCGACGTCATGGAGTTGCGCACCGGGATCGAGATCGAAGCCGCCGGCCTCGCGGCGGCGCGTGCCGCCGCACCACAGATTCGCAAAATCGTCCACTGCCTCGCCGCTATTGATGCCGCTCTCAAGCGCGGCGAGGACGCGATCGCGCAAGATTTTGCGCTCCATTGCAGCATCGCCGGCGCGACCGGAAACCCGCAGTTCAGCCGGTTTTTGGAACATCTCGGTCGCTTCGTCATCCCGCGGCAGACCATTCGCGGCGGGCCGGGAATGCCGAAACGTGCCTATGGCGAGACGTTCCAACGCGAGCACCGTGCAATCGTTCAAGCCATACGCAGTGGGAGCGTTCTGCGGGCCCGCGCAGCGATGCGTCGACACCTGGTCAATAGCCGCAAACGCTATCAGCGGCTCGCCGCCAAGCTGGGCAGCCGGTAGCGACGCAGGATCGGAGCGAGCGACATCATGGAAACAGTTTTGGTCACGGGTGCAGCGGGCGGTATCGGCACGCGGCTGCGCCAACTGTTCAAAGGCGTGTACCCCAAAATCCGGCTAACCGACCTCAGGCGCCCTGCCGATCTTGCGCCCGAGGAAACGTTCGTCGAAGCCGATCTCGCCAGCATGGCAGAAGTCGACAGGGCGGTCGCCGGCGTCGAGGGGATCGTGCATCTCGGCGGATTCTCCGTCGAAGGATCGTGGGAGACGATCCTGCACGCCAATATTGTCGGTTGCTACAACCTGTTCGAGGCGGCGCGCCGTCACCGCGTCGAACGGGTGGTATTCGCCTCGTCGAATCACGTGGTCGGCTTTTATCCGCGCCGACGACGCATCGACGTTGATGCTGCGGTACGTCCCGATTCCCGGTACGGCGTCAGCAAAGCCTTCGGCGAGGCGCTCGGGGCGCTTTATGCGTTCAAATATGGGCTGCGCGTCACCTGTATCCGCATCGGCAACTTCGCTGACGCGCCGGTCGATCTGCGGCGGCTGTCGATCTGGGTCGCGCCGCAGGACCTCTTGCAGCTCATACGCATCGGTCTCGAACATCCGGACATCCGCCACGAGATATTCTACGGCGCATCCGACAATGCGCGCGGCTGGTGGGACAACAGTGCAGCCTTCCGCCTCGGCTATCGGCCGCAGGCTCGCGCCGAAGAGCACAGCGCCGCCGCGTTGGCGGCGAACGCGAAACTTCCGCCCGATCCCGTGGGCGACTGGTATCAGGGCGGGCCGTTCTGCAGCGACGAATTCAGCGAGGGGCTCGAACGCGCAGCGCTGTGACGAGGATCGTCCAGGATCGGCTACAAGCTGCGGCCGTCGAAGGGGGTCGGCTGGAGCGCACCGAGATCCGCCTCGTCGAGGCAGCGCACATTGACGGCGACCATCTCGTCGCCTTTCGGATTCGTTCCACGCGAGAAGGCGCCCACGCCGCACTGCGCACAGAACAGGTGATGGATGGATTTCTTGCCGAACTGGTAGTCCTTGAGGCTGTCCGCGCCCGCACGCAGCGCGAAGTTTGCGGACGGCACGAACGACCAGAGTGCGCCGCGCTTCTGGCAGATCGAGCAGTTGCAGGCAACGACGTTAACGAGGTCGGTTGTCACCTCGAAACGCACCTCTCCGCAATGGCAGCCGCCGGTGTAGGTCTTGGCTCCGGACATTTCTCCTCGCCTAGTCGCCCTGAAAGTCGATCCGCTTGTCCGGCTCCTCTAGGTCGACGTGCAGGGCCTCGCATAGTCGGTTCGAATAGTTCCACATGCCGCAGAACACCGTCAATTCCACGATCTGTTTGTCGCTGAAATGTTGTCGCATCGCTGCGAAAGCGTCATCGTCGTCCCGTGCGGCGAGCAACGTGACGGCCTCGGCCCAGCGGATCGCCGCCTTCTGGCGCTCGTTGAGGTCGGGCGAGCGCAGGTAATCGCTGCCTTGCGCTGCTTTGATCTGCGCCTCCGTCAATCCGATCTTTCTAGCCAATGGCACGTTATGGGACATGCAGTAGGCGCTCCGGTTGAGTGCCGAAGTCTTGATGATGACGAGTTGCTGGATCTTCACGTAGTCTGGATCGGATTTCAGGTTATCGAGGCGGACCGCCGCATTGGGCAGCATCCAGCCTGCCAGCGCGGCGGGCTGGTGCGCCAGCACCTGCGAGAAATTGCTGATGCGTCCCCACTGCTTCAGAACACCGTCGTAGACGCTACGCGTCTCTGCGTCGGCCTCCTTCGGCGTGATCATCCGCACGCGCGCCACGGGAACCTCCTGCTGTCGCGAATCTAGCGCAGGCGCCACGCCGGCGCGAGCCGGCGACCAAGACTTGAGCCGGAGCTGCGACTTACGGCTGGGTCCGCAGGCTGCTCGTCCACGCCTTATAAAGCTTGCGTGTTGCTCTCCGACACGGCGGCTTCAAGCTCGCTGGCGTCATCCATGCTGAAACTGAATATTACAGTTCTTTTCAATCGATACCTGCTCCAGTGCTTCCATTGTCCCTTTTAGCAGGCTGATTTCGGTGGCGTCGTCCGGCTTGCCGGCCTGACCGGCCGCGGCGTCGCTGCGCGTGATGCGCTTTGCCTCTTCGCCAATCTGCCGACAGGTCAAGTGTTCAAAGCTTGAGGGCGAAACGTAGGTGGGCGGGATGTAGTCGGATTGACTCGCGCACGCAGTGACGAGGGCGGCAATGCCGAAGGCCACGTATGTGCCAAAGCCCATCTTTCCGCCGCAATATGGGTTGTTCCCGGCCGACATTTGCATGCTGCAAGTTGCGGTTCAAGTTGGCGGACTAAGGGCAATGCTTGGCAAATCCATTGCGTGATCCACAGGGAATCAGGCCTAGGCTGCCCATATTTTTTGCATTTTGGACCGGCCGCTAAGGTGCATTGAAAAACGACCGGGTGCTCCCGGTGCCCAATCCGATGTGCGAGCAGCAGCCAGCTCGCAAGCTGCGATCCCAAGACGCTGCGGCTTTGCAGTGGCGATGGAGCCCGCCCTCAACCGGGCACCACACTCGGCGATGCCGAGACGGTGCCAGCGTCCCCCAGATTTTGCCGCGGCCGGACGAGCCGCTTCCCGGGAACGGGAATTTCGAGCAGATCCAAAGACATAATACGCGCTATGTATCCGTGCGGTCGGCATCCGTAGGTCGCAAGCGCAACGCCCTGCTGGAAATATCGGCAACAAATCGTGCTACATTCCAAGAAAAGAAAGCGATCCCGGCTGGAGGGTTCATGACGCTTTATCGCGAGACGCCATGATGGCGCGCGGCTATCGTTGGCCGCGGGCGGCCCAGGCGCACAGCGCCGCCCCACCACATGACGGCTGTAGGCGGGCGTTTAGGTTGATCTGCATCGTTGCGGCGGGCGGCCGTGAGATCGCTCGAGACGGTCACCTAGCTCGCTTCTCCTGCCTGGCGATTCCGGCTACCGGTCCACGCGGCACCACATCATGAAGCTCTCCACGCGGTTGACCATCGCCATGGTGGCGCTGGTTCTGGTCACGATCGCCGTGACCGGGGCGCTGACCTACGGCAATCTCTTAAGCATCGCCGTGCCTCGATCGCTGGAGCGCCTTGGTGGTCACGTACAACTTCTCGCAACCGAACTCGAAGCGGTGGTCCGTGGTGCCAGGGCCGACGTGCTGGCCTTCGCCGTCGATGAGATGGTGGATGGAGGCTCCGGCGACATCACCGACCGCTCGAGCATCTTTGCGGCAGTCGAGCGGCGCCGACTCGCGTCACGGTTCTCGGCAGAACTTACCGCAAAGCCCTGGTACGACGACCTGCGCATCATCGGCATTGCCGACGGCGGGCGCGAAATCGTTCGCGTGAACCGTTCGGGAGCGGGCGGCGCTATCCGCGCGGTATCCGACGCAGAGCTTCAGCGCGATAGCGATCGAGACTATTTCGAAAAGACGATCACACTGGCGGCCGGCGATGTTTATATCTCGCCGGTCGAGCTCAGACAGAACCAAGGCGCCGTCGAGGTCCCGCATGTTCCAATCATGCGAGTCGCCTCGCCAATGTTTGCACCCGATGGTCGGCGGCTTGGAATTGTGATCGCCAATCTCGATTTGCGGCCGGTGTTCGATCGAATTCGTGGGGCCGCACGCCAGGGAAGCCATATCTATGTCGTAAACGATTCGGGCGATTACCTCCTGCATCCCGATCCAAATCGCGAGTTCGGCATTCAGCTCGGTTCGCCGGCGCGTCTGCAGGACGAATATCCAGGTCTCATGGAGATGCTGCGGAGCGACGACACGATACCTCGTGTCATCGATGACCGCTCCGGTGAGCGCATCGGTGTGGCGTGGCAAAAGCTGCGGCTGGGGGGCGGCCCGCGGGTCGCGACGATCGAAACGCTTCCCTATGCCGCTCTCATCGCTGGCGCGACGACCATTCGCGATTCGAGCGCACTCGCTGCCCTTGGTGCGGTGCTCGGCGCCCTGGTGTTGGCCGTGATTATTGCTCGCTCGATGACTCAGCCCTTGGGGCAAATGACCAGGGCGGTGGAAAGCTTCTCCGACAATCAGCCGGCGGTCGTTCCCACCAGCGCGAGCGGGGAGATCGGGGTGCTGGCCAAGGCATTCGCGCGGATGGACGCCGAGGTGCGCGAGAAGACGGCGGCGCTCACGCGCGAGATCGAAGAACGCAGTCGCCTGTTCGATCTGTCACCGGATTTGATTCTGACGACGGACCATGCCGGCAGCATTCTTCGAGTGAGCCCCAGCTGCGAGGCGATTGTGGGCTATGGTCCCAAAGAGCTCGTAGGCCGCAACGGAGCCGAATTCGCCTATCCCGGCGATCTCGAAGCTGCGCGGGCGGAAATCCGCATCGCCCGACGCGGACAGCAAAGACGAAATTTCGAGACCCGGTGGGTGCATAGGGATGGGCGGATCGTACCGCTCGCGTGGAGTTGCGTGTGGTCCGATTCTGAGCAGTGTCATTTCTTCATCGGTCGCGACATGACCGAGAGCAAGAAGGCCGAGGAGGCGCTTCTCGATAGCGAGCGCATGGCGCGCACCATCATCGACACTGCGCTCGATGCGATTATCCAAGTCAACGAATCCGGCGAGGTCCTGGAATGGAACCCGCAGGCGGAGGCGATCCTCGGCTGGTCACGTCAGGAGGCGATGGGCCGACCCATCACGGACCTGTACCTGCCAAAGGGTTATCGGCCGCGCTACCTGACGATGAACGAGCTTTTGCGGCAGGCCGGGCGTGTTGAAGGCGAGCGCTTCGAAATCGATGCGGTGCGCAAGGACGGGCACAAGATCAAAGTGGAGATATCCATGACCGGCGTGCGCCGGCGCGGTGGCAATGTCTATAGCCTGCTGGTGCGCGACATCACCGCGAAAATCGCTGCCGAGGAACAGATGCGCCAGTCGCAGAAGATGGAAGCCATCGGACAGCTAACCGGCGGCATCGCGCACGACTTCAACAACGTACTCACGGCGATCACCTCGATCATAAGCATTCTGGCTGATGGCGTTGCCGATAAGCCACAACTATCGGAGGCGACCAAGTTGATTGCCGCCGCCGCCCGCCGTGGGGCAGAGCTCACCCGACGCCTTCTTGCCTTCGCGCGTAAACAACCGTTGGAGCCGCGCGAAACGGACACCAACGCACTCATCATCAACGCTCAAAAACTGTTTCGACCCACGCTGGGGGAGCACATCGAGATCGAGACGTGCCTGGACGAGAATGCGTGGCCCGCGCTTGTCGATCCCTGTGTGTACCGAAAATTGGATTCGGCTAGACGCGAGGCAGAGACTCGGTAACCCTG
>Ga0137364_10000206_pt1 | contig 21414 bp, 23 predicted proteins | sample SagtaG_10_FD_104798 | JGI IMG/M metagenome (GOLD analysis project Ga0137364, IMG submission 104798) | Vadose zone soil microbial communities from Sagehorn Ranch, Mendocino, California, USA - Sage1_L_20_16 metaG | ecosystem: Environmental > Terrestrial > Soil > Vadose zone | place: USA... | reverse complement strand
AGAGCCTTACGAGCTGCCTTCCACCGTCCACGAGCCCATCGAAGATATCCTCGAAGGCAGGATTCTCAGCGGTTTTGAGGGGGACGAAAATCTACGCTCGATCATCGATCAACTCGGCAGCAATGGATTCATGTACGCCAGCGACTATCCCCATAGCGATATGGATTGGGGCCGCGTGCAGGCGATCAAAGGCGCTGAGGCTTTAACGCAAGCGGAGAAGGCTGCCCTGTTGGGTGAAAACGCCCGGCGCTTTTATAATCTCGCGATTTGAAATTTGTCATCGGCTTTGATGCCCTCGTTGGTGAGGCATCTTTGAAGGAACCGCAGCCAGGCGAGAATGCGTTTGAACTCGGTTCCAAGTCCTATCGCAGCGCCGGCAAGATATCTTTGGCCCAGATATCGATCACTTCCTGGACCTCGGGCCCCAGCGGCACGCCGATGAAGACCTGCGTGAATCCGTGGCTCGCCGCCAAGGAAAAGAGTTCAGCAATCCGCTCGATGCACTGTCCCGGCGTGCCCGCGATGATCAAACGATCCACCGCTTCATCCGGCGTGAGCGACGCCGCATAATCCACGCCGCGATTCTCCGCGTAAGCCTGACGCACCGCGTGAACGGCGCGCGGGTCGATGCTTTTCTTTTCGAGCGTCTCATCGGGCCATCCGGAGATGATGTGGGAGACGAAGCGCTTGGCGTGCTCTCTCGCCGTTCGTTCGTCGCGGGAGACGGAGGCATTGAGGAGCATGACTTTGCGCAGCGGCTCGCGCAAACTGGACTGCGCGCGAGCATCCGTGAGGCTTGCGAGCGTAGTCTCCATATCCGTGATGCCATAGAGAGTTTGCAGGATCACGCCGTCGAAGTGGCGCGCGATGAGATTTAAAACCGCGGGCTTGAGCAGACTTGGACCGTAATAAAGACGGATTGGCGATTGGGCTTTGAAGCGGAGGATGTAACTTTCCGCGTTCAAGTGAAAATAGGAGGCCAGGTTGGGGATCTCGTTGCGTCCGATAGGTTCTCCATTGAAGAGCTTCCGCAGAGCGGTCGCCAACTCGGCCATAATCGTGAGCGGCTTCACGCGCTCCACGTGATGGGTCAAGATCGACCGCGAGCCCGGTCCCAGACCAAGCGAGATCTCCCGGCCGCTCATGAGTTCAGAGATCGTCGCAAAGGCGGCGGCGAGGTCGATGGGATTGCGAAAGTAGGGAACGGTGATGGCCGTTCCAAGCTTGACCGGAAGACGCGCCACGAGCGCCGCCGAACTCGCCAGCACGCTTCGATATTCCAGATTATCGTTGGTCCAAATCTGTGTGAAGCCGAAGGGCCTCAACGTCTCCCAGGCTTTTTCCGCAAGCCGGATCAGGTCGGGTAGAGAATAGCGGTTGAGCACATGGAGCGGATAGTGGATTCCAATCTCGCCGCTAAACCGCTGGGATTCGCCTGACATACAAATCGTGCGCTATCACAGCCCAAGCAAACGCGTCAATGACTTCGTCAATGACTTCGAAACAGCAATTTGCAGAATTGAAATCCCATCTGTTGCAGCTCATCTCTCAGGATTTCCTTGCGTTAGGCGTTTTACCGGCAGCCGATCTCGCGATAGTATTTTTCAGCGCCCTTGTGCAAAGGGATCACGCACTTGGTGGACAGGTGCTGAGGCGTGATAGGAATCTCGAAGCTTTGTAAATGCTTCGGCTGATCCTTGTAGGGCGCGGCGACGGCGTCTCTCTGATCGGTGCATACCTTTGCTAATAGGTAGGCCAACTCTTCCGGCAAATCCTCCCGGCACGCAAGCAGCCAGCCTCCGTAGTCGAGCGTAAGAAGATCTTCTTCAATTCCTTTGAGCCGGCCCTTGGGAATGACCGACCCGCTGAACCCGTAGGTTTCTATCATATAATCGACGACGGCCCGGCTGAGCGGCAGACAGCAAAGCGGCCGAGCTTCGGCCAATTGCTCCCACATGGGATGATGCTGCCCTTCCTGAAAAATCGCGTTCGCCTCGCCGCTCCGAACCAACGGAACTCCCACGACAGAGGGGCCGGGAAATAAAACTTTTCCGCCCCATGATTCTATATGCTGGTAGCTGAAGCCGTACTGTTTCAGTACTTGTTCGACGGTCCAGGTGAGCGTATCCGGCCCGGTGGGGCCACTTCTGCCGGAGACTAGAATCAACGGCGGTTTTCGCTTCGCCAGCTCTTCGAAGGAATGGATGCCCAGCTCTTCCGCAACCAGCCAGAAGATATAATCGGGCTCCGGAAAGCGGGCGATTGCCCTCAGCTCGCCGACGCGCTCCCTATACGGCCCTTTTCCCTCCATAGCCATTTTAGCGGTGACCGGAGGATTGATGATTCCCGCGTCGACTTCTCCTCTGCCGATCATCTTGGGATTCTCAAACGAGCCGAGGCCGAACTTCGGTGAGTAGACTCCTACGGAAGAGACCAGGCCGGTTTTCTTTTTATCGCGAAATCCCTCCACCAACTGTGACGTGAGCTTCCACCAGGGATGGTAAGGAAAGTTGGAGACGATCTTTAACACATAACCATATTCATCCCTCTCGAGCATGTAGTGCTCCTTTCATGCTGGGTTTAAGCGAACTCGGCGAGATTATGATCAGAGGAAAAACTTACCGGGCGGAAACACGGTTGTTTTTCTTTGCGGGCGCCAGCGTTTTGTCGAGCCAGCGGCCGATCACCGCGCCGATCTAAGGTCTTATCTTTAGATTGGGGTGATGCCGCCAGAAATAGAATGCCATCCCCGTGGCCGCTAAAAGATTCCCAAGCAGGACTGCCGGCCAGGCCAAAGCCTGCAGAATCGGTTCAGCGAAGATAAAGGCCATTACGAAGAAGCCGAACTCAAAAATGACAAAGAAGAGTAAGATGCCGAATCCAAGGCTTAGGTTTTGTTCGGCTAGGTCGAGAAGCTTGGCGGCCACTCCTCCGATGACACAGAAAACCATGCCGTGGACCCAGGTGTAGAAGAGAACCGTTTCAAACGAAACGGGTAGGGTTTGCAGCTGACCAAGCTCCATGCCACGGCGAAAAAGAGCGGTGCCGAGAACGCTGGGTGTATAGAAGGGACGACCGCTGAAGATGTCGAGGACGAAGAACCAAAGTGCAATGACCGCCGCGCCAATCACGCCGGCGACAATACCCTCACGATATACCTTGGAGATATCTGACGAACGGGAGGCGATGGCGGGGGCGCTTGTGGTGCTAACTTGAACCGCCATAAAAGCTCCTTTCCGGGCTAATCTGGCCCTGTTCACCCACAGCAAACCGGTAAGAATCTTCCTCTACCGATTCAACGCTAGCACCTGCTTTCTAACAGGTCAATATTAAATTGCGGATCCGTGCCGTCACGCTTGATCCCGCATTAGCACGGCGATCACCGCCCGTAAAGCATAACCGTTGCGCGCCCTTCACGGCGGCTGAGGCTGCGATAAGCAAAGTCAACGGATCTGATGACACGCCTGTCGCCTGGCAGGTCGATCTCGCGACTCGAAGTGTTCTCGTCAAAGCGGTGTCTGATATTCAGAGAAAAAGTTCTTCCGTCGCCGAAAGTCACGACCATGTTATATATCTCGACCGGGGCTCCCCGGACGACAATCCGAAGTTCCCTGAAGGTTCCTTCCCGGCGACCGACCTCGATCCTGTCACGGTCCATCCTGAGATCGGCCTCGCGCGGGCCTAAAAGCTCTCAACCACCATCACGGCCGCCGTAATAACCGCCACCCGGCGCCACGCACGCCGATAAGAGAAAGCCCAGCAATAAAATCCACAGTTTAACCGAACGCTTCATGTTGACACCTCCTCGGATAGGTAGTTTTCTTGATTACTATGCATTAGACGCTCGGCCATGCCAAATATTGAAAGGAGATTTGTGTTAACGACGCCGATGGCGCAATACCGCGCGCGTTCTCAGCCGCGGCGGTTCTAATAAAAGCAAGCCAGGTGCGGGCACGTATTTTTAAGTTATGCGAACGGAGCATTCGAGGGTGAAACGGAGGGAAGTCGATGACTATTGCTGAAATTATCTTGCTTCGACCTGGGGAGGGAAGACTCCGTCGCCAAGTTAGCGAGATAGAAAACGGGTCTTTTGCTTTTCTGTTTCGCCCAAAGATAAGGTAAGCTCTAAAAAACTCCGGCTGACAACTCCTTGAGAGTCAACACGCTGCTGATACTGGCCTGCATCGGGGCTAGCGTCTGGGCCTGGCAACAGGACCCGGCGTTTGCCCAACAAAATCTTGTCTTCAGCTTTAACAACCTTGAGAAGGGCAAAGTCTGGACCCTTGTGGCGGCCCTATTTATTCACGCAAGCGTCTTGCACCTGTTCGGGAACATGCTCTTTCTATTCGTCTTCGGAAACACGCTGGAGAAAACCGTTGGCCCGCGGAAACACCTGATGGTCTTCTTTACCGGCGGACTTACGGGTTTCATCCTCGGCCTGCCGTTTATGCCACGTGGGATGGGCATGCTGGGCGCCTCCGCCGCGATCTTCACTCTGGCAGCGTGCGTCATGCTCGTGAGACCGCTCAAGTTTTCTTGGCTCTTCCTCGCCCCCCAGGGATTGGTCGCCGTCATCTACTTCGTCTACAACGTCGTCGTGGTTTACGAAAAGAGCTTGATACCCGGCTATGATCCCCACGTTGCTTACGTCGCTCACATCATTGGCTTCGTCACGGGACTCCCTTTCGGGATCGCCTTTAGTGACCATTGGAAAAGGAACCTTCTCATCACCATGGCGCTCTTTGCGATCTATCTGGCAATTGTAACGGGCGCAGCGAACTCCCTTTTTCGCTAGGCGGGCTCGCTGGCGATGCGCAATGGCCTTCAAAAACAAGCACAAGAAATCGCCGAGGGGCTGTTGGCTCTATTCTTCGGTGGTCCAGCCGCGGCAACAACAGCCTTTTACGGACTTAGCTTTATAGACTGGCTTTTTTCCGACGGTTTTTAATCTCCCACTGCCCGCACCTGACAGGGCGGAGATTTTTGGTACTTCGCATTCCTAGCCGACGGCTTACGGCTGATGTCTCACAAGCTCTGGTTATTTGTTGTTTTCCTCTGTTCGGCACAGCCTAGCTGTGTTACGTATAAATTGAAGAAACCAAACCGTCGGGAGGTGAACCATGCGGTTTTTACTGAAGGTCAATATCCCCGTTGAGTCCGGGAACACGGCCGCGAAGGCCGGAAAGCTCGGCGCGACCATCCAATCCATTCTGGCAGATTTGAAGCCGGAGGCCGTCTATTTTACGGACAACGACGGTCAGCGCGCAGGTTTTATTTTTCTCGAGATGCAAGATGCTGCTCAAATCCCAGCCATCGCTGAGCCGTGGTTCCTTGCGTTCAATGCGAGCATTGAGATTCATCCGGTCATGGTACCGGACGACCTAGCCAGGGCTGGCGGCGCCATCGAGAAGGCGGTCAAGAAATACGCCTGATCGCTGGAACTCCATTTAATACGCGGTTCAAGCGGACCGGCGGGGAGCGACCTGTTTGGTCGGGTATTTAATGGGCGCTGGCCGCGCACCCTGAGAGTTAGTTACCTGCTAAGGCCTGCGCTTGCGGCAGGACTGGATCGCTATGGATTTAGCTTCCCGTCTCATGTGGCCAGAAAGTTTGCAGATCATTCCGATTCTTGAAGCTCGCCGCCCAAGGTGTTAGAAAAGGGATCCCGTGGTCGCATAGCTCAGCTGGTTAGAGCGCTCGCCTCACATGCGAGAGGTCGCAGGTTCGAGTCCTGCTGCGACCACCATTCAGCTGCGTAGGTAAGTGCATCATTTCTGTGGCATAGGTTTGAGAAACGGCCCGAGATTTTATTCACTGGCGATTTAATCGCTATGACCGTGGGGATATGAGCTGCGGTCCCCACGCGGTTAGACTGAGCCAGTGTCTCTGCCTACTGTGACTCCAAGTTTTCCGGCGGTCTGCTGATCCAGACTTCCCGTGGCCGGCAGGTCATTATCCTGTTGAAATTCACGAAGCGCTTGCCGAGTCTGACTATCCACACTCCCGTTCATGGGGCCCGGATTGAGTCCCCTTGCTTTCAAGGCTTCTTTGGCCTGATTGATATCGTCTGCGGACATGCCAGTCATATCTTGCTGGTTGCCCGAAATAGGTGAATTCCTCTGTTCAAACTGCTTTTCGGAATTTCGGTTTTCAAGCGGATTGCCTACCGGCTTGGTTTGAGCTGATGTAATCTGAGTTCCTAAGCCGAGGCTCCCCGTCAAAATAGCTGCTGTCAAAATAAACTTTCTGTGTTTCATAGCATGAATCCTTTCCTTTCCCGTTTCACGATGCTTTTTGCTCGGGCCGTTCCTCTTTTTTTACTCGCGCAAGCCGCATGCCAAGCTTGTTATCGAGAGGAAACGAATCGACCGAACGTTATTTGTTCTCGAAGATTTTTGCGCTTTCACAATGCTTCATAAATTCAGATATTTTTTTTGACGCGCTTCGACGGCTTGTGTCATCCTTGGCACATTGTCAGCGCCGGCGTTCCAGATCGTCAGACAGTTTCTACGCGTCTCCTTGCGGCTTGACAAGCCTTCCGAGGATCGGCTAGTGCTTACGAAAGTAGAGAAAAATATTTTATGCTGGCGGGCTAGGGTTCGCCGCTTGCGCTATTTGGGGGGCACATCCATGAAATCACAGGAATGGCGGCAACAACTTGGAGACTGCGTCCGAGATTTGTTTCTGTCGCCGGAGATGGAGCATTTCTACTCGATCAAGATGACTTTGGAGCGCGCGCGGATTTATTTGCTGCAGTTGGGTATTTACGTCCGTCAAAGGAGAAACTTCTGGCCGCAGGTGGCGGCCAATTGCCCGGAATTCGAGGTCAAACAACGCATTATGGAGCACGAGTACGAAGAACTGGTGGAAGACGAGCACTCCAAAGCCGGCCACCTGGATCTGATTTTTCGCCAGGGCAAAGAGCTGGGGCTGGGCGTCGATGATATCATCAAAGCCGAACCGCTGCCGACGACCAAGGCCGCGGTTTACGGCTGGTTCTGGATCGCCCGTCAACGCCCGTGGCAGGAGGCGATTGCGGCTTCGAGTATCGCCGAGTGGACCAATGACGACAGACTGTTGGGAGATATCGGCGGCGGCAACTGCACCCGCTTGTACAAAATATGGAAGCGGGATTTGAACTTCAGCGATGCGCAGATGCCGAACTTTACCGTGCACAGCAAGGCCGACGTAAGACACTCGGATATGTTCATCGACATTCTCGAAAAATACGTCGTCCCTGGTAGAGAGCAAGACGTTCTCGATACGGCCAAAGAATCGATGGACCTTCATCGGGCCTATTTCGGGGGCATGGCTCATGCCATGTCAAAGGCGTCGTAAAGATAATCCGGGAGGAATCCTATGAAGCTCACCGAACTGGACAGCGAACTAGAGAAGAATCAACTCTCCGGTTTTTGGAAGACGCGCGTGCCCTTGCATACCTCCGAAGCCCCTTACCTCTGGAAATGGGAGGAGTTGCTGGACGGCTTGATGAAGGCGAGCGAGACCATCGGCATCGAGCAGGCGGAAAGGCGCGCCATCCAGCTGGTGAGTCCGCATCTGCCGATTAAGTCCCCGTCTCATACGTTGCAATTCAGCTTTTCGATCGTGAACCCCGGCGAAGTTGCCCGGGCGCACCGGCACAACATGGCGGCGATCCGATTTGTTGTACAAGGCAAAGGCGCCTACACCGCGGTTGACGGCGAAAAATTTCCTATGGCGGAGGGAGATTTGATCCTGACACCGAATTGGACTTGGCATGACCATCACAACGAGTCTGAAGACCCGATCATCTGGCTGGATGGGCTGGACGGCCCGCTGATCCGGTCTTTGAACGTTCTGTTCTTCGAAGAATACGAAAAGTCGGAACAACCGGTTACGCGTGAGACCGGCGAGTCTCTGAGTCGTTTAGGCTTCGCTCGCGCACCCAAGAAGGATGAAACCCACCTGCGCGGCGTTCCCTTCCGTTACGCTTGGCAGGATACGTACAAAGCTTTAAAGACGATGAGCGACAGCGAGCGCGATCCATACGATGGCACCTTGCTCCGCTACATCAATCCCGCCACGGGCGGATTCACCTATCCGACGATGTCCTGCGAGATCCAACTTTTCAAAGCCAGGGAAAAAACTAGAATACATCGACACACCAGCACCGCGCTCTACCATGTTTTCAAGGGACGGGGTCGAACTGCCGTGGGCGAGGGCCATCTCGAATGGAAAAAAGGGGACTCCTTCGTGGTGCCCCTGTGGCAGCCGCACTCGCACGAAAATCTCTCCGACGAAGAGGCGATTCTATTCTCCATCAACGACCGGCCGGTGATGGAAGCCCTCCAGCTCTATCGGGAAGAAGCGGGCAACTAACCGCGATTGCCGCGACAGACCAAACCGGAATATCGGACCGATGGAGCATTGGCCAACAGGATGAGTTCACAAGTCATTACTCCCTTACTCCACCACTCGAGTACTCCATTTTCTAATGGTCATGGCTTCTCCAATGAAGATTAGACTTGCGAGCCGCGCCTATGACGGCACTCTGGCGATCCTGCGGGGCCAGATGCAGTTGCCGGGATTTGCTTTCGAAATCACCGAGACGGAAGACGTCCCCGGCATGTTCGCCGGCATGTTCAAGAGGCAATACGATGTCTCCGAGATGTCTCTGGGCGAGCTGATCTATTACCTCTCACGAGGAAAGGCGGACTTTGTTGCCATTCCGATTTTTCCGTCGCGGATGTTCCGGCATAGTTTTATCTTTTGCCGAAAAGCTTCCGGTATCAGAAGCGCCGCGGACTTGAGCGGCAGGCGAATTGGCTTCCTCCGCTGGGTGCAGACGGCGGCGATCTGGATGCGCGGCATGCTGGTCGATGAGTACGGCGTTTCGGCAAAGGATAGCCAGTGGTACGTCGCTTCTATGCATCACTGGGACGACGCCGACCCCGGGGCGACGGTTGAGCCGCGCGACGGTTCGGTGATTCACTGGATGCGCAGCGACGGACAAAATACGGCTGAGCGAGCCTGCCGTGCCTTGTTTGACGGCGAAGTCGATGTTCTCGGTGTGACCGAGTCCGCGCTTGCCATGATGCTGGCGAACCCTGAGGTCGAAAGATTGTTCGAAAACTCCCGTGAAGTCGAAGCCAACTATTTTCGCAAGACGCAGATCCTACCGATCATGCACGTCTTGGCGCTGCAGAGGAATTTGGCGGACAAGCATCCCGAGTTGCCGGGAAAACTCTTTCGGCTTTTCTCCGAGTCAAAGCGCTGGGCGCAACGCTGGCGCCGGGCGATTCCAAGCCTCGTCGAAGCCTGGCCGAACCATCACCTCGATGAAGAGCGGAAGATTTTTGAGACCGATCCTTGGGCTTACGGCCTGGAAGCGAATCGGCATGTGCTCGAGAAGTTTCTTGCCTATTGTTATGCGCAAGGCATCAGTGCGCGAGACATGGCCGCGGAAGAATTGTTCCATTCGAGTACGCTGCAGCTCACTGAATGAGGCGGCGCAACGTTGTGAAAGGAGTCTCTTATGGCGAAACCGGAAGCGAAGACAAATGAGACTGCAAATGCCTGCGACCTCCGCGATTGGCTCGATGGCGTGGAAGCCTTAGGACAATTGGAACGGATCTCCGGCGCTCACTGGGACCTCGAGATCGGGGCGTTGACGGAGATTATCCTCGAGCGGCTGTCGTCTCCGCCGGCAGTTATGTTTGATGCTGTGCCCGGCTATGACCCTGATCGCCGCGTTTTGGCCAACATGCTCGAGACCTTGGAACGTACGGCCCTGGCTTTGAACCTGCCGACGGATTTAAAGACGATCCCGCTGATCGATACTTTGCGGGCAAAATTGAGAGATCTTCAGCCGATCAAGCCGGCGATCGTTTCAACCGGTCCAGTAATGGAAAACGTCGAGCGAGGCGATGCGATTGATCTACTGAAATTCCCCGTGCCTCGCTGGCACGCGGGAGACGGCGGCCGGTACCTGGGAACGGCCCATCTGGTTATTACTCGCGACCCGGAGACGGGCGTGGAAAACGTCGGCTGCTACCGCGTGATGCTCCAAGACAAGGACAAAGTGGGTCTTTATATCTCGCCGGGGAAGCACGGCAAGATCCATTACGAAAAGGCGATGCGAGCGGGAAAACCTTTTCCGGTCGCGATGGTTTTTGGTCAACATCCGCTGCTGTTCATCGCCGCGTCCCAGGCGGTTCCCTTCGGCGTCAATGAATATGACTGGACTGGAGGAATTCTCGGTCAGCCTGTTGAAGTCATGGAGGGGCCGTTAACCCGGCTCCATTTTCCCGCCACGGCTGAAATAGCCATCGAAGGCGAAATCATCCCGGGAGAAACGCTCCCGGAAGGTCCGTTCGGAGAGTGGCCAGGCTACTACGCCAGCGCTCAGCGGGCGGAGCCGTTTGTTCGGGTCAAGGCTCTTTATTACCGCAACGACCCGATCATTTGCGGCGCCGCGCCGTTCAAACCAACGATTCATGGCATGTATCGGTCGTGTCTGCGCGCGGCCACGGTCTGGAACGGCATGGAACAAGCCGGTGTGCCGGATATTCGCGGCGTTTATCTGCCGCCGCCCGCCCAGCGCTTCATGATTGTCGTGGGTATCGAGCAGCGATACCCCGGCCATGCGAAACAGGCGGCTCTGATCGCTTGCCAGTGTCATGCCGGCGCATATCTGGGACGATATGTGATCGTTGTGGACGAAGATATCGATATTACGGATCTGAACGAGGTTATCTGGGCCATATCCACTCGCTCTGATCCGGCGACCTCGGTTGATATTCTGCGTCGTACCTGGAGCGGCCCCCTCGATCCGATCATTCAGCAGGGTCAAAAAGGTCACAACTCGCGCATGATCATCGAAGCCGTGCGACCCTATGAGTGGCGCGACCGTTTTCCGGCCGTCAGTCAGATCAGTAACGAGACCCGCAAAGAGTTCTCCGGGAAATGGGAGAAGCAGCTCGCCGCTGTTCAAGCGCGGCATGGTCAAGCGCGACCGCGCGGAGATTGATTTCGTGTTTCCCGATCCCGAATACCTTAACTTCGCACCCGCCCTCTCCGCTGTGCGCCTATGCCCATTGGCCGAAAACCGTAATGGATGGCCAATTTTGTCCGCAACGGGCGATTGATCGTGCTTGCCCACACTTCTCCGTCCCGCGAGGAAATTCTTTGGAAATATAGACTCTTATGTATCCGAGAGCCCCTATTGGCGCCACTTGGCACAAGACGTGCTCATGTCATGTAAGGCCCAGGAAAGAAGTCTTTAAGCAGTTACGACTATTTGAAAGGAGAAAAACGGATGGAAGAGATAATGACGCCTTCTGAAGTGGCGGCCCTTCTCAAGATACATCTTAAGACCGTGTACAAGCTGGCGGAGAAGGGGGTCATTCCCGGAAACCGCATCGGCCGCAGTTGGAGATTCAGCCGAACCGACGTGCTGGAATTGGTGTCCAGCAAGTCGATGAATCTTTCCGAGAACGGCGAGAGCGATTCAAAGGCCCAAGCCGCCGGCGGAAAGTAAATCCCCTCAACCTTCATCGCAGCTAGTCCCCCACGGAACCGGCACCCATCAACACGAGCGTCTCGCCGAGCTCGGCGCGGAATCTGCGACCCCGCCGGGCTCTTTCCGCATAGAAAATCTCGGAAGTGATTAGATCGCGCGTTGAAGGGTTGCCCACGGAGGGCAAGGTGCGCACTCTTCAAGAATTCTGTCGTGACGTCGAGTCACGCAAACAATAGACGGATTGATTCTTTTCGATCAGACCCCTGTCGCGCGCCTGGGCGTTTATGGCATTCCCCGCCCGCATGAGCGATACCTTCAGATCCTCGGTCATCCGCCAAAATTCATGTCGGATCTTGATCTGGAATTTTCTTGATCTCTTCAAGCCAAACCGTGGCTTCGCTGTCGCTCGGTGCCCGATAATCGCCGCGCGGAGATAGAGAACCACCGGATCCGACTTTAGGAGCATTAGGTATGCAGCTCCGCTTGAATTGGCTTAGCTGGAAGAAACGCCAGGCGAAAACCGACAGCCAGCGTTTAATCTCGCCGATATTGTACTGGTGGCGGAGTGCTTCCGAAATATCGGGCCAATGTCCCGAGGCCCGGTCCCGCCAGGAACAATAGGCGAGAAAAGCTATCTTAGAAGGTAAATAGCCAAACCGGATGGTGTAGTAGAGCGTGAAGTCTTGCAGCTCGTAAGGGCCAATTACATCCTCCGTTCTCTGAGCACATTGTTCGCCGTCGGGATCAGCGGGGATCAGTTCCGGGCTGATCTCGGTCTCGAGAATGGAGCGTAGGAGCTGGCTTGCCTTTTTGCCGAGCTGGTTCGTCTCAGCTACCCAGCGGATGAGAAATTGCATTAGCGTCTTGGGAACGCTGGCGTTGATACCGTAGTGGGACATGTGGTCGCCCACCCCGTAGGTGCACCAGCCCAGCGCGAGCTCGCTGAGATCGCTCGTTCCCAGCACCAGCGCCTGGTGAAGGTTGGCGAGCCGGAAAAGATGGCTGGTGCGCTCTCCCGCCTGAACATTCTCGAAGGTTACGTCGTAGACCGGTTCTCCTTTCGCGTAGGGATGATCGATATCGCGCAGCATCTGCTCGCAGCTCGGGCGAATGTCTAGCTCATGGGATTCGCAACCTACGGCGGCCATAAGGGCAGTGGCATTAACTAGAGTGTGTTGAGTCGTGCCGAAGCCGGGCATCGTGTAGGCTAAAATGTTGGAGCGCGGGAGTTTCAGCATATCCATGGCGCGGGCGGCCACGATGAGCGCATGGGTCGAATCAAGGCCGCCGGAGATGCCAATCACGACTTTCGATACTCCGGAGCTCTTCAGCCGCTTTACCAATCCCTGCACTTGAATGTTGTACGCCTCGTAGCAGCGACGATCGCGCACCGCCGGGTCCGCCGGCACGTAGGGAAAACGATCGATCTCTCGCTTGCATAGTAAGCGCCCGGCTCTGGGCGGCTCGAGATCAAACGAAACCTTACGGAACCGCCGCAGTTCTTCACGATGGTGCTGCATGCTCTGGCCGAAGCTGTTCTGGCGCATGCGCTCCTGCGTGAGCCGCTCCAGATCCAGATCGGCCACGATGAGCTGGGACTCGTAGTGGAACCGTTCCGATTCGGCGACCAGTTCCCCATTCTCGTACACCATCGCATGCCCGTCCCAGGCGAGGTCCGTGGTCGATTCGCCGGTCCCGGCGGCGGTGTAGAGATAGGCGGCAAGGCAACGCGCCGACTGGTTCGCGACCAAACTATGACGGTACTCGTCTTTTGCAATCGTGATGTTCGATGCGGAGAGATTCAAGATCACGGTTGCCCCGGCCAGAGCAGCGCTAGAAGACGGGGAAATGGGCACCCAGAGATCCTCACAGATCTCCACGAAAAACGTAAACTCCAGTCGCGCAACGCTTTGAAACAAAAGATGCTGTCCGAAAGGAATTTGCTCCTGGCCTAACAGATCAACGGCACTGCTGCGCGCTGCCGATGCCGGAGCGAAGTGCCGGTATTCATAGAACTCACGGTAATTGGGCAAGAACGTTTTAGGAACGATTCCGAGAACTTTTCCGCGAAACAGAACGACCGCGCAATTGAACAATAGCTGATCAACTCGGAGCGGCATCCCCACGACCGTGATGAGGTTCAACGCCTCCGATGCCTTCAGAACGTTACGCAGGGCGTCAAGCGAGCCATCCAGCAAAGCCTGCTGGTGAAACAGATCCTCGCAAGAGTAGGCGGAGAGCCCCAGCTCCGGAAAGAGCGCCATAATCGCCTTCTCGCGTTCGGCCTTTTCCATGAGCTCGATAGTGCGAGCTCCATTGAACGCCGGATCCGCCACGCGGACCTCGGGGATTCCCACGGCGGCGCGGATAAAGCCGTGACTGTAAAGATTAAAGAATTTCGTCTCTTGCTTCATACGCCGGTCATTCTAGACTGAAACTATCTCTGATCTTTCGATTGCGAGCAACCTGCCTTGCTCCGCTTGGCGCCAAATGCCAAGACGGTACGTATGCGTATTGCGACAATCACAGAAAATTCCACGAACTTATAGCACGATTACCAAACTAATGGCTAGGAACAGTCGGAAAGCCCTGCTGGCTGCGAGAGGCTCCCTCAGGTGGCCGCGCGTTCTTGCCAGCCTCTTCCGACTCCGACAACAAGGGCCAAAAAATAGTGCGGGACCATAATGTCTACCAAGCTTCCGCCGTCAAGGAAGCAGGGTTAATCAATTCAACGCCCACGGAAAGCGATCAAATGCCCTAATCGTAATTTATCATTCTGCCGACTAGACTGCACCCTCGCGACAACCGGTTGTGCCCCCTCGTCGACAAGCGAGATTCCTAAGTAAGGGGACGACGCTACCCCCACGAAGCATTAGCGGTTTTGATAATCTCCATCCGCGGATTTCCAGATTTGCGAATTTGTTGCCTTTGCCGCTCAAAAACAACAGCGCTATTTCGGCACGCGATACTGGTTCGGTTCTTGCTTATTATCAGGGGGCAGCCTTGTCGCATTGTCGCCGATCGGGATCTCCGTCAGGTCACCTTCATCTACCCGCGACGGAGAATCTTGGAATTGACGGCGGATCCTTTGGGTATCTCGCTGTATCGCTGGCCGAGGCGGCCAAACTACTTGAGTCGCATAAGCTCTCTCCCCGTCGTTGATGGAGAGAATCTCGTTGGTATAATCTCCGTTAGGGGTCCGGCGAGAAGGTTTGTTGGACAAAATGAGGCAGCGGTCGGATGAAACTTCAGGATCCAGATCTCGCCCGCCGATTCCATCGGCGAGGCCCCTAACGTATGCATGAGCGAGCCGCCGGCTGTCTAGTGAGGTTCTGAAGCCATGCGATTCGAAAACCGAGAACACGCCGCACATTTGTTGGCGCGAAAATTGAGCACTTGCTACGAGGCTAAGAACCCGTTGGTTCTCGCGGTTCCGCGCGGAGCCGTCCCGATGGCCAAGGTCATCGCCGATGTGTTGGGCGGGGAATTGGATGTCGTGCTCGTGCGCAAGCTCGGTTTTCCCACCCAACCTGAACTGGCCATTGGCGCCATCGATGAAAATGGAAATGTTTTTCTTTCAGGCTACGCGTTTGAAATCGAAGCTGAATACCTCGAAGAAGAGAAGAAACGGCAGCTTGAGGTCCTGCGCCGGCGCCGCGCTCAATACACGCCGTCGCGCGCATCCATCGATCCTCGTGATCGCATTGTCATTGTCGTCGATGATGGGATTGCCACCGGCTCGACCATGACCGCCGCTTTGCGTTCTGTACGCAGCAGGAAACCGCAGGAGCTGGTCGGCGCCGTGGCCGTCGCGTCTCAGCAGGCTGCACGTACGCTGTTGCGCGAAGCGGACGCGCAGGTGTGTTTGAAAGTACCGGCTAAGTTCTACGCGGTCGGGCAGTTTTTCAAGGATTTCTCCCAGGTCTCGGACGAGGATGTGATCGCGATCTTGCGGGAAAACGATTCGAAGGTTTCAGCTGCCCGCCAGCCGCGCGTGTCTTGACGCTGCTTGCACGTCTGTTTTTACGCGGAATCATCCGTTGCGCTGGTACGATTTGACGGTGTTGCCCTGTCCGAATGAGAGCGGCAAGCATTGTTCTCGAGGTCTATGGGGACACCAGTTTGAACTTGTTGAGCAGGGTTATCATCAAATCGATTGGAATCGGCACGACCACCGTGTGATTATTTTCCGCCGCTACCTGAACTAGACTCTGTAAAAACCTCAAGTGCATGGCCGTAGGCTGTTTGGCGATGACCTGCGCCGCGTCAGCGAGCTTTTGGGAGGCTTGGAATTCGCCATCAGCGTGAATCACTTTCGCTCGTCTTTCTCTCTCCGCTTCCGCCTGCTTGGCAATGGCTCGCTGCATCTGCTGGGGAAGATCAATATCCTTTAACTCCACCAAGACGACCTTGATGCCCCACGGGTCCGTCTGGGTATCGAGAATTTCTTGGAGCCGATTGTTGATCTTGTCCCGTTCTGCGAGAAGCTCGTCGAGATCCGCCTGGCCGCAGATGCTGCGCAGCGTTACCTGTGCAAGTTGAGAGGTCGCAAACAAGTAGTTCGCTACTTCTCTGATGGCGCGGTTTGGGTCTAACACTCTGAAGTAGAGAACTGCGTTGACCTTCACCGAAACGTTATCTCTGGTGATGACGTCCTGAGGCGGGACATCCATGGTAACCGTTCGGAGGTCGATCCGGAGCATCTTCTCCACGAGCGGGATCACATAAATGATACCCGGCCCGCGAGCCGGGACCATACGCCCCAGGCGAAAGATTACCGCACGCTCGTACTCCTTGATGATTTTGATGCCGCTGATGATCAGAAGCACTACGACAATCGCGGCCGTTGCCGCCGGTGCGAGATCGAACATGATGGCCTCCTGTGAAAGAGAGCGGAATTCTTTTCGAGCTAAGCCCGGGCGTGATCCGCCGCTTCCGGCCTCACGTTCTTATAGGCTTCTGGGGTCTCTTCTGCAACGCTTCAGGCCGCGGTGCCTCCAGAGGAATATGGTGAATTTCAATTAACATTAGAGATGATTGTCAACGCGGCCAAAACGGGTAGGGCGGATTGCTTGCAGAGAGTTCGAGAATCCGAGAAAAGTCGCTCTTGAGGCCGGAAACGATCTTCGCAGGCCGAGGAGGCTCCGGATCAGACCGGTCCCACGGCGAGCGCTTCATCCTAGTCTTTCCACATACCTCAAGATATCCGTAGTGGTGACAAGGCCAACGAGCGTGCCGTTACTCATCACCGGCACGCAGCCGATCTTTTTGTCCGCCATCAGATGAGCCGCATCCGCGACCTTGGTGTCCGAAGTCACCGTGATGACTTTCTTCTTCATCACGTCCTTGATCAAAACGCTCTTGAGCAACGCCGACTTGCTCCTCGGCTTGAGCCCGAAAATCTGACTCGCCGTCGCCCCCATCAGGTCCCTTTCGCTCAATAACCCGACCAATCTCCCGTCCTCTACCACCGGAATATGGCGAATCCGTCCTAGAGAGATCACATCATTGGCCAAATCCAATGTATCTTCCGGCTTTAAGGTCACCGGGCTACCCATCATGATTTCCCGAACCATTCCCTCTTTGCCGTTTTTCATTGCAATTCCTCCCCGATTTTTAATGTTCCCGTAGCCGATTGAGAAAGCAACGCAGCACATCCACATACGTTCACAATTTCAACCAGCCCCTCCGCCTCATCCACGACTGGAATACCGCCAATCTTCTGCTCGATTAAGAGTTCCACAGCCTCCGCGAGATCGTCGTCAGGTGAGACCGTGATGGGATCGGTGGTCATGATGCGTCGGATTTTGACGTTGAAAGCTGCCTTCGCGCTCGTCTGGTTCGTTTAGAGGCGAGGCGCTCAGAAAAGATCGGATATCGCGGTCTGTGACGATACCAACCAGTTCGTTGTCTTCAACCACAGGGAGCTGGCGGATCTTGTTTCCATTCATGAGTTCATCGGCCTGGCCGATGGCCTCCGATGGCGTCACCGTCAGCGGATCCTTCGTCATCACGTCCACGACTTTCATTCAGCTGTACCTCCTGGCGGATAGGGTGATCATATTTGTGCCCTCTCCGATTGTTTATTTCTCTTCCGTTCACTTTTATTGGTGCAGCGTTTGTGCCAAAGACCAAACAGACATTTCTTCGTGGATTCCGTGGGCTTTAACCTCAGTGGGGTCGATTTATTTTCATCAATGCGAAAAAGTTGGAGGAATTCCTCAGAGGTGAGAAAAAGGCCTTAACAGGCGGAAGGAGCGGGCTGAGGGCCGGAATCAAAGGAATAAAGCGCGTAATTCTTAATCGCTTCGCGGAAATCAGACTTTGGTCGTTATAATCGCCCTTCGGAGCTATATACGAACAGCGTATTCGGCACATCCGCTTCTGCCTCGATTCGACGTGGATTCGGGTAGCGAATCGCGCGCCAACAGAGCCACAACAGTGGCACAGCGCCGCCGAGGATAAACAGAGCGTCGCCCGGCAGTCGCGCCCATTCGAGTTTATTAACCCAGGGAAGCAAGATAAATTCCGGGCTACGAGCCCGCCAATAGCCGCTATCGACGGCGTGATAGAGCTGTGCGATTCCAAGCGGGAAGAGATTGAGAAAGGCCATCCAGGTTAGGCCCAAGTTTAAAGACCAGAAGGAAATTTTCGCAGCGCCGTCGCTCCACTTATCGGATTGGGTCAAGTAGCGGAGACAAAAAAGCATCAAACCGATCGCTAGCATCCCATAAACGCCCATCATCGCCGTGTGACCGTGATTGGCGGTGAGCGCCGTGCCGATCTCGTAATAACTTACGACTGGCAGGTTGATGAGAAAGCCAAAGACGCCGGCGCCGAGGAAATTCCAAACCCCGACGGCGACCAGGAACCAGATCGCCCAACGGTGAAGATGCATGCTGTCCGATGTCGTCTTTTCGCCCGCCCTGATGAATCCCCAGGCCTCGAGGGTTAACAATAACAGAGGGATAACTTCCATGGCGGAGAATGTGGCGCCGAACGCGAGGTGGGCAACCGGGGTGCCGCTAAAGTACAGATGATGCATCGTGCCGATCACGCCGCCCAAGGAATAGAGGATAATATCGAGATAAATGACGCGCAGCGCCGTCGCTTCCCGAACTACGCCCAGCAACACAAACATGTAGGCGACCATGACGGTCGTGAAGAGCTCCAGAAAATCTTCCACCCAGAGGTGCACCACCCAGAAGCGCCAAAAATCATTGATGACAAAACCGGCGCGCGGGCCGGTGAGGAGACCCACCGCATAGAAAGCTGGAATCGCCAGCGCGGCGTAAAAAAACATCCACGGCATATTGCCGAAGTGTTGCTGTCGCAGCACGCCGCTCAGGCCCCGGAGCAAGATGACAACCCAGAAGAAAAGTCCGATCACGAGAAGAAATTGCCACAAGCGACCGAGATCGAGATATTCCCAGCCTTGGTGGCCTAGCCAGAACCAGAGGCCTCCAAGCCAGCCTTTTACGCCCGCATACTCGCCAATCAAGCTGCCGAACACCACGATGGCGACGGCGATCAGTAAAAGCAAGGTCAGGCCGCTTTGTCCGCGGCGTTCTCGACCGGCGATCAGCGGCACAATGAAAATCCCCGTTGCCAGATAGGAGGCAGCGACCCCAAAGATCGCCAGTTGGACGTGCCAGGTTCGCGCGATATTGAAGGGCAACAGTTGCGAGAGATCAACGCCAAAAAACCGCCGGGCTCGGCGGGTAGTGAGCGATCAGCCCGCCCGTTAGAGTTTGAATCAAGAAGAGCAACGAAGAAACCAGAAGAAACCACACCACTGCCTTTTGACTCGGTGTCAAAGCCACCTCGGCGACCGAGCGAAAATTTATCTTTTTGAGCTCATCGCTCCAGCCAAGCCAGTCGTAGCGGCCAAAGAAATAAAAAATGACTCCGGTCCCGCCGAGAAGGCCAATGATCGAGATGACGCTCCAAGTCACGGTCCCCGCCGTGATCGTGTTACCGGCCAGCGGCTCCGGCGGCCAGTTGTTGGTGTAGGAGTAATTTTTTCCGGGACGGTTGGCCGCCGCCGTCCAGGCTGTCCAGGCGAAAAAGGCCGTCAGTTTGCGGATGTCGTCGGGATTGGAGATCCAATCCGCCTTCACACCGGGATAGTGGCTCTTGGTTGAAAAGACCGAGCGATAATAGTCTTCCATTGTCCTGTGGGCGTTTGCCCGCGCATCGCTCCATCTAAGGGTGTCGCTCGCCTCGTCGTAGTGATTTTCATGAAGCTCGGCTGCGACCCGTTCCTGCGCTGAGAGACGGCCCCCGGGCAGATCTTGGTAACGTCTGATGAGAGACTGCGCCGTGATGTGCAAATACTTGGCGGTAAAGTCCGGGCCGAGATAAGCTCCGTGTCCGTAAATGGAGCCGTACTCCATCAGTCCATAGCGTTGAAAGACGTTCATTCCCGTAATGATGTCGTCGCGGGTGAATAAAGTTCTCCCTGCGGCGGTCACTTTTGCAGGGACAGGCGGCTGGTCCCGATAGACGAGGTAAGCGAGCACAATCAAAACTGTGAAACCGATCAGGTAGGTTAAGATGGCTCCCTGAAACCATCGACTCGATATCGGCATGAGCTGACGCGGCATCTCAGATCTCCTCCATTGGCTGACTAGCTGTCAACTCTCACACGACATTTCAACAGTCAAGTTTTGTTAGGCAACAGTAGACAAAAAAGTAAATCAGGGCTGCCGCTAGGTCGCCTCTAACGATGTTGTCTGCTCTATTGGCCAACGTGTTTTGAACATGTCCCTTGAAAAGATAATCGGGTTCAATGGCCCGTCTGCGAGAATACCAGCCAACCGCTATCAGCAAAACCGCCCTTCCTAGATTGGCATCACCTATGCGTACTCGCCCTTGTGATGGCGAGGAGAAAAAAAATTCTGATAGTGGAAGACAACAACGACTGCCGAGACTTGTTTGTACAGCTCGTCAATCGTTTAGGATACGACGCTATCGAAGCCGTTTCAGGCATGGAAGCGATAGGCCTGGCGTCTAAGCTGCATCCTGACTTGATCCTGATGGACCTAAACCTGCCTGAGATGGGCGGGGTGGAAGCAACAGCACGTTTAAAGGCGAACCCTTCTACTAAAGGCATACCTCTGATCATCAGTACAGCTTTCCATGAGGGTGTTTACAAAAACCGCGCTCTGACTGCAGGTGCAGAAGAGATTTTGGAAAAGCCGTTTAGCCTAACAATGCTGCGAGAGCTTCTCGGCAGATATCTTACAACGGATAGTGAAAAGGAGAACTGCTGCAACTAAGCGTTTACGCAAACTTGACGTGTACCTCATTCTGGCAAAATCTCTACGACCCCCGGCGTACTCGATTCGAGACGCACGAATGCCGCATGCACTCGACTCATCCGGCGAAGGCAGCTCTCCGGATCTGCGTCGAGGATCCGCAGGCGGGCCGGGCGCCATGCTCCGCATAGGTGAATCCTGAGGCGACCGTCGTTTGCGAGCGCGTTGCGGACCCACTGGGCGCGGGAGCCGTCCTCCACGACGACGATGATGCGCCCGCCGTTGTCTAGATACCCTACGGGGATGCGGCGGCGCTTACCCGAGCGACGGCCGACAGTCTCGACGATGAGCGCGTTTTCTCGGGTGTATGGAGGCCGTGGGATGCCTACGAGAAGGGCGAGCTTGGTGACCGCGTTCGCGATACGCACGACCTGCTTCGGAAGTCGCATCACATGCCCTCACGTCGCCCAACGTATAGCGTTTTATCCCAAAAGCCTGGAAGCAATCAAGCTTCGGAAAGATCGCCGAAGGAACGACGGGGGGATAAACGGGTTGGACTAAACCGCGGAGCAGCACTGCCGTTTGGACTATGGGGATTGTAAAGGCGCGCAGCAGCGCAGAGCGTGGCGCTTGGTTAGCGATACCACGGTAAGT
>Ga0137364_10000198_pt1 | contig 21699 bp, 26 predicted proteins | sample SagtaG_10_FD_104798 | JGI IMG/M metagenome (GOLD analysis project Ga0137364, IMG submission 104798) | Vadose zone soil microbial communities from Sagehorn Ranch, Mendocino, California, USA - Sage1_L_20_16 metaG | ecosystem: Environmental > Terrestrial > Soil > Vadose zone | place: USA... | reverse complement strand
CTCTTCTTGAATTTCTGTTTTCTTGATATTAACTAATTTATTTTCAAATAATATAGGTTTATTTTCTTGTAACCATCTGGCAACAGTAGTACGAGTTACTCCTAAAGACTTTGCACAATCTGTTTGTGAAACAAATGTTTTAATAATGTTACCATTTTGATCTTGAAGTTCCACACCCATTGATATAATTAAACCTCCTTTTGGACGGAACCTCTTTAATGATTTTATCCAGATTTTTCCTTCTCCAACTACTTCGCAGTTGGATGGGCCATTTAATAATTTATCAATTTTAGTTTGTAAAAACGCCCTGTCTACACGAGGTGCTTCATTCGTAGATAATCGTTTATTATTCATTTGATTAAGAATAAGATCTATTAACTCTTTTCCTGCCTCTTCATAATGATGACATCTATCTATAAGCTTTAATACATTTACTCAATCTTTAAAATCATAATATTTTTTACTTCGTCAGATCATCGCGTTAAAAAAAGGAATCAATACGTATCTTATGAATCCTGTTTGATTAATAACTATACGAGTTATCTCGTTGTTACTAGAACTCATAAATGTTCCTAGAGTTTAAGGAATATTTAGTAAATATCTCTATTATTTTTGCTATATTATTTAAATCATATACCTCGTAATAAGACACCTTTCCAGATATGTAGACTTTTCCAAATCCAAGTGTTTTTTGAATAAAAATCAACATATTTATATCATCAACATGAACACCAATTGAAAACTTAAAAGAATACACAGAAGTGTCGGTACTACGGCGTCTAATATAAAAATTTCCCTCACCATCTGTCAATCCACATAATCATTCTCAAAAATCAGGTGATACATTAATTTTTTGTGGGGTTAAAGATATAGAACAACTATAATTTCGGTATAGCCCTAATGAAAACAAAAACGAAGTGAAAAAAGAATGATTCCGTCTTAATTTTAAATTAAAACTATTCATTCTTTTGACGGTATCACCTTTTCCAGATTTTATAAACAGAAAAAAATTCAAGCATGTAAAACTAATAAGAAACCCATTTAATCACTCGATGCAAATTTTTATTCCACACAATTTATGAAAAAACGCTCAGAAAATCGCTAAGAAAAATAATGCTTCAGAAGTTATGAATAAAGCAACTCCTAAATTAAGACCACGTTGTACTGAACTAGTATGATTACCTATATAAGTCAGGGTTAAAAATATATTTCTATACTTGTTGGACTATATCTTAATTAATAGGTTGTTAATAACCAACGTATTAATTTTTCACGTATTGTCTCTGAAGGTCCTAGGAAATATTTATCCGTCTCCTAGTTCCCTGCTGATTATCCTTAAATAAAGATTTCCCAGCAATTGGTGAAATTTAAAGAAGGCACTTACATGTTATTATAATTTATTTATTAAAGCTTTTATTTTTAATCTTCCTTCAACAGAAAGATGTTCTTTTGATATGATCATATTATATACAATTTCTCATCTTTTAAAATCATTAAGTTTATTACCAATCAAGGGATATCTATTGAAATAATCAACAATAAACTTAATATTATTTATAGATGTTACAGATAAAGATAATACTCCTGTATTTTTAGCCGTTGTATAACTCTTTAAATTACAAGATAAAAATGAAGCAAGGTCATCCATAAATGGTTTCATAGAAGTAGATGTAGGTTTATCATTTGCACGTTGATCTAATCTGAATTTAAGTGAAATGCTTTCACTTGTAGATCTTTTACGAGTCTCGGATTTCTCTTTGCTTTCTACATATTTAATACCAAAATGCCCATCTGCTTCCGGAAAACCTGTGAATCAATTATTATCTTGATAATTAGAATTATCTAACAAGCTTTCAGGTATGTTTAAAGAATATATTTAGCGTTAATGAATTTTATTACATCATTAAATCTTTTATTCTTAGGAGTTCTTAATTTTCCATGTATTAAATCTATAAAATGTATAATACCTTTAATATCTCCAATAATATAACGAATTACATTACCTGAAATTTGAAAACGTCCTATGTTTCCTAATTCTGATTGTATAAAGGCATACATACCTAAATTGTCTTTATGTGAAGTAAAAACTATTCTAGGATTAAGTACTCTATTCAAAGTAGTATTTCCTAAAGATGGAAGAGACATATAACCATCTCCTTCTAATAGACCGGCTAAATAATAACCTAAATTATCTTTATTTGTAAAAACTGTAGTGTTATTTTTATAATCAATCAAAACTTCATTAATTTCCTCAACAGGAATTGCTTTTGAAATATTTAAATTATAATAAGGAATAATTAGTTTACCTTCAGCAACAACATCTCTAAATCAAAAGGCCATAGAACCAATTAAAGATAATAAGCCTAATGTTACAATATATCCTGCGTTAGAAAAACCGTGCATTGTAAATACCATTTGTATTTGTCTAGAATACAAAGTCCCATAACTAAAAGTTATATAAATGTATAACTAAATTTCAAAGAATTTAGCAACGGTAAATTATAAGCTAGACACTCCATATGTTTCCATATGGTTTGGACTATATCTTATTTTTTTAAGCTATAAAACTTATCTTGATGATCCCATACAAATTTAGTTCATTTATTATTCATACCATTTTTGATTTATTACTTCACTCATAATATCTTGGTCATATTTACGAGTTTTTTTGATTGCTAGAACTTTTAATCAATCTAAATAGTTTAAATATTTACTACTAAATAAAGGATATTCATTTAAATAACTTTCTAATAACATATTACTAGCCAAACTTATAGTTCTAATTCTGTATTGCGGGTGTTTTGTATACATTCTTATTTCTTTGATTGGGGAATTCAAAAATGTAGCAAATTTAATAGATTAATCCGCTGATTTATAAATGCAACATTAACAGGATAATTAAATACTATTTAATATTTTATAGCGCTTTTATATTAATTAATACCTCTACCTGTGTTCATTTTCGCTTTAATTTTTCGTATCTCAGCCAATCCTTCTTCTGTCAAATGTGCTTTAGCATTCATTAACTTGGCTATCTTACAAAAATCCAAATAATCTAATAACTTGGTTCCTTGTAAAGGATATTTATCAAAAATCGATATAATTTTATTAATATCTGACAACTTAGTAACTGTAAAAATAACACAAGATTTATTTGAATCTATCCTTGTTACACCGCAGTTAAAATATTGAGCTAAGCTAATTATTAAAGAATGATCACGTATATGTTGGCTTATAATAAATCTTAAAGTCTCCGCATACCCTATTTTTGAATTTGGAGATTTATAAATTTCAACTGAAAAACAACCCTCGCCCTCAACAAAGCCAGCTAGTCAATTTGGATTAAAATTTTCTGGAGATTACAGGTCTTTCTATCGGTATGATATTAGGGAAATATTTTATTGTTAATTTATCAGGTAAACCTTTATGTAGATTTTATGCTAATTGTTTTACAAAGTCCCTCAGGTGTAAGATGCTCTTTTTTATTCATTAAATCCACAATTAATTTAAATAAAATCCGCTTTTTTTTGACTTGCTAAAGGATATTTTATAAAATGGGGGATAACAATATTAATAATATCTTTAAGTTTTAAAACATTATATACAGCTACATTTCCACGTACATTGCATTTACCTACTCCTAATAGACTTTTTTGGATACCCAACAATAGACCTAAATCTCTTGTAAACCTATCTGAAAATTTGCTCTAATTACATATCTGCTTATTCCTTTATTATTATATGTTTGCTCTATGTTAATCATAAATGATCCCTCAGCATCTACAAAACCTGTAACAAAATTAGGATCTAATTTATTGGCCAATGTTCCACAAGAAGAAAATCTTCTTGTAGTGAAAGTTAATAACGGTCAAGAAGATGGAGAAACTAAATGAAACGGATAAGATTGAAAACTACTTGTTAAATTTGTCATTTTGTTATTCTTGTTATTTTTATAAATTATATAGATTTTTAGTTAGAAAAGAGAGTTTTATAAATTAAGTCTCATCGGCCGAAGGCCGATGGGTAATAAAATATCTTTCTTTAATTATTTATATTATTTATAGAGTTATTTCATTAACAAGGTTCTAGTAATAAACTTTTTAAATCATAAAACTATAATTACTTAAGCCGTTATGATATATTTGTCTTTGTACCAATTCAAGTCTACATACAATTACTGGGGTAATTTATATATTTATTTGGCATTGAAGCTCTTACTGAAAAAGACCCATCTCCCTCTAAAAATCCAGATAATCAAGGGTTAGAAGCTAAAGATTCTGTATTTAAAGGTAATTTTGGGATAGTTGAATCCTTGTTTTCTCGGTTATTAATTCAATCGATTAAACGATATAAAGCATTAATCTTAGGGTGGGGTGGGGTACCCCCACCCACTCATTTTTCCGTTTATTAAAGATATAATTAATAATATACTTTCATTACTATTAAATGTTAATACGCAAGCTTTAGCTTCTTTTTTTTAGATAGAGAGCCCTGACCTAAAGTTTCTTGAATTAATAAACCTAAAGACATATCTCGCAAATGCTATTTGAATCGACGGGTAGTATATCTACCTTTTGGTGATCTTTCAGTTTTAGGTACAATTATTGTACCATACGCCTCAATTAATCCTGCTAATGTGAAAGTTTACTGCACTTGATGTTATTAATTGTGATCCACCAACTCCGATTTTTCTACCAAAAAACCCGGAAGATATTGACCCTAATAAGGTAAAATAATTATTGTGAAATATATTATATATATCCTATTGCATTTCTTACGCTTGATATATTGTGCCTATTAGTTGTGGCTTAAATATTTCTATTTCTAGCTTTATTCATGCCACCCTTAATTTGTAGAATTTTTTGTAAACCATCACTGCCTAAATGTTCTTTGTTTTTAATGATTTCTACTGCATCCTTGAAGTCAAGATAATTTAAAGACTTAGATCCTCTAATAAGATGTTTATCATAAAAAGGTATAATTTTTCTATTATATCTTGAATTCTAGTAACAACATACTCACAAACTGAACGTTTAGATAATCGACTCGTTTCTGAGTGACTAAAGGATATTTATCAAAGTGAGGGATAATCACATCAGTTAAATCAATCTTTTAGGGAACTGACTTTAAACTCCACAGCATCTCTACCACCCTGAGATGGTTTTAATAACCCGCCAACTCCGAAATACGCTTTAATTTGTTCTAGTAATGCGTGATCAAGTGTATGGAGCTGAATTGAAAAAAATAGCTTTAACTCGTCATCCAGTTTTTAACTCAGAATTCTTAGTGATTGAAACTGTGAAGCAACCTTCTCCATCTACGAAACCAGTAACTCACCAGGGATGTATATTAACTGAATTATCATTACCAGGATTACCAAAGATTAGTTTATTACTAACTGAATTATCATTTAATTTTCCACTGGATGTACCCACCTGTCAGTGGGCTTGTAGTACAGTAAAAAAATTCAAGCGAGTAGTCTCTTAAGAACCATAAAAAATCCAAACTTTCTATGTTTCCTGCTGATTGTAATCAACCTAAATAGAATATGTTTCAGCATATTGCTTGATTTTGAAGAGGCGTATTAAAATGATGGTATACACCACTTGTAGTGAGAGTTAATAATGACGCGCTTGTTAATAACGGTCAAGGAGATGGAGAAACTAAATGGAACGGATGAGCTTGAAAATTACTCCTCGTTAAATTTGTCATTTTGTTATTTTTTTGTTTTAAAAATAAATTATATAAGTTTTTAATTGGAAAAGGGAATTTGATAAACTAGGTCTTATCGGCCGAAGGCCGATGGGTAATAAAATATCTTTCTTTAATTATTTATTTTCTTTTGAGTTATTTCATTAACAGGGTTTTTAGTAATAAAACTAACTTTTTAAATCATAAAAACATTGTATGATGTCTTTATATATTTTTTTATAGTAATATAAATAACTTAGCTGCCGGGCGCATAGCGGCAAGGCTGCATCCACCTCCTACGGAGGTGCGACGCTTAATATTAAGCTAAAAATCATAAAAAACATTTATGTTATCTCTAAATATATTTTTTATGAAAATATGAATAAGATTTAGAACAGGCGCGAATTAAATTCAATAGTTAACAATTTACTAGAATAAAACGGTTTTGTGTAAGCTCAACATTTTCACCCTCAAGTTTTAACATTTTCTGAATAAAGAGCTAAGTTATCTTTATACTCATTATAACTAGATTTCATTTTTCTTCAGTTTTAGGTATTATTTCGTTAAGGGATGTTATTCAATATTCTTGATATTGAAAATTATAATGTTTATCTAAAGGTAATAACCAAGAACTTTTAAAATTAGGGTTAGCCTTTTTAATTGCACTTCTTAATAGTGTCATCATAATTAAATTATATATAAAATTGGACATCTTTACCTCACCTTTGTTTCGTGTAACATTTCGGCAACCCCTCTTAAGTAGTCATTGGACTTGGGATAATATTGTTTAACCTATGAGCGAAGTTGATTACTTCTTTTTAGGTAAGCTGTGCTTTTTTCCATTTCGCCAAAGACGAGTAACTTCTCCAAAAACTTAGACCTAGAGTCTGAAATAACTAGTATTATAACGTCAAATTTTATACTTTCGATTGCGGCGTACACAAGGGTAGAGCCCAAGGCATCGCGTCCAAGCATAGAATGATTTTGCCAGGGAGGAATAAGGGTTGCAAGCTTTTTGTATGAAGTTTTATAAATAGACCCTCCCTTCGGTGGAGGTACCCCACCCGCGCTAAAAAACGAAATATTAAGTCTAACCAAAAAGAGAATATAGAAATATGTGAGTTATACATAAGTTTGTGAGTTTTACAATTATTTTAGTAAACTAGTGATAATCCGAAAAGTCAAACCTGTGTTGTTACAATTATTTTAGTAAACTAGTGATAATTAAAAAAGTAAACCTGAGAGTTTTATAGAATTATTAAATAAAATTCAAATCCAGCGTATATTTATAGAAAAAAATTAACGCTGATCTATAGTGTACGAGATTTCTATCGAATATTTTTTCAATATTCGATTTTATCTATGGTATTATATTTATGTTCGAGTTTAGTTATTATGGACTTCTCAACAGATTCTAAATAAACAAAAAAGATTGTCTTTAGAAAAACTCAAAATTTGTTACTTTAAAACCCTTAAATGTTAAGTTTTATACCTCCTTGGCTGGGGTACCCCAGCCTGTGATCCAATTAGGATGAAGCTACGATATAGAAGAAGTAGAATAAGACCTGCGACCTAAAGCTGCTTTACTCACAATCGGTAACGGAATAGGTAAATTAGATGAAGTTGAGTAATATCTTTTTCCACGTCGCTGTACTACTATTGACGAACCCACCCATGAGTTTCACAAAATAAACATCGTTTAAACCCTGCAATAGAACCAGCTACTTTTAATACACCCTTTTGATCACAATATTCCAATATTTCTAAATAAAATTAGGGGTAACCGTGTTTTAACAAAGCTCTACAAATATAGCTAGATTTTTTTTTGTGTTAAGGAATGCTAAACTAAAATACTGATTAAACCTACTCCCTAAATTAGCACTAGAGCCCACCTTTTCTTAAAGAGTTCATCCCTGCTTTGATTTTTTGAATCTTTTTTAACCCCGACTCGGTTAAATGTTCTTTATTTAGCATTAACTCGGCAACTGCTTTGAAGTCTGCAAAATCTAATGCTTTAACTCCTCTAATAGGATATTTATCGAAAAACGGTATTATCTTTTCAGTAAGATCTGATAATTTACTTACATTAAAATCTCCTGCCAAACCGCCTATTCTTTCTCTATATCTACCACAACCCAAATAATTTTTAAAACTAAGAAGAAGTTGCTTATCTCGAGTATGTTGAGTTATTTGAAATTCTAATTCAACCTGTAAGCCTAGTCGATTTGTAGAAGATTTTCTAACTTTAACTAATAAACAACCTTCACCGCTCGTGAATCCTGCTACTCATTGAGGATCTGGAATTAGTTGATTTTGAACTAAAGGTCTTGATACTGGAATTATATCAGGGAAAGCTTTCTTTAATCCATCAGGGAGACCTCTATTCATGGAAGCTTTAATACTAATTATTTTCCGTAACCCGTCAATAGTCAGATGCTGTTTTTCAATAATCAAACCAATAACAGATTTAAATAAAAGAAAATCTGCCATTTTTTTGGTCATTAATGGGTACTTGTCAAAATGTGGTACTATTACAGTCTCTATATCATTAATCCGTGTAACTTCAAAATAAGCTGTATTCTGGGAACTTCGTTTTACATTACCCACTTTAAAGAAAGACTGTATAGCCCTAAGAAGCTCTATGTCTCGAGAATGCAGCAAAATACTAACTTTAGGTGTTATATTTCATTCAAATTTACTCTCTGGTCTATAAGAAAAATAAATACTAAATGTACCCTCACCATCTATAAAACCAGAAACGAAATTAGGGTCGAGATTGTTTATTTGATTTGAATTTTCCATGAATTTTTAGTTTGTTATTTTTTTGTTTTAAAAATAAATTATATATATTTTTTATTGGAAAAGGGAGTTTTATAAACTAGGTCTTTAAAGAAAGCTCTAGTTTAGGATAATATAGATATCTTTCTTTAATTATTTAATTTCTTTGTTATGTAATAGTATTAATATTTGTTCAAGTGCTAAAGTTAAGTTCCTTAGCTTTTCTTTATTTGCAGCGGAATAATACACAGAAGGCAAAAGATAAATATCTAACACAATTTCAAAATCAAAAATAAGAAACATGATTCCAAGGCAAAGTCCATAAAATTATACTTATATAATAAAAATATATCTTCCTTTATAAAGACTATTTTGATCGTTTCTAAAATACAAAGAAATTACCGATTGTCTAATACCTAAGGCTCTTGCAGCTGTACTTATAGAACCATAAAATATCGTTTCATTTTTTTCAAGATCCAATACTGATATTTTTTGAGATAATTTTCCTGCTCTTTCAGACTTTGCTTTACCCAATCTAGCTGTATTACCAAGCTTAGCTACGGATATTTTTGCTCGAGTGTGTTGATTTGAATTTGCTGTTTTAAAGTGTTATATTCAGGTTTTAACAAATCTATGTAATGCTGCTCCCTTTCTATATTAACAGATTTGTCACAATATTCTAAAATCTCGAGTTTAAAATTAGAATACCCATACTTTAAAAGAGCTTTATTAATAACCATATTACTTTTTTCTAGCAAGTTGATATTATAATACATATGAAGTCTGTTTGATAGGTCTACAGCACTGCCAATGTAGAACTTACCATTCTTTAAATTTGTTCAACAGTATATACCAGATTTCTTTCTGTTATCTTTGATAATATCAAGCTTCTGGGTATCAGCATTAGGATAGGACACAATCGGAACGATTGGAAGCATACTTAAATTTTCATAATTATTTAAAGGGAAACTCGTGTTATATGAAAAAAGACCTTTAATTAGTCGCAAAGCTAATAAGCAACAGATAAGGTAAAAAAGGAAGGTATTAATAATTCCGAAATTAATGTTATATTTTGCTGTTTCAAATTCAGGGTTTCTTTTAAATAAGTTATTTACAATAACAGCAGGATTATTATCAAACAAATTTTTGATATTTTCTTTTATTGCTAAATCGATTTTTCTGTTTCCTAACTTAGTACCAAGCTAAGACGTGGATAACCGATTAACCAGAGAAATTGAAGATCCTACGTATTTATTTTGTGTTGGCTTATTAGTAAAAATATAGGCTCCATGCACTCTATCCCCTTGTCTATAGTATATTCCCCTACTCCCTCTACAAAAAGGTGTTTTAAAAAATCATCTCTGTTTTCAAGAGGTAATTCGAATCTAATTGGTTTAATTTTAAATAAAACATCAAATTCTTCTTTAGTAATATTAAAACTAGCGATAGTACTGCTAAGGATAGAGTTAATAATATCGAAATTTATATTATATTTAGCTGTTTCAAAATCAGGATTTATTTTAAATAAGTTATTTACAATGACAGCAGGATTATTATTATCAAACAAATTTTTGGGGTTTACTTTTTGTCAAAAGTTATCCTCTATCTTGGATCCTGGTGCTTTTAGTTGAATGAAATCTTCTCTGGTTTAGGTTTACTTTTTGTGTGTTTAATCCTTTTTTAGGAACAATCGAAGGAAAAACTATTGATTTAAATCATAAAAAAAATCATTTCTTATTTTCTACCTTTGTTCATTCTTAACTTAATCTTTCTAATAAGTTCTAAGCCTTCCTGAGTTAAATGAGCTTTTTCTTTCATTAATTTAGCAGCTTCTACAAAATCCATATAGTCTTGTCTTTTAGATCCAACTAATGGACACTTATCAAATAATGGAATGACTTTGTCAGAAAGATCTGATAATCTTGTAATCTCAAAATCCCCTCAATTTCGCCCTTTTGGTATAAGATATATACCACAACCAAAATAATCAACTAAACTTTTTAATAACTCTTCATCTCGAATATGCTGAGTTAATCTAAAAATTAATTGAACTTGAAATCCAGTATTTTGTGTATTAGATTTAGAAGCATCCCTCCCCTTCAGTAAATCCAGCTAATCAATTAGGATCTTTTATTTTTTGATTTGTAACTAAAGGTCTATCCACTGAAATAACACCAGTCTCAGGGCGAACAAAGGCTGTTTTCAATATGTCTGATAAACCTAAATTCAAAGAAGCTTTAATTGCTACAATTTTTTGTAATCCTTCCACAGTCAGATGTTCTTTGTTTAAAATTAGGGAATAAGCTTTATTAAAAAGTATATAATCTGCTTTTTTTTGTGTATGAAGAGAATATTTATCAAAATGAGAAATTATTACTGATAAATCTTTGATAGATAGAACACAGTATTTTACAGACTGAGGACGATCTTTCTCTACGTAGCCCACACCAAAATAATTTTTAATATGTTCTAATAAAGCTTTATCTTTTTCAGGTAAACTAATTTGAAATCTTAGTTCCACATTTCAACCAATTTTTAAATTACTATTTTTACGTATAATAATTAAAAAGCATCCCTCAGCATCTGAGAATCCTGTTATATATCAAGGGTTAAATTTTTAATGTTGTGAATTATCTTGCTGAACTACTCTGGTAGTACTTAAACTTCTTATTTGTCTATTAATTTGGTTAGAAAGGATTTTAGTTTGATAATTCCTTTTGGAACTCTTTAGAGAAATATTGCTTAAGCTAATTGATTGTATTGAATCGGTAGAAATGTTGTTTAAGTTATTAGATTGTTTTGAATTAATAGTCAAGGCTTTTTTTCCGATCTCAAAAACGAATCCAGCTGTAAGTATTAAAAGGAATATAAACACAACCGTTAAACCATAGTTAGAGTTACTATAGGCACTTACAACATAAGGATATATAAGCACAATTTCTAAGTCAAAAATTAGAAATAAAAGTCCGAATAAGAAAAAAGATATACTAAATTGTGAACGATTTTGGCCAAGAAATGAGTGAAACCCACATTCGAATTCACTTTGTTTTTCTTTGTACGGTTTATGTGGAGCTAAGCAAACGTTTAAACCTATTAATAATAAGGCAATAATTGGAACAAGAAACATAAATAAAACCATAGGGCTAATTCCAGCTTGCACTATTGAATGATTAGGTTTTACAGGAGAAGATAAACCTAATTTATATAACATAGAATAATGAAAATAAGGAGCAACAATGCTACGAAGTAAAGACATAGAACGTTCACTAATGTAGATTACAGGTTCAGTTTTATTTCTTTGTTTTAAATATATTGAACAACTTAAACCATAACGTATTATGAGAACATTAACAAGAGTTACGGCATCTTGTATTGAAAAGGCGTTAGTGTGTATAGTTAAACCACCGTGTTTTTGTACACCACCGTCTCCCATAATCATATGTGCTAATGCTATTGGTGTTAGTTTATTATAAATATCTTTAGGTATTATTTTAAACCCTTCAGGATAAAACATATTTCGAAGTTCAATAAAACAAGGTAATGCCCTAGTTTTAAATTCTAATCCATAAAATAATTTTCCATTTAAATTAATTTTGATAACATAAGGGTAATTACCACAATAATGAGATAATAAATTAAAAACAAACATTAGATAACCACAATGTCCCATAGATTGTTTTAATCCTAATCTAGCGCTTTTAGAATATGATTCCGCAAATTCTACCCATGCATCAGATAAAATTAAACCTATACATACACTATATTGATAAGGGGCTAATTTAATCATATTACTAATTTGAGGTGAAAATCTAGCAGAACCTACTTGAGATGTAAAATTTTGACCTCACACTACTAAAGATAAATTAGAAGAATAGCCAGGATTTTTATAAATAAAGAATTTACCTTTTTCCGTAGAAGTTAATATGTTTTTATTAATTACTCTACGAATATGTTGTAAATTTTTATTTTGTTTTAATTGATCATCAGAGAATTGAGCAACTCTATTAGGTGTTAAAAATTTAGCCGCATCGGCTTCATTTTCAAATACATAAACGAGTTTATTTTTATCTTGGTTAAATACACATACTTTATTTACTGGTAAACTATGAATAGATATATCATCAGAAATAGTTATAGGTAAAGCAAGTAGCACAGCGAAAGCATCGTTATTATCTAGTAACAAGTTTAACCCGATTAAGAGAAAGGCGACAAAAGGAACTAATAAAAACATAAATATTATGCTTGACATTAAGGATCAAATGGTATGAGAGCCAATATATTGGCGTTACTTAATCTTTCGTCCAACAGAAGAGAGGCGGTTCATGTACTATCCATATCTAATTTAATTCTACGAATTGTGTTTAATATGCCAAGTGTTAAATGACCTTTTTCTCCTTTATTTTTTAGGAAGAAAAAAATAAGGGGACGAATTATTTGGCTAATTATATCAGATAATTTAGATACCTGATATTGTACAAGGAAATTCATTGTTCATTTCATTAATAAACATATAAAAGGAACAAGGATTAAGAATAAACCTATAAAAGGAACAAGGGTTAAGAATAAAATCACAGGAGTCATATCTGATTTCATATATTGAATTTCTTCTAGACTCGAATTTTTTGAAAGGTCTCTATTCCTATTCATGCCATTTTTTATATCTCTAATTTTTTTAAAGCCTTCATCAGTTAAATGTTGTTTTGTTTTGATTAATTCAGCCACTTCACAAAAATTGACCAATTCTAACAATTTAATACCGATAATAGGGTATCTTTTTAAATAAGGGATAATCTTTTGATCTATATCAGAAAAATTTGAAACAATGAAATGTCCAACTTTTTGACTATTACTAAAGTAATAATTTCCACAACCAAAATAATAATCTACAAAACTTTCAAGTAATTCTTTATCTCTTAAATGTTGAGATATTTGAAATTTTAATAGCACTTGTTTTCCAATTTTAGTTTTAGAATCTTGAATATGTATAAAGAAACCTTCTCCATTAATAAAGCCTGCTAGTCAACAAGGATCCGGAATTACTTGATTCTGGATTAAAGGTCTCAGAATTGGCTCAGCATTAGGGAAAGCTACTTTTAATTCTTCAGATAAACCTGTTTTTACAGAATTAGATTTAGAAATAACAACTAAAAAATAACACTCAGCATCGCAAAATCCAGTGACAAAATAAGCAGTAAAACTTTTAAGAAAATCTAATTTTTTCATTTTAGGGATTAAATATAATAAGGGCGAGTATACCCGCATTACTTAATCAAATTTTAGGATTAACAATAAATAATAACATAATTAAAGTTAAAATAGATATAGTTAAAGATAAAGATGTAGATAAAATTCTATTTGCTGATTTTATAGTATGAGCTTTAATATATTCTGATTTATTAATATCTCAATTTCATTCATTATTATTTAAAATATCTGAAAATTCTGATTTAACTTTATCTTTATCATCATCAAAAAAAACTACTTTAATTATACCTAAATAATATACAGCACCTATTACACTAGTGATTATAGCAATTAAAGCCATAAAGAAATAACCTTTTTGTAAAGCAGCAGATAAAACCAACTGTTTAGCGAAGAATCCGATTAATGGGGGAATCAAACTAATTAATTATTTGTTCTCTTTGTATAATTTAAATTAGAATCATATTTAACAAAACTATTATATTTGTTCCCTCTATTGTTAAATGGTCTTTATTAACTACAATTTGATGTATTTTCTCTATATTTAATTGAGCATAATATTTATAACCGAAAAGAGGGAATTTGTTTAAATATTCAAATAATTTAACTTTTGATTCAAAATTGTCAGTTCTTACCTCATAAGCCTTTTCAACATAAGATGTTTTTTGCCTTTCTATTATTGTAACTTTTCTTTTTAAATAGTCAGCTATTAATTGCATATGTGGTAAGTTTGAAATATTTAAATTATCTGATTTTCTAGTATAAGTTTGTTTTTGACTAAGCCTTAAATAATATATTAATCCACTGGGGTAAATTATCATTATCTAATTTATAATTTACATAAAAACTACCGTCAGCTTCTAACATTCCAGATAGTCAACTATTATCACTTATTGGTGTGTTATCTAAATCAAGTAAGGGAATAGAGCTATTAGTTTTAAGATTAACTCTAGTTATTAATCTATGTAAAGCTTCTATTTTTGGTGTTCTTATATGCCCATTAATTACGTTCTATTTTATATCTATCCTTGTACAACTTTTTATTTTCTATATAATTTCTAATAGTAGTATGACTTTTTACATTAAGAAATTTAGCAGCTGCTCGAATAGAATCTACTACATAAACTTCATTTAATTGAGTATCAGTGATTTTTACAACTCAGATGATAAACCTCTATTCATTAAATCTTTAATACTTACAATTTTAATTATACCTTCATCTGTTAAATGTTCATTTTTATTAATCAAATCAACAATGGATTTAAACAATAAGAAATCAGACTGCTTTTTGGTTAATAGAGGATATTTAACGAAGTGTGGTATTATTACATTAGTTAAATTTTTAACAGATCTTACAGAATAGTTTACCATACCATTTTTATCTATTGAGATTGATCCTAATTGTTCAACGTTTGATTTAGATTTAAAAAATTCATTTATTTTTTCTAATAAAATTTTATCTCTTTCATGTAACAATATAATAAAATTAGGTATAATTCGTCAAGCAGTTTTTCGATCTTTAGCTTTAAAAATAGAAACACTAAAGCTTGCTTCTGCGTCTGAAAACCCTGTAACTCAATAAGGAGAAACTAAATTAGGTTCTTTCTGTTGTTTGTCATCAGATGATAAAATTAAAGAGTAAAGAGGTGAGATACAACCATAGTTCATATAAGGAGGAATCAGTAACAAAGATAATAGTCTATATTAAATTAAATCTATGTCCAGCGTGCAAAGCGCGCTATGACCCATCTCCCTCTATTAAACCAGCTAAATAAGGCCCTAGTTGATTGTCTTTTGATGTAGGCTTTAAATCAGTAGAATATAATCTTTTTTTTAAGTTTGAATCAAGTATTAATAAATTTAAATATAATATATTTGTAGTTTGATCTATTTGATTCATTATACAAAGATTAAAAGAACTATAGATTAAGTTCTTAATTGTTAATTATTATTTTATAATTATTATCTTTGTTTTGGACTTTATCTTCATCTTATTTAATGTTATACATAAAGTCTCTGAGGATTTTATATATTAATATCATAAAAGAATATAAATAATATAATTTCCTGCAAATTGCCTAAGTTTATTATTATATAATTAACTATAAGGTTTCTTGCATATAGTATGTTTTTAAAGCAATAATACATCGAGCGAACCCAATGTTTATTTAATATGTTAAATATAAATAAAAACAAAATTATTGCAGCAGGCACCCCCCGTTTTCATATACCTCATATTGATTAAATTTGAATAATTTAAAACTACAATAAGAATTAATAAAAATTATCAAACTATATCCGTTGTACCTAAAACTCCATTAAAGTTAAATAACAAGGGAGTAATAGTTATTGGTTTATTTGCTTTACTTTGCAACGCAAGCAAGTAAACAAGCGAATACATTATTATAAACTCTCCTTCTGTTTATTTTTATTACACGTAAATAATGTAAATACCTTTATACTAAACAACTCTTACTTTACATTCCTAGTTTATATAGCATAGAAGAATGGAAATAAGGAAAGACAATAGTACGTAATAAAGGAATAGAACTACGTTTTATATATATTCGAAGTCGGGGTACTTTTATGTAAAGTACATTCTAATCTATACTTAATAATTAAAACATTTATTAATCGTACAACATCCTGGATAGAAAAAGAATCTGTACAAATCCTTACCCCTTTATCTTTTTGACCTCCATCACCTTGAATTCAGTGAGCTAAGGCGACAGGAGTTAATAATTCGTAGATATTATCTGGGATTATTTTAACTTTATTAACATAAAATAAAGTATGTAAATCACTAAAACAAGAAAGGGATCTAGTATGAAACTCTTGGGGCGGAGCCCCATGAACTGTTTACCAGCTTTTCTATAACAAGGATAGCTATTACAATAGTGAGATAACTGAAAAAATACAAACCAAACATATTCAGAATGAGAATCAGATTGTTTAAAACCTAAACGAGCATTTTTGGAATTAGGACTACCAAACGCTAGTCATCAGATAAAATTAAACCAATTATAACACTTTTTTGGTGAGGAGCTAATTGAATAATTTTTCTTTCTTGACTTGTAAGTTTACGTTCTACTAGAGATCTTAAATCTGTTCCTCATTCTATTAAATTAGTGTTATTAGTATTTAAGCTTTTTTTATGGAACGTAGCGAAACCAGCCAATCTACTAAATTGTTTAATAGAATTTTTAATTAAAAAAGGCTTAGATAAACCTCTAGATTTTACCATACTTGGCTTATTTTTATTTGTAATTGTAGAAGTTGGAGCAATTAAATTATTATTCGTTAGTTTAATTAGTAAGTGTTTTGGGTTTTTTTTACCTGCAAAAGAAAATAAGGTAATAGCTAAGCATAAAGATATAATATGATTTTTATAGAAAAAACCTTTCAATTGAGCTATTAATTGAATCACGGCGATCAAATTTATCATATAAATAATTACATAACAGACCAAAAGTTATAAAGGAAAAATAAACAAAAATACCAATATAATCTGTTTTTATATTCTACCTCTATTCATACCCATTTTTAATTTTTTTAATTGATCTAACCCTTCATTAGTTAAGTGTCCCTTTACTTTCATTATATCTACAGCTTTACAAAAATCTGCAAAATCTTTAGATTTAACACCTTGTAAAGGTATACTTTGAAACAAGGGAATAACTTTATCAGACAAATCTTTAATTTTTAGAATTTGAAAATCTACTTTGTTTTCTCGAAATCTTAAATATACTTTTCCACAGCCTCAAAAGTTTACTAAACTCTTCATAAATACTTTGTCAATAGAATGCTGAGTTATATTAAATCTTAATTGTACTTGAAATCCCGTTTTCATTTTTAACGATTTAGTAATTCTTATGCTAAAACATCCTTCCCCCGCTGTAAAACCTACCATTCAATAAGGATCAATATTTGAATTTAATAATTCTTCATCTGAACGTTTTGGTTTTATAATTGGAATAATATCAGGGAAAGTAGTTTTTAGAAATGTAGAAAGACCTAAATTAATAGAAGCTTTAAGAGATATAATTTCATGTAAACCAGAAAGAGTAAGATGTTCTTTTTTATTAATCAAACTAACTATTTGTGCAAATAACAAAAAATCTTCACGTTTTTTAGTTAGAAGAGGATATTTTTCAAAATGATTTATTATAACATTTAAACCTTTTAAAGATTGTACTATATAGTTACAAGACTCTTCTTTATGGTAAATTTCTCCTACACCTCAAAAAGCTTGGATTTTTCTTAATAAATCAAAATCTTTTTTATGTAAACCTATCTGAAATGCAGGTTGTATAACTCAACCTACTTTAACTGAATTACTTTTAGTTACTCTCACAGTAAAATTAGATTCACCATCCGAGAATCCTGTTAAAAATCAAGGGTTTAGATTATCTGATAAATTTATGGGTAGAGAGGAATATAATCTTTTTAACGTAATTAAATAGTTAGAAGGGATTCTGACTTGATAATTTCTTTCGAAACCCATTAGAGCATACCTTAAATGTGTACCTCGATCTAGGACTAAGCTCCTGATACTAGTTCTGAATCAATTAACACATCTATGACCGTCTGCTCGTTGCTCTTTTACAATAACAAATTTATCTTTAGCTTTATACTGAGTTAGCCTAGTAAGAAAACTAGTTATTAATTTAGATCCACAGTATTCCATTTCTCTTTCGATCATTTTTTGGCTTATTGCTATACATGAGTGATTAGTTCATCCACAAATATTCTTTCAAATATTGTTTAGCACCAAAAACTTTAGGAAGTCCTCGGCTAACATCAGGCGCAATAATTGACCATATATCTTTAAATTAACCTTTGACTACTTATTATCTCCTTTTTGTTTAATTTAAAATACCTGCGCTCTAATAAAAACTGCAGCATTCATCTGCAAGCTAAGAGAGCTAGGTGTTATTTTATAGGAGAATATGGCCGATGCTTAATAAAGCTAATGGGATTACACCTACGCCTGTTTAGCTAGGTAAGGAAAAAAAATAAACTTATTAAAATTCTATTCACATCGTGATTTGTTCATTCCCGCTTTGATTTTTCGAATTTTATCTATTCCTTCTTGAGTAAGATGACCTTTGGCTTGTATTATTTTTAAAGCAAGGCATCAATCTTGAAAATCCTTAGCTTTAACTCCTCGGATTTTATGATCTCGAAAAAACGGAAAGATTTTACCACATATGTCCGAGAATTTGTAAACACTAAACTCTACTGCTGGATTTCTAAGGTCTTTTACTAAGTATCCGCACTCTAAGTAAGAAATTATACTTCTCATTAATTCCTCATCTCTAGAATGTTGAGATATCCGGAATCACACTTCTGCTTTAAAACCTACCTCAGTTTGAGATTTAGGAGTTCTAATAGCAAAATTACCCTCTCCCGATGTAAACCCGGCAAGCCATTCTGGGTGGGGGATTTTTTGGTCAACTATTCCGGCCTTCTTAACAGGGATAGTTTTCGGGAAAGCTACTTTTAAATCATCTGAAAGCCCTAAATTAAGTGAAGCCCTTATATTTACAATTGTTTGTACACCTTTATCTGTCAAGTGTTCCTTTCGTTGCATCATAAGAACTACCTCCCTTCAGAGAAGATAATCCGAAAACTTTTGAGTCTTTAGAGAATATTGATCGAAATGAGGCAATATTTTGTCCAAATTTTCTTCTAGAGAACGTACTCTGTAGCTATAAGAATCTTTTCCATGTTTTACTATTTTACCTATTCCCCCAAAATAAGATTGAAGAAGGTTTAAAAGCTCAAGATCTTTTTTATGAAGTGCTATTTGAAAGATAGATTGAATTTGTCAACCTGATCTAACCCTAGGGTTTTTTAAAAAAGAAATCATAAAAGAACCTTCAGCATCTGTGAATCCTGTAACGAATCAAGGGTTTAATTTTTTTCCTGCTAAGTCTTCATCAGACTTAATTAGAACCTTAGTTGTAATAAATCGAAATGAATTACAATACATATTAGATTTAAATTTTAAAATTATTGATTTAGATCCGCGATTTTCCATTTCTCTTTCGATCATCTTATGGCTTGTTACCGTACACCAGTGATTAGTTGGTCCACTAACGAACTTTTGGTCGCAGCTTGGTACCAGAAGCTTTAGGAGTTTTCCGGAATTTGGTCATAAAACCCACTTTGAGATGTTATTTGCTATATTAATAAGCAGTCGCCATAACACCCATAGAAGAGGTTTCCCAGACCTCATGGCAGGTGAATTAATAGTATCAGATAAATTATATTGATAATGGCAATTATAATAATATAAAAAATATCCTAAACTAATTAATAAAAAAAAGAAATTAAGATTAGAGAATGAATATTGCATTAAATAAAATATAAAAGCTTGTATAGATTCTATACTATTAATTGTTAAAGCTAACAATATAAACCCTACATGAGAAATAGAACTGTCTATAAAGAACCTATCTATATTAAAAAGCATTGTTCATGTTTATTTTATTCTTCAAAATCTAATGTTCTTCCTGTATTCATACCCGATTTAATATGAAGAATTTTAGATACACCACCTAAAGTTAAATGTTCTTTATTTTTAATCATATCACCTACTTTAGATCAATCTTTAAAGTCTTTAAATTTTATACCTTTAATAGGGTATTTTTCAAAGAAAGGTTTAATTATTTCATAGTTATCTAAAAATTTAGTACATTGAAAATATCCTCATTCTTTATTAGGTGTTTGTATATATTTCCCACAATTAAAAAAATTAGATAAATTGTTTAATAATTTAGTATCTCTTGTATGTTGGGATAATTGAAATAATATCTGAACACCTACACCTGCAATATTTCTACCTTTTGTAATTTTAACAAAAAAACAACCTTCTCCCGTTGCGAATCCAGATACTCATTGAGGATGAGGTATTTCTTGATTTGTAACAATAGGACGTATTACAGGTTTAGTATCTGGGAATGCTTCTTTCAATGTATCTGATAATCCTAAATTTAAAGAAGCTCTAATACTAATAATTTTTTTAAGACCTTCTGAATTTAAATGTTCTTTTTTCAACATCAATTCAACTATATTTTTAAATAAAATATAATCAGCTTGTTTTTGAGTTATTAACGGATAATTGTCAAAATGAGGTATTACATAATCTAAAATTTGTTTAGGGGAACTAATTCTAAAAGCACACATATTTTCTTTATTATTTTCTGAAATAATACCAACGTTTCCGAAGTAAGCTTTAATTGATTTTAATAAATCTAAATCTTTTTTATGTAATCCAATTTGAAATACAACTTCGGTACGTCAACCTAAACGAAGGTCTGTATTTTTTCTAACTATACAAACAAATGAACCTTCGGCATCTGAAATTCCAGTTATGAAGAAAGGGTCAAGAATTACATTATTAATTTGATTTTTTAATGATTGGGATGATGAAAATAAACGCGTTTTAATAATAGATACATCCGAAATTAGAGTAACTTTCGAAACCCTCGTAGAGTACACCTTAAACATAAATTAATATGTCAACTACCGTCTACTCGTTGCTCTTTTACACATCATTTTTATTATTTAGATTAAACCTTTAGAGGCCGATATCCCTTCGATCTTTTCTAAACAAAAATAAAATAAGAGTATTTTAGATCCGCGATTACCTATTTTCTTATTAGAAATCTATAGTGTTATTACCATACCTAAGGGATTAGCTTAGCCGCACTTAAACCCTTTTAAGTTAGTGTTTGGTAACTATAGCTTTAAGGCTTCCCCGGAGTTTGGCAGTTAAGCTCACAGTACTGTAAGCAAACAGTCTTTTAATTCTAGATTGAACTAATCCAACTACTGTACCTATTATTAAAGATAATAATGAACTTATTAGTAAGATGTCTGTTCATGGAAATTCATATTTTCCCCCATTAGTATAATGAACTAAATCTAAAAGAAATATAAATATGGATATTTTAGCAATTATAGCTACAAAAGTAGTAACTAATGTTGGTAAAGAATCATATACATCTGGAGACCAAAAAT
>Ga0137364_10000197_pt1 | contig 21760 bp, 20 predicted proteins | sample SagtaG_10_FD_104798 | JGI IMG/M metagenome (GOLD analysis project Ga0137364, IMG submission 104798) | Vadose zone soil microbial communities from Sagehorn Ranch, Mendocino, California, USA - Sage1_L_20_16 metaG | ecosystem: Environmental > Terrestrial > Soil > Vadose zone | place: USA... | reverse complement strand
GTGCAGGCCCAACGGGTGCCTCGCAAGCACCCGACGACTCTCGGCGCTCCGCCATCCCTTCACTGGGGTGCGTGAAGCGACAAAGCAAAACCCGGGCGCGAAAACGCGCCGCGGGAACGAAGAGGTGTTGCTTGGTGCGAGCGCTTTCAGTTCGTCATTCCGGCCGTGCCGCGATAGCGGCGAGGGCCGGAATCCATAACCACAGGCCGTGGGTATGGATTCCGGGCTCGCGGGCTTCGCCCGCGCCCCGGAATGACGCGAGGAAGAGGCGCCGCGGGAATGAGAGCGGCTGTTTGACAAGGGAATACGGTTTTGCCGCGACGCTCGTCCTCATCCAGAGGAGCGCGCATGCTCGAGCGCTTCCGCAAACTCGAACGCACGTGCGCGCGTCTCGAAGGATGAGGACGAGCGATTGCCTTGCGCCCTCATGCTTCGAGACGCATCGCTGCGCGCAGGCTGTGGACACGTGTTGTAAGTTTCGCGCTGCGATGCTCCTCAGCACGAGGGCAAAGATGGCCCTTGGCGTTTGGGCAAACAAACGAACAGCCAAGCGCTACTCGAGCGGCGGCTTTCTCTGCCGCAAGCCTTTGATCGTCGCGCGGTGCTTCTTCGATTGGAGGCGGCGCTCGCGCGCACCGGCGGTCGGCTTGGTCGGCCGCCGCGGCGCAGGCGCCACCGCGGCACGGCGGATCAAATCCACCAGCCGCTCGCGCGCATCGGCCCGGTTGCGTTCCTGGGTGCGATGGCGTTGCGCGTTGATCACCAGCACGCCCTCGCGGGTGAGGCGCCGACCGGCGAGCCGCTCGAGCCGCGCGCGTACGTCCTCGGTAAGCCGGGGCGAGCGCCGCACGTCGAAGCGCAACTGCACCGCGCTCGCAAGCTTGTTGACGTTCTGCCCGCCGGGCCCGGAGGCGCGGATGAAGTGCTCCTCGACCTCGTCCTCGCCGATGCTGATCGATGGTGTGATGCGGATCATCGCTGGGCGCGGCCCGCAGGAGGCAAATTCGCTAGCGCGGTTCGGGTCCCCGACTGGCGGGCGTTTGGCCGGGCTTGGCGAGATGGCCTCCTCCGCCGGCGCTCTCGCTCGAGCTGACCCCATGCGGGCGGCCGACCACGGTCATGAGGAGGCCGCCGCCGAGCAGCCGTTTCGCCACCCGCTTGGCGTCCGCGAGCGTGACGGCATCGATGAGACCGGCGCGGCGCTCCATATAGTCGATGCCGAGATTGTCGAGCTGCATCTGCACGAGCTGGCTGGCGATGCGGTTCGACGTGTCGAGCCCGAGCGCAAAGGCACCTTTGAGATAAGTTTTGGCCTTGACGAATTCGGCTTCCGTCGGTCCGTCCTGCGCGAGCCGGTTGATCTCGCGTTCGATGATCTCGATCGTTTGTGCGGTAGCGTCAGCCCGCGTCGCGGTATGGCCGAGCAGCAGCGCGCTGCGATCGAGCCAGAGGAGGCTGTCGGAGATGCCGTAAGCGAGCCCGCGCTTCTCCCGCACCTCGAGATAAAGCCGCGAGGAGAACGCGCCGCCGCCGAGAATGTGGTTGACGATATAGGCGGCCATGAAATCGGGATCGCTGCGGGCAATGCCCGGCCCGCCGAAATTCACCACCGCCTGTGGCACGTCGAGATCGATGACGACCCGGCGCCCCAGTCCTTGCGCTACGACTGGCGCGACCGGCTTGAGCTCGGCCTTTGCGGGTAGCGCACCGAAGGTGCGGTCGATGAGGCGAGCTGCGGTCGCCGCATCGATGTCGCCAACCACAGCGATCTTGAGGTTGTCGCGCGCGAGCGCGCGGCGGGTGTAGGATTTCAAGTCGTCGACGGTGATCGCCGGCACGGATTCGAGCGTGCCGCTCACCGGTTGGCCGTAGGGATGGCCGGGGAACGCCGTTGCCCACCAGTCGCGGCTCGCCATGTCGTTGGGGCTGACCATCTCGCGCCGCAGCCGCGACACGATCTGCGCGCGCATGCGCTCGACCGCGTCAGCGTCGAAGCGCGGCTCGGTCAGCGCAAGCCGCAGATCGTCGAACGCTTCGTCGCGGTTCTCGGCAAGCGTGCGCAAGGTGCCGCGCAGATAGTCGCGTCCGGCGCGGAAGCTGAGCTCGATCGCCTTGCGTTCGAGCCGGTCGTGGAAGGCATTGGCATCGAAGGGGCCGGCGCCGTCGTCGAGCAGGCTCGTTGCCATATGGGCGATGCCGGGTTTGTCCTGCGGGTCTTGATCGGCGCTGCCGAGGAAGGCGAAGTCGACGGCGATGAGCGGCAGGGTGCGGTCGCTGACCAACCATGCCTCGATGCCGAGCGGGCTGACCACGCGCTCGATATTCATCGCTCGCGCCGGAAGGGCGGCAAGCGCGATGGCGGCGCAAGCAACGAGCGTGATCAGGCCGCGCGCGGCCGCGCGGCGGATCCAGGCATTCACGAGCGCTTCTCCTGGGCGTGGGTGTCCTTGACGAGATAGCCGGTCACCGAGCGGCGCTTGTCGAGCCAGCGGCGGGCGGCGTCCTGCACCGCCTGTGCGCTGACCGGCCGGATGCGGTCGGGCCAGGTGCGCACCTGCTCGACGCTCGCACCGGTCGCCAGCGCGGCGCCGTACCACTGCGCCAGCGCCCGCTGATTGTCGTTGGCGTAGATCGCGTCGGCGATCATCCGGTTCTTGGAGCGCTCGAGCTCCTCGGCGGTGACGCCGTTCTCGACGACGTCGGCGAGCACGGCGTCGATCGCCTGTTCGAGCTGCGGCAGGCTCACTTCGGGTTTGGGCGTGGCGTAAACGCTCAAGCGCGTATGGTCGACGGCGATGCCGTCGTAACTCGCGCCCGCGTTGATCGCGAGCCCCTTGCCGATGACCAGCACCTGATAGAGACGGCTGTTCTCGCCGCGGCCGAGAATGTGCGCGAGCACATCGAGCGCTTCGCTCTCGCCCGGCCGCGCGCTCGTGCTCGAGGGAACGAGATAATAACGGCTGAGACTCGGCTGGGTGACGCGCGCATCGGCGAGCGTGACGGTGCGGGCCGCCTCCTGCACCGGCTCCTGCGGGCGAATCCGCGGCTTAACCTCGGCAACGCGGGGCACCTGGCCGAAGGTCTCTTGCGCAAGCGTGCGGGCCTCCTCGGGCGTCACGTCGCCGGCGATGACGAGGATTGCGTTGTTGGGCGTGTAGAAACGCCGGTAGAACTCTAGAGCGCCCTCGCGGTCGAGCTGTTCGATTTCCTGGCGCCAGCCAATCACCGGGCGCCCGTAGGGATGGTTGAGATAGAGCGCGGCGTCCATCTGCTCCCCGAGCCGCGCGGCGGGATTGTTGCCGACGCGCATGTTGTGTTCTTCGAGAACGACGTTGAGCTCGGGTCGCACCACGTCGTCGGTGAGCACCAATCCGGTCATGCGGTCGGCCTCGAACTCCATCATTTGCTTGAGCTCGTCGCGCGGGACGCGCTGGAAATAGCCGGTGTAATCGGCGGCGGTGAAGGCGTTCTCCTGCCCGCCGATGGTGGCCACGACCTGCGAGAAGCGTCCCAGGGGATTTTTGGCCGTGCCCTTGAACATGAGATGTTCGAGGAAGTGAGCAAGCCCCGACTTGCCCGGCGTCTCATCGGCCGAGCCGACTTTGTACCAGACCATATGCGTGACGACCGGCGCGCGATGATCGGGAATCACCACGACCTCGAGACCGTTCGCCAGCGTGAAGTTGGTGACTTGGGCACCGATGCCGGCTTGCGCGGGAGCGGCGAGCAGTGCGGCGGCCAGCGCGGCAATGGACAGGATCAGTCTATAGGGCACGAGCTTGCTTTCGTGGGATTGTCGCCCCCACGATGCACGTTCCGGCGAGGGAACGCGAGCGCAAACCTCAACTGGCTGGGCTCAAATGTGGATGGGGCGTCTTGTCGCGGAAAGTTCCCGCCATTGCAATATTTTCAGTCCGTCATTCCGGCCGAGCCGCGATAGCGGCGAGAGCCGCAATTACTGGCGGCCCTCGAGCCGCTCCTCGAGCGTCGAGGCCTTGCGCTTGTCTTGGATGCCGACCCCGTACGGGTAATTCGGCGAAGGCGTCTGATAGCCGGCGGGCGGCGCAGTCATCGCCTCGCGCGGCGGCTCGCCGGTGAACGGCGCCTCCTCCGGCTGCGATGAGCCGAAGGTCGAAAGCACCGAGCCCCAGAGCTTTTTGGTTTTGGTGCCGAGGTCCGAGGGCATCATGGGACGCTGGGCCTCCTCGACAGTGCCCTTCTCGCTGCTCGCTTTGGCCGCGCGGCCCGGCTTGTCGAGTTCGTCCGGCCGCAACGCACGCATGTCCTCTTCCACGGAGAAATTGCCCTTGAGCCGTGCCCTCTCGGCTGCGGTTGCCTCCTTGCGGCGTCTGACGTCGGGATCCTTGGGCCACGCCGGCGTTTTGGCCGCAACCTCGTCTTCGCTGCGCGGCGGTGGCAGGTCGCGGGTGGGCGGCACGACGAGCGGCGCGCGCTCGCGGTAGTCGATGCCTTCCTGGCCGTCCCTGCGCAGCCCTAAATCTTTCATGAACTGGCGAAGCAGCTTGGTGTCCAGCGGAACGTCCTCGTCGTCGTCATCCGCCGCGCGTGCGCAGCCCGCGCTCCACGCGATTGCGATGGCCAGCGTGACGGCCGCGGCGGCAGCAACGCGCCGCAGCCTCCCCGGATGTCGCTCCCGCATAGCTATCCCCTTCAAATGACGGCGAAATGTGCCGTCTCCCCAGGGGGCATTGTGGCCAGGATCAGGGCGCTTTTGCGGCGCCGGTGCCGATCAGGGTTTCGAACAGGAGCCCGATCACCCCGGCGACGATGGCGACGTCGGCGAGGTTAAAAACGTACCAATTGAAGCTGAAAGTCGCCGTGGTGACGTGGAAGAGCACGAAATCGGCGACCGCCACATAGGCAAGGCGGTCGATGGCGTTGCCGATCGCGCCCCCGATAATGAGCCCGAGGCTAAGCGCCGCGAGCCGCGAAGACGTGCGCGCCAGCCAAATCCACAGCAAAACCACCGCGACCGCCTTGAGCGCCAGCAGCGCCCCTTGCCCGAACGGCCCCTGCTGCCGGAACAGCCCGTAGCTGATGCCGGTGTTCCAGGTGAGCACCAAATCGAGAAACGGGGTGAGCCGCACGATGCCCCGCGCAGGGAGATCGAGGCTGAACAGGAGCCAGAGCTTGGCCGCCTGATCGACAACCGCCGTGGCCGCGGCGACGGCGAGCGCGAATCGGGTGAGGGGTCCCCAAACAAAAGAGCCGCGCGATTGCATCTGCACGCCAAGGGGCTCCGTCACCGTTTTCACTCCGCCGCTTTTCGCATCGCCTCCCATTCGCGCAACGCCTGGGCGTCGCGCGGGGACACGTCGGGATACGCGGGATCGGAGCCGACGCTCGGCAGGATCTTCCACGACCGCGCGCATTTTTTTCCCTGCGCGAGCTGCACCACCACGGCGACGTCCTTGACGTCCTCGAGCCGGAACGCCTCGGGCGGGCCTTCGCCCTCCACGAGCGTGTATGCCGAGGTAATGGCGACCTCGGCGAAATCGACGTCGACGACGGCGGCGAACAACTCGGGATCGGAAACGAAGATGACCGGTGCCGCCTCGAGCGAAGAGCCGATGCGCTGATGCGCGCGCTCGATCTCGAGCGCGCCGGTAACGACGCGCCGCACGTTGCGTACGCGCCGCCATCTCTCCGCCAGTGCGTCATCGCGCCATTCGGACGGCACCTCGGGAAAGCGCTCGAGGTGCACGGAGCCTTCCGCGGCGGGATGCCGCGCAAGCCACGCTTCCTCGGCGGTGAACGGCAGCATGGGCGCAAGCCACGTGACGGTGGCGCGGAAGAGATGGTCGAGCACGGTCAAGCAGGCCTTGCGCGTGGTCGAGGAGATCGGGTCGCAATAAAGCGCGTCCTTGCGGATGTCGAAGTAGAACGCGGAGAGCTCGCTGGTCATGAAGGCGTTGAGCGCGGCGAAAATGCGCTTGTAGTCGAAATCGGCATAGGCCTGGCGCACCAGGCGATCGAGCTCGACGAGCCGGTGCAGCATGAGCCGCTCGAGCTCCGGCATTTGCGCAAGCGCGACATGATCCTCGTCGCGCAAATGGGCGAGCGAGCCCAGCATCCAGCGGATGGTGTTGCGCAGCTTGCGGTAGGTTTCGACCGTGGTCTTAAGGATTTCCGGCCCGATGCGCAGATCATCGGCATAGTCGGACGCGCACACCCACAGCCGCAGGATGTCGGCCCCGGATTGCCTGATCACATCTTGCGGTGCGGTCACGTTGCCGAGCGATTTCGACATCTTGCGCCCGTCCTCGTCGAGCACAAAGCCATGCGTGAGCACCACGTCGAAGGGGGCGCGGCCGCGCGTGCCGCAGGATTCGAGCAGCGAGGATTGGAACCAGCCGCGGTGCTGGTCCGAGCCTTCCAGATACATCACGGTGTCGGGCCCGCCGTCCCGTTTGCGCGTGATGCCTGCGAGCGAAGGAAAGTGCGCCGGGTCCTCCAAGACGAAGGCGTGCGTTGAGCCGGAGTCGAACCAGACGTCGAGGATATCGTCGACCTTCTGCCAATCCTCATTGGCGAGTTCGCCGAGGAAGCGTTCGCGCGCGCCTGGCTGATACCAGGCGTCGGCGCCTTCGCGCTCCAACGCTTCGGCGATGCGCGCGTCGACGCGCGCGTCGTTGAGAACCTCGACCGTGCCGTCGCCCTTCTCGCGCACGAAGACGGTGATCGGAACGCCCCAGGCGCGCTGGCGCGAGATGACCCAGTCCGGCCGACTCTCGATCATGCCGCGAATGCGGTTCTCGCCCTGCTCGGGCACCCAGCGCGTGACCGCGATCGCGGCGAGCGCGCGATTGCGCAGCGTGTCGCTCGCGTTCACGGCGCCGCCCGCTGCCGCGATCGGCTTGTCCATGGCGATGAACCATTGCGGCGTGTTGCGAAAGATCACCGGCTTCTTCGAGCGCCAGGAATGCGGATATTGGTGCTTGAGGCGGCCGCGCGCGATCAGCATGCCGGCGTCGATCAGCGCCTTGATGACGGCGTCGTTGGCGTCGCCCTTTTCGCCTTCGTCGGTGAGCACGCGCTTGCCGGCAAAGCCCGGCGCATGATCGGTGAACGCGCCGTTCTCGTCGACGGTATAAGGAATAACCGGATTGATGCCGCGTTCCGCTAGAATATTGCTGTTGGCGGTCCAAATATCGAAGTCCTCGCGGCCGTGTCCCGGCGCGGTGTGAACGAAGCCGGTGCCGGCATCATCGCTGACGTGATCGCCGGCAAGCAGCGGGACGTCAAAGGCGTAGTCAGAGGCAAAGCCTTTAAGCGGATGTCGACAATGGAGCATCGCCAGCTTCTCGGAAGCAACTGATTCCAATCTATTGAATTTCGTTACGCGCGCGTGTTGGAAGACGTCCACGGCAAGCTTGTCGGCCAGCAGGAAGCAATCACCCGGTTTCGCCCAATTTCCCGCCGGCGCCTCGACGACTTCATAGAGGCTGTATGCGATCTTCGGCGAAAAACTGATCGCCCGGTTTCCCGGAATCGTCCATGGCGTGGTCGTCCAGATCAGGATCGACGCCGTCGTGAGGACATTGCTCGCTTGGCTTTCGTCGGCGAGACAACTGCGCACCGGAAACTTCACCCAGACCTGGTCCGAGACATAGTCCTCGTACTCGATCTCGGCCTCGGCCAGCGCGGTCTTCTCGACCACCGACCACATCACCGGTTTCGAGCCGCGATAGAGCGTGCCGTTCTGCGCGAACTTCATCAGCTCGCGCGCGATCTGCGCCTCGGCAGCGAAGTCCATGGTGGTGTAAGGGTGATCCCAATCACCCTCGACGCCGAGCCGCTCGAATTCCTCGCGCTGCACCTCGAGCCAGTGCTGAGCGTAGGCGCGGCACTCCTTGCGGAACTCGATCATCGCGTGTGGATGCGAGAGGTTTGGCTTCTCTTTGTTTTTGGAGCGGTAATTTTCCTCTTCGATTTTCCACTCGATCGGCAAGCCGTGGCAGTCCCAGCCCGGCACGTAATTCGAATCGAAGCCGAGCATCTGCTGGCTTCGCGTCACCACGTCCTTGAGGATCTTATTGAGGGCATGGCCGATGTGGATGTTGCCGTTGGCATAGGGCGGCCCGTCATGGAGGATGAATTTCGCGCGACCGCGCGCGGCTGCACGCAAGCGCTGATAAAGGTCGAGCTTCTGCCAGCGCGCGAGTATCTCGGGCTCCTTCTGCGGCAGCCCCGCGCGCATGGGAAAATCGGTCTTGGGCAGAAATAGAGTGTCGCTGTAATTGCGGGCGGCGTCGGTCATGATTCTATGGGCAGTCTAGCCGGAATTGGGTGGCCACAAGGACTCGCCAGCGCAAGACCCGCCGGCGCAATGGTCAAGTGCAGGGCAGGCCCCTAATTCGCCGCGTGGTCGAGCCGGGCAAAGCAACACATAAAACGCATGCCATCGTGGCGCCGTCCTAGCAAATCGCCTGCGAGCGGAAAAGGCCGCGCTTGCGGCGCAAGGCGCCGCGGCGCTTCCCAGTGTGCTAATGCGACGCGGCGGGAACTCGGCTCGCAATCTCGCGTTGAGCTTTGCAGACGTCGTGGAGGCGAAAGTGGAGTTTTTGCGCGCGCGTCGTGAGAAGGGCGACGCACTCGGCGTCAAGGATCCAGAACCGCCCGAATCAATCGAGGACATCTGGACGGTGGCCGCGCGCGTGGCAACCGTCGGCATCTTCGTTCTGTTGCTCGGGATGTCCCTTTACTTCTGCCGTCCGGTCTTGCTGCCGGTGGTGGCGGCGCTGGTGATCGGCACGACGCTTGCGCCCATCGTCAAAGCGGCGGCGCGCCATCGCGTGTCGCCGTGGGCGACCGCCATCGTGCTCGGAGCGCTTCTTCTCGGCCTTGCCGTGACCGCCGTGACCTTGCTCTCGCGGCCGCTCAGCGAATGGATCGCCAGGGCGCCTGAGTTCGGCGCCACGATCAAGCAGAAGCTCTACGTGCTCGACCGTCCGTTGTCGGCGTTGCGCGAGCTGCAGGACGTCGTGCTGCCGTCGGGCAACGCAGTCGCGGTTGAGCCATCTCAACTATCCATCGTCACGCCGGTCCTGACCTTCATCACGCCGGCGCTGATAGGAGTGACTCTGTTCTTCGTGACGCTCATCTTCTTTCTTGCCACGCAGATCGATTTCCGCAGGTATATGGCGTCGTTCTTCACCACCCGCGAGGGCAAGCTCCGCTTCATCCGCATCGCTAACGACATCGAGGAGCATCTTGCGACTTACGTCGCGACCGTGACGATCATCAACTTTTGCTTGGGCGTGGTGGTCGGGCTCGGGGCGTGGCTGTTCGGCTTGCCAAACCCGATCATCTTGGGACTCATAGCCATGACGCTCAATTACATTCCCTATATCGGCGCGGCCTGCACGACGCTGATCCTGCTCGGCGTTGGGCTCGTAAGTTTTCCCTCGCTTGGCTATGCGCTCGTGCCGCCGGCGGCATTCGTCGGCGCGGCGACGATAGAAGGCCAGTTCATCACTCCAACCGTTTTGGGGCATCGGCTCACGCTCAATCCGCTCGCGGTCCTGCTGGCACTGGCGTTTTGGGCGTGGCTGTGGGGTCCGATGGGGGCGTTCCTCGCTGTGCCCTTGACCATCGTGATCCTGGTCACGATGACGCATCTTTTTCCCCCGGACGAGAGTAAGCTGCCGGACTGACAAGCCCGCGCCCAGGCGGAACTTTTTCCCTTGCGCCCCGTTGGCGGCACGGCGAATATTTCTCAGGTCAGAGTGGAGGACGTAAATGTCGAGCCCTTCCAACACGATCAGGGACACGGTTCGGGAGACGGCGCGAGACGCCAAAGATGCGGCGCGCGAGAGCGGCAGAGCTGCCTCCGCTGCGAGCGGGGATATGCAGGCGGATCTGCAAGCGTTGCGCGATGATGTGACGCGGCTCGCTTCGCAGATCACCGACATCTTTGCGGCCAAGGGCACCGCGGCCTGGGCGCGCGCGAAGTCAAACGTCGAGGACGTCGTTTCCGACGTCAGCGCCAAGGGCCAAGAAGCCGTCGACGCCGTACAAGAGGCCGGCGACAGGATGATTGGTGCGATCGACGAATCGCTCAAGACCCGGCCCTACACGACGCTCGCCGTTGCGCTCGGAATCGGATTCCTGTTCGGCGCGATGTGGCGCAGGTAGTTCGACTGCCATGCCTCGCCGCTTGCGGTGTCGATGAGTGGCAGGTATGCGCGGTTGGCTGCGGTACTTCGCGCTCAAGGCCCAAGTTCGAACCGGGCTCAGCGCCGCCGTCCTGACCTGCGCCATCATCGCGGGAGTTGCCGCCGCCGGTGCGGCGGTCTTTCTCCTGGTCGCGCTCTTCGTCTGGCTCGCAGAACTTTATGACGGCTTGATCGCCGGCGTGGTGATCGGTTGCGGATTCGCGCTGATCGCGCTGATCGCGCTGCTCGCCGCCGTCATGATCCGTCGGCGCAACATGGAGCGCGCGCGGATCGAGCTCGCCACCCGCCAAAGCAGTTTGTTCGACCCCAAGCTGCTGGCGGTCGCGATGCAGATCGGACAGGCGCTCGGCTGGCGCCGGCTCGCCGCACTCGTCGCGCTCGCTGTGCTCGCGGCCGGGGTCAGCAAGGAGTGGTCCGATCGCGCGCAAGCCTCGGGCGACGACGACGGCGCGCCATCGCACGATTAGTCCGACACCAGTCCGAGACGAGGGAAGGCGTCCGGCATCGCTGCGAGCGCCACGCGCGCGAGCTTCGCATCCTCGTTCATGCGGCGTACGAGATCTTCGACGCGGTCGAATTTGAGCTCCGGCCTGATCCAATCGATGAAGGCGACGTCGATCTCCTCGCCGTAAAGGTCGCCGGAAAAATCGAACAGGAAAGGTTCGAGCAGCACCGTGCCCTGGTCGAACGTCGGGCGCCGCCCGAAGCTGGCTACCCCGTCATAACTGCGCTCGCCCACGCCCACCCGCACCGCGTAGATGCCGTGCTTGAGGCCGCAGCCCGGATCGAGGTGCAGATTGGCCGTAGGAAATCCCAGCTCGCGCCCGCGTTTGTCGCCATGCACAACCTTGGCGCTGACGAACCAGGGATAACCAAGCATTGCGTTTGCTTCCGCAATCCGCCCGGCGGCGAGCGCGGCGCGGATCGGCCCGGAACGCACCGGCCGGCCCGCGTCCTCGAACCGGGGCACGACGTCGACCGCAAAGCGGAACTTTGCGCCCTGCGCGGCGAGATAGTCGGGCGACCCCGCGCGATTGAGACCGAAGTGAAAGTCGAAGCCGATGGCGACGCCCGCGACGTGAAAGCGCGCGAGCAGAACGCGGTCAATGAAGTCCTGTGCGGAAAGGCCGGCAAGCGCCGCGTCGAAGCGCAGCACGATCGTGCCGGTAAGACCGGTCGCGGCCAAGAGCCGCAGCTTCGCGCGCTCGTCGGTGAGGCGGAATAATGGCTCGTCCGGCCGGAAGAAACGGCGCGGATGCGGTTCGAAGGTGAGCGCCGCGGCCGGCCGGGTGAGCGCTTTGGCGCGCGCCAGCGCTGCGGCGATCACCGCCCGATGGCCGCGATGCACGCCGTCGAAATTGCCGATGGCCACGACCGCGCCGTCGAGGCTGTGGTCCGCATGCCCTTCGCGCACGACGATCAGCGGCTTTGGTCGGTGCAGTTGGTCGGTCATGGTCGTGAGCGGCCTCGCGGCGTCGGGACGCAAGCTCTCCTGTCATCGCAAGAGTGCTGCGCTTGTTCAAGCAAGCTCGCGCGGACAGCGTGCCGGTTGCGAGTTACCAGCTCAGGTGGCGCATCACCGCCTTCGGTATCACGCCCGCGGCCGCGAAGATCCCGGCCAGCGCCGCGGCGTCGGGATCGGTGCGACCGCCGAGCTCCTCGGCATGGATGCCGGCGATCACGAACAGGCAATCGATGCCGAAGGCCGCCGCGCCTTTGACATCGGTGCGCACCGAATCGCCGATCGCCAGGACGCGATGATGTTCGGCGCGTTTGCCGCGCGTGGCCTCGGCAAGAGCCAGTGCCTGCTCGTAGATGGGACGGTACGGCTTGCCAGCGAAGACGACGTCGCCGCCTGCGGCCGCGTAGAGATCAGCGATCGCGCCCGCGCAATAGACGAGCTGGTCGCCGCGCTCGACCACGACATCGGGATTGGCGCAGATCATCGCTAGAGAGCGCGCGCGCATTCGCGCGATGAGGTCCTGATAATCCTGCGGTGTCTCGACGGTATCGTCGATGAGGCCCGAGCAGACCGTGTAATCGGCGTCCTCCAACGGGGCGAGCGGCGCGTCGAGCCCATCGAACAGCCCCAAATCCCGCTCCGGACCGATGTGAAATACCGGCGCACCGGCGCGCGCGGCGATAAGTGCGCGGGTGACGTCGCCCGAGCTCACGATGCCGTCATAGGCCGCGCGCGGCACGCCAAGCCTGTCGAGCGTCGTGCGCGCCACGATTTCGCCCGGGCGCGGCGCGTTGGTGATCAGCACCACGGTGCCGCCCTGCTTACGGAAGCGCCCGAGCGCATCACAAGCTTCGGACGTGGCGGCGGCGCCGTTGTGCACGACGCCCCAGACGTCGCAGAGCGCGACATCATAGCCGCGCGCGAGTGTTGCGAAGTGAGGCGTGAATGGGGGGAGCACAACCGGCATGAGGATGCGGCTTCGTCTTCGGTCGCGGCTCGGGCGATGTCAACCGCAACCAATGGGCTTAGGGTCTATGCCAGCGCGGCCCTGTGTCGTTATAACGCGGCCGACCGCGGGACCAGCTTACGAGTTTCCGCAAAACCCAGGGCACCTGCCGCAGCCGATGTCTGGATTGATCGCCATCATCGAGCGTCGGCCGGAGGCCGCCTTTGCCGCCTTCCTCGCGCTCCATCTCGTGATCTGGACGGCGCTGCCGGCGCTGCTCTATCCCAATCTGCCGCTCGATCTCATCGAGGCGCTGACCTACGGCCGTGAATGGCAGCTCGGCTACGACAAGCTGCCGCCGCTGCCGTGGTGGCTGGTCGAGCTCGTCTACCGAATGGTGGGGCATGACGTCGCGTATTATGCGCTGGCACAGATCGCGGTGGTGTTGGCCTTTGCGATCGTCTGGCTGACTGCGGGAGAACTCGTCGGCGCCGTCGGCGCGCTTGTTGCCGTGCTCATTCTCGACGGCTTGCATTACTTCCATTTCACCGCCGCTAAGTTCAACCACGACGTGATCCAGCTGCCGCTGTGGGCGCTTGCCGGCTACGCCTTCCATGCCGCCCTGCGGCGCGGCCGCATGGGCCACTGGGTGCTGCTCGGCTGCGCCATCGGGGTAGCGCTGTGGGCGAAGTATTTCGTTATCGTCCTGGCGGCGCCGCTCGCCTTATTCCTGCTCCTCGACCGGCAAGCGCGTCCGGCGCTGGCGACAGCGGGCCCTTACATCGCGCTCGCGCTCGCGCTCCTGATCATGGCGCCGCATCTCGTCTGGCTGGTGCGCAACGACTTTCTCCCCTTTGCCTATGCCAGCGCCCGCGCGGCTCCCTCGCGCGGCATCCTCGATCATGTCCTGCATCCGCTGGTGTTTGCGCTCGGGCAATTGGCGTTTCTGCTGCCGGCGCTCGCGATTGCCGCCGCCGTTATTTGGCCGCAGCCCAAAGGAGAAGATGCGGCGATGCCGGGTGCGGCGAAGGCCGATGCCTTCGACCGCCGCATCGTGACGCTCTTGGCCTTTGGCCCCGCGGCGACCACCGTCGCGATCTCGGCGCTCAGCGGCCGCGGCGCCATCGCCATGTGGGGCTATCCGCTGTGGCTCTTTCTCGGCCTGTGGATCGTGCTTCACGCCCGCACGGCGATCGAGCCGGCGCGCCTTGGACGGATCGCGGCGGCGTGGGCAGGCGTTTTCGTCCTTTTCGCCGTCGTCTTTGCGGCGAGCTATTCGGTCCTGCCCGCGATCGATCACCGCTACCGTGCCGTCTTTTACCCCGGCGATCGGCTCGCCGACGAGCTCGCACGCCGCTTTCGCGCCGCCACCGGCCGACCCCTGACCTATGTCATCGGTTCCATGTGGGACGGCGGCAATGTCGCCCATTACGCGCCGGAGCAGCCGCGGGTACTCATCGACGGCGATTGGCGGCGCGCGCCTTGGATCGATCTCGGCGATGTTCGCAGCAAAGGCGCGGTGGTGGTGTGGACCGGCAGCGCCGACCCGTCAGGCAAGGAGGGCGGCATCGATCCGACGGTGATGCCGGTCGGCTTGCGCGCGGTCGCGGGCGACGCGCAGATCCAGCCGCCGTTCACGCTGCCGTTCCGCCGCGGCGATCGCGTGCTGACCGTCGGCTGGGCGATCCTGCGGCCGCAGCCTGCATTCGCCAGGCACTGAAGTCCGCTGCCGATTAGGCCACCGCTTTGATCACCCGCGCTGCCTTGGCGAACATCTCGTCGATCTGGCCTTCGTTGACGATCAGCGGCGGGGTGAGCACGAGCGTCTCGCCGGCCGCGCGGATCACTAGATCGTGCTCGTGGAACGCCTTGTCCATCGCATCGAAGGCGCGCTTGCCGACCTCGCCCGGTCGGGACGCGATATCGATGCCGGCGGTGAGCCCGACGCAGCGGATATCGAGGACGTTGGGCAGGCCCTTGAGCGACATCGCCGCCTCGGCCCAGACCGGCTCGAGCTTGCGCGCGCGCTCGAACGTGCCTTCCTCGCGGTAGAGGTCGAGCGTCGCGAGCCCGGCCGCGCAGGCGAGCGGATGCGCCGAATAGGTATAGCCGTGAAACAGTTCGACCGCGTGCATGGGCCCGCGCATAAACGCGTCGTAGATCCCCTTGCGCACGATCACGCCGCCCATCGGCACGCTGCCCGATGTGATACCCTTGGCGAAGGTGATCATGTCGGGCTCGACGCCATAGCGCTCGGCGGCAAACGCGTGGCCGAGCCGGCCGAAGGCGGTGATGACCTCGTCGAAAATGAGCAGGATGCCGTGCTTGTCGCAGATCGCGCGCAGCCGCGGCAGGTAACCCTTCGGCGCCGGCAGCACGCCGGTCGAGCCCGCCATCGGCTCAACGATGACCGCCGCGATAGTCGAGGCGTCATGCAATGTCACGATGCGCTCGAGCTCGTCGGCGAGATGCGCGCCCCACTCCGGCTCGCCCTTGCTGAAGGCCTGGTGCTCGCGGTTGTAGGTGGTTGGCAGGTGGTCGACGCCGGCGAGCAGCGCGCCGAAGAATTTGCGGTTATTAACCATGCCGCCGACCGAGATGCCGCCGAAGCCGACGCCGTGATAGCCGCGCTCCCGCCCGATCAGACGCGTGCGCGCGCCTTCGCCGCGCACATTGTGATAGGCGAGCGCGATCTTGAGCGCGGTGTCGACCGCCTCCGAGCCCGAATTGCAAAAGAACACGTGATCGAGCTCGCCGGGTGCCAGCGCGGCGACGCGGCTCGCGAGCTCGAACGCCTTGGGATGAGAGAACTGGAAGGCGGGCGCGTAATCGAGCGCGGCCGCCTCGGCGCGGATCGCCGCCACGATCGGATCGCGATTATGCCCGGCATTGGTGCACCACATCCCGGCGGTGCCGTCGAGCACGGCGCGGCCCTCGGGCGTGTAGTAGTGCATGTCCTTGGCGCGCGCGATGAGGCGCGGCGCCGCCTTGAACGCCCGGTTTGCGGTGAATGGAAGCCAAAAGGCCTCGAGATCGTTCGGGATGGCGGTTGCTCGCTGTGCTCCTACCGATGGCATGGCGCGGTCTCCGTTGCTTGCGCTTGCTCGACGCTGCGTGCGATGGCGTTTTCTTGGATCGCAGCCCCGTCCCTTGCCGCTGCGCGAGGCGGCTGCTACCACGCGCGAACCGGCGATGCAGGACAATAATGGCCGACAAGCCCGACAAAACCAACAAGCTCAAGCCGCGCCTGCCGCGCGGATTGGCCGATCGCGGCGGTGCCGAAATCGCGGTGACGCGGCGCATGCTCGACAAGATCCGCGCGGTGTACGAGCGCTACGGCTTCGAGCCACTGGAGACGCCGGCCATCGAATATACCGACGCACTCGGCAAATTTCTTCCCGATCAGGATCGGCCCAACGAGGGCGTGTTCTCGTTCCAAGACGATGACGAGCAGTGGCTGTCGCTACGCTACGACTTGACCGCACCGCTCGCCCGCTACGTGGCGGAGAATTTCGAGTCACTGCCCAAGCCCTATCGCAGCTATCGCGAGGGCTGGGTTTTTCGCAACGAGAAGCCGGGGCCGGGGCGCTTTCGCCAATTCATGCAGTTCGACGCCGACACCGTCGGCTCGGCATCGATGGCGGCCGATGCCGAGATGTGCATGATGGCCGCCGACACCATGGAGGCGCTGGGACTTCAAGGTCAGTACATCGTCAAGGTGAATAATCGCAAAGTGCTCGATGGTGTGCTCGAGTCGATTGGACTTGCCGGCGAGGCGGATGCTGGAAAACGGCTCACGGTGTTGAGAGCGATCGATAAGCTCGACCGCCTAGGTCAGAGTGGGGTGCGCGCGCTACTTGCCGAGGGTCGTAAGGACGAGAGTGGCGATTTCACGCGGGGCGCAAAGCTAAGGAAGGACCAGATCGAATCGGTTCTCAACATATTCGGCATGCCGGTTCAGGTAGTCCGTCAGAATCCAGATGGCAGTGGCGGAGTTAGCGATCTAGATACAATCGAATACTTGCGAACCCTTTTTGATAACCCGACATATCAGGCGGGGTTGAACGAACTAGCTGACATTGCAGCTCTGACCAGTTCAGCCGCATATGGGGCCGATTCGAAAAGGCCTCCGCGGATCATTATCGATACAGCAGTCGTCCGCGGGCTCGAATACTACACCGGCCCGGTCTACGAGGTAGATCTGACGTTCGACATTAAAGACGAGGCCGGCCGGCCAGTGCGCTTCGGCTCTGTTGCCGCTGGCGGGCGTTACGACGGACTGATTGCGCGCTTTCGCGGCGAGCCGGTCCCGGCGACGGGCTTCTCCATCGGCGTGTCGCGGCTGACCGCAGCGCTGCAGCATCTTGGCAAAATCGAGAGCAGGCCCGAGCCCGGTCCGGTGGTAGTGACGGTCTTTCCCGACATTCCCATCGCACATTATCAGCGGCTGGTGGCGAGATTGCGCGATGCCGAATACGCGCCGGGCAAAAAGGTTCGTGCCGAGCTTTATCTGGGTGACGGCAAATTCGCGGCGCAAATGAAATACGCGGACAAACGCGGCAGTCCCTGCGTGGTGATCCAAGGCGGCAACGAAAAGGCAACGGGCGAAATCCAAATCAAAGACCTCATCCTCGGCGCCGAGATCGCGGGAGTGAGCAAAGAGCGCGACGATTACCTCAAGAATCAGGCGCAGGCGCAGTTCGCGGTCGCCGAGGACAAGCTCGTCGATGCCGTGCGTGAGGTGCTCGCCCGCCACGATGTGAAATGGAGCTGATCGTTGCCGTGAACGCTGGCGCGTCGTTAGCGACGAGTCACTTGGTGATGATCAGCGGGAGCGGACGTGGATAGTAGCAGGTGTAGCGGGTCGGCACTGCCGGCAGGGCGTAGGGATTGATATAAGGCGACCACAGGCAGCTGAAGCCGATGAAGTCCCCGTATCGCCGGTGCACGCTGGTGATGCGGTGATATTTGTCCCAGCGCGCGCAATAGGCCGCGGCGACCTGTTGCGCGATCGCCTCGTTCTCGCATGACCAGGAAATGATGCCGCCGGTGTCGTTGGCGTGATAGATGTAAATCTCCGCGCGGGCAGCCGCGCCCAGCAACAGAACGCCGATCAGGGACAATAAGGCCCTGCGTAGCATTCGCGCCTCCCCTTTCGGCGAAGCTTAGACACGGCAAGCGGCGCTGCAAAGGCGGCACGTCGAGGAAACCGACAAAGCGTGACGGCAAAGCCACAGTCGCTGCTTTCTTGGATCGCGAGCGGGCCGATACCTTGATTTCGCCGCCGTTCGCGGATCACCGTCCACGTCACGCGATCGCTGTGGGGGGAGCTCGATCCATGTTCGGCCGTGCGCGGGTGCTCGCTTTCGCGTTTGCCGCGGCGCTGGCGCTGCCGGCGGCGCCGGCCGGCGCCGCCAGTTGGTTCGAGATGGACTTCTATATGTCCGGCCCGGAATACGAGGGCAAGTTGCCGCCCTGCGACTACCGCGGCGCGCTGGTGCGGATCGCCTCGCGCTTCAACCAGAAGGAAAACATGTACTGGGCGACCGATCTGCGCATTCTCAATTTCGAGCATATCCGCGAGACCGCGTTCCGCCCCTGGGCCGCGCAGACCATTCCACGCCGCTACTGCAGCGGCATCGTCGAGGTCTCCGACGGCAGCAGACACGTGATCCACTACTCCATCGCCGAGGATGCCGGCATGATCGGCGCGAGTTGGGGCATCGAATGGTGCATCGTCGGACTCGACCGCAACTGGGCCTATAACCCCGCTTGCAAGATGGCGCGCCCGTAAGCTTTTTGGCGATGTTGGGGGGCTGGCGTAGCCGGGCTCGGCAGCCGTGATCCTGCTCTATTTCCTGTTTGTTCTTGAAACGTTCACGCCGCTGTGGTACTCTTGCGCATTGTCCCCGCCTTATGGGAGTGTCCTCCATGGTTGGCAATGTCGGTCGCGTGGGGCTCGCCGCGGTCGCGGTGTGGCTCACAGTCAATATCGGTATCGCGGCGGCGCAGGATCGGCGCCAGAACGACCCCGGTCAGTTCGACTTCTACGTGCTCTCGCTTTCTTGGTCCCCGACGTTCTGCGAAGCCTCCGGCGAACGCGGCACACCACCGCAGCAGCAATGCGGGGCGCGGCCCTATTCGTTCGTGGTGCACGGCCTGTGGCCGCAATACGAGAGCGGATTCCCCGAATTCTGCCAGCAGCCGGCGCCGCGGCTCGACCGCAATATCATCTCCTCGATGCTGGATCTGATGCCGGCGCCACGCCTGATCTTCAATGAATGGGATCGGCACGGCACCTGCTCGGGCCTTTCGGCGAATGCCTATTTCGAAACGGTGCGCAAGGCGCGCGCGCTGGTGAAAATCCCTGAAGCCTATATCGCGCCGAGCACGACTCTCACCGTCACGCCGGACGAGGTGGAGGAGGCCTTCGTCAAGACCAATCCCGGGCTTAGCCGCGATGCGATCGCGGTGACCTGCGACAGCCGGCGCTTGGGCGAGGTGCGTGTTTGCCTGGGCAAGGATCTGCGCTTCCGCGCCTGCCCGGACATCGATGCGCGCGCCTGCCGCCGCGAGCAGGTGGCCATGCCGCCGGTGCGCGGCGCAAGCGCGGCGCAGGCCCGGTAGGACATCCCTCCCGGTGCGGGTGCAACGGCCCGGGACCGTTGCCGGTCGGCGCGGTCCTCGATCAGCTGCGCAGCGTGACGCTCTGCACTCGCGCTGCGCCGCTCTTGCGAGCAAGGGCTTCATTTCGTCCGCTTGGCCGCTCGCACGGCACGACCCTTCACGGCTTTACAGAAAGGCATTTGCGCGCATGACTTGCGCGCCATGAATTATCGGCACGCCTTCCACGCCGGAAATTTTGCCGATGTGCTTAAGCACGCGGTGCTCACGCGCATCCTCGTGCATCTGCGCGGCAAGCCAGCGCCATTCCGCGTCATTGACATCCATGCCGGCGCTGGGCGCTACGACCTCACCGTCGAGGAGGCGCAGCGCAGCGGCGAATGGCGCGATGGCATCGCCCGGCTCGCTGGCGCCTCGCTGCGAGCGCCCGCTCGTGTAATCCTTGCGCCCTATCTCGATGCGGTCGCGGCCTGCAATCCTGCCGGCCGGCTGATCATCTATCCCGGTTCCCCGTGGCTCGCGCGCGCGTTGCTGCGCGCGCAAGATCGGCTTATCGCCTGCGAGCTCGAGCCGAATGCTGCGACGGCACTTGCCCACAATCTCGCAGGAGACCGTCGCAGCAAGGCGCTGACCATCGATGGCTGGACGGCGCTCAACGCCTACGTGCCGCCGAAGGAGCGGCGCGGTTTGGTGCTCATCGATCCTGCATATGAAAACGCCGGTGATTTCGGGCGACTTCCAGCAACCCTCGCGGCCGCGCACCGCAAATGGGCGAGCGGCACTTATCTCGTCTGGTACCCCATCAAGGAGCGCACCGCGCCCGATGCGCTGGCGCGTCGCTTGCGCAACAGCGGCATCCCGAAAATTTTGCGCGCCGAGCTCAGCGTCAGCGCGCGCGAGCCGGGCCGGCTCGCGGCGTGCGGCCTTGTCGTGGTCAATCCGCCGTGGACGCTCGCCCGCGAGCTCGCGATCCTGCTGCCGGAGCTTGCCGCTGTTCTCTCTGCGGCGGCGGGCGGCGCCCACCGCCTCGACTGGCTCACCGGCGAAACGTAGTTTCGCTACTTTTCCACAGCGCTGGATTGGCCTAGTTTTATCCGGCTGGCTTTGACGTTCCGCCTCCTGTTGGGGGCCGGCGGAGTGACGGAGGCCGTAGGGCCGCTGCTTTCCCCGTTTGTGAATGTCCGGCCGAGCCGCCGCGCCGTTCTGGCTGGCGGCGGAGCAACCACGGGGAAAGGAGTTTCCCGATGGCCATGGCAGGTACGGTCAAGTTCTTCAACGCCGAGCGCGGCTACGGTTTCATCAAGCCCGACGACGGTGGCCGCGACGTGTTTGTGCACGTCACCGCGGTTGAGCAGGCCGGGCTCAAATCGTTGAGCGAGGGACAGCGCCTCTCCTTCGACGTCGAGCCCGACAAGAAGGGCAAGGGTCCGAAAGCCGTCAACCTCGTCATCACCAGCTAGCCGGCGAGACGACCCGCCACTCGCTTCAGCGCCAGCGGCGCAAGCCGCTAACCGCGTATCCTTCACTCATCGGTGTCCCAGGGGTTAGGTGTTACCATGTTGACGCTGCGTAGCTCTCCAAGCTCGCCGTTCGTCCGGAAAGTGCGGATCGCTGCGAGCGTGCTCGGGCTCGAGCCAGAGATCGCGCTCGAGCCTGCCGACACGATGAACGCAAGCGATCCTGTGCGGCGGCAGAATCCGCTGGGAAAAATCCCGGCCCTCGTACTTGAGGATGGCACGGTGCTGTTCGACTCGCGGGTGATCCTTGACTATCTCGATTATCGCGCCGGCGGCGGGCGCATCGTGCCGAGCGATGCCGGCGCGCGGTTCGCCGCCTTGCGCCTGCAGGCGCTGGCCGACGGGCTAATGGATGCCTCGGTCCTGTTGGTCTACGAGGGCCGCTTTCGGCCGGCCGAGCGGCACGAGCCGAAATGGCTCGATCATCAGTCCGGCAAGATCGCCCGTGCGCTCGCCGCGCTGGAGGCCACTCCGCCGGCGCTGTCGACGACGCCGGATGTGGGGCAGATCGCGCTCGCTTGCGCGCTCGGTTATCGCGATTTCCGTTTCGAAGGAACGTGGCGGCGCGAGCATCCGCGTCTCGTCGCCTGGCTCGACCGCTTCGCCGCGCGCGTGCCTGCCTTCGCCGCGACTGCGCCGCCGGCATAATTCCTCGCTGGTTCAGGAAAGCGCAGATTTACTCAGTGCGGGGCGAGGCCAAGGAAACGACACGCGCTTGCGCCGGTCGGGTCCGCGAAGGATTTCCAATCGCTGCGCGACCCGCGCCTGGATGGCAATGAAAAGCCCCGGACCAGCGGTCCAGGGCTCGTCACGCGGCGTGTGGTTGCGCGTCAGAATCGCACATTCGCTCCCGCACGAAAGATGCTCATGGTGAACGATACGTTGCCGCCGGGCGCGAGCGCGCAATTGAGCCCACAATTGAACGTGCCGAGATCGACGTAGAGATACTCGGCCTTTAAGCTCACATTACTGACCAGGCCGACTTCAAGGCCGGCACCGACAGTCCACCCGG
>Ga0137364_10000196_pt1 | contig 21869 bp, 21 predicted proteins | sample SagtaG_10_FD_104798 | JGI IMG/M metagenome (GOLD analysis project Ga0137364, IMG submission 104798) | Vadose zone soil microbial communities from Sagehorn Ranch, Mendocino, California, USA - Sage1_L_20_16 metaG | ecosystem: Environmental > Terrestrial > Soil > Vadose zone | place: USA... | reverse complement strand
TAGCAGCCTCCATGGTTTCCTTCAGTTCATCCAGCTCATATTGAGACAGCTCCCAATTCGAGGCTTTGGCGGCAAACCAGAGTTTCCCCGCGTGTAATTGGATCGTGGTCATATATTCTCCCAGCCCTGGTGCGAGTTCTTTTACACTTGCCAGTTCGGCTTGCACTCGCTTGAGAGATTCTTGAAGAGTTCCGTCATTAGGGGCGCCAAGGTTTCGGACTTGGCTGTTTAGACTAAAAATCTTCCAAAAAAGCATGGCAATTAGAACCACGCAGAGTATCAGCGCACCCCAAAGGCCGGTTGTGTATTTCATACGATCCTCCCGACGATATTCGTTGCCATTGGCCGGTCGCTTGTTTATACGGCCAAGACTTTACTCATTCTCCAATAGTTCGCCGAACAGCTCGCTGACTTTCTCTTTGGCGGTCGCCAGAACTTTGCGCCCCAGAGCAGTGGCGCGATAAACCCGGCGCGAGCTTTTCCCGGAACGTTCGTTTGTCGATCGGAGATATCCTTTCCGTTCAAGTCCATGAAGCAAAGGATAGAGAGTGCCCGGGCTAAGCTTGTACCCGTGCCGCGCAAGCTCCTCGATAAACCAGAGGCCAAAAACCGGCCGCTCCGCAGCATGGTGCAGGATGTGAAGGCGGATCAAACCGCCATAGAGGTCCTGGTCCGCTCTATCTTGCTTTTGCTGCATTCACCGCATTCTAATTTCGTTATCGAAATCCGATATACCGACGGGAAACTATTCTGTCAAGGCTGCGAGCCTTTCAAAAAACGATTTGGCAGGGATTTTCAACGAACGGTAGAAAGTCATTGCCTCTTGGAAAGAGCAAAAGCCTTGACGACGCCGGTGAAGCAAATGAGAATAGGTCCGGGAATCTAAAGGCGAACTACAGTTGTCGCGCCGCTTCTGCCTAACGGTGCGAATGGGTCGCCAAGCCTTCGTGTGTGTGCTCTATGATGCGGTGGTGTTCTTCTCCCGAGAGATTCTCCGGATCGATATGGATGGTGACCTTCGAAAGGTAGGGTAGGTGATGCAAGAGTTGATGCCTCGCTTCCATGGCAATCGCGTGCGCTTCCGCAACCGACAGTTTGGGACTTACAGCAACGTTGACTTCGGCGTATAAACGATGACCCGACCAGCGTAGCCGTATTTCTGTAACGTCGTGTACACCTTGGGCATGCTTCAGCGCGTGGGTGATTTCGTCGGTCGCTTCAGGATCGACTCCGTCTAGCAAGCGGGTAAAAACGGCTTTTCCTGACTCCCAAACTATGGGCAAGATGGCAACCGTTATGACAAGACCTATGATCGGGTCTGTCAACGGATAGCCGAGCCACACGCCCACCGCGCTAAACAACACGCCTAAACTAGTCAAGCCGTCCACACGCGAATGGTAACCGTCGACCACGAGAGCGGCGCTGTTGATCTCTCGGCCTACGCGAATGCGCAAAATCGCCACCAGTTCATTGCCAGCAAAACCAATAATGGAAGCTACGGCAACCGCCCACAGATGCTCAACGGCTTGGGGATGCAACAATCGATTGATCGACTCATAGCCCGCTACAACTGCGCTGAATAAGATGGTCAGGACGATCATGACCCCGGCTACATCTTCCACACGGCCATAACCGTAAGTGAAGCGACGGGAAGTCTGTCGCCGCGCCAGGGCAAAAGCAATCCATAAAGGTATGCCCGTCGCGGCGTCGGCAACGTTATGGATCGTGTCGGCGAGGAGCGCGATACTTCCAGAAAAGACGACGACGATAATTTGAAGTATGGCGGTGGCCGCCAGGCCGACGAGCGACCATTTGACCGCCCAAATGCCACGCTCTGTGGTGAGGAGTACTGGGTCTATCGTGCCGTGCGTGTGATCATGGCTGTGATCTGGATCACTATGGTAATGAGAATGACCAACATTAAACATACGAAAATCATACTCCTAGGTATGACGATATGCTATTCGCACGACGTAGGGAAAACCAGGTCATCGGTTTTCATTGCCGGATACCCTGACGGCTACTCTGCGTTCAACCCACTCGTAAAGCACCGGCAGCAGCACCAGAGTTAGGAACGTGGAACTGAGGATGCCGCCGATAACGACGGTTGCGAGCGGACGCTGCACTTCCGCTCCTGCGCCCGTGGCTATCGCCATCGGCACGAAACCGAGACTCGCCACCAAAGCAGTCATCAGTACTGGACGCAAGCGAGTGAGCGAGCCTTCGATCACCGAGTCGCGGATGGATTTACCCTCTTCGCGGAGCTGGTTGAAGTAACTGATCATCACTAGGCCGTTCAGAACTGCCACACCGGAGAGCGCGATGAAACCCACCGCAGCCGTAATGCTGAACGGCATGCTGCGCAGCCAGAGTGCGAGGATGCCACCGGTAAGGGCCAGGGGAATCCCGGAGTAGACCAACAACGCCTGTCGAAGGCTGCCGAACGCAAAAAAGATGAGCACAAAGATGAGCGCCAAGGCCGAGGGAACGACCACGGCAAGGCGCGTGCGGGCTTCTTGCAGATTTTTAAACTGACCGCCAAATTCTAGAATGTAGTTGTCCGGCAAACGCACCTGTTCCTTGATGCGCCGCTCGGCTTCGCGGACAAAACCTTCCACGTCGCTCACCTTTAGGTTCACCATGAGCGCAGCGCGGCGCTGGCCGGCATCGCGCCGAATGGGTTCGACCGCCTTGAGCGTCTTAAACTCCACCAGTTTTCCAAGCGGGATGAGACCATTCTGCCCGACCCGCACCGGCAACTTCCTGATTTGCTCATCATGCGAGCGCAGTTGTTCGGGCATCCGCACCACAATGTCGTGCCTGCGGTTGCCATCGACGATAATACCGACCTCGCGGCCGGCCAGCGCGACGCTGATGGCTTTATTCGCCTCGCCCGCCTGGAGGTTATAGCGCCGCAGCACATCACGCTTGATCTGCATCTGCAGTTGTGGCGTGCGCCCCTCGGTCTCGAATTCGACCTGCGCTACGCCGGGCGTCTTTTCGAGGATGCCCTTGATCTGTTCGGCGTATTTTTCAAGCACGTCGTAGTCGCTACCGAAAATCTTAACGGACAACTCGGCTTTCGTGCCTTCAAGCATTTCGTTGAAGCGCATCTCGATGGGCTGCCCAAAGAGGATGCTATAGTCCGGATTGATTTTTTTGAGCATAGCCTCGATCTGCTCGCGCAATTCCGCTTTATTCGCCGGACGCTCGGGCGTTTTCGGCCAGTCGGCAACCGGCTTGTAGAAGATGTAAACGTCGCTCTCGTTGGGCGGCATCGGGTCGGTGGCGATTTCGCTCGTGCCGATGCGGGTGAAGACGCGGGTGATCTCCGGAAATTCCTTGAATAACCGGTTCTCGACTTCGATGTCGGTCCTAAGGGATTCCTCCAAGCTCATACCCACGGGCTTGTAGAGCATTGCGGTGATCGAACCCTCGTCGAGTTTGGGCACAAACTCCGCCCCTAGATGCTGAAACAGCCAAAGCGACCCGGCAAATATCGCGACGGCAGCCATGACCACGATCCAGCGAAGTCGTAATGCAAGCTGAAGCGTTGGCTCATATGCGCCCTTAACGAGGCGGATTACCCGGTTGTCGCCTTCATGAACTTTGCCGCGCAAAACAAAGGAGCAAAGCACCGGCATCAACGTGAGCGAGAGCACCAACGCCCCTGCGAGCGCGAGCATGACGGTTAGCGCCATCGGATGAAACATTTTTCCTTCAATGCCTGTCAACGCGAGAATCGGGATATAGACGACCGTGATGATGACCACGCCGAAGAACATCGGATTGCCGACCTGTTTTGCAGCGGCGAGCACGGTATGCGCTCGTTCCTCGACCGTGAGCGCGCGTCCAAGCTCGTGCTGCCGTTGGCCAAGTCGGCGGACGACGTTCTCCACGATAACGACCGCGCCGTCGATGATAAGGCCGAAGTCCACCGCACCGAGGCTCATCAGGTTTCCCGAGATACCGAATCGTGTCATGCCCATGAGCGCGAAGAGGAACGAAAGCGGGATCGCGGAGGCGACGATGAGCGCCGCGCGCCAGTTGCCGAGTAAGACAAGCAGCACTGCAACCACGAGCACCGCGCCTTCGAACAGGTTGGTCCTGACGGTACGGACCGTCCGATCGATAAGCTGGGAGCGGTCGTATTGTATCTGAATCTCTACGCCCTCGGGCAGCTTGCTCTGAATTTCGGCAATACGCGCCTTGACCCGTTCGGCAACGTCGCGGCTGTTCTCGCCGGCGAGCATCATCGTCGTGCCAATCACCGCCTCATGGCCGTTGAGCGTGGCCGCGCCGGTGCGGAACTTGGTTCCGGGCCGTACTTCGGCCACGTCTTTGACAAGAAGCGGCGTGACGCCGGCGCCGAATTTGAGCGGCAGATTGGCGATATCTTCCGCATCGTTCACGCGGCTCACGGCGCGGATGGTGAGTTGTTCGGTGCCGCGGCTGATAATACCGCCGCCTGCATTCTCAACGTTCTGCGCGACAAGGTCAGCCAATTCGTTGAAACTCATGCCCACTTGGGCCAGCAAATCGGGTTTGGGCTGAACGACGAATTGCTTTTCGTAGCCGCCGCTCTCGTTGATTTCAGCGATGCCCGGAACGGTGCGAAGCAGCGGCTTGATTACGTATTCCTGGATTTCGCTCAACTCGATCAACTGCTCCAATTCCGCCACCGGTTTATTCTTCGCGTCGGCACGGTAATTCACGGTGTAGTAAAAGATTTCCCCCAGGCCCGTGCTGATCGGCGCGAGTTTGGGTCGCGCGCCCGCAGGCAAGCGCTCCAATACTCCTTGAAGGCGCTCGGCTACGAGCTGGCGCGCGCGGTAGATGTCAGTCCCGTCCTTAAATTGGATCGTCACCTGCGAGAGACCGAACTTCGTCAGCGAGCGCATTTCGTCTACGCCGGGCATGCCGGCCAGAGCAATTTCGATGGGATGCGTGACGAGCTTTTCCGACTCTTCGGCGGCGAGTGCCGGAACTTCGGTGTTCACCTGCACTTGTGGAGCAGTAATATCAGGCACAGCGTCGATGGGCAGATGTAACGCTGACCAGAGACCAGCGGCGAGCAGGATTACGGCAGCCAGCAGGATAAATCCGGGCTGGCGCATGGAAGATTCGAGAATCTTGTTAATCATGGCTGACAGGCCTTAAGGTTTCGGAGATTTGCTGGCCGGATTGGTACGAATCGCGTGGATGTCCAGCCCGGTGAGTAGTTCCAGTTGTTGCCCGGCTTCGAGCGCCTCGCGCCGGGTTTCCAGCAGCGCCTCGGTCGCTTCGAGGTATTGTTTTTGCAGCTCGACGTAAGTCGCAATTGGCACCGCACCGAGCCGGTAGTGACGGTCGGCCAATTCCGCCGCTTTGCGAAATTCAGCCACCGACTCCGGGCGCCACTTCGCCATCTCAGTTAACTTCGTCTGATACATCAACGCCTTCTCGACGACTTGCCGCTCGATGGTCCGCTGCGTAACATACATCGAAGTTTCCGCCTGCTTTTGCCGGGCCGTGGCGGTCTCGATATTTCCCTCATTGCGGTTCCAGAGGGGTAGTGGCACCGAAATGCCGATACCCATTTGTCGCTCGCGATCCCCCGCTCGCTCCTGGGAAAAATAGGGCCCCACGGTGAACGACGGATAAGCGTCTTTCTTCGCTAGATCTACCTTAAAGCCTTGTTGTTCCAATTCGACTTGGCGCATCCGGATCTCGAAATTGCTTGCTCTCGCCGCCACCAAAAGAGCTTCTTGCTCCGGCGCAGCGGTGAATGCCAGATCTACCGGTGCAATCTTCATCGTCTGCTGCCACGGTTGACCGCGCAGTTGGTTCAATTCGAGCAATGCTGCTTGCTCTGCCACCGACGCCTCACTGGCCTTGCGGAGCATCGTGATCTCCGTCGCCTCGATGATGCGCAGTTCTAGCTCCGGCGTGATTCCGGCCGGGTCCCGTTGCACCAGCACTTGCCGCAAGACATGAAAACGGTCGGCGACTTCCCGCGCCGCCGCTGTCTTTTGCTGGGCCGCGAACAAGCCGTACGCGACTGAGCGTGTTCGTGCGGCCAGCGCAGCTTTGAACCGGGCGAAGCCCAGCTCGGCCAATTGTATCTGTTGGTTGGCGATCGCCTTCCTGAGTGGAATGCGCCCCGGCCATTCGAAGGGCTGTCGCACTGACACCGACCAGGCGACACCTTCAGAAGTCGGTCCAGCGCCTGTCACCCGTTTGTCGCCGACTGTGGTAGAAAGCTCTGGATTGACCCATGCCGCCGCGGTTCGCTCTCCGCCTTTGGCCGCGGCAATCTCGGCGCTGTAGAAATTGAGTTCGGGATTGTGTTCCAGGACATCCGCAACCACTGTTTCGAGTGTCATCTGGGTGGTTGGTGTGGTTACCTTGATGGAGTCGGAAGGAGGTTTCTCTGCTCCGTCTGAGTTGAACGTCGTGGAACTGGCGACCAGCACCGCAACGGAGATCGCGCGGCACAGCTTGAGCGGTAAATTGAAGTTCATAAAAATCACGCCAAATCTCGGGGCCATTGCTTCCCCGAATTAGAAACGAGAGCGTTTATCGGCGAGCATCGAAGGCCTGCCGCAAGGAATCATTTTCCCGGTACCAGAGGACTATGTTAACTGTGGGGGAGAACGAGGAGAGTTTAGATTTAGGTAGAATACTTTTGTCGGAGGTGGATGTTCGCGTTTGGGAGCCCATCTGCAATGCAGACTCTCGGGCGAACTTAACGGCTCGACAAAGAGGAGAAAAGCGATATCGCTTTGATGAGCAGCGGGGAACGACCAAAGGTCGCGAGAGGCGAGAGTCACGAGGCTGATCTGGTCAGGTAGGCTAGCTGGACTCTCGTCCCAGACTGTGTAGTCGGTTAATTTTCCACCGTGGCTACGCGCGAAGGCTGCAAAAAAATCAGCATGGATTACTGTGCCGTGGTGCATTCCATGATCTGTGTGTTCGTGGCCGTAATCGGGGTGGAGGTGCAGCACAGGCAAGAGAACAGCCAGCACGATGGCGGAAAGAACTATCGGTCGAGTGACTCCCTTCTTCAGACCAAACATAATGCGACTATTCATAGCGCAGCCGGGACGATTAGTCTATCGCGAAAGAAGAGCTCCTTCATGACCTGCAATTGACAGCACGCTCATCACAACGGCATAGGTCAGCGTACCACCCACCAGCAACCAAATGACTATTTTAACCACGTCGGCAAATCGTCCATTTGAATATCGACGGGCAATCGGTGTTTACTAACCTACTCTTATGACGCCGGTGCTTTCCCTATTTTTCGGTATCCGGCTCAGGTCCAGAATGGTTCTGAGCGGACACAGTTCCCGTCGAGAGGCCGACGGGTGGATTCTTCGTCGCAGCACTAACCAGAACCTTCTCGATTCGCTTCCCATCCATATCTATCACTTCAAATCGTAGGTTGTTCCATTCGAAGTTGTCGGTTACAGAGGGCACGCGCCCCATCTGTCTAAAGATAAACCCACCCAACGTTTGGTAAGCGTCTTTCTTTTCTCCGGGCAAACTCTCCAGATGAAATATTTCCTTGAACTCCTCCACTGCCAGCATCCCGTCCAAGAGCCAAGAGCCATCGTGTCTCTGAACGGCCTTAGATTCGACAGGACTTTTACCGAAAGGCATGTCACCGGCTATGGCTTCCAGGACATCATGGTGCGTAAGCAATCCTTCGATACCGCCATACTCGTCCATAACCAAGACGAGGTGGCTGCCGGAGCGTTTGATGTGATCGAGCACCTGTAAAGCGGACATGCTTCTAGGCACGAATGCCGGCTGCTGCAGAGATTGATTGAGATCGATTCTGTTGTCAGCGAGAACGCCAGCCAAGAGGTCCTTTGCCTGTGTGACACCAGCGACATTATCCAGGCTTCCAGCGCATACTGGAAAACGAGAATGACCGCTCTCCGATAGTTTCTTACGGATCTCGTCAGCCGAATCGCTCACGTCAAACCATACGATCTGCGTTCTCGGGGTCATCAGGGCGCGCGCGCTTTTGTCGCCCAAGGCAATCACAGCTTCAATCATGTCTTGTTCTGATGCCTCAAACACACCAGCCGCAGTTCCTTGTTGAATCAATGTTTTGACTTCTTCTTCCGTCACCGGAGCCTCCTTCACTGGCCGGCTGCCTAACAACCTGAACAGCGCATCGGTCGAGACGCTCAACAGCCGAACCACCGGAGAAGAAATCGCCGATAACATCTGCATCGGCCCAGCCATGAATGTAGCTATCTTTTCGGGGTGACCTAAAGCGATCCGCTTGGGTACCAATTCACCAATGACAACGGAAAGATACGTAATGCAGATAACGACCACCCCCAAAGCGATAGCGTCGCTGTAGGCTTGTATGACTGGAACTGTACTCAAATAGCGCGCGATCTCATCGGCAAGACTCCGACCGCCGAATGCGCCTGCGAGAATACCCACGAGGGTAATACCGATCTGAACCGTTGAAAGAAACTGGTTGGGTTGGTTGGCAAGCTCCAGGGCTCTCTTTGCTTTGGCGTCGCCTTTTCCCGCCCAATCCTGGAGCCTCGACTTACGAGCCGCAACGATCGCTATTTCCGACATAGCAAAGACACCGTTACCTATAATGAGTAGCATGATCAGAGCCATTTCTAATCCAATATCTGTCATTTTTTACCTCTTGTAGTCGCGGCGCTTTCCAAGAAGTGACCAATGATCCTAAGAATTAATTCGCAGAAAGTCGGCGCATGATCGAGGCTCGTTCATCGACTGAAAGCACGGCCCTTTGTCATTACGGTTTTTACTTGTGCAACATTCCGATACGAAACCAAAGCATACCGGCTGGAGAGCTGTTTAACGAACGGTTTCCAATAAACAGTACGTGCTGCCGGCAAACAACACCTCTAGAGGGAGCAGAGCTTTGAGGCGGGAACAATCATTTGCTTTAACCAGTAGTGTAGGTCGATCTCCTATAGGAGCTCTTTTAACTTCATCGACCGAGACCAGCCGCGCACTTCGGCCAAAGAAAAAAAGCGCCCGCGCCTTTTCATGGAGGGCAAGCTCTGGAGCCGCATTATCTTGGACCATCTTTATTATGGAAACCGGCGCCCTCGCGGGCAGACGCTCATTGAGAATTTGTCCCATTGTTTGATATTGCGTCAGCTCTGAAGGAACTCCTGACGCAAAGCATGCAATACCGACAGCCGCGAGTAAAGTAGCCAACGCCACAATACCGGCAAAACAATTAAACAGTTTCTCCGGTGTGATATGGACGAGCGCCACCGCGGCCATGATCGAGATCGCTGGCAGCGCGATAAAAATATATCGTAAGTATTGCGCATTCTTCAGCGCGCTGGTCACAAACACGATGGCAATCCACCCCAGAAGAAAGCCTGCAGATGCTCGCGCAGAGCGCTCGCGTTGTGGATTGCGTAGGTCTTGTATCGAGAGCCACAGACCTGTCACAGCGAACGGAAGCCAAGGCCAATACGTTTTCACAAAACCCACTACACAAATGGTCCAGAACTCCGCAATCCTCGAGAGATGATTCCCCTTGGTTCTCGCGAGATCAGCAAGGAGCATGTTCAGAGGAACTTCTCCGTCTGTCTTTACAAGATGGATCCACCAAAGAACGGGAAGGATAAGCAGCGGCGACCATAGTAGCCAACGAACGACACCTTTGTACCATAATCTCAGAGGGATACTCAGAAATGCGTGCATAGGCGCCGTTAAGAGCGGCAAAAATCCTGGGATTCCTTTTGTGAGGACCGCAATGCACGTGCCGAGATAGAACAACGGCGGTCCCCATCTTCTCTCACCGTTCAAATATCCATACAGCGAAAGCAGAATTCCGAATGTCAGACCCGACTCCAAGCGAAAAGTAGCGGAACTGCGAAAGAACAGATGGGTTGTGGCAAGGATTAAGCCGGCAGCCCAGCCGACCTTTGCGTCATAAAGGCGCGAACCGAGCAAGGCAGTTAGAAAAACACAGGCAAGGCCGAATATCCGGGAAAAAAGAGTCACGGCGAATACGGTCGACCCAAAAATCTTGATAGCGAACGCTGACAGCCAGAAGAGGAGCGGCGGTTTGTTATAGTAGGGTTCATCGCCGAGCTTTAGCGCGAGCGCGCCGTAGTTGCCTGAGTCCGCCATCGTTTTCGCAATGGCAGCATATACGACCGGGTCGGTCGTCAGCTTGGTCCGTGAGGACTGCGCGAACAGCAGCAGAACGGCCGCAAAGCCCAGTACCGCCCAACGGATTCTCGGGGTGTTGAGAGCTACAAAAAAGTTCACAGAGGTTTATGCCCCGGCGACAAACTCATCGTTCACCTTTAGGCGTGACAATCTGCCTCGCAAGCAATTTTGCGAAAGAGGATAAAGAAGGGCTGGCAGAAGATCATAGGCCACGCAGCTGAGTAGCGCGGCACTTTGGCCTGGAGTTGCGGTGCGTGTGCTGCGCTCGCGCATAAGCTCGTTAGTTCCGGTTTTTTTTCTCTGCATCTTCCTTGTGCCATTTTCGGAAAAGCCATATGCATGGAACAACAACCGCGACCAGTACGATAAGTGCTGGGAGATAGGTAAGAAAGTTCATTTGCCGCCCTCATTAGGTCATAAAACTTGACCGCAAACCCTACGACGGAAGAATGCAGACGTCGGTTACTTTGCGGAGTGTTGAAGAGCTGCGTTTCTCAATCCCTATTTATCGAAACCACGAATATTAATAGCAGCACTGCCAGCACGACAATGATCAACAGGATCCAATCAAGGTAGGTCCACGCAGGGTTTTTAAATATTGTCGGATTAAACGAATTCGTTGCTATCCCGTTGTGAAACCTTGTCGATGCGGCAGCGGCCACACAGCTAAGCCTATAGTCAGCTAGATGTTGTTTTAAAATACGTAGATTTACGTAATTTAGAGGAAGATGCTGAACACGCGCGGTTAAGATTGGGGCGGGATAACCTTTTTTACGGCATAGCGGATCAACTCGCCTTGATTACGAAGGCCCAGCTTGCGCATCACATTTTGACGATGGATCTCCACGGTGCGGGGACTGATAAATAACCGGCGGCCGATTTCGATACTGGTGTTACATTCGGCCGTCATCTCGAAAACCTCTCGTTCTCGGGTAGTGAGCGTCTCATACGGGTCCAATGGGCCTGTTTTGGCTCTTTCAAGATAGCCATCGATAGCATGCTGAGATAACGAAACACTTAGAAAGCGTCGCCCGGCAGCCACTTCTCTGATTGCTTTTGTAACCTCTTTGACCGAGGACTCTTTAAGAACGTAGCCGGAGGCTCCGTTCCTTAATGCTTCCAGCACATAGCCTTCGTTATCGTGCATAGAGAGTATAATGACACGGATGTTCGGGAACCGCTGTTTCACCTGACGCGTAACCTCCAAACCGCTCAGGCCAGGCATTGCCAAGTCAACCAGCACCACGTTTGGCCGCAGACTTTCAGTCAGGCGTATCGCCTCAAGGCCGTTGTCAGCCTCGGCAATTACGGCGAGGTCTGGCTCAGCCTCGATCAAGGCCCGTAAACCCTCATGAACAATTGGGTGGTCATCTGCCAACAGTATGTTTACCTTGTTCATCTGTAATTACCGCCTCGAAAGTTTCCTGCAAGGGCAGTTCAGCTATGATGCAAGTACCCGTGCCTGAAGCCGATTCTATGTTTAGCTCACCGCCAAGCAACTTTGCGCGTTCACGCATCCCGGTCAGGCCGTCAGTTTTTCCATTACGCGGTGCAGCCTGCGGGTCGAATCCGGCTCCATCATCTTGAACCTTGAGAATGAGGGTATCCGGCATGCACCATATATAAACAGTAGCGCGATCGACTCTAGCATGACGGGCAATATTGGTGAGCGCTTCCTGCACGATGCGGTAGGCAGAGGTTTCGACCTGGGATATAAACCGTTTGTTCTCCAGGCCGTCGTGGCAAAAATCTACTTTCACTTCCGTGATCGAAGTATATCGCTCTATGTGCCATAGCAATGTCGGCAACAGGCCCAGGTCGTCGAGCATAGAAGGCCGGAGATCAAGGGATATTCCTCGTACGCGTCTGATCAGGTCGTTGACGAGCGATTGCGCTTTAGCCAGCTTGATACCGGCTTCTTCGTGAGGCGAACGACCCGCCATTTCAAGGGTCATTTGAAGCCCTGTGAGAACCTGGCCGACTTCGTCGTGAAGTTCTCTGGCTATGTGGCGGCGGTCGGTCTCTTGCACGTCCAGCAGCCGATGGGAAAGCTCCTTTAGCTGTGCATGGCCCTTGCGCACTTCTTCGAATAAACGAGCGTTCTTGAGGGCGATGACTGCTTGGCCGGCTAGCGTATTGAAGAACGCAATCTCTTCGTTGGTAAAGTCGTGCTTCTGATTTGTGAAGATGGAAAGGACACCCAGCATATCGCCTGTTGCGACGAGCGGAAGCCCTAAATAGGAAACCCAATCATGCTGCGGGTCGGTCTTGGTGTTTTGAAGAACAAGGTTGGCGTTAGTTTCAAGGACCTCTCTAGTCCCGCGCCAACCTACCAACTCCTTCGTGCATCCCCTTTCACCCTGAATACGGGATACGAAAGATTCTAAAGCTCCAGTGTGCTCGTTAACCAACGCCAACGTGGTGGACCATTCGGGAAAGAAAAGCTCGATGGTGTCCAAGAGACTTTTTCCAACGTCTGCCAAATCTAAACTCGACGTAACGGCGAGATTCAAATGGCCAATCTGAGATAGCATCTCGCTTTTGAGCCGGGATATCTCCTTCTCGCGCAGCAGCGCGACTTTTACCCTCGATAGCAGAAGGACGATGACAATAAAGACCCCGTCCTGCATTATAGCGTTCCAATAGGGGACAGCGGGGTAAGAAAGATTTCGTTCCACCAAAAGAAAATCGCCGGTCAACCAGATCACGGCGGCGACCGACGAGATCATCATTCCCTCTTTCCAACCAGCGAACCAGGTGACGAAAGAAATAGGCAAAAGATAAAAGATGGCGAGACTAATCTCGATAGGCGTTAGATAATCGGTGATCCCGATAATGAAAACCGCTAGAAGGCTAATAGATACGACGCATGGTTTGGAGCGTGTGATTTTTCTACGGAAAGGCATACGCTTAAGCTCGCAGCGTTTTACTTTATTCTACGTGGATTCAAGATTAAAGGGCCGTCACGCAAAGGTCAAAGAACTCAATGAGCATGCCAGATGGAAAGTATAGCGCATTGCCGTGGCTTACAGCCGATGGTACATCTGTTTAAATTCATCCATGATGCGCTGTAAACTTACCGTTGTGTTCTTTCTGTTGTTGGTCTTTCTTTCATCGGGGTATGTCGCCGGGGCAGAAAACGGAACGGTACCATTACTGCGGAAAACCATTTTTGGCCTCTTTATTCACGATACAGGGCCAACAAGTGACAAGCACGAAGGCGGCGTCGACCCTAATTGGGAAATCCAGCTCAATGGACCTGATTGGAAGCTCTGGCGGTGGATTGGATCGCCTTTTCCGATGGTCGGCTTAACCCCTAACTTTAATGGTGACACCAATGTCTTCTACGGCGGATTGACCTATGAACTCAGCTTGTCAAACCGCCTCACCGACGAATTCACTCGTAACCTGACAAGAAACCTTTTCGTTGCAGGGGGTGTAAGTCTAGCTCTCCACACCGGATCCTTGCACAAGAACAAATTGGACTGCGAACACCATAGTGACTGCGGATTCGGCTATCGTGTATTGCCTCGGCTCTCCAGGGAGTTCGGGACTAAATTCTGGGGGAACCACGGCGTATCCCTTTTTTACGACCACATGTCCCACAAAGGAATATTGCCGGGAGAGAACGAAGGCATAGACCACCTTGGAGTCCGCTATCACTATACCTTCAACAATCCTCGCCCCCAAAATTAACGAGACAGATTCTTCTCTAAAAATTTTTGCTACTGAAAAGTTGAAAAACAGCAGTGGCGAACAAGCCCACGAATGACCACTTGATAGCCCAAATGCCTCTCTCAGTGCTGAGAAGGGCAGGGTCTGCACCATGAATATGGGCATGATGATCATGTTCTGAATGCCTATCAGAGTGAGAATGACCAACAGCGACCATATAAACATTGTAGTTCTTTTTGAGTGTTTGGGTAGAAGGTGCAGCCCCGAGACCCTCCCGCTTCCAGCCAGCAGAGAGAGATGTTACAAACTTTCTTTGCTTGACCAGCTGGCGACTGCTTTGTGTTTAACCCGCTCGTACAGCACCGGTACGGGCGTCAGCAACGCCGCTTGCTTTAGCGGGGCGGCTCCAGCATTTTCTTAGACTCTGGCCCGAAGACTTATGTAAAAGCCGCCTTTATTCCTGGAAGCGAAAAGAGGCGATTCCTCAGCACACCGAGAATTGAAACGGCAATCATGATTTTAACTGGGCCAGTGCGCGACATTAGCAATGCGATAACGGTCACGATTAAAATGGCGACGGCCGTAAAATCAGGAAGGGCATGAGGCGCCATCTGTCCAAGTTTAACTGCAAGAATTCCCATTACAGCTGGTCCGATGCCTTTCATCGCTGCTGTGGTCCACACGAGCTTTCTCACGCGCTCATAGATTGGAAGAATTGGCAACGTGATGACGAACGACGGCAAGAAGATCGCCGCGGCCGCGATCGCCGCTCCGCCCAACCCCGAAACCTTATAGCCGACGTACGCTGCAACAATTATCATGGGGCCCGGAGTGAATTGGCCGAGAGCAAGCCCGTCAATGAACTCTTGATGTGTGAGCCAGTGATACTGATCAACTGCCTGTTCTTGGATAAGCGCTATGATGGTCAAGCCGCCCCCAAATGTCAGCGCACCAATCTTGGAAAAGAACGCACCGATCTCAGCGAGGCTTGGGTGTAATGACGCAGTTGCTTGCACGGTAGGCGTGACGGGTGACAAATGAACCCACGGACCAAAACTCGCACCGATCAGAAAGACGGTCATTACAGCGAGGATGAGCGCGCCTGCGCGCAGCGAATGGAAGATTAAAATTCCCGCCCCAGCCGCGAGCGCCAGAGTTGGCACAACGCCAATAGGGCTGAACGCCACCGCAAACGCCGCCGCAAGGGCAATCATCATCTGCGGAAATGTCGAGACCTCAGACCTGCTGAGACGATAGACAGCAACGATGAAAATCCCCACCACTACAGGTCCCAGGCCGTAAAGCCCACCGCGCATGATCGGCGTCGCGCCGAGGTGCGCATAGATGAGCGTGAGTGCCAGCATAATGGCAAAGGCAGGAAGCACGAAACAAAGTCCCGCAAGCAACCCGCCCCATAAACCACCGCGCATGTACCCGAGGAACATGCAGAACTGTGTCATAGTGGCTCCGGGGATAAGGTTGGCCAGGGAAATCCCTTCGACGAAGCGTTCCTTGGATACCCACTGACGCTTTTCTTGCAACTCGGACTGAATAATTCCGTAAATAGCAGGGCCACCATACGCTGTGGCGCCCAACTTTAGGAAAGCGAAGACAATGTCATGCCAGTTCTTTTCAAAATCCGCTCGTTCCATGATTCGCCTCTTTTTAAGATGGGCTGGACCCGAGGCCAGCAAAATAGAGCTTCGTGCACTATCGGGTGAGGTGGCGTCGTTGTCTAGCTGCTTGTACCCGAACCGTTGTCGCGTCAACAATGTAAGGCACTGCAGATTCAGGATACGGTGCAACACTGCTAACGTTGATTTCGCAAAGCACATAGGTGTCTTCGCCGTTTTTTTCCTTCGGACCCAGCAGGAAATCGCAATCCCAGAGAATCGGAAGGCTCTCGGTATCAATTTCAAGTAGTCGCTGCGCTGCTGGTACCCACTCACGCTCTAACTTGTGCTTAAGAGCCTGGAATTCCGGCTTGGTGGGCGGATGGTACAGTCGGTGTCCCGGCTGGTGAGATTGTGTTGGCGATGCGTCGGGAGGCGCAGGAAACAGCGCATTGATCGCTTGATGTCCAAATCCCGCCACTCGGTCATGCACAAGATAACAGCGAATCATGCCTTCGGGGAGCCGCTCTTGATACTCCTGATCAACCATCCGGCCATTGGAGACAAAATACTGCTCGCACCGTCCAAAGAATTCGCCCAGCGTGATCTCCTCTTGGCTGCAGCCTCGTTGTGCGTGGCGAACGCGAACAATAGTGTCAGACTGCGGGAGCGCGACGATACGGCCGTCCTCACTCTTCGAGGTGCTCATCGGCAGTTGGACTTTCCAGACGCCAACTCCGCCGTTACCTCGGTATTGCTTGAGAACGCGGGCCTTACCGTCTGCCAGTCGCACCGGCAGCTCCTGGGCCATTTGTTCCATACAGTCATAGAGCTGCGTATCGCATCCCCACCCTACATTACGCGTTCGGTACAGAACTTCTTTCGTCCCCAGCTTCAGTATGATGTCGGGATGCGCGCTGACAAAAACCCCTGTGGCGGCTACCTCGCGAAGCATTGAATCGAGAATAGACCTGTTCCGTCCGCCTTGAATCGGATTAAACCACACAAGGACACCCTCAACCTGCGTGAGTTGATCACGCACTTCGTCGGAAAAATCGTCGTGATAAACCGCAGGCTCGGCAGGTATCCCCTTGGCGGCAAAGGCTCTGAACAAATCTGCAAATCGGTTGTTTTCAGCGGTTGCATTTCTCCTTGCCTCGTAATCACCCGGGTAGAGAATCGCGATCCGTCCGCAGCCGACTTGTGCCATGGAATTTATTCTTCCACTAAATCGATCGTCTACTAGATCACGCATGCTCACGGTGAATGCTCGAGGCATTTTCCCAATTAATATTGTTCATAAAGGCGTCTACGTAAGCCGCCGCCTTGGCGCCGTAGTCCATGTGGTAGGAATGCTCGTACATGTCGAGCGCGAGAATCGGAGTTGCTGCGGCAAGAGAGCAGGTGTGATCCGCTGCCCATTGGTTGATCAGTTTTTTGTCTCGATGTGAGTAAGTCAGCAACACCCAGCCTGAACCACCTCCCAGTGCCTTGCCCATAGCGACAAACTGGGCTTGCCATTTTTCCATGCTGCCAAAATCCCGAGCCAGCGCATCCCGCAAATCTCCATCCGGCTGACTCTCAGCCCCTAAACCATCAAAATAGAGCTCATGTAGGATCATGGAATTGCTGGCGATGAGTTCTTCGCGCTTGAGCCCATTGATCACGAAGACGGGCGCAGTGGCAAAATCTAATGAGTCTAGCTGCGCTGTGATGGCATTCAGACGTTTTACCGCGCCGCCGTAGTTATTTTCGTAGTGGCTGACGATGAGTTTTTCCGAGAGCCCCTTCAGTTTTGCCGGATTGCAGCCGAGCGGTTTCATTTCGTACGTCATTGTGTGTTTCCTTTCTGGTAGTGTTCGTCAGTTCGTTGATCTGGGTGCAGATTCCCTTAGCATTAAACAGTAAACCAGATTTGCAGCAGCGCCGTGAGTTTTATCGTGTCGGCTCCGCACCTCTACACCCTGTTATCAAGACCTCGTCAAGAGCGATTGCTTTACTCCTGGAAACGCAAACAGGAGACTCCACAGCACACCGAGAACCAAACCGGCAAAGATCAGTTTGACTGCGTCAATGCGCCACCGCAGCAGTGCGATGACCGTCGCAATGAAAATGGCGATGGCAAACGGATCGGGAAGAGCATGCGGCGCCATTTGCACAAGGGAGACGCCGATCACGCCTATCAACGCCGGTCCGATGCCTTGCAGCGCCGCTTTTGCCCATACCAGCGTCCTCACGCGGTCAAACATGGGCATCATCGCCAACATCATCATGAACGCCGGCAAAAAAATTGCCGCGGCAGCGAACGCGGCGCCAACGAGCCCCGCGACTTTGTAGCCAACGTATGCCGCGACCATCAAAATTGGCCCGGGCGTGAGTTGGCCGATCGCAAGCCCATCAATGAACTCTTGCGGCGTGAGCCAGTGAAACTGATTAACCACTTGCTCGTGGATAAAGGCGATCATGGACAAGCCGCCACCGAAGGTCAGCGCTCCAACCTTGAAAAAGAACACGCCAATGTCCGTGAGGCTCGGCGAGAGCGGGCTTCCTTGAGGCATCGCCGTAACGGTGGCTGACGTAAACCACGAAGTAAACCGCAGTATGCTGAGCAAGGCCGTTAACAAGACGAGAACAGCCGCGCCGATCTTTTTGGAATGGAAGAGCAGGAGTCCCGCGCCGCCCGCGAGCAACAGGATCGCCGCAATCCCCAGGGAACTCCAGATCAACGCGGCTATCGCCACGATGGCGATTATGGTTTGGCGGATGGTGCACACGGTAGAATTCCCCAGGCGATACGCCGCCACCCCTAAGATGCCTAGGACAACAGGTCCGACGCCATAGAGCGCGCCGCGCCCGATCGGTGTAACGCCCAGGGTTGCGTAGGCCATTGTCAGCACGAGCAGGATAAAGAAAGCAGGGAGCACTAAACACAGACCCGCCAGCAACCCGCCCCACATTCCGCCGCGAGCGTACCCCAAAATAATGGCAAGTTGCGGACCGGGCGCACCCGGCAACATATTAACGAGCGATAACCCTTCAACAAAACGTTCTTTGGAGACCCACTGCTGCTTTTCTTGGAGCTCGGCCTGCATGACGCCCCACATTTGTCCGTAGGTGACTCCCACCTTCAAGAAACTAGAGGCAATGTTCTTCCAGTTCCTCTCGAAATCCGCGTCTTTCGTCGCCATGTCTGCATCCTATTTCACAGTTGCGGAGGATTATCGGCCTCAAAAGCGTGAATGGCTTTGATAAAGAGCTGAAACGTTCTCCCAGTTGATATTGCTCATAAAGGCATCGACATAAGCTGCCGCCTTGGCGCCGTAGTCCATGTGATATGAATGCTCGTACATATCGAGAGCGAGGATCGGACTTCCTCCAGTGAGACAGCAGGTGTGGTCTGCGGCCCATTGATTCACGAGCTTTTTGTCTCGATCCGAGTAAGTCAGCAATACCCAGCCTGAACCGCCGCCGAGCGCCTTCCCCATCGCTACAAAACTGGGCCTGGCATTTTTCTACACTGCCAAAGTCTCGGATTAGCGCATTCCGCAAATCGCCATCGGGTTGGCTCTCCGCACCCAAGCTCGCAAAATAGAGCTCGTGCAGGACCATGGAATTATGTGCAATGAGTTCTTCGCGCTTCAAGCCATTGATCACGAAGACCGGCGCGCTGGTGAAATCGAGCGAGTCTAGTTGTGCCGTAATGGCATTGAGGCGTTTCACCGCGCCGCTGTAATTGTTTTCGTAATGACTCACGATGAGTTTTTCCGAGAGTCCTTTTAGCTCTGCCGGGTTACACGAGAGCGGCTTCATCTCGTATGTCATGGCATGTGCCCTCCTTCGAGGCTTTGGCAGTAGGCATAGAGCGCGTCGTGCCGAGCGCGGTCATCCGACTGAATCCAACTACCTGCTCAACCCGTTGCACCGGGATTTCCGGCGAATCCGAGTCGGCAAGTCTGAGAGATTTGAAACCGACCTGCGGCGGCATGCCTACACTTCATTCTCTTGCGATTGTTCCGCGATAGGTTTGATTGCGCCGCCAATCGCCTTCCAGGCCGAGTGGCCACCCTTCATGTATTTCGCGTCGAAGCCGGCCTCCCGCAGCATGATCGCGGTCTTGCAGCCGACATGGAAGCCGTAGACGCAGAACACCACCACCGGGTCGGACTTCGACAGCTCGCCGGACCATTCCTGCACGAGGTCCGGGTCGCGCCAGGTCGCACCGTCCATGATGTCCTGCTGCCGCGACATGGAGTGCCGCGGACGAGCGTCGATGATCTGCACTGGCTTGCCAGCATCGAGCATCTCCTTCACTTCCTCTACGCTCACGCCGGGCAAGTCGCCGAACTCCTCCTGCACCAGCGGCCGCGGCGGCGCGACTTTGGCTGCATCCTCGTGGCGGCCTTCTGCCGCCTTCCAGTCGATGTTTTTTATGAACGCATCGACGTATGCCCGCGTGTTCGTGCCAAAGTCGAAGTGGTACGCGTGCTCGTACATATCGAGCGCGAGGACGGGAATGCCGCCCGCGATGCACGGCGTGTGCTCTGACGCATACTGGTTGATCAACCGTCGGTCGCGCGGGAGGTAGACGAGCAGCACCCACCCGGAACCTCCGGCGAGGGCATTGCCCATCGCGGCGAACTCGTCACGCCAGCGTTCGAACGAGCCGAAGTCGCGCGCCAGCGCCTCGGCGAGCGCCCCCGCCGGCCGGGGGATATTGCGGCCTTTGGCGACCGGGGCTACGCCCAGGCTCGCGAAGTACAGTTCGTGCAGCAGCGTGGAATTGAGCGCGATCACTTCCTCGCGCTTCAGGCCGTTGATCACGTAGCCCGGCGTCTTCGTGAAGTCGAGGGACTCCAGCTTTTCCGTGATGGCGTTGAGGCGCCGCAGCGCGCCGCCGTAGATGTTCTCATAGTGGCTTTCGATGAGCCGCGTCGATAATCCGTTCAGAAGCCAGGGACGGCAGAAGATCGGTTTCAACTGGTAGCGCATACGGTTTTCTCCTTTCAATCGGTCAGGCGGACAAACGCGCCGCCGCCGCGCTCGAGCGCGCGCTCGTAGACCACGGCGGCTGCGGCGACGTCGCCTAGCGCGACGCCGCTGGAATCGAAAAGGATGACCTCGCTTTCGCTCTGTCGACCGGGCTTGCGCCCGGCCACGATCTCGCCGAGCTCGGCGTGCACCTTGCCGCGGGTCATGACGCCCGCGTCCAGCGCATGGTGCAGATCGCCGATCGTCGCGCACTGCTCGAGGCTGTCGACGACCACCCGGGCGGCGCGGAACAGGGCGGGATCGATTTCCTGCTTGTGCTCGTTGTCGGCGCCGACGGCGGCGATGAAGCAGCCCGGCGCTACCCAGGCGTGATCGATGATGTACCGGCGAGACGTGGTGCACGTCACGCAAATATCGCTGACCGCCAGGGCCGCGGGCAGATCCTTCGCCACCTCGATCGCGATGCCGAGCGCTTTGCCTTGCTCTTCGGCGAACCGCTCTGCGCGGGCGGTATCCATGTCGGAGACCAGCACGCGCCGCAGTGTCCGGACGGCGGCGACGGCGCGGAGCTGGGCGCCCGATTGCGCACCGCAGCCGATCAACGCGAGCGTGGATGCGGACCGCTTGGCGAGGCGCCGCGTCGCCACACCGGTCGTCGCCCCGGTTCGCAAGGCGGTCACTTCGGCCGAGTCCATGATCGCCAGCAGACGGCCGTCGCTGGCGCCGAACAGCAGAATGGCGCCCTGGATCGTCGGCAGCCCGTGCGCAGCGGCGTTGCCGGGGAAGTTGGCGTTCGTCTTCGCCGCAAAGTAGGAATTCAGGCTGGCCGCCTTGACGTGAAAGCTGCCGGCCGGCACGTGCATGCCGAGGATCCCCGGCCGGTCAAGCATTCCGTCGGCATGCTCGCGAAAGGCCGCCTCGACCGCGTCGATGCACTCGCGCATGCCGAGCAGCGCCGCGACGTCGGAACGCTTGAGGAGCAAGGTTTCCACCGGCCGGTCGCTCATTTGTTCTCCCTATCGGGTTGCGAATGAAAACGCGCTGAGGCGCTCGCTCAGCGCGCCGGCGAGCATCAGCTTCAGCGGCCCGATGTTCCAGCCGAGCAGGGCTGCCGCGGCCAGAGCGAAGATCGCGCCTGCGACAGGATCGGGCAGCGCGTGCGGAGCCATCTGCGCGAGCGTCACCAGCAGCACGCCGAGCGCGCCCGCGCCGATGAGTATCGAGGCCGTGCCGAGTTTTACCGCACCGCCGTAATTGTTTTCATAGTGACTGACGATGAGTTTTTCTGAAAAGCCTTTTAATTGTGACGGACTACAGGAGAGTGGTTTCATTTCATAGGCCATGGCTCATTCTCCCTTCCATTCATGCGTCAATTTTTAAGAGCGCCGCTGGATGTATTTTGCGGAGCCGTTT
>Ga0137364_10000195_pt1 | contig 21949 bp, 20 predicted proteins | sample SagtaG_10_FD_104798 | JGI IMG/M metagenome (GOLD analysis project Ga0137364, IMG submission 104798) | Vadose zone soil microbial communities from Sagehorn Ranch, Mendocino, California, USA - Sage1_L_20_16 metaG | ecosystem: Environmental > Terrestrial > Soil > Vadose zone | place: USA... | reverse complement strand
TAGAAAAAAAATACATACTCTTCCTGTATTACCTCTCAATGACAAAGCACATCCATCCAAAACAGATGAAGAGTTTATTCATCTTCTGTATCAAGCTAGGAATCGCTTCTTTGCTAAGCGTTCAATATCATATGGTGATTTTTCAGGCAATCACATCCCTTCTCCTTTCTTTAAGGACACTGAAACTGTTCCCATACTGATCCCTGGGTATTTCGATATGCAAGATAATGTACGTGAGATGTTGATTGCCTTACCCGGGTTGATTTTGACTACCGGCCAATATTCTAAAGCCCAACAGATGCTTCACTATCTGGCTCGCTACTTTAAGCAAGGAATGTTACCGAATCAATTGCCAACATCTGCTCATTCTTTAAAGGAAGAGGACTATGAAAGTATAGACACGAGCCTCTGGTATTTTTATGCTCTTGACCACTATCTTCAAAACACGCACGACTATGAACTCCTGGATGATGTCTACCAACGCCTTGTAGATACTATCTCATGGTATATACAAGGTACATATCATGGCATCCAGGTCAATCCGCAAGATGGATTGCTCGAAGCACAGCATACCAGAGCGGCATTGACCTGGATGAATGCTGATGTGAATGGCATTCCAGTTACACCGCGTCAAGGGAAACCAGTAGAGGTGAATGCACTCTGGTACCATGCCCTGTGTTTAATGGATGAATGGTCCCAAATTCTGTACCAAAAAGGTAGAATGAATGATAAAACCACATGTTATAAAGAGCAAAGCAACCAATGTAAGCAAAGCTTCAATCAATGCTTCTGGTACTCTGCTGGCAATTATCTTTATGACGTGATAGGTGGACCAGAAGGAGATGATCGGAGTCTACGTCCAAATCAAGTGCTGGCATTTTCATTACGTTATCCAGTTCTTGATCAAGAGCGTAGAAGAAGTGTACTGGACATCATTACCAATCAACTCGTAACTCCTTTTGGATTGCGAACACTGGCTCCGAGCGATGCTAATTATTGGGGTCAATTTCATGCAAGTATAGAAGAACAGCAACGGGCCTTGCATCAGGGTAGCGTCTGGACCTGGCTACTCGGGCCATATATAGATGCGTTGCTCAGTGTTGAGGGATCAGCTATCTCAACAGAAACTTCCCAGGATAGCATTATACATCTGGAACAAGTATGGCATACTGGACTTCACCTGCTTGAAGCTTTTCAACAACACATTTCTGAAGGCATGTTGGGAATGCTCTGTGGCGTCTTCGAAGGTGATGCTCCACACGTTACTAGATACACTGCTACATCTGCCACCAGTACAGGTGAGATCCTGCGTGTCTATAATCTTTTAACACACCTCGGTATAAGATATCAAAAACAATTACTAACAATTTAATAATATTTCCTCATTTCTGCACATTTTTTCACCAACTTATCCACATTGAATGTGGATAAGTTGGTGAAAGGGCTTGTAATTCTGTAAAATCTGTTCTTCCACATTTTTTGGGGATAAGTTATCAACAATAATACCAATGTAGTGAATTTTCCTGAGCTTTTCCACAATTTGGGGATAAGTTTTCCACTTTTCCAGATTGAAGCCAAAATCATACATAGTTTTCCATCAAATTTGGGGATAAGTTTTCCTTTTACTCCACTTTCATCTTTTCCCTGTCCATTTTATTCACCCTATATACATTGAGAAGTAGTTCTTTCCAATATCTGGTTTGCCGAAGAAAAAATAACTCGAAATCTATAAAAAGCTGGCCAAAAGAAAAATAAAGTGGATAAATCGGTCAATTTTGTGGACAACCACATAGAATTGTGTAAAAGTCCCTGGTTTTAGTCTGAGAGTGGGGGTTTTTCATATCCTCATTATCCGGATATTTCCCACTTGAAATATAGATCTATCCCCAAACTTTACATCTCTCAATCTTCTGTGGGTAACTTATCCACGGGGATTAATGCATCTCGACAGGCTCGTTTTTGTGAATCACACAATGCCAAATTACGTAGTTTTAAGGGCATATCCACATATCCACAGTGCCTATTACTACTACAATACTATTTTTATAAATATAAATAAAAGAATATTAGTATAGTAGGAGCTGTGGATAAGGGGGATAAGTTACTTTTGTTTTATACATGCGTTTGAATGTTTGCCTGATCAAACATAAAATTGATCCTTAGATTGTGAGAGTTAACAAAATCGAAGCGTAATATATTTCGCATTCAAATGTTAACGGGCATTCTCTGAAGCGCAAGCAACTAGAATTCCCCAAGATTCGTACTATCGGATAGTACATTTGGAATAGTTGCTACCATAACTTTGCATAGTTCTGCTATTTAGTGCGACTTTCTGCACTATGGCTCGTTATATTTGGTGTGAGAGTAACTGATTAACTTCATCACCCACGTTTTGCTAAAGGATTTAATATGACATCACTTATCGAGGCAATCAAAGCAAAAATAGACGTGGCTGAAGAAGTGGGTCTGGTAGTTGCTTTACGGAAATCGGGAAAATCTCTACAAGGGCTTTGTCCGTTTCATAATGAACGTACGCCATCTTTCTATGTGTTTACCGAATCTCAAACATGGCGTTGTTTTGGATGTAATGAAGGTGGTGATGTCTTTACCTTCGTAGAGAAACAACAAGGGTTGGATTTTCGAGACGCGTTACACTATCTGGCAGAGAAAGCTGGCGTCGCAGTTGAAGATTATGGCAGTGCTAACCCAGAGAAGGAACGTGAAGTTAACGCTCTCAAAGAGAAGCTAAGGAAGCTCAATGGAGAAGCTGTTCTCTGGTTCCATCAAATGCTGTTGCACTCGAAGAGCGCGACAGAAGCACGAGCCTATATACAGAGTCGTGGGATCTCATCTGCATCGGTGATATCTTTTAGTCTCGGTTATGCGCCTGAAGGTTGGGATGGACTGAGTAAGTATCTGCTCGGTCAGGGCTATACTGAGTACGAATTGGAACAAGCTGGATTGGTGCGTGCTCGTGAGATGGGCAAAGCACAGGCTGCATCAAGCATGAGTGCAGTGGGAAGAGATCAAGGTAGCGGGGTCTATGATTACTTTCGGAATCGCATAATTTTTCCGATACGGGATATTCGAGGACGGGTGATAGGATTTGGAGGACGTGCGCTTGGCGATAATCATCCAAAATACCTGAACTCGCCTCAAACTCTTTTGTTTGAAAAAAATAATGTCCTGTATGCACTGGATATGGCACGGGACGCAATAAAATTCGCAAAACAAGTTATTATTGTTGAAGGATACGTGGATGCGGTTATAGCTCATCAATATGGGACAAAACAGACGGTAGCATGTATTGGTAGTGCTCTCACTGAAAAGCACATTCAACAGATTAAAAAACTTACAAAACAAGTCACACTTGCGCTCGATCCTGATGAAGCCGGAATGGTCGCGACTGAGCATGGCATACAAGAAGCGTTGAAGGCTTTCGATCGCACAGTAGTTCCTGTGCCGTTATCTGCCTTACCAAAGGGAAAAAGAGCTAAAGATCCCAAAAATGCACCAGGTATAATTCGACTTGAAGAGCGGGTAGATGCTGAAATCAATGTAATGCAGCTCCCATTAGACGAAGATCCAGATGAGGTGATTAGAAGAGACTTTTCTACCTGGTCCTATGCAGTAGCGCATCCTATTCCGTTAGTTGACTACTATTTTACAGCTAGAATAGCTGACTTAGATTTACATGAGCCATCCGGTAAAACAGAGGCTGCAAAGCGTCTACTTCCAGTGATAGGCATGATCAACGAACGTATTAAGCGAGAAACCTACACCCGGAAACTGGGTGATATGATTGGTGTTGACGAAAGAAGTCTTCGTGAGGAGTTGCAAAGAGTACTGCGAGGGCAAAAATCTACTAGTGTTATTGCAGCATTTTCTGACCATACCGGTCAATATACCTCCATTCGTAGAGCGGAATCGGTAGATCGCCAATCCTTAGTGAGGAACCAATCGCTTTCAGATGATTATCCAGGTTTGGAGAGGTCGGAAGATTCAAGGGAAGAAACGATCCAACGTTTTCCTGCAAACAATCAACAGGGACAAAAATCACGAGAAGTAACTTTTGGACTTGACAAACGTATTAAAGATAGGATAAAATGGGAGGACTACCTAATTGGGCTACTCTTGCAGAATCCCGAATTATTTCCGCATGTTTGTGGTATAATTACCGATGGTGATTTTGCAGGGACAGACACGCGAGAGTTGTACCGCGTATTCAACTCAGTCTATCAACGTGATGCTTCCCCCTTATTTCAATCTTTTGAGCAGTTTGTGCCCTCTGCTTTGCTGGAATCGGTAAACAGAGCGCGGAAGAGTGTTGAGTCGAGGTCTCCCCTTGAGGGTGCAGGGCTGGTAAAAGATGCAGTCCAATGTGCTACCCGGCTCAAACGCGCTCGTTTAGTACAATCGAATACGGAGCTACAGTATCTCGTACGAGGTGCCAAAGAAGTTGGAAATGGTGCAACTGTGCAGCAACTCCAACAACAATTGATGGATATACACCGTCAGTTGCGCACAATTGACTCGGCAATGCATTTACAAGGTTAGAAATTTGTAAAATGCATGCCTATTCGAATCTATCTTTGTGGAATCATTTTTACATTATTACGTATGATCAGGAGACAGGATTTATCGTTTTTTATTCGTTTTTTATTCGTTTTTATAACGCCTGTTTTCTGAGGGGGATGAAAGAATGGTGAATCAGGAACAAGAAGTGCTTGAATTAGAATTAGTGGAAAATGAAAATGTACACACGGAACCTTTAAGCGATACTATGTTTGTTGTTGGATCGTTCAATAAGTCCTTGTTGGGCGGAAAAGACGATGTTTTTGAAATTGATACTATAGGTGATGCACATAGTACTCCCGGAGGAAGTTTTGTGACTCCCGCCGGTGATACTGAGTCATTTGACCTGTTCAAGCTACAGGACGAAGAAGCAATGGACGCTCTGGATCCAACAAAAGGGCCGCCAGCAGGTTGGGAGCCTGGACCTGAAGATGAAATAGATGCTGAGGTCAATACTCGAAGCAAGTGGGATGAACTGCAAGATGGTCTCGGAATCGTAGTCGCTGATCTTGAAAGTAGTTTAGATGATCCGGTACGTATGTACTTGCGCGAGATTGGACGTGTTCCTCTTCTTTCAGCCGAGGAAGAAGTACGGCTTGCTCGTCGAATGGAGCGGGGTCGGCTTGAAATAACCAAATCGCCTCTAAGTCGAGACTATCGCATTGTTGAAGACGGTGAGGACGCTCAGCGCCGTTTGACCGAAGCAAATTTGCGTCTTGTCGTCAGTGTTGCCAAAAAGTATATTGGTCGTGGTATGAGCCTGTTGGATTTGATCCAGGAGGGTAATATCGGCTTAATTCGTGCAGTTGAGAAATTCGATTACACAAAGGGCTATAAATTTAGCACATATGCTACATGGTGGATTCGCCAGGCAATTACACGAGCGATTGCAGACCAGGCCCGAACGATTCGCATTCCAGTGCATATGGTGGAAACGATCAACCGATTGATTCGTATTAGCCGTCGACTACTGCAAGACCTTGGTCGAGAACCCACGTCCGAGGAAATCGCCGAGCAGATGGAGATCAGTCCTGAGAAAGTTCGCGAGATCATCAAGGTTAGCCAGGAGCCTGTAAGTCTTGAAACGCCAATTGGCGAGGAAGAAGATAGTCACCTGGGTGATTTCATTGAGGATCATACTGCTCTTGCTCCAGCAGATGCTGCCAGCCACCAACTTTTGAAAGAGCAAGTAGAGGATGTGCTTGAAAGCTTGACTGAGCGCGAGCGTAAAGTTCTCCAATTGCGCTTCGGACTGGATGATGGTCGCAGCCGAACTCTGGAAGAAGTTGGCAAAGAGTTCCATGTTACTCGTGAGCGAATTCGTCAAATTGAGGCCAAGGCTTTGCGCAAATTGCGTCATCCCAGCCGCAGTCGCAAATTGAAGGATTACCTGGATTAACGTTTATGAACAGTTATGAGGGGGTGTGGCATATACGCCACACCCCCTTTGTTTTTTCAAAGTCCTTGTTTTCTCTCACTTCTATTTCATTCATGCCACGTACTCCAAGGGTATGCTGCAACGCTTGAGTATCGCTCAAACCTTATTGGCCGACCCACAGTTTCTGATATTGGACGAGCCAACAAATGGACTTGACCCATACAGTCAATGGCAAGTACGTCAAATCATCGCATCGCTGCGCAAGCAGGATTTAACCATACTTAGTTGCTGTCTATATCATGAGTCTTGCTCTAGTTGCCGGAAAATGGCTCAAGCGCCGCGAGATTTTGTTATACTAATATCATGCTAAATTTTGGATACACAATGAAAAGAAGGCGTTAGCAATGAATCCAACTGAACGTATAGACAAACAAATTTCCGAGCTTACTGACTGGCGTGGTCAAATGTTTGCCCAACTGCGCAATCTTATCCGCGAGGCCGATCCCGGCATCACTGAGGAATGGAAGTGGAATACTGCGGTTTGGTCTCATCAGGGACTTGTGTGCGCTCTCGCAGCTTTCAAGAAAGCAGTAAAAATGAACTTTTTTCAAGGCGCTTTCCTTGAAGACCCACATACGCTCATCAATGCCGGCCTTGATGCAAAAACAATGCGATCGATCGATTTTCACGAGGGTGATGCAGTTGATGAGTCTGCTTTGAAAGATCTCATTCGTGCTGCCGTCGCTTACAATGTTAGAGGAAAAGAAGGATGACTCAACAAGAAAGTGATTTCCCTACTGGACTTTCCGCGCCTGCGAGGCGAGCCCTTGATGGAGCTGGTTATGTGCGTCTAGAACAGTTAAGTAGGGTTAGCGAATCCGAACTCAAGAAGCTACATGGAATGGGACCTAAAGCAATCAATCTGCTTCGAAATGCCCTTCATGATAAAGGTCTGTCATTTGCGGGTGAGAAAAGTAGCAAAGGCTGAGTGTGAAAGTGTCTCCTGACTAATACATCTTCATTATTGGATCAGTTACAAAATCATTGAACGGCAATGAACATATAAAAGCACTACGGCTACTTCTCTTCCTTGATGCTTCAAATATTTGAACAATTACTTAATAAAGAACTCAATGTGCCACTTTAACTGTTACATGTTGATTGTTGTATCATTTCACTTTTAATATCCAAAAAGCCCTTTTTACTCCCCAAAAAGACTCATCCATTCGAAACATTTGTGTAGTTTTAGAAATCTGTACCCCAAAAGTTCTTCTTCTTGTCGTCTTAAAAGTGATTAATTGGGAATAAACTCTCAAGGAGGGTATAAATATGGTTGTGAGTAATAAAGTATCTCCAATCACTCAACCGGGGCAATCTGGCAAGCAAACTGCCGCTCATGGTAACCCTAGTACCAACCCTACTTTGGATTGCTATAAACCGAAAGGTATTCGTTACTTTGGCGCACTTGTACTCTTAGCGTCGATCATTCCGCTTCCTTTCTTTGTTGGGCTTATTACCATAATAGTCTATCTCTCTTCTTCATTTTTTCAAGGACCGGGAGCAAGTACTATGGTGATTATTTTTGGTCTCATCATTACTCTTGTTCTCTGGTTACTACTTGCCATACCTTGTGGGTATTTTGCCACAGCTGAAGGTGGAAGGCCGTCCGATTACCAGAGTCTTACAAGTAATGCTGGAGTCTTGAAGAAGCAGCTCGAGGTTGTAAAAAGTGGGCAAGCGACTCAGAATGCAGCAAAATCTGCTACGCCAATAGTTCAATATAAAAAAGCCGCAATTGAAGAGATTGAATGCAATCTCGAGATTTTCAAGAACACGTTAAATCGCGATGGTTTGCCCTGGGTGTCGTATACAGGTTACGTTAGCATGTGGGATCGAATAAATAAAGTGGACGAAGCTATGGTTGGTGTTTTGCCTTGCCAGACAGTAATCGAGAGTGCGAACTATGATGATTTAAGCCTTTCTGGTGATCCTGAGAGTAAGGACTTGCTTGATCTGCTACACGATGCTATCGCTTCATTGAATTCAGTCTCAAAGGGCCACAAGCAGTCATCTGAGCAAAACCAAGGTTGTGACTTACAGCAAAGTCTGGCACTTCCTATGCTTGACCTGCTAAAGGAGGTCACTGATCCGTCAAGTCTATCTGCAGCAAATAATGGACAAGATTCTCAACAAAGCGAGCAAGAGGCAAGAGCCAATATACGTAAAGTCAAAGCTGCTCTCCATAAGTTTACTAATGAACGTTGGGATGGACTGGTACGCGCCCGCAACCAGCTCATGGGAACAGCATTTCTCACTGCCTTTTTCACGTATATACTGGTCATTATTGCCATTCTCGCAAATGTACCAAGAATGAATACCATAAATGCAATGGTTTTCTACTTTCTTGGGGCAATCGTTGGGCTCTTTGGCCGATTGTTTGATGAGAGAAATGCTGATAAAGTTATTGATGACTATGGCCTTAGTATGATCCGCATCATTGTTACACCCTTGATTTCTGGTCTAGCTGTTCTTATTGGCATATTAATTCTTACAACATCATCAACAATAGCCACCATATACACAATTACTATGCAGAACCTGATTTACGCGGCTGTTCTCGGATTTGCACCGAATATACTTATTAATAATCTTCAAAGCAAATCCGAAGAGATCAAAAGTCAAATTAAAAGCACAAGCCCAACTGATCAAAAAAGTGGAAAGGACAGTAGCGGCTCAAGCAAAGGAAATAATAGCAGCTCAGGTTAGGCAAATTATTATGATCGCTTCAGTAACCATGTAACATTGTAAGCGTTGCATCAAAAGTGCAACGCTTACAATGTTACATGGTTACTGTTGCATAAGCTCGATTGTCTTTCGAACGATCTCCACAAAATCTGGCTTGATACTAGCTCCACCCACAAGCGCCCCATCAATATCTGGATGTGCCATGAATTCACCGATATTGGTGGAGGTAACACTGCCACCGTAGAGAATGCGTAAAGCCGTGGCTGTTTCTTCGCTATACATCTCAGCATACAGTTGGCGTATAAGTTGTATCACCTTGCCTGCACCTTCGGCTGTTGCTGCTTTCCCCGTACCAATCGCCCAGATAGGTTCATAGGCAATCACTACCTCTTTAGCCCGGTGCGCTGGGAAGTTTTCCAGGCTATGTTTTACCTGGAAGCGAATCACTTCCTCAGTCTTGCCCGCCTCATATTGCTCGAGGTGTTCACCAATGCAGACAATAGGTCTCAGTCTATGATCGAGAGCAGCAAGGGCTTTCTTATTGACCATTTCATCGGTTTCACCAAAGTAGGTACGTCTCTCGGAATGACCGAGAATCACCGTTGTACAAAGTTCTTGCACCATAATTGGTGAAATCTCACCTGTATAGGCTCCCTTCTCTTCAAAGTACATGTTCTGGGCGCCCAGCTCAAGACGAGGAAAAGGACGTGCATCCATTACTTCGCGCACAGCCCCTAGTGAAATTGCAGGCGGGCAAAGAATTGTAAGGATATTGCGATACTGATGCATCAACTGCCCCAGTTCAGGAACGATCTCCGATGTAAAGTCGGCGGCCTGGATGGGGCTATAATTCATCTTCCAATTTCCTGCAATAATTGCGATACGATTTGATGTAGTCATGACTTACTTATCCTGTAAAGCTGCAACACCTGGGAGTATGCGGCCCTCGAGAAATTCAAGTGAAGCTCCTCCCCCGGTCGATACATGCGTCATCTTCTCGGATGCACCTGCCTCTTCAACAGCTGCTGCGGAATCTCCTCCTCCAATGATTGTGGTAGCTCCAGCCCGAGTGCGACCGGCGAGTATTTCGATAATGGCGTCGGTACCTTTTGCAAATGCAGGTATCTCTGCAACACCAAGCGTTCCATTCCAAACAATGGTTTGTGCATTCGACAGGGCTTTCTGGAAGGCTTCAACTGCCTTTGGACCTATATCCATAATGCGCCAGCCTTCAGGAACCTCATTCTGAGGAACAACCCTGTAATGTGCATCGGCAGCGAAATGATCCGCTATTACTACATCGCTTGGGAGTAGAAATGTTAATCCTTTTTGACGTGCCTTCGCGATCAAATCTTTGGCAACATCAATTTTGCTCTCTTCAAATAGAGAATCTCCAATTTCATGACCCTCTGCTTTGAGAAATGTGTTTGCCATACCTCCACCGATCAGTAAAGTGTCGACCATACTGATAAGGCGTTCCAATACAGCAATTTTATCGGAGACTTTAGCTCCCCCGATGATCGCTGCGAAAGGCCTCTTAGGATTCTCAAGCGCAGACCCAAGGAAATTGATTTCTTTCTCCATCAGGAAACCTGCAACCCCAGGCAAGTAATGGGTTACTCCTTCTGTTGATGCATGTGCACGGTGGGCTGTGCCAAAGGCATCATTGACATAGACTTCACCAAGCGACGCGAGTTGCCTGGCAAAGTCAGGATTATTTTTCTCCTCCTCCTTGTGGAAACGCAGATTCTCAAGCAGTAATACATGGCCTGATTGTAATGATTTCGCTTGTGCTTCAACCTCCGGCCCAATACAGTCTTTAGCCATTTCTACGTTCCTGCCTAGTAGCTCACTCAAGTGTTGTGCTACCGGTGCCAGGCTTAATGTATCGACAACTTTTCCGTCTGGTCTACCAAGATGAGACATCAAAATTACAGATGCACCTTGATCGAGTATATAACGGATGGTTGGAAGAGCAGCACGAATACGAGTGTCATCTGTGATGTGCTGTTGGGAGTCTAATGGTACGTTGAAATCAACACGCACCAAAACTCGCTTCCCTGCGAGGTCAATATCGCGGATTGTTTTCTTATTCATGTTCTATATCCCACATTAAAAAGGGATCATCCAAAAGTGATGATCCCTAAATCCTACCAGCCTTTTTGAGAGATAAAATTGGTGAGGTCAGCAATACGGCAGGAGTAGCCCCATTCGTTATCGTACCATGCAATGACCTTGACCATATTGCCCCCGGCAACCATTGTCGAGAGTCCGTCAATGATTGAAGAATGAGGATCTTCACGAAAGTCCATCGAAACAAGTGGCTCATCAGTATAATCGAGGATACCCTTAAGTGAGCCAGCCGCAGCGTGTTTAAAGGCATCGTTCACGGCTTCTTTAGAAGTTTCTTTGCGCACGGTTGCTACGAAATCAACGACCGAGACGGTAATCGTTGGCACCCGCAGGGACATTCCATCAAAGCGTCCTTTTAGCTCAGGAATAACCAGCGCTAACGCTCGAGCAGCGCCCGTCGAGGTAGGGATAATGTTAACACCAGCCGAGCGAGCGCGCCGTAAGTCCTTGTGAACCTGGTCAAGAATGCGTTGATCATTGGTATACGAGTGGATGGTGTTCATCAAACCCTTTTCAATACCGAAAGTGTCGTTGATAACTTTGGCAGCCGGAGCAAGACAGTTCGTAGTGCAGGAAGCATTCGAGATGATGTTATGCCTGGCTGGGTCATACATGTCTTCATTGACTCCAAGCACCATCGTGAGATCTTCTCCCTTGGCAGGAGCAGAAATGATGACCTTTTTTGCGCCGCCCTGCAGATGCGCTGCTGCTTTCGATGCGTCAGTAAAAAGACCTGTGGACTCTATAACGATCTCTATGCCCAAGTCGGCCCAGGGAATCTGAGCCGGGTCACGTTGTGCAAGTACTTTGACTGTATGGCCGTTTACGATTAATGAATCGGCAGTTGCTTCAACTTCACCAGGGTAACGTCCGTAAGTAGAATCATATTTTAAGAGGTGAGCATTCGTTTTAGTATCTGTGATGTCATTAATGGCGACGACTTCGAGTTCACGAGGATAGCGTTCAAGAATCGCCTTTAAAGACTGACGTCCGATCCTTCCGAAGCCATTAATACCTATTCGTGTAGTCATAACGCAGATGTTCTCCTTTGATGTAATCACAAAATAACAGACTCCACTTTAGTAGAGTAGTGCAAAGTGGTGAAAAAAGATAATGTTTCACGTGAAACATTATATGAGAGAAGCGTCTTATACTTCCTTTCACCACTAAAAGAGTATCATTTACATGCATGTATCATCAAGGCTGATTATCACATTTGGGTCTCAATCAACTTTCAAACCATGATCTTGTGATACATATGTGATATATAGATCTCACTCAGTTACCGGTACAGGAATTACGCCAATTGAGAAACGGATGTAATCGTTTGTATAGCCAAACCCGGAACCAGGTACACCAGCGATGCCTGTTTTTTCAAAGAGCGAAAAAGCATCTTCTCCAGGTCTTAGTTGGCTCCAGTTATAGACAGTTGCATCGTCACCGAAATGAATCTTTGCGAACAGATGTTGCTCAGCATCAAATTTTTGAAGTTGTGCGATGAGTCGACGACGGCGCATTCTATAGAAAGCTCGCAGTTTTTCTACTATCCAGGGACGTGATTGTATAAGGCGGACATAGGCCATGAAGCGTAATTGCCATTCTGCCGGTAATGAAGCCATCGTGTTTGACCAACTTGGCATGAGAGCAGCAGCAATTTTAGGGTCGCCAATCGTCACCCAGCCAAAGCGTTCACCTGTGAGGGTGTGTGATTTTGAGAAGGTACTAACAAAGATCGTGTGCAAGAATACATCAGTGACGGCAAAAGCCTCTATACGTGCCTGGTCCTCTTCAGGTGTCGTAGTGCCGATATAAGCCAGGTCGGCGATGATATATATGTCTCGTCCGGATTGCCAGTATTTTCGTATAACTTCAAAAAGTTTAGTAAGCTCATCTGCTGTATAAGCAAATGTGGTGGGATTATTTGTAACTGTCAGGTAGATGATACGAATATCAGCATTTTGCTGCAATATGTCATCGAGTTGAATTGCTGTGAGTTTGAAATTATTCTCAGCTTGTGTGTGAAATTGATACAATTGATAACCGAGAGATCTTGCCTGCCACTCTGGAACATTAAAGCCTGGTTCGGGGAAGAGAACAGCATTAATTGTAATGTTCTTCTCTCGATAGATCTGACTCAGTCCACGAAATACTTTATCAATGCTATCCATTGCCCCTAATGCTAGATAGAGCTGTTCATCTGTAACGATGAGACCTAATTTTTGCATTTCCGAGGCAAGCCAACTGCGTAGCATAGGGTTACCAACACCATAAAGATCATAAACGCGCAAATCGATACCTTGTTGGAGTAGCTCTCGTTCGCATTGCTGCATTTGATCTCGCAACCAGAGGTAGATCTCGCCAGTAGCCACATAACCATGCAATTGTTCGTTAGGAAGCGCTACACCTAACTCATCCGCAAGAAGTCGGTAATCTCCAGGTCCGCCTGGTTCACCTTCACATTCAGTGATCCTACGCAAGTCGACATCTCCAATTGTGCGATTGACTATTTCAGATCGAAGCACTTCCTCTGCAATATTGAGTTCGCGGCATTGCTTTTCCAATTCAGCAACCAAGCGAGCCATAACACGAATTGGGCTAGGGCTTTGCTCAATAATGGATCGAGATCGATGGAGTAAATCACTGCGAAGCTCTCTAACTGTTTTATGCTGCTCTAATAAAGTAAGGGATGAATGAACAGATGAGTTGGATATGTCTACAGGTACCTTTTGGGTTATCAAAACTGGTACTCCCTTCAAATGCGCTCATCTTTGTGCACGCTAATAGAGGAAGAATGATAGTCATCATTGACTAGCTGTGTGAAGTGTAGCACATCGTAATGTGCAAAGACAAGTTGAAGTAAACGTGAGGCAACCATCTCATAACTCAAAAGCTGCATTTCATCAAATATGTTTCACGTGAAACACATGAATTGAATATTCCTTAATATTACTCTAAAACCTCCAATGCCCCATTTTTTATAGCACGGGAGAGGTTGGCAATATCAGGCGCGAGAACCCGATCATGTTCGAGTTTCGATACATAAAAACGAACGATTTCAAATGCTTTCTGTACACCTATACCTGGTTTTAATGGCTTGCGGAATTCCAACATTTGAGCGGCGCATAGGAATTCAATTGCAATGATTTGATGAGCTAGCTCGAGAATGTTCAGGACTTTATGAGCGCTCGTTGCGCCCATGCTATTAAAATCTTCCATACCAGCGGAGGTAGGAATAGAATCAATACTGGCAGGATGGGACAAGACTTTTATTTCGTTGACCAGCGCCGCTGCTACATACTGAGTAATCATGAAACCAGAATTCAACCCGGGATTCGGTGTTAGAAAAAGTGGAGCGCCAGCTTCGTCCCAATCATGTGGACCCATCAGATTGAAAATACGTCTTTCTGAAAAACTGGCTATTTGTGCAAGAGCAATAGCCAGTATATCCAGTGCTAGCGCGAGTGGTTGCCCATGAAAGTTCCCACCGCTAAGTACTTCACCATCCTCAGGAAAAACAAGCGGATTGTCAGTTACTGCATATAATTCACGTTCAAAAATGGTAGCACAATACTCTAATGCATCACGAACAGCGCCAAAAACCTGGGGAGCACAGCGCATTGTATAAGGATCTTGCACTCGCGGACAATCTTCGTGACTGGTATTGATTTCACTTCCGCTCACTAGATTTCGTAATCGTGCAGCGCTCATTTGTTGTCCATATTGACCTCGGCGCTTGTGAATTCGAGCATCTAGAGGCACATGACTACCCATTAATCCCTCGATACTCATAGCACACGCAACTTCTGCTGCACGCACAAGTTTTTGTGCATCGGCAAGCGCAAGAATTGCCATTGCTTCCATCAGATGAGTTCCATTGATGAGCGCTAGTCCCTCTTTCGCTTGCAAATGAAGAGGAGCCAAACCCGCTCTTTGCAACGCTTCTGCACCAGTAAAATGCTCACCCTCCAGTACAACTTCGCCTTCGCCAATCAATGTCAACCCGAGATGAGCAAGTGGAGCCAGATCACCACTTGATCCTACTGATCCTCGGGAGGGAATAATGGGATAAATCCTGACATTCAACATATCTAATAATAATTGCACTACTTCAGTGCGCACACCAGAATTGCCTCGTGCTAGGCTCGCAGCGAGCAATAGCATCATTGCTCGCGTAACTTCTTGGCTTAATGGTTCACCTACACCGGCAGCATGACTGCGTAACAAATTATGTTGTAAGTCTTGCAATTGTTCATGAGGAATACGAACTCTGCTCAGGTGCCCAAAACCAGTTGTTACTCCATACACCTTTTGATCTTGTGCAGCCAGGGTATCAATTACCTCGCGGGCTGCCTGGATACGTAAAATAGATTCATTACCCAGGCTTACTGTTGCACTATGACGCGCCACTGCAAGTACCTGAATACTTGTTAGAGCCTGCCCATCTATTATGAGATGTGTGGGAAATTCATGTATATTTTCTGTCTTCGTCATGGAAGTCTCATCCTTTCATGGCTTCATTGCCTCTTGTAAGCATTGTAACAGAAAAGAACCATTAGGGTAAATATAAAAACTATCAACCAAGCTGAAAGGCTGAACTTCTTATTGCAAAATCAATCAGAAATTCGAGGACGCGCTGATCTTCGTTATTTGCTGTTTGAAGCATAGTACGAACTCTCAAATGAGGAAAGCATGTTTCAAATGATGAAAATGATTTTGAATAATGAGTAATGTTTCACGTGAAACATCTTTACTATGCGAGATATGCATTCCATTCAAAAGAGATCATGAAACAGTAAAAACAGATTGGATCAGATTGACACCGAAATGATAGCCAATTTCGTGATAATCACGAATTGACCACAAAGCCAGTTCACAACGTTTACCTACTTCAATACTACCAATTTCTTCATGTAACGCTAATGCGCGCGCTCCATTAATAGTGACTGCTTGCAATGCCTCTTCAATTGACATATGCATGGAAGACATGGCCAGGCTCAGTATCATTTGCATATTTTCACAGTAGGAAGTTCCAGGGTTAAAATCGGTCGCGAGTGCAACATGTAGACCATGATCAATAAAACGGCGTGCAGATGGATAAGGACTTCTGAGTGAATAAGAACAACCTGGTAACAATGTTGCTACCACACCTGCATCACGAAGTCTATCTAAATCGGCATCGTCTGCATGATCAAGGTGGTCGGCAGAGATTGCTCCAAGCTCAGCAGCAAGTTTTGCGCCTCCTGAAGGACTTAATTGATCAGCATGAATTTTCAGCTCATAACCCAAGGCTTTCGCGTTTGCAAGAATTCGATGACACTCATCTACAGTGAATGCCTCTCGTTCACAGAATACATCACAGAAGCGTGCTAGCCCAACAAATGAGGGTAACATTTCTTCAACAATTAGATCAATGTAGGCGCTACGCCGTTCCCTGTATTCTAGCGGTACAACATGAGCTCCGAGAAATGTCGGCACAACACGCACTTGTTTATACTCGTAAGAAGGGATGGTTTCTAATGCATTCAGATTGTTGAGAATTCGTAAACAAGCTTCTTCAGTGATCATATCAAGACCGTAGCCTGTCTTAGCTTCAACTGTTGTAGTGCCATATTGGGACATGGTGTGTAACCTGGTCATTGCCATTTCTGTGAGCATTTTGGTATCCGCGCTACGAGTTGCATTGACAGTAGTGAGGATGCCTCGGCCCTGTGCGAGCAGTTCACCATAACTTATTCCTGCTCTTCGAAGATGAAATTCTTCAGACCGATCTCCAGCAAATACTAGATGTGTGTGTGAGTCTACAAAGCCAGGAGTGACCACTACACCTTGTGCATCAACAATGGTAATACCATCATCTTTAGAGGCAGGACCGCTATCGAACATAAGTTCTACTTGATCATCTTGACCGATCCAGACGATTACTCCGTTATGTACTGCAATGGCTGCATTTGAAATCACCTGTAAAATACCACTTGCTCCAATAATGGGCTTTTGCGCGATAGTAAGAAGTTGTCCTATATTGCGAACGACTATACTTGCTTGAATCGGCGATTGCATTGAATCAGGCTGCATAGGTCAGTCTCCTTGTAATATGTATCTCCCTCCTTGTTATAGCATAGTTCCAACTTGTAGTCGAGTATTACGCCTAATCTTGATGCGGTTGTGTCACTTGCTCAAATAGCCTGGATTTGTTAAACTTAGGTCAAGCCGGATATGATGAAGGATCCAGAGTAGACGATACAAGAGATTTGCCTCTCGTAAAATGTACATCAAGGAGATCATAAGTGCGAGCAATTGACGATAGTAGCCCTAAGTATGCCGCTGTCATGCGTGAACTCCTGATATGGAAACAACTACCAGAAAGCGACGTATCACACTTAGTAAAGAATTATTTTCTGGTTACAGATGACTTTCGCGAGATGGAAGATCAGGGGTTACTCACAATGAACTTCGTCGGAGACGAATATGTACTGATACCAACTACATATGGCCGTCTTTGGTTAGAACAATATGATAGCGAGCAAAAGGAAGAAAATGCAGTACAGTGACGATCAAGATGAAAAATACCCATATAAGACTCTTGGTACTGATGAAGCCAAAAGCATGATTGAGGCTGGGGCACGAGTGATTGATGTGCGTCGACCAGATGAGTGGCAGCGTGGCCATATTCCCGAAGCAACTCTGGTGCCGCTCGATGGCATTTACTCTTTTGGGAAGGCTCTCAAAGATTTACATCTTCCTGAAGACGAAGATGTTATCTTTGTCTGTGCTGTGGGACAGAGAAGCGCTTCAGCTTCTGAAATTGCATTGGTGGCGGGCTTGAAAAATGTCTATAACCTGGCTAATGGAATGAATGGATGGTTGATGCGACAATATCCTATTGAACGTTAATAAATCGTACAATGGAAAGAACAACCTGAGAGGAGTCAACAGATGCCCCTATTAGAAGGAAAAAACGCGCTTATATTTGGTATTGCCAACCATCGTTCCATTGGCTGGGCAATTGCTCAAGCGCTTGCAGGAGAAGGCGCGCACCTGGCTTTTACTTATCAGGACCGTATGGAGAAGTATGTGCGAGATCTCGCAGCCAAAATTCCCAATACCCCCGTCTTTTCATGTGATGTGCAGAGCGATGAACAACTGGACGCAGCTTTTGCCTGGGCTAATGAGACCTTTGGTGGTAAAGTCGACATTCTGATTCATTCAGTCGCATTTGCTCCCCCACAAGAACTGGAGAACCCATTCTACGAAACTACTCGTGAGGGGTTCCATACAGCACTGGATATAAGCTCCTATTCATTGGTTGCAATGGCACGACGGGCCAAACCAATTATGCAAGCCAACGGTGGTGGCTCCATTCTCACTATGACGTATGTGGCCAGTGAGCGTGTGATGCCAAAATATAATGTCATGGCGGTTGCCAAGGCTGCATTGGAATGCAGCATACGGTATCTAGCCTTCGAACTGGGTGAGTATAATATTCGCGTCAATGCTATTTCAGCCGGACCTCTCAATACATTAGCTGCTCGAGGAGTCTCAGGTTTCACAAGCTTCCGTGAACATATGGGAGTAGCCGCACCACTGCGTCGCAATATTGATCAAAGTGAAGTGGGAGATGCTGCACTTTTCCTCAATAGCCCTCTTGCCCGTGCAATAACCGGGGAAATACTCTTCGTTGATGCTGGTTATAATATCATGGGCGCATAAACATAGACTTTCATGAAAAACTTACTGCTCAAATTTACGGGCGGGAGGTGATGGAGGAGCAGGTTCACCACAAACACTACAATAGCGTGCTACAGGCCGATTCATATGTCCGCACGGCCAGTGTATGAGAGCTCCCGAATTGTTTGATGGCACTGTTGTGCTATTCGTTGAAACAGTAGATGACTGAGTTGGCGTGTAAGGGGGCGCAAATGATTGCACTTGTGGTTGGCCCGGCATGGGTGATTGGGGATTCGCGGATTGAGGCGCTCCAAATGCAGTCAGAGCATCATTGACGTTTCGGCCATACACAGATTTTGAAGGGCTGATAGAGCTACTATGCATGACTGGTGGCGCAATCTGAGCAGGCGAATTGTTAGAAGATGCCGCTGTTGTTGTCGCTGGAGTACTTTTAACACGTCTTCGGCGGAACACAACCACTCCAAAGAGCAACAATACTGCAAGTAGTACAGAGCCAACTACAATGACGACCAATGGTATAGAAGAGCTGAATGCAGCAGGCTGTGTTGACTGCTGAGAATTTGGTGTTGGCTGAGTTTGGGGCACCTTCTCAAGCTTAGCTTGTGTTGTTGCGTAAACCAGGTATGGTTGGACACCCTTGAATTGAGGATATCTGGTTGCGATTTGCTTGAACTCAATTTGGGCCTTATGCCAATGGCCAGGGATATTGGATGAGTAATCAATAAAAGCCTGGTTCCAGGCCTTCTGGAAAGGCCCAGGAGTCGTATTTAATCCAAGTGATTGTACCAGTGCGGTTGCGCTACTGCTTGCTTGCAAAAAACTGGTGCTGCCTTGTCCACTAGCAGATCCGAAGCTGACAATACCAACGATAGTGCCATGGTTGTCGAGCGCAGGACCTCCACTATCGCCATGCTCCACATTGCCCGCGACCTGGATTACAGGCGCTCCCGTATTTGTCGTTTTGATTGAACTGACGAAAACTGGATTTACTGACAGAGTCAGCAGATCCGTTGCATTATTACCAGCAATATCACCATTGCCTGGAAAACCGATAATTGTCAAGCTATCCTGCTGCTGTACACTGGAAGAGTCACCAAGTTGAACCATAGCCATATCATTCATATTACTGACATGGATAATTGCCACATCTTTGTCATTGAAAGAGCTTTGTTTTTCAATGCGATCGACTGATGCATAAAGGTTCGAGGGTACATCCTGAATACTGGTAACGCTCAAAGGGCCAGTGTAAGCTGTGCTCAAGTAAACTCGACTTTGTGGAGGGCTATATTGGGAAGTAGAACTTAGCTGCCTACTTGCAAGTTGTGCCGTTACCTGGTCTGCTGAGACTGGAGGATTGGCTTTGAGAACCTGGTTCATATAGTTGGCTACGTCTTGAGCAGCCTGCTGCTGCAAAAATTGATCCAGGTCCTGTTGTGGAGGATTGACTACATGATCAGCAGTCAATACTTCGCCGGTCGCAGTAATGAAAGTGCCACTACCTGATAAAGCAATCTGATAGCCGCTACTATTTTGAGGAAAAGTAACATCCTTAGGTGTAGGTGAAGCAAAATGAACGATCAACTTACTGTTCAAGATTGTGATGATGCGCACAACGGCGGGTTTAGCGATATCAACTGCTCGCACTACAGGATCGGAGACATTACCGCCAGGAATACCGTCAGCATATGCTTTTGGAGAGTTTCCTACCGCTCCCAGTAGTGTGAGACATACTATACCTACCATTGTAAAAACAGTTAATAATTGGTACCATCGTTTTGCTGATGTATATTCAGACCTATTTGTAAACATATCTATGGCCTTGCTTAAATTCTAAAAAGGAACCGTCTATTACAGCATTATATCTCATGCAAAACTTAGATGATATGAGTAACTTCACACTTCAACCTTGCCATTCTCTAGCCAACAAACCATAGACAACCGTGTTTACATAGTGATCGTATAGCCATTCTGCATCTCGCAAGATCCCTTCCTGTGTAAATCCTAACCTTTTAGGGATAGCACAACTGCGAATATTTTCAGTGGCACAATGTATCTCCACTTTGTTCAATCCTAACTCAGTGAAGGCATATGTTATGAGTGTTCGACAGGCCTTTGTCATCAGCCCTTTTCCCTGAAATGATTCACTCAGCCAGTAACCAATCTCGACTTTGCGATCGATCCAATCGATCGAATGGTAACCAATACCACCCACAAGTTTGCCCTTATACCATATTCCCGTCTGAAACCCTTCATTTTGTGCAAATTGTTGTAAAGAACTTCTAATAAATGCTCTACTATCGTCAACGGTCCTCGAATTATCTACCCAGGGAAGCCATTGCCGAAGATATGCTCGATTCTGATCCACAAGCTCAGCAACTTCTCGCGCATGTCGCTCTTCATAGATGCGCAGTTCCGTCTCCTCATCTATTCTCATACAGAGTAAAGGTCTAAAAGTCATGGGTAAATCTCCTTCTCGATTATTCCAGGCTATTGTAGCACAGAAAGGTTGATGAAATGATTGATGGGACTTGTTGCCAGAGCTGTATGACCAGCTCTGTGCTGAAATTCCACAACCAACCTGAAAATGACCTAACCATGAGATAAACAGGAAAAGCTGTACAAAAGTGTGAACCAGTTCACATCTTTCCTTGAGTTTTTATGTTAAGTTAAAGGTGGTTAATACTCTCTTAAAAATGTTCTGTCTTACATGTTTCTTGCTAAATGTATGTCTAATCACTCGAAGGATGCATCATTATGAAAGCAGCTTTATCCTCTCCGAAACGCCTGGTTGTCGGTACAAGCCTCCTCGTATTGCTCTTTCTTATCCCTGCACTCGGTGCCTGTAGTACTGTCAACAGTAATAGTAATGCAACTCCGACCAGCACAGTCAAAGTTAGCATCACTCCTCGTAGCACAGCCTCCACTGGAACACAGGTCATACTCTTAGGCGTCAGACCTTGCCCCGGTGACACAGGCAAAACCGCGCATTGGCAGGCGATCATCAATCCCTATGCCTATGGCGGACAACAGCATGTCGAGAGCGTGAGCTGCGCCAACATCATGGGTGCTCCTTCGCTCCAGGCGCTGGTGACGGATCGGCGTTCTGATGCAGGCGCAACGCTTGATGTCTTCGTGTTCAATGCTATCACTCAGGCCACACCCACAAAGATCTTTCAGTTGATGGGACTTGTGAGGGGTGATGCGAAGATTAGCGGTTACAACACGGTCATGACAGCTCAGGCTGACCAACTCTCCGCGCTCAATGCGGGCAAACCCGTTTCCGCCATGACTGCCGATCTCTTCCGCGAGTTCAAGTGGGCCGCCAGCACAGGTACTCTGGAGCAGACCGTCTTCCCCGGCATCTTCCCCGACCTGACGCGCTACCAGGCCGAGGCTGACCAGACGCAGGTTAATGCGGGACATCAACCCTGG
>Ga0137364_10000192_pt1 | contig 22034 bp, 16 predicted proteins | sample SagtaG_10_FD_104798 | JGI IMG/M metagenome (GOLD analysis project Ga0137364, IMG submission 104798) | Vadose zone soil microbial communities from Sagehorn Ranch, Mendocino, California, USA - Sage1_L_20_16 metaG | ecosystem: Environmental > Terrestrial > Soil > Vadose zone | place: USA... | reverse complement strand
TATTTCGGCATGTAGTTCCCGCGTCCACTTTCCAGGGTCGCGTAATAATCCGAACGCCATTTCACCTTGAGCTGCTCAAGTTCGTCGGCGCCGATTCCCTCTTCCTGCACCTGGTGAATCACGGCGTTGAAAGCGGCGAGGGCGGCTTCGCCCGAATACTCCGGCTTATGAAGAATGCGAGTGGTCATCTGGCTAGGTCCGTTGTAACCGAAAAGGTCATCGATGCCGCCGTCCGCCTCCACGGCGATTTGCTTTTCCAAAACGAGCTCGCGGTAAAGTCTTCCCGCTCTTCCGCCGTGCAGCGCCTGGTCGAGCAACGCCATCGCGCACCAATCCGCGGTGCGCCGCTTCGGCAGCAGGTAGCCGATAGCGATGGCGGGCAACGTGCCAAATTTCTCCTCGACCTGGCCGCGCCGTTCTTCGGTTTGTTCCGGTTCGCTAGGATCGGCGAACGCCGGTGGAGATCCGGCAGGAACGCCGCCAAAATGCTTTTCGGCCAGCGCCAAGCCTTCCGCAGGTTTGACATCACCAAGAATAAGAAGCACGGCGTTGTTGGGCACATAATAAGTCTTGAAAAAGGCCTGAACGTCCCCGAGGTGCGCGGCATCCAGGTCCGCGAAATCGCCGTAGAAATTGTGCGCGTTGGCCCAGTTGCGAAAGGCAACCGGTGGCATGTCGAGCCAGGGGAATCCGCCGTAAGGTTCGTTCATGACGTTGACGCGGACTTCTTCCTTTACGACATCGCGCTGATTTTTCAGGTTTTCTTCGTCAACCTTTAGCGCGTGCATGCGATCCGCTTCGAGCCACAGCACGCGTTCCAAGGCGTTCGAGGGAACGGCCTCGTAATAATTGGTCACGTCGTAGCTGGTCGAGCCGTTCAGCACGCCGCCGCTCGAGTTGATCAGCTTGATGTGCTGCATTTTGGGGGCATTTGCGGAACCCTGGAACATCATGTGTTCGAACAGGTGTGCGAAGCCGCTGCGCCCCTGTGGTTCGAGACGGAAGCCGATTTTGTAGTACACGCCCACGGTGACGACCGGCGCCGTGGAGTCCGGCGCAACGACCACGTGCAAACCGTTGGCTAATTTCCTGTGTTCTACGGCAATGTGCAGTCGATTCACCGGTTTCCCACTCGAACCTTGAGCTTCGTTTTTATGGCAGCAGAACTTCTTTCCAATTCCGCGGTGGTGCCAGCGGAATCCTGGGCGAGCACGCGCGCGGCAAGACGACTAAGACCTTGATAGCCTTGGGCGATCTCCTCCGGCGAATCGCCGAGCGCGCGTAGTGCGCTTCTACAATCTTATAACCTCCTCTTGCCAGAGGCCCAGTCCATGCCGCGCGCGGGCCGCTTCGTTGCATTTCATCCCGAGCGAGATGAGCAACTGCGTCGCCGCTTCCACCAAGGCAAGTACTTGGCCCGAGGCGAGCGTCGCGGCGGCGTGATACAGGGTTTTCTTGTCTAGGGCAATGTGCACCGGCGATCCGCCCAGCGCTCGGGCGATTTGCCTCGAGGCGCACGGCAACGACGTCTCCCTCCACGGCGAAGCCTTCGAGATCCGGCACACCGACTCCGCTGAAGGTCTGCAATGGGTGCATGCTGCCGACGGCCGCCCCGCACTCTTTCACCGGTGCAAGCGCCCGCCCGGCCCCCACGATGGCCAGGGTCTTTTCCATAGCGTGCTAGGATAACCTGAGGGCAACGCCGAGACCAATCTTCATGCATCTTTTGGGAATCGCGCTGTTTGGATGGATCGCGCTGTTTTGGCTCACCTACGGTCTCCGGGTTGCCTACGGAGCGATACGCCTTCCCTGGGTGAGAGATTTCCCGCCCGCCGCGGATGCGGACTGCCCGCGAATCTCCATTCTTTTCAGCGCCAGAGACGAAGAGGAAAAGTTGCCCGCTGCGCTTGCAACACTCATGGAAATGGATTATCCGGACTTTGAAGTGGTGGCGGTTGACGACCGCTCGCAGGACGCAACGGGACAAATTCTCGACACATTTGCCGCGGCGCACCAACGGCTCCGCGTTGTGCACGTGGACCGGCTGCCCGAAGGCTGGCTGGGCAAGCCGCATGGACTCGAGAAAGCCTACGAAGCTTCGTCGGGCGAGTGGCTGCTGTTCACAGACGCGGATGTGCGCTTCAAGCCCGATGTGTTGCGCCGCGCGATTTCGCTCGAGAAAGCGCACAACCTGGACCATCTGACCCTGTTGGGCGACGTGGAGATGGTGGGATTCTGGGAGGCGGTGCTTGTCACTTTCTTCGGACTGGGCTTTCACCTGGGAGCGGACCCATCGCAAGCCGCCAATCCGCGATCCTCCCGCTACGTGGGAGTCGGAGCATTTCAATTGGTGCGCCGTTCGGCCTACGAAGCAAGCGGAACGCACCGGCGGCTGGCGATGGAGGTGGTCGACGACATGAAACTGGGGAAAATCGTAAAGCAAGCGGGCTTTCGCTCCGGTTGCGCGGTGGCGCAGGATTTTGTCGCGGTGCGCTGGCACGCGGGAGTGGGCAATCTGGTCCGCGGAGTGACCAAAAACTTCTTTGCTGGCGCAGGCTACGACCTGAGGCTCGTGGCCTTCGAAGTGGCCGTGTTGTTGATGACGGATATTCTGCCGTTTGCGGGTGTGTTTTTCGGGCACGGGTGGATTTTCGGATCGAGCGCGATTGCCGTCGCGATTGCACTCGGTTTCCACGCCGGCGTGGCGTGGGTCATGCGCGTGTCGCCGCTGTACGCGCTGACGCATCCTTTGGGGGCCCTGCTGTTCTGTTACATGCTGCTGCGATCGACGGTGGTGACGCTGTGGCAGGGCGGGATCGTGTGGCGAGATACGTTTTATCCGCTGGACGTTTTGAAACGAGGGGCGGTGTAGCTTGCCGGACGATCGATCGCATACCGAACCAGGCGCACGCCGTCTTTCTCAAATTCGCATTCCGCTTTGAGACCGAGTTTCTCCATGATTCGAACGGAAGCGGTATTCGCCGGCCTGGCTATGGAGACAATGCGATCCAGGCCCGCGGCGCGTTCAAACGCATCCCGCAGGGCAACCCGGGCCGCCTCCGTCGCGAGGCCACGCCCCCAATACCGGCGTGCAAGCCACCAGCCAATCTCTGCCTCAAGCTCGTCGCCCCAGAATCCCACACCACAGAAACCGATCATTTCCTCGGTGGGTTTTACCAGCAATTTCCACCTGCAGAAGCCACGAGCGAGAAAAAGTTCCATCTGACGGTTCACAAACAACTGGATGCGCTCGTCGGTCCAAGGCACCCCGCCGGTGATGTAACGCATGACTTCCGCGTCGCTAGCGATCGGACGTAAGGCGATCCAGTCCGAGGATTGCCAGGTACTGAGCACCAGCCGATCGGTCTTGAAAATCATGACGATACCGGGCGGTTAGGACTCCGCCATTCGGGAACTCTGTTCGACCGGATCGGACCCCGAGTCCGATTGGCGAGAGAAGAGCCCAGCCATGTCCTTTTGCTTGAGGGAACGGATGCGGTCGCGGAGTTGGGCGGCGCGTTCGAATTCGAATTTCTTGGCGGCTTCGCGCATTTGCTTTTCGAGCTGCTGGAGCAATTGGGCGAGTTGCTGTTCGTTCTTGATGCCTGCGGCGGCGGCGTCGAGGGTGGTGTCGTCGACGGGCACGGAGACGTAATCGGCTTCGACGATGCGCGCCAGCTCCATATCCACGGACTTCACGATGGACATAGGCGTGATGTTATTTTCTTTGTTGAAGGCCACTTGCTTAGCGCGGCGGCGGTTGGTCTCGTCGATGGCCTGATTCATCGAGTCGGTGCGGCGGTCGGCATAAAGAATGGCGCGGCCTTCGATGTGACGCGCGCAGCGGCCAATCGTTTGAATCAGCGAAGTGGCGCTGCGAAGATAGCCCTCCTTATCGGCGTCGAGAATCGCGACGAGAGAAACTTCCGGCAAGTCCAAACCTTCGCGCAGCAGGTTGATTCCGATGAGCACGTCAAATTCACCGCGGCGCAAATCGCGCAAAATCTTGATGCGATCGAGCGTTTCGACTTCCGAATGCAAGTAGCGGCAGCGAACGCCGATTTCGGTGAAATATTCGGACAGGTCTTCGGCCATGCGCTTGGTCAGCGTGGTGACCAGCACGCGCTCGTTTTTCTCGGCGCGAGCACGGATTTCTTCGAGCAGGTCGTCCACCTGGCCTTTGACGGCACGAATTTCGACTTCCGGATCCACCAGCCCGGTGGGGCGAATCACCTGTTCGACGACCATGCCGCCCGCGCGGGTGAGTTCGTAAGGACCGGGCGTGGCAGACACATAGATGACCTGATTCAGGCGATGCTCGAATTCCTCGAAGGTAAGCGGACGGTTGTCTAGCGCTGATGGCATGCGAAAGCCGTAATCGACCAATGTCTGTTTGCGCGAACGATCGCCATGGAACATCCCGCGCACCTGCGGAACGGTTTGGTGGGATTCGTCAATGAACATCAGGTAGTCCTGGGGCACGTAATCGAGCAGGGTGGGCGGAGCCTCGCCGGGCAAGCGGCCGCTGAGATGGCGCGAATAGTTTTCGATGCCGTGGCAGTAGCCGATGGTGCGCATCATTTCGATGTCGAACAGAGTGCGCTGCGCGACACGCTGAGCTTCAACAAATTTTCCCTGCTTCTCGAGCTCTCTCTTCCACCACTCGAGCTCTTCTTGAATGCCCACGATGGCGCGGTCGCGCTGGTCCTGGGGCATGACGTAATGGGTTTTCGGGTAGATGGGGACGCGCGACAAGTCTTCGTTGCCGGCGCGGACTTCGCCGGTGAGCGGGTCGATCTGACGCAGCGTGTCGATTTGGTCGCCCCACATTTCGATGCGATAGGCGTGATCTTCATACGTGGGATAAATCTCGATCATGTCGCCGCGAACGCGGAAGGTACCGCGGCGCAAGTCTTCGCTGCGCTCGTACTGGATGTCGACGAGGCGGCGCAGGAGAGCTTCGCGCGAAGTCTGGTGGCCCTTTTCGAGCATGACCAGCATGCCATAGTAAGCTTCCGGCGAACCGAGGCCGTAGATGCAGGAGACCGAAGCGACAATGATGACGTCACGGCGCTCGAAGAGCGAACGCGTGGCGCTCATGCGCAGCTTGTCAAGCTCATCGTTGATAGTTGCTTCTTTATCGATATAAAGATCTGCCGACGGGACATAGGCTTCGGGCTGGTAATAATCGTAGTAGCTGACGAAATACTCGACGGCGTTTTCCGGAAAAAACGCTTTGAACTCGTGATAGAGCTGTGCCGCCAGCGTTTTGTTGTGGGCGAGAACCAGTGAGGGGCGATTGAACTGCTCCATGAGCTTGGCCATCGTAAAGGTCTTGCCGGAACCGGTGACGCCGAGAAGTACCTGATGCTTGTCGCCGGATGCGACGCCGGAGGAAAGCTGATCGATGGCGGCAGGCTGATCGCCGCGAGGCTGGTAGTTGCTGTGCAGCTCGAATTTCATCGAGAGGGTCTCCTGCCGGTTTTGCCAGGCATGGCAGAAACTTTCATTATACTCCGTCATGCAAGCCCGGGGATTTTCTGACGAGGCGCGGCACGCTCCCTTAGCGCTGAGGCGGCCCCGGAGCTTCGGTGAGCAGCAAAACCTCGAGATCACTCTTGGCTTCAACGTGGTAATGCACGCCGTTGGAGCCGTCAGCCTTGGCAACGACAACGTCCATTTGCTGGGAGGCGTTTTCGGTGGCGCGCACGACAAGGCCGCTGGTGAGCGAAATGTAGGTGATCACTTCGTTCGAACCTTTGGCGGTGCCCATGGTTTTCAGCTGGTGGAGTTTGAAGGCTTCGGGCGTGGCGTCCTTGGGAGAAGATTTTTGCACCAGCTTGGCGCTGGTGAACAACACCGCGCAATGGTCCATCGGACCGTTCGAGAAAGTAGCTTCTCCGGTGCTGGAAAGCTGCGCGGGGCGGCAAGGCTCGTCGCGGACGTAATAAGAATCACGCGTCCAGCTGAGCGCGGCGATCGGAGAAGTGGCCGGCTCGGGTTGCTCGACCTTCCATTTATCTCCGATTTTCGCGCGCGACGAAGGAATGGCCCAGGCTACGGCAAACCGCGCCAGCCACTCTTTCCAGATCTGCTGTTGCTCGGGAGTAAGACCGTCGAGGCCGGTGATTTTTTCCGCAAGTCCTTCTGCCGAGATGGTGAATTCGACGGGATTCCCTTCCGGCGAGAGGGGCGAGGCTTCGAACTTGGATTTCTCACCCGCCGGCTTTGCCGGGACGCCAAAATTATCGTTGAGGAATTGGCCCCGCGCGCGCATCGCGAATCTGTCGCCGGCTGGCTGCAAATGCAAAACCTCAATGCGGAGCAAACCCTGGGTGTCTGTCTGCGCAGCCGTCGGGGCCAGAGCGAGAGCAACATTGCTCTCGGTCTTGACGTTTTTCGAGCTTTGGCAGCGGATGAGATAGGTGAGAGTTTGTCCGGCGTGCAGCTGGGGAAGGAGACTCGTACGCTGCTCCCGCGAGGGGGCGGAGGAAGCCACAGAAAGCAGCAGGCTCGTGAAAAGGAGAACGGTGCGCTTCATCGGACACCAGATCGAGGATACCGCGAAAAAGCCCGCTGCGGAGCCAGTTCGGAAACGAATTCTACTCTTCCACCGCTTTTGAGCGGGTGCACGGCTTCTGCGCTCTTGTGTTCGCTCAGAGGGTAAAGGCAAGCAAGGCAGCCGCCAGCGCAGCACGCTTCATCCTGATCCTCCGGTAGTTCTAATGACTCTCGCAGACGGCAAAGAAAGCGAGTATGCAAAAGCTCAATTCACGACTTGGGGTTGTGGAGTACTCTCCACCGTCAGACGGAGATCGGCGAGCGGCCCGGAGATTTTCAGGACATGCCTTTTTGCGGAAGCCTTTTTGGGTGTTGCTCTGGCCGGTTCCCGGGGCTGCATGGAGACACTCAAGTCCGCGTCCGAGCCAAAGCTCAGCGTACCTTGCACCGAAGTTTGCTCAAGGGCGGCATTCAGTTGCAGCCATTGCAACACGATGCCGCGATTGCGGATCAGAAAGGCGCATTCGCCCGCGGGCCATCGGGAAGTCCCCGAGTGTTCAGCGCCGTCTGCAATGCTGGCCGGCAAATCCAACCCGTTGAGCTCGACCTGTTTCAGATTCACGAAGCCGCTTCCGTCCAGACTCCGGAGCAACTCTTCGCGTCCAACTCCTGCGGTCTTCAATTGCAGGTTTCCCGAACCGGCGCCGCTCAAACGGTCCGCCAGCCGCTCCGTTCCCGGCAATTTCGCAAGATTGACTTGTTCGAGGTCGGCTCTGATTTCGTAGCTCGGGCGTGGCAAGAAGCTGGCGCTGATCTTTGCCCGGACCCGCCCCCCGGCCCATTCGGCCCCGGAGTTCCGCACCTCCATCTTCAAATCCCGCAGCGAGCCCTGGGCCACAACATTCTCCAGTTTCAGCTTTTCAACGGTCAAGCGAGCAATGCGAAGGCGTCCCTCGGCGTCGACGCGCCGCAGCAGTTCGCTGGCGGGCGTCGCGGGAGTAACTTCTCCCAAAAAGGAATGCAGCAGCCGCTCGAGCCAGTTCGGGCGCGCGCGCGGCCCCACCCAGCGATCCAGCTCAGCGGCATTCAAATGGTCCACGTTCAAATCGAATTTCCAGTGTGCGGCAGTATCTTTATCGGTCTTGGGCTCTTCTTCTATCTCTCCCACCCAATTCCCGCCGAAGCCTGCGACCCTCAGCAGGCGGGCCGCGCGCCGCCCTTCGTTCCAGCCCAAGCTCGCTTCCGCTAGACTCAGCGGCTGGTTCAAGCCCGCAACCGTCAGCGATCCTTCGTTTACCGAGACTGACCCGTTCCAGCGCCCGTGGAAGGGCTCCTTCCATCTCCACTGGGTCACCGCGCTGGCCTCACCCGTAAGTTCCCAGCCGTGATTGACCGGCCGCCCCAGAGAAGCCGCAAGCTTCAGAAAATCTTCGACCTTGGAAATATTTCCCTCGATGCCGATGCTTCCGGAGCCCGTCTTCAAATCCTGCGTAAACGTCAGATCCGCGGCATTCTCCATTGCCGGCGCGGCGCGGCGCAGCTTTGGTGCGATGACTTCGCGAGGAGCACCGCCGAGTGCGACTCGCACAGGGCCGATCACCATGCGCGACCGCTCGCGTCCGCCGTTGACACGGCCGATTCGTACGGGCTCGACAAATCCCGGAACCTTGACCGTGCCACCGTTGCTCGAGAGCGCCGCAGATTGGATGGAGAGCGGCCAGCCATGCAGAATCATGCCACCGGTAAAATATTGGTCGGCGATGATACCTTCGGCGACGTCGGGATGGAAGGCGCGATACCAAGCCAGCAAGTCCGAAGCCTGAACGCCCATCGAGTCCAGGCGCAATTCCATGGGCGTTGCGCTTTCCGAGGCGTAGCGGAACTTTCCGCGCAAGTTCGAGCGTAATCCTTCCACCGCGAATTGATCGGCGAGAATAGTCCCCGTTCCGACGTTCCATCGCCCGCTGACGTCCACATCCAACCCGGGATTATCGGCCCGCTCGCTCAAATCCCAGCGGTGAATTCGACTCGCGCGAGCCTCGACGGAATAGGTCCAATCGCCCGGGCCATCATCCGTAGACGCAGTGCTCTTCGCCGTGGCGTACAAAGTAAACAGACCGCGGACGCCGTAATCCTGACCATGGTGAAGGCGGAAGACATCGGCGAGGGAAGCTTCGCCCCAGCGCAAGGTGATTTCCGCAGGCTGTAAGCGAGTGGAGGTCCCCGCCAGGTCCCCGTGGACGCGAATAATTCCCGTCGATTGCAGGAGAACGCCGCTGCGCCATGGCTGGGCTTCGAGTTGAAGCTCCCAGCGGCCAGGAGAGACTTGTTCGACGCTGCCGGCAACTCCGGTGAAGGCGAACGGAAGTTTCTCCTGTTGATTCTTGAAATCGATACGCCCTTCGTAGAATTTGATTTTTTGAAGGTGATTCACGGGAGGGACCGGCGAGGGCGGCCCATAAATCCGCAGTCCTTGCGTGGAAGTGTTCTTCGCCGGAGGAAGCCAGCCCTCAAGGTTCCATCGCCCTGCAAAGGTGCGCACCAAAATGAGGCTTGGCCTGCTGAAAGACAAGGTGCCAAATTCAAAATGGCCGCCGAGCAGGCCCTTCCACCGCAACCCGGCGCTCAGATGCTCGGCACGAAGGAAATACTCGTAGCCGAATGCGGGGTCTTCGCCCACGGTAACTCCGTCGGCGTAGAGTTGCAGGTTTGGGAAAATGCGAGCATCAAAACTGCGTACCTCAACGGGCCGTCCAAAGGCCCGTTCGAGACGTGCGGTGAGATAGGTGTGCACGCGATGCGTCCGCACCAGGAAGGACATGGCCATCTGTAAGGCAACAACCGCCAACACGATGGCGAGGCCCGACTTCCACCATTTTCTGAGCTTGCTCATGCCGTTCGGAAGTTTAAGGAACTCTAGCCCAAAAAGGTAGCGCCCGACGAGGACGAACGCTAGTCCCTCGCTAATGCACGGTATGAAGCATACGGCTCCATCGCGTGCGCGAAGGCAGGTGCGCGAGTGTATCGAATACCCCTACCAGCCTCGACCAGAACGTGCTTTCCCCGGTGTAGTCGTTGCTCTTAGCTTCGACCGACCAATAGATCAAGAAAGGCCGCCCCATAATGGCGTCGCGGTCCACGAAGCCCCAGAAGCGGCTGTCCCAGCTCTGATCGCGATTATCCCCCATTGCGAAATACTTCCCGGCCGGCACAACAATTTCTATGCCCTTCACAAACTTTCTCATTTCCTGCGCCCACTCCGGCTGAAGTTGCGACGCAATCATCTGGCTTGGGGTCGGAGGAAAGTTGTAGTTCAACGGGTCATAACGGGCCGAAGGATCGTGGACGACGTAGGGCTCGTTAAGCATCTTGCCGTTGACGTAGACCGCCTGGTCCACCACCTTCACACGGTCGCCCGGCAAGCCAATCACACGTTTCACAAAATGCTGGTGTTCCTGATAAGGGAACTTGAAAACGATGATGTCGCCGCGCTGGAGCGGGCGATACGGCAGGAATTTGTCATACCAGGCGCCGGTGCCGCCAAAAATAAACTTGTTGACCAACAGGTGGTCCCCGATCAGCAGCGTCCCTTCCATAGATGCCGACGGAATCTTGAAGGCCTGCACAATGAAGGTCGTGCCGAACAGAGCCAGAATCACGGTAACCAGCAGCGACTCCAGATACTCGGAAAGAGTGGTTTCTTCCCGGCGTTCCCGGCGCTTTTCTGGCTTAGCCACCGGTGTTTGTTCCTGGACTGGGGCCAGTGTTTGCTCAGGCATTCCTGCTTAGCCTTTCACTCCTGTCCGCTCGAGTTGTTCCAGCGCGCTGCGAGCCGCCCGCTGCTCCGCCTCTTTTTTCGTGCTGCCCTCGCCCCTCGCCAGGCATTCCCCGTTAATCCAAACTTCGATCTGGAAAGTCTTTTGATGATCCGGCCCGCTCTCTCCCGCCAGGCGATACTCTGCCGGCGCTTGCCCTCGCCCTTGCAGAAATTCTTGCAGCGCCGATTTGCGGTCTGATTCCGCGATGCGCTCACCGCGTCCCTCAAGTGCCTGCTCGAACAGGACCCGCTGCAACAATTCCCTGGCGGCGCTGAGCCCGGAATCGAGATAGACAGCCGCCACCACAGCTTCGAAGGCATCGGCGAGCAGCGTTTGCTTTTCACGCCCCCCGGTTTTCTCTTCCCCGCGTCCCAAGCGGAGGTGCTCTCCAAGGTGCAAGCGCCGGGCTGCCGACTCGAGCGAACTTGCGTTTACGATGCGCGCCCGGCTCTTGGAAAGCTGGCCCTCGGACCAGTCCGGAAAAGCGGCGAGGAGATACTCGCTGGCAAGCAGTTCGAGGACCGCGTCCCCAAGAAATTCCAGCCGTTCGTTATCCGACAGATGTGTGGAATCTCCCGGCGCATCCGCACTGGCTCCGCGCAACTCAGGGATCGCCGAACTGTGGGTCAAAGCTCGATCGAGCAGCCCTCGATTCGAGAACTTGTGACCGAGGCGTTCCTCCAACGCCGCTTCGGGATTCCGCATCACTTCGTGCATAATTCGGGCACGCTGCCTGCCCTGCTTACTTTGGCGCGCTCAGCTCCGTAGAACTTTTCTTCTTGGTGTCGTCAGCCTGCGCTTTGCAAACCGGCTGCATCTGGCCCGGCGAGGAAGCACACTTGTTGAACGCGGTGATGGCGTCGTCGAAATGCGAGGTGTTCTTGTTGGCCACCCCCAGCAGGTAGTAGTTGACCGGGTCGGGGTTCGGGTCCACTTTCACCGCTTCATCGAGCTCGGTGATGGCCTCCGCATTCCTTCCCCGCCGAATGTAGACCAGTCCCAGACCGCTGTGGGCCATGGCCAAGTCTTGATTTTTCGCCGCAGCAAACGTTTCATCCGTCATGTTCGCCGGCTTGGGAAGCGTAGGAGCGATCTCGATCGCCTGCTTTGAATACTGTTCCGCCTTCGCGAGCAACTGGGCCGCTTCTGCCGCCGGAGTGCTCGCATTGATTCTGCGCGGAAGCGTCTGGGCCATGAGCGCGAGTGTGGAGACGTCATTGGGCACGAGCGCAATTGCCTTTTCTCCGTATTCCTGCATTTTCTGCACTTGGTTCTCTTGCAAGTAAGCAAAAGCCAACGGGGCGTACACACCGGACTTGTAGCGCGTTTCGGGGTATTTCTGGAGAAAAGCCTCGCCCGACTGGATCTTCTGTTTTGCGTCATTCATCGGCACCGCTTGGAACGCCTTGAAGGCCGCATCTTCTTCGGCGCTCACCGGAGGCGGCGCGCTGTCCAAAGACAGCGGGGTGACGTCCGGCGTCTTGGACTTGTCGGTGGACGGCGCCGGCGGCTGGCTCTGGCTGCCCTGGCCGCTTTGGCCGTTCAGAGAACCCTGGCTCCCCTGTGCCACAGCCAGGCCGCAGGAGCTCATCAAGAATCCCGCTAGGGTCAGTGCTTCCAACCAAAGATTCGCCTTTCTTCTCATGCCATTTCTCCTATTCCGTCTCGTTCCCTACCCGCTTAAGGGTATCACTTCACCATCGCAAACCTACCTCGGGACACCTTGCTGGCCGGTATCAAGCTCTTTGCTCTCTCTACGCTTCCTTGCCGGCCGATTGCAGGTTCCCGGAAAACTCGACGCACTTTTGTCAATCGCCTGCTTTGCATGCCGATCCGCTTTGTCTGCCGGACGAGGAGCCAGTTTGAGCAAGGCATGCTGCTCCCGCGCAAAGTCTCGCTCCTCGAACAACGCAAGCCCGATCCCTTCATGCTTCGTTGTCTCCCGTCGCAGAGACCTAAACCGAAATGAAACTCTGTCTATGGCTGCGACGCAGGCTTGTCGTTTGCAGATGCGGCAAGTTCCTTTTGCGCTGCCTGCCTGGCCTCCGCCGGTCCGCCCTCGACCGCCAGCGCCGATTCGTACTCCGCTTTCGCCTCGGAGGTATTGCCTTCATAATCATAAAGCCGCGCCAGGTAAACATGCGACCAGGCCAGTACTCGGGGGTCTCCTGTGGCGGCGTGCTCTCCGGCGGTTAATCGGCCAAAGACTTGCTTGGCCCGGGCGGAGTCGTGATTCATGTAGGCGGCCACGCCCATACCAAACCAGGCGCGCGGCTGGTCGGGATACTTGCTCAAAACTTTCTGGAATGCAGCTTCGGCGGCGCGAGGATTCTTTGCGGCAATCTGCCGCTCGCCTTCCGTAAGCGCCGAGATAGCTTCCCTGTCGTCGGGTACGGTTGTCGGCAAGGCTTTTTTCGGGTGCGCCACGGCTTCCACCGCTGCACCGTCGGTCTCGGTCGCATCGGCAGGGGCGAACTGGATCGCGGCTATGCGTTTGGCCTCCGCTTTTTCGTCGATGCTCCTCACCAAATCAGGGAAATACCGTTTCATCGATGGTTCCGACTTTTCAAAATCGGCCAACGCGGTGACCAGGGGCCTTACCAAAACGTACCCGTCAGCGTCGTTGCGGGTCAACGCCGCTTCACGCTCCCCCGGCGAAATCCGCTTCATTCGTAGTTCCACCGCGCGTACAATGCACTCTGCGAAGTACGAGGGAAAATCATCCTTCAGGTCTTTCACGAGCCGCGGCGCTTTCGCGGCGGTGTCGTAGAGCAGCCCCTTCACCGCGACCACATGGGGATACATGAGCGGGAGCGGGTCCAGCATAAAGTGCAGGAAGGCGTGTCGCACTACGTCCAGAGGGATGTCATCTGCTCCGCTGAGCACCAGCGCATAGTGGTCGCCAAAATTCCTCACGTTGGTAATTCGCCCTACCAGCGGTTCGACAATGATGTTGAACTTCCGCGGGCCGTAAGGATCGAGAGTCTCCCGGAGATACCCGGCCGAGGTGTACACCACTTGTGTTAACGGTTCATGCAGGCGCTGGATTTCCCGGTTGTAAATCGGCTGCACTTGCTGCCAGAGATCGCCAATCTTCTGTTCCTGGTAATAAGTCGAAAGAAGTTCGCTGAATCCCAGAAGCGCGATCACATCGGGCGGCAATTCGTCACGCCGCAAGATGGACTGAAACGCAGGAGCGGGACCGGACACCAGCCCAAACCACAAGTATCTGGAGAGTGTCGCTCCAGGGTCGCGCAATTCGTGCTGCCGATAGAATTGCCGAACCGCATCCACCGCTGGCCCGCTCTGCTGCCGCAACCGCTCGCGCATCTGGGCACGGAAAGCGGTCCAATTATCGGAGCTCATGTTAGATTCAAAACCCGAAGCGAGCAGCGCGCACATGGTGGTAAACATGGCTTCGCTGCCATCCACGGTCACGGTGGTTTCGGCGGGAGCCTGCGCGCGCGAGGCGACGGCGGGCGCCTGCATCTTGCGCGGCGTCTGCGTCTGTGATTGCGATGGGGCTAGCGGGGTGCCCTGCGAGGCAGCCTGCCAGGCCATGGTGGCACCGAGTCCCAAAAGCGCCGTTAGTCCTAGTTTTCTCATTCCGGCTGCCGCAGCCCTCACTCGGGCAAGTCGCTTGCTCTATTTTTCACCTTTAGCATCTCTCAGCATGGAAGGGAACACCGGGGAGCGCTCCAGGTTCTCTCACAATGCTGCGGCATCCCTTCAATCTAACGTTGCCCTCACTATCCGTCAAGGAATCGCGTTTATTCGAGTTTATTCGAATCGCGCTTGGGCGCGGAAGTCTTCCGAGCCAGTCGGATCGAGCGAACAAGGCGTTTTCGACCGCGTTCCCTTTACGGACTTTCTTCGTTCATCTGGTTGCAACGCTTGCCCCCATTCAACGCATCTGCTTAGACTAGAAATTCGCGCAAGCTTTTGAAACAGGATGGCTCTCGAGGAATGGCTCGGCTTCCAAGGCACACACTCCTTCTTATCCTCGGACTTCCCGTCGTGTCGGCCGCTCCTCCGGGTAGGGTGTACGCCCAGCTAGTTCGCCAGGGCACCACCACGCCAGGCCAGCAAGCGGCTACCGGGCAGAACAGTATGAAATCCCAAACATCCTTGGGGAAGAAGCGCCTTTCTCAAGAGGTACAGCTTACCGGCGACGCGTCCTGGATGGATACCGGCATCGACGTGCAGCCTGGCGAACACGTGGTCATTACCGCAACCGGTAAGCTGCGCTACTCCGAAGCCAAAGAAGACAATGGGCCCGACGGTCTTGCCCGGGGCTTTCGTGATCTCCTGCGCATCCTGCCTTTTAACGAAGCGGGACGCGGCGCTTTGATCGGGCGCATCGGCGACAAAGACGTGGCGCAGCCCTTCCTGATTGGCTCGCACCGCGATGTGGTTGCGCCCATTGCCGGGTACCTGACGCTCGGAATCAACCAGACAAGCGACGATACCGGCAGCGGCACCTATGTCGTGCAGATTGAGGTGTACGCTCCGGAAGACGGCCAGGCGCACACCGTGGCCAAGCAACTCGGCTCCATCCCCGGCATCGACAGTGCTCTTTTCTCCAAAATCCCGCGGCGTGTCTCGGACAAGCAAGGCCATCCGGGTGATATGGTCAATTTTCTTATTCTTGGCTCGGAACCGGCCATGCAACAGGTTTTCACTGCCGCTGGCTGGGTAAAGGTGGATGCCGACGTCCAAGATGCGATCCTCCACGGCGTTCTTGAAAGCATTTCGAAAGAGTCCTATGTGACCATGCCCATGAGCCAGCTCTATCTGTTTGGCCGTCCGCAGGACTACGGCTGGGCGCACGCCGAACCCATTAGCGTGGTAAAGACCCGCAACCACCTGCGCATCTGGAAAGCTCCGTATCAAGTTCATGGAGAAACGCTCTGGGTAGGCGCTGCGACTCATGACATCGGACTCGAACGGGACCAGCGCAACAATGGAATTACCCACAAGATCGATCCCGATATTGACCTTGAGCGCGACTACCTGGAGAAGACGCTTTCCTCTACGGGTTTGGTTAGCGAAATCACTTACTTGCTCCCCGACCATCCCCTGAAGGAAGCCACGACGGCCACCGGCGGCAGCTTTCATTCGAACGGCAAAGTTCTTGTGCTGAAACTCGCCGAATCCGCAACCACGCTATCGATCCTCAAGCGCCGCGCTTCGAGGTGCTCCGCTCGTGTCGGACTGCTGCGGAATTTGCGCTGCGGCGTGCTCGGCATTTTCTACTTCTCAGGCTCCAACTCCAACTCGATGACGCGGTCCACTTCCTCGGCCTGCGCTTCCGGGAGCTTCAGCACCAGTCCTCCCTTGACGACGCTGACCTCGACGGTCGTTCCATCACGCAACAGCTTCGCCGAACGCACGCCGCGCGGGATGCCTGCCAGCGCCAGCAACGGCTGATTCCAGTCGAGCACATGCACGTAAACGGTCGAACCCCGCTCGGTCGTCACGCCCCAAGGCCCCGCAGGCACGGGACCACCACGCGTTCCATAGACGGACTGCCCGTATTGCTTGGTCCACTTCCCCATTTCCGTCAGGCGCTCGACAAACTCCGGCTGAATCTCTCCATTCGGCATCGGCCCGACATTCAAAAGGAAATTCGCATTCCTTCCCGCCGCGCGCACCACATAGCGGATCAAATCCGCCGTGCTCTTGTAATGATGGTCGGTAATATTGAATCCCCAAGAGTTGTTCATCGTTTCCGCGGTTTCCAGCGGAAGAGCGCTCACGCCTTGCTCCGGATTGAAGCCGGTGGTGTGCCCGCCGGGCAAATCCTTCTCAAACATCTGAAAATCCTCGCCGGGGAAGGGAGTCTTGTGATGATTGCTGCCAACGAGCGCTGGTGGCTGGAGTTGGTGAATGAGCGCGTAGGTCCGCGCAAGACGCCAATCCGCGTCAGGCTTGTCCCACATTCCGTCAAACCACACGCCGCCGATTTCTCCATACTTCGTCAGCAATTCTCGCAACTGTCCATCCATGAAGTTCAGATAAGCATCCCAGTTCCCGGAATCCGGCCGCCCGGTGCGCTGCCCTGTCCGTCCGCGCGGAAAATAGTCCTCGGAATGCCAATCCAGTTGCGAGTAGTAGACAAAGAGCTTGATTCCCTGCTTGTGACACTCTGCCGCGAGCATGCCGATCACATCTTTTCCGTAGGGCGTGCGCGCCACAACGTTCCAGTCGGTCAGCTTCGAATCGAACATCGCGAACCCGTCGTGATGTTTGGATGTGATGGTGATGTACTTCATCCCCGCCGTCTTCGCCAGCGTTACCCACGCCGCCGGATCAAACTTGAGGGGATTGAAGAAGTTCGGGAGCTTTGCGTAGTCGGTGCGGTTGATGGGCCGGGTTTCCATTACCCATTCCCCGTCGCCCAGCACGCTGTACACCCCCCAGTGAATGAACAACCCGAACTTCGCGTCCTGGAACCATCCGCGCGCCTTGAGGTTTTCCTTCGTAGGCGTATAAGTCTCTTGCGCGCTCGCCGAAGAAGAACCGGCCAGCATCGCGCAAAGGACCGTCGCGCAGCACACCGGTCGTAAGCGGAGATGCAGATTCATCGAGGACCTCCACAAAACATCGTTGCGGCTCCTTCTTGGAGACGGAGATTTTAACCGACGCACCGAACGATGGGTAAGATTTCTGAAGCCGCAGTATTCTTTTGCGCCTGCGGTTTGTCGCTCTTGCGCGGCTGGCTCGAATCATTCATAAGTCTCTCGTTTGAAAGCGAGGAGTGTTATCCTCTCTTCGTTTTTTGATGGAAGGACCGTTGAGAAAGATTGCTATTTGCGCGCCAACGCTTGCCAGTGCTCTCGGCATCCTGCTGATCGCTGCTGGTGCTCGGCAGACTCCCGGCGACCAAAAATCAGAGACAACCGCACCGCGCCAGCAAGACTGGCCAGTCTATGGGGGTTCTCCAGAGAACACTCGCTATACCACCCTCGCCGAAATCAACCGCGAAAATGTCAAGCAATTGGCCGTCGCCTGGAGCTACGACACGGGCGAGGAAGGTGGTCTGCAAACCAGTCCCCTTATTGTCGGCGGAACCCTCTACGGGCTCACGCCAACACAGAAAGTTTTCGCCTTGGATGCCGCCACCGGAAACGAGCTGTGGAAATTCGCCTTGGGCGTCGTCGGGTCACAGCCGGATCGCGGACTGGCTTACTGGAGCGACGGTCAAGATAAGCGGATTCTCGTTGGCGTGATGAATTTTCTGTACGCTCTCGACGCCTCGACGGGCCAACCTATCCCGGGCTTTGCAAAGCAAGGACGCATCGATCTGCGCGAGGATTTAGGGCGCACCCCCGCCACCGCCCAATCGATCGATCTGACCAGCCCGGGAATCGTCTACCGGGACCTCATCATCGTCGGTGGTCGCAACCCGGAGACGCTGCCCGCGCCTCCCGGTGACATTCGCGCCTACGACGTTCGCACGGGCCGATTGCGCTGGTCATTTCACACCATTCCTCATCCCGGTGAATTTGGATACAAGACCTGGCCGGCACAAGCTTGGAAAACCTCCGGTGCCGCGAACAACTGGACAGGCATGGCTCTCGATCCCCAGCGAGGAATTGTCTATGCTCCGACCGGCTCCGCCGCTTTTGATTTCTACGGCGCGGACCGCATTGGCGACGATCTCTTCGCGGATTGTCTGATCGCTTTGGACGCCGAAACCGGCAAGCGAATCTGGCATTTCCAGGGTGTCCACCACGATCTCTGGGATCGCGACTTCCCTTCGCCACCCGCGCTCGTCACTGTCAAGCGCGACGGCAAAAACGTGGACGCCGTTGTGCAAACCTCAAAACAGGGCTTCGTCTACCTGTTCGACCGTGCCAACGGAAGGCTGCTCTTCCCGATGGAAGTCCGCAAATATCCTTCGAGCCCCGTGCCCGGTGAGCGCGCTTCCGCGACGCAGCCGCTCCCTCGGCGTCCCGCACCTTTTGCCCGCCAGCTTCTCACCGAAGAACTGCTGACCAACCGCACCCCGGCAGCTCATCAATGGGCGCTCGAGCAATTCCGGAAATTCCGAAGCAACGGCCAGTTTGTTCCGTTTTCCGTTGGCAGCGATACAGTGATTTTCCCCGGCTTCGATGGTGGCGCCGAGTGGGGTGGGCCTGCCGTGGATCCCGAAACCGGCTTCATCTACATCAATTCCAATGATGTCGCCTGGACCGGCGCTCTAGCGCCCAACACCGGCAAGAACAGCCCGCGTTCCATCTATCTGAGCCAGTGTGGTGTTTGTCATGGCGAAAAAATGACCGGCTCGCCACCCGCGATGCCGTCGCTCGTCGGAGTGAGTAGCCGCCTGACAGCAACACAAATCTCCGCCGTCATCAAGAACGGAAAGGGCCGCATGCCCGGCTTCCCGAACCTCAACCAGGATCAAGTTTCTGCTCTGATCGATTACTTGATGAGCGGTAAGAGCAAAGAACTAAAAGGCTCGGCGCCCCTGCTGGCGATGAAATTCCGCTTCACCGGCTACCGCAAATTTCTCGATCCGGAGGGCTATCCCGCCGTGGCTCCTCCCTGGGGCACGCTCAACGCCATCGATCTGAATACCGGGGAATACGTTTGGAAGATTCCCTTCGGCGAGTATCCGGAGTTGGCCGCACAGGGCCAGACCGACACCGGCACAGAAAACTATGGTGGCCCTATCGTCACCGCCGGAGGCCTTCTCTTCATCGGCGCGACCAACTTCGACAAAAAATTCCGCGCCTACGACAAATCCACCGGCCAACTCCTCTGGGAAGCAGCGCTTCCCTTCTCCGGAAACGCAACTCCGGCCAGCTATGAAGTAAACGGTCGCCAGTTTGTGGTGATTGCCGCAGGCGGCGGCAAAGATCCCAAGTCCCGTTCCGGAGGCGTCTACGTCGCCTTCGCGGTCCCCGATGAGCCCTCGAGGTCGCGTCAGTAGTTAAAGTATCGACTAGGTTTACGTTCCCTGAGATTCACTCGCATTAGCTAAGCTAGAGCGCCCTCTTCAGCACTTCGCGGGGAATATTCGCACCGCTCACAAGCAGCACTGGAAAGTCTCCGCAGCCCTCCCCCGCTTTCAGCAGTGCCGCGGTGCTTGCTGCTCCGGCAGGTTCCGCAAGGACGTGCTCCTCCATAAGCAAAATCGCAATCGCCTCGAGCATTTGCTCCTCGCTGACCAACACCACGTCATCGACGAGTGCCCTCACGTCGCGCACATTCTCGGCTTCTGGCGTCCTGGTGGCCAGCCCGTCGGCTATCGTGTCACAGGTTTCTGTGCCAACAACTCGTCCTTGTTTCCACGACAGGTAATACGCCGGCGCGCGCTCCGCTTGCACGCCAATAATCCTCACCTGCGGCGCAACCTGCTTCGCCGCCGCAGCAATCCCGCGAATCAGCGCCGTATCTCCCATCGGCACCACGATTGCGCTGGCCTTTGGAAGTTGCTCCAGGATTTCACACGCAATCGTCGCCGGTCCTGCGGGCAAGTCCAAATCGGTTGCGTCGTTCAAGAAATAAACGCCCGGCTGCTTCGCGTACTCTGCCGCCAGTCGGAACGCCGAAGCAAGATCCCCTCCGCCACTCTCCACAAGAGCAGCCCCCAGGGCGGCAATTCTTCCCCGCTTGACCGGATTGCAATTCGCGGGCAAAAAAATCCTCGCCGCAATGCCGAACTCTTTTGCCGCGTAGGCCACCGCCGCGCCGTGATTTCCCGTGCTCGATGCGATCACTTCTCGCACCGCTTCCTTCTTCATTCTTTGTGCCAGCGCGTAGAAAGCCCCGCGCACCTTAAAAGATGCTGTCGGCAACTCGGTCTCTAGCTTCAAATAAACATTCTTCGCCGTGCGCTGGCTCAGAAACGGCCCTGCGATCAGCCGCGTCTCGGCGAAATATTGCGCCAAAAATTTCTGTGCCTCTCGAATCGCCGCAAGGCTCGGTTGAATTTGCGCGCCCGCCCCAGCACTCATCTCATCTTTCCTTGGCAGCTGCCTCCGCTTGCAGGCGCAAAGCATACAGGGAGGAAGCCGTGGCCAACAGCGCCGCCCCGAGAAAGCCCCAGCATCATAGCCGTATCCGATAAGCACTTCGCCGCCGGGGAAGCGCATTGATCCGCCGCTTATAAGTTATTCTTTTTACAGGTCTTGCTACAACCCCTCGCGACTTTTGGCGCGACGCCGGGTTTCATCGAATGGGTGGTCTCAACTGGCATAGACCTCCCGGAACAGAAACTGGAAAGCCAGCCAACGCCAGAAAGGTGAGAATCATGCGTATCGCGCGCTTCATTTTCTTGTTTGCCCTTGCCGCCGGAATCATGGCGATTCCCGCTCCATCCCAGGCGCAAGTTGCCGTGGGCGTCTCCATCCGCATTGGCCCTCCCGCCTTGCCCGTCTATGTGCAGCCTATCTGTCCCGGACCGGGCTACATCTGGATTCCCGGTTACTGGGCTTACGGACCCGACGGTTACTTCTGGGTTCCCGGCACGTGGGCGCTCGCTCCCGAGTCGGGCCTGCTCTGGACTCCCGGCTACTGGGGATTTGGCGAAGGTGTCTATCTCTGGCACGCAGGCTACTGGGGACCAAGAGTCGGCTTCTACGGCGGCATTAACTACGGCTTCGGCTACACTGGCGTCGGTTTCGTCGGCGGCTACTGGCGCGGCGGAAATTACTATTACAACCGCTCCGTGAGCAACGTGAACGTCACGGTGATCCACAACACCTACAACACGACCGTCGTCCATAACAACACCACGATAAACCGCGTCAGCTTCAACGGTGGTCCCGGCGGAATCACCGCTCGGCCCACCCGCGAGGAGATGGCCGCTGAACACGACCGCCACGCCCCCACGACCGCAGAGCAGAACCACCATTTTGAAGCTGCGCGCGGCGATCGCAGCTTCCTGGCTTCCGTAAACCACGGTCGCCCGGAAGTCGCGGCAACTCCGCGTTCCGGCGAGTTTCGCGGTCGCGGAGTAGAGCGTGGCAGAGACGCTAACATGAACCGCCCGCCCGAGAACCGCGGCGATTCCAATCGTGCGGACAGGTCTCGTGACAACAACGGACGCATCCGTGACGACCGCCCGCCCTCGGCACGCTCGTCGCATGACGCTTCCTACAATTCCCGGTTGGACGAGAAACACCAGAGGGAAACCGACAAGGTGCAGCGGCAACAGGATACGGAGCGTCAAAAGCTCCAGCAGCGGCACGACCAGGAGCGGCGGAATCTTGGCCGCCAGAATGCGAGCCAACAGCGGCAGGAGCAGGGCCAGCGCGGTCAGCAGCAGCAAATGGACCAGATGAATCGCCGGCATGAACAGCAATCACAAAAGCTCGAGCAACGCCAGCAGCGCGAAAACCAACGGCAAGAAGGCAAACCGCACAAATAATCGCGGGCAAAGGCGCACCCGATAGGCAATCCACCAGCGGACAGTCGCGAACGCCGCCAGTGTCGCCAACCTCTGTGATTTCGCGGGATCACTGGCGGTGACTCTCGCCGGCTCTCCTCGTAGCGGCCGGACTGGTTATCGCGCTTCTCCCCTGGCAGCCCCTCAACTATCGCGCCTTTCACGCTCTTGTGCGCCTGCGCGACAACTTTTGGCTCGAATTCTGGGATGGCAACGACGGTAACTCCAACGAGCTGGGTGGACATCGAAAAGCATCCCACGATCAATCCTGACGAAGGAGCCCGATTGGCCAAGCTCGGCGAAATTCCCTAGAT
>Ga0137364_10000189_pt1 | contig 22174 bp, 11 predicted proteins | sample SagtaG_10_FD_104798 | JGI IMG/M metagenome (GOLD analysis project Ga0137364, IMG submission 104798) | Vadose zone soil microbial communities from Sagehorn Ranch, Mendocino, California, USA - Sage1_L_20_16 metaG | ecosystem: Environmental > Terrestrial > Soil > Vadose zone | place: USA... | reverse complement strand
TTTATGCCAATTGAGCAACTGGGTTCCAATTACCTTCACGCGCCGCGAGCCCCAATGCGAAGACGCAATCGGAAAGAGGCATTTCGACAGTTCTACGGGGTCGAGCGCGGCGCGAAGAGTAGGTAGTTCCGGATCCCATTCCGCCGGCGGTTGTAGATACTCTCCAGGAGCCATGTGTAACGCCTCTAAATCGAGGATCTTCATCAAGCAGCGACCCGCAGATTTCCTCGATGCACTTTCAGTCGAATCCATTCGATGACGCGGGCAGCATTCCGTTCCCAGGTGAAAGCCTCACTTGCCTTTCTGGCGTTTCTCCCTAATTCCTCGCGAAGAGCGGCGTCCTTCCGCAGTTCGCAAAGACAGTTCAAAAGCCCCGCTCGATCGCCGGGCTCATAAAGAAGGCCGGTCACTCGATGACGAATGATTTGCGGAATCTGTCCCGCGTTGCTAGCCACCACAACCCGCCCCGCGGCCATGTATTCGAATAGCTTGAGTGGTGAGTAGTAGAAATTGTCCAAGCGTGGGTAAGGCGCCAAGGCCACGTCCACCCTCGCCAGATAACGCCGTATCTCTTCGTGGGGGACGATACCCGTGAAAACAACGGCCTTCTCCAAACCAGCCAGGCGGGCCTTTTCCTGTAGTTCGCCCTTCAGCGGGCCGTCCCCAATCAGAAGTAACCGGGAGGAAGGCTGCAGTTTGTGAAACTCTTCAAACACGGAGAGCAGAAAATCCGCGCCGTGCCATGGCTTGAAGCTTCCAACAAAGGCGAGCACGAATTTGTCGCGTCCATGGAAATCTCTGGGTGGGCCGATGCTGCCGGGCTCAGCTGCGAACCACGCCGCATCTACCGCATTTGGGAGGACGCGGATCTTTTCAGAAGCGACACCCGCTTCTATTAAATGGTTGTGCAGAGGTTCGGATACAACAATCACCGGATTGGCGCCTTGCCAAACGCGACATTCCATCCAGCGAGCAAGACGCGGCCAAGCTAGTTTCTGTCTGTACCGCTGCTGTTCGTAAACCAGGGGCGCATTCACCTCAAGGGCAAACGGCACCCGATACCGCTTGGCCAAGGTAAATCCAGCAATTCCCCAAAGGCTGTAGCGCTCATAGATGAACTCCGGAGAAAGTCGGCGTACTATCTTGGCGGCTGTGTTGAAGAATGTCCCATTGTGCAGTAGCCGGACGGCATCAGGATATCGGCGAAGTGGCCGATGCAAAACGTTGTTGGTTTTTCGAATAGTTTTTTCCAGGACACGGTTCAAGCGCGTTATGCCGCAAGGGATCACTCTTGCGGCGGTTTGGGACTCAATCCATTCAGGGCGGCTGACGCAAGTGCCCAAGACGGTAATCTCATGTCCGAGTTCTCTCATCGCGCGGATCATGCCGCGGACATGAACGGCTCCTCCCGTCTCTGCCGCCAAATCGATGCTCGGATCAAAACATAGGTAAAGAATTTTCATTGGACGCCCTCAAGGTGAAAGAGCCCGAGCAATTCCGTCACGCTTCGCTCGACAGAAAAGCTCTTTGCGACTTTTGCGGTAGCGGCGGCGCCTAGTTGTTTTCGCAGTCCTTCGTCTGAGAGAAGGTGGTCGAGTGCGTCAGCAAGCATCTCTGGGTTACGCGGCTGGACCAGAATTCCATCGCGGCCGGATTCCACCAATTCTGGAATCCCGGAAACATCTGTGGATACAACGGGGAGCCCGCAGGCCATGGCCTCCAGCAATACCGTTGGAATTCCGTCGCGGTCTCCGTCCTCATTGATGACGCACGGCAGTGCGAATATGGCAGCCCGCTTGTACGCTTCGCGGACGAGTTCCTGCGGCAGCGCTCCCCGGAATCCAATGATGTTGTGTAAGCCCAGCAAATGAACTTGAGTCTTCAAGTAGGTTCGCAGCGGGCCTTTGCCCACAATCTCGACGCGAAACGATCGTCCTCGTTCCCGGAGGATGTGGCACGCGTGAATCAGATCGCTGATTCCCTTTTTCTCGACCAATCTGGCCACCGTCAGGATTGTTGGAACAGGAGGTTTCTCGAGACACGAGTCGCCATTTGCGTAACGGCTTAGGTCCATGCCGTTATAAACGCAATGCACCTTTTTTGCTTGTGCGGGATGTATCAGGCGAGTGAGGTGCCGCCGGTTGTATTCACTGACGGTGATCACAGCCCGGGCATGTCTTATCTTCGCTCGCAGGAGTCTTGGTTTTGCGTCGAAGTAAATGTCTTTCGCGTGTGCCGTGAACGTATAGGGAATGCCCGTGAGGTAATACGTGAACATCGCAACGCTGGCAGGGGCGGTGGCGAAGTGCGCGTGCAGATGCGTGATCCTCTCGCGAAACAGAAGATCTGCCAGGTAACCGGCCTGGAATAAACTTTGCAAAAAACTCCATCGCGGGTGAAGCAGTAGCGCGCGGGACAAAGCCTTCAAATAGCGCAGGGGATGGCGAGAAGCCGTCGCGACGTTCCCTCGTAGAACTCGATTCCGGCCACTTTGCGCCGAAAGATAGGTCGCTTTTGCATTTACAAGCCTCATCTCGCCGTGAACTGGTTCGTTACCGGGTTCTTTGATCGAGAATATGCGGAGTGGGATGCCCCGCCGCTCAAGCGCCAGTACTTCCGTCAGAACGAAAGTCTGCGAAAGACGAGGCCAAGTGCTAACGATATAACCGAGGCTCGCTTTGGCCCCGCCCACTGGAGCAAGCTGTGGACGAGATACGGCTTGCGGCAAGGTGCTCGGCCAGCCGGTCTGCGGCCTTCCGGCCTCCGTTTGTGTCAATCGTTGGTTCATAAAGTGGATAGTCTGTCCGTTCCAAGTCGTCCATGAGTTTGTCGGCCATCCTCTTGGGAGACAATTCCCTCGGATGCATGACATCGACGAGACCCCGCTGAGCAAATAGCCGCGCGCGGGTTTGCTGCTCCGCGCTTGGCCCTGATCGCGGAATTACCAGTCCCTTCTTGCGTAGCCGAAAAAGCTGATATAGGGAGTTGTAGCCGGCCATTGTGACCACCAGATCCGCTGCATTCATGTAGCTCAAATGGTTGTCTACATGGGTTAGCACTCGGACCTTCAGCCCTTTTGCTAATTCGCGCAGGTGTTCGCGCTCACCGCCCTCCATCAAAGGACCCGTGATAAAGATCGCTTCCAACCCCGAGTTCGTTCCCAACAGCTTCAAAGCCTTCATGCACTCCAACATCATCGGGAGGGCGTCCGCTCCGCCACCTCCCGTTACCACCAGCAATTTGCCCTCGACTTGGAGCTCATTGCGCATCTCACTTTGACTTTTGTACGGTTCCTGTTCGCACACATATCCGACATAACGCAATTTCGGAGCGAACTCGCCATCCAGTCCATAGTGGGCGCCCGTGTCGAATAACTCCTTGCGTCCATAGATGAAAATTTCGTCGTAGTATCTGCGAATCGCTTCGTAGGTTCCTTCGCGTTCCCAGAGCGCACGAGTAACTTCCGGGGCGTCCAAAATATCTCTAAGGCCCAGGACGATAGTCGGCGCGTCGCTTCTCCGTTTCAGCATTTGCAGAGAAGGAAACAATTCACCCCAGATCCCAACGGGGACGTGGTCCACAAGCAGGACTTGCGGATGAAACACTCGGACGGCCTCTTGAATTGTGGCCACGCGCAATGCCTTGGTTTTCTCCAATCCGATCCGAAGCCGCAAGGGAAGCCAAACCCCAGTGTTGCGTTTGATCACAGAGGGAAGCTTTATAAAGTCCACCCCTGTGGGCAGCTTGAATACCGCTCCCGAAGGACACCCGATCATCATTAACACGCTGGAATCGGGAACCTGGCGGGCAAGAACCGAGGCGATCGTGGTGTTCCTTCTCAAATGTCCCAGTCCAAATCCGTCATGGGAATAGGTCATGACACATGATGAGTTGCCGTCAGTCTCGAAATGATTCATTCGCTTCCCCCATCTCGACTGGACAAACGCGAGGCTGGTGCTCTCCCTTTCCGTATTGGCGCCAAAGAGCACACTGACTTTTTTCTTCGACAGTGATACCTCGCTTGGCGGCACGCGCGTTAACGGACTGGGGATCGCGCGAAAGCACGGAAAGCTGATTGTCTTCGGCCTTCGCTCCGCAAGCTCGGTCGGGCAAGGGTTTCAGCGGTTTCCCCTTTGCTCACCCTTCTCCGGGCGAATCGCCTTTTCTTTTTTCTGCCGGGCCACCGTGTTCGACTGGGATTAACCTGATAATTCGTTTAGCTCGCTAACCGATACTGTAGCAATTCATTTCATTCCCGAAGGCTCATGCCTGCCCCCGGTTATTAATCTAGCGACCAGCATTTAAGTGAGCGTGCAACGGTGGGGCGCTTCCTATCGCGGTCAGGGGCGGGGCAACAGTCGCAGGTAGGAAGAACTCGAGCAAAAAAAACACTTCCCCGGCCGGAACTCCACCAAGACCATTCGCCCTCCTCAAAGTGCGTTCGTGTCTGTGATGAGAGTCGCGTTAATTTTTGCAAAAATGCTTGTTAAGAAACAATCCGGTGATAGCTTGAAGAGCAGGGCAGAAATGCCCTAAACACAGAGAGGGAGAAGACAACGCGAAACCTCCGGCGGCGTATGGCACAGAAGCTCTAATGGTAATGATTAACCTATGTGGTGACGGCCGTGCTCACGGGTATGCGAATCGGAGAGATTCTCGCACTCAAGTGGACGCGGCTCGACTTTCTGCGCGGGAACGTCGAAGTCTCCGAGACATTCTCGAACGTACAGTTTGGGACACCGAAGACGCGGAGTAGTCGTCGTGTGATCCCGATGAGCTCCGTCTTGCGTGAAGCGCTTGAGTTGCATCGGCGAGGGTCAGCACATACAGCGCCCCAGGTCGTCACTTGACGCAAGACATCGGCGCGCACATCTCCAGCGCAGGATTTTCGCCGGCAGAAAATGTCCGGGTGCAGACTCTCTCCGCCGCTCGCATCTACGACAAGAACGACGATGCCCACGCAGAGACCGTGGTCCCTCGAGAAAGCCATGTGCAACGGAGCAGAACTAGATTACTCGTTCCAGCACCAACGCGTCACAGTAGTGGATTTTCATAAGAAAAACTGATTCAGGGTTCGCTGGACACTTCGCGGATGCGATCGGCGAGCGCCGACGATTAGTAGGGTTGGCTTTTGGGCTGAGGCGAAGAAGCGGCGCGATCCGCGAGGTTCCTCCGTTTTTCTTCCATCTCGTTCGTTTCCTTCTGGAGACGCATGAAAGAATCCAATGCTTTGCGACTATCTTCCGCCTTCCCAAGCCGCCGGTCGACGTTCGCCAAAACGTAATAATACGAAGAGGCTCGAGGATTTAGAGACACTGCTTGGGCAAGAGCCTCAGCTGCATCGTTGAGATGGCCTTGTGCCTCATCGGCTTTTGCCTTTTGAAACCAGGCGCCGTCACATTTAGGATCGATCTGTAATGCCGCACGCGCATACGCAAGAGCCTTTTCGTAATCGCTCTTACGGTTGTAATAGCCGCTCAGGTTTACGTGGGCCGAGACGAATTTTCCCTTCTTGGCATCATTGAGTGTGATGGCTTTCTCATAACTCGCAACGGCTCCGGCTCCATCTCCCAGTGCTTCCTGAGCAAACCCAAGAGCGTCCCATGCCTCCATGTACAGAGGGTCAAGAAGAAGCGCTTTTTCAAACTCTTTTCGCGCCGGCACCCAGCTGTCCTGAATGGAGAAGAGTTTGCCGAGGTTGAAGTACATCTCAGCGGACTCCGGGTTGTACTGGATTCCTTGTTCAAACTCTGTTTGAGCCGCATCGAACTTTCCGACAATCATGAAATCGCGGCCAAGAATCTTATGGGCCTCGGCGTTCCTGACATCGAGTTGCAGGGACTTGGCCAGCGCCTGAATGGACTCCCCGATTTTCCTTTGCGCGAACCGGCTATACCCTAACGCGTACCAGCCCCAAGAAGATCTCGGGTGCTCTCTCACGTAGGCAACAAGCAGCGGCTCGACATCCTGAAACCGTCCTTCGCGGATGTAACCTTCGAATTGGCTCTTACGGTTTCGCTCATCTGCAAGGCCTGCCTCGTTTGAAAGCGCGGCAATTCTCTCCCTGGCCAGAATGTCACCAGGATTGAGTTCAAGAGCTCTTCGATAGGCAGCGGAAGCGCCCTCCGCGTTACCCTGCTTTTCAAGAACTGTTCCCAGGAAATGCTCGGCATCGGGGGATTCGGGCTGGAGCTCGAGGGCGTGTCGGAACTTAGTTGCAGCCTGGCCCAGCTCACCTTGTTCAAGCGCGACATGGCCCTCTGCGATATCCAAAGCCGCGTTCTGCCGCCGATCGTCGGAGGAAGCCAATTCTCGGCTTCTCTGCAACTCATGAGTACCCTCGTCCCTGTGTCCTGCCCGGACCAAAGCCAGCCCCAGTTGATAATGCGCCTGCGTACTTTGAGGCTCAAGCCGGATTGCTTCCCGAAGTTCTCCGATGGATTCCTCCACTTTCCCTTCGCCGAGCAGGCTTCTGCCCAGGGCGAGCCGGACTCCAGGGAAATCCGGCTGGCTAGCGATCACCTTACGCAGCTGCTCAATTTCTCTGGTCCGCCCGTAGTTCGCATTCTCCCCATAAGCTATAGCCAGATTGAATCGCGCTTTCAGGAAGCCTGGCGCGAGCGCCACAGCCTGCTCCAGTTCATGCACCGCTTCTTCGCCGTCCGTAGTGGTAAGGACTGCACCTAGGTTTGCGTGAGCGTCCGCGTAATCCGGGCTGATGCGCAGGGCTTCCCGGAACTCGGTGATGGCTGCTTTTTCATCGTTGTCCTGAGCCAACACAAGTCCCATGTTGTTGTGGGCTTCAGCAAAATCGGGCCGCACGCGCACGGCCTCACGAAACTCTGCCAAGACTTCTTTGGTACTGGCGCCCTTGCGTCCAAGAAGGAGTCCAAGCACATTGTGGGCTTCAGCGTCGTCCGGTTTCGTAGCAAGTGCCTTTCGAAGCTCCGCGGCGGCACCGTTCCAATCGGGTGCTGGACCGGATGGAGCGGGGACATTGATCCCCGCCTCGAGCTGCCCGATAGCTCTATCAAGTTCTCCACTGCGAAGATAAACAATTCCAAGGTCGACGTAGTTGGAAGAAACGGCGGGCATGAGCGCAATCGCGCACTGCAGGTTTCGTCTGGCCTCGTTCAATTCGCCCTTTTCGCGCAGTGCAGTTCCGAGGAATGCATACGTGGGGCCCGCACCGGGATCGAGCCGAGCAGCTTCTCGCAGCTCTGCAGTGCTTCTAGCTTTTGAGCCGCTGTACCACAAAGCAACGCCAAAATTGTAATGCGCGTCGGCCAATCTGGGGCGGAGTGTCACAGCGCGCTCCAAGTGGACCAAAGCGGAAGTCAGGTCACCCTGCTGTCCCAATATAAAACCAAGCAAATTCTGCGCTTCGGCATAACTGCTATCTTTATCAACGGCCTCGATCAGCAGTTGCTCGGCCTCTTTCAGTTCGCCCCGCGCCGCGGCCTGTTGTCCCCTTTTAAACAAGTCGGCGGCGGGACCTGGGGAAGGCTGGCGCGACTTCTGTAGTGAGGCGGCCTGCTGCTTCAGGGCCACGCCAAGAGCGTAATAGCCTTCGCGGAACTCCGGATCGATCTTCAGCAAATACTCGAAAGTCTCGATGGCTTCGCTAAGATTTCCGCCCTGCTGTAAAGTCTGGCCGAGCAAGTATTGCGCATTCGCGTTGTTTGGTTCTCGCTTCGCAACGAGTCTAAGGTGCACAAGGGCGCTCTTGGCATCGCCCTTTTCCCGCAGAGCAATGCCCAGATTCAAATGCGCCGCCGGATCGGAGGGTTCAAGCGACAAGGCCTTTTGAAAAAAGACGACGGCTCCGGCTACATCACCGTTTTTTGCCGTTGCGGATCCCAGGTTCGTGTATGCGCGTGCATATTTTGCGTTGAGGGCGACGGCTTTCTTGAACTCTGTGATGGCGCCCGGGAAATCGCCCTGTTGCATTAGAGCGGCACCCAGCCAATTGTGAGCTTGCGCGGAGGAAGGGCCGAGCTTCACAGCGTGCTGAAACGCTTCGAAGGCATGTGCGTAGTCGTTCTCATGCCAAAAAGCCAATCCTAGTTCGACGTAGAGGTTAGGGCTGTTAGGATGCTGTTTTATTTGATTTTCAATTTGGCTGACCGGCGCAGGAGCCTTTTCTTGTACCTGGGGCCAGGCGCTTTTGGGCAGCCCCAGAACCAACGTGGCTAGGCTCATGCTCCGAACGGCCTTTGCGCCCAAACCCATTGAACTCGGGTCCTTTCATCCAGGCCGCGAACCGGGTTGTTCGCGATTCATTCCTTCGCTGAGGCATAGAGCATAGCGCCGCGCGAACTGACTGTAAACGCATTCCACGTCTCTCGCTCAGTTAACGATTTGTCCGGGAAGGGCCGGGGCATCGGGGTTGTCGGGCGCTTCGCGTAAATCTCTCTTTATCAGTGTTTTACCTGAACTTTAAGAAGCGTTCCTCATTGGGTCCAAAAAAATGGGTCCAAAAAAATCTTGACATCCGCCATGCCAGGGAGTAGAAAGCGGGGCAGTTCGGGAAAACGTTTACTTATCCGCTGTGGGGAAAGACGAATTCTCCGAACTTCCAAGGTTTGGGGGGCTTGAAGCGAGTCGCTTTCAGTGAGCGGCTCTCGTGCGGAAACATCCGGGGGGTGTGGAACCAGATAACTTGCGGAATTTCAGGGCTGCCTCAAGAAAAACACGGGGCCTGCAATCTTGGTTGGGGTGTTTTGCTCCGGGCTCGGTGACCCACGAAAAGTCCGAGGTGGCATCGGTTCCATATACTTCGGGGGGGTTTCACGCCGGACGGCTTCTACACTTGAGTCTGCGGGAGGCGTGAAAATGAGACGAGCATTATGCCTGGGCCTCTTGTTCGTGTGTGCCTTGATTGTGTTCACGGGGCCAGTCGCGCGTGCCCAGTTGGCGGATCGCGCAGTCATCACGGGTTTCGTCACGGATTCGAGCGGTTCGGCCATTCCTGATGCCAAAGTCACGATCCTTAATCAGGACACCGGCACCAAAATTGTCGTCGGCACGAACAGCGCCGGCAACTACAGCACGCCCCCGCTCATTCTAGGCACCTACACAGTCGAAGTGGAGAAGGAAGGCTTCAAGCTTTCTTCTACGAAGGGAATTGTCCTGAGCGGCGGGCAGACCTACCGGCAGGACGTGAAGCTCGAAGTGGGCGCCGTGACCCAGACGGTCACCGTCGAGGGTGGGGTCGAACAGATCAACACAGATAACGCGACTGTTTCTCACACAATCGGCGAGACCTACTATCGCGATCTTCCCGCAGCCATGGGGGCTGATATTCGGCTGGCCGAATCGCTACTGCAACTTCAGCCCGGGTTTGTGCCCATGCAACCGAACGGCGATGCCATCTTCCGCGGCAGCCAGTTCACATCAAGAATCAACGGCGGCCAGACTTTGGCGACCGAGAATTGGTTTGACGGCGCAGCTTTTGGATACGCGGAAGGTCACCAAGGCACGCAGGAAAGCTCGGTGCCGTATACATCGGTCCAGGAAATGACCGTAGTCGAGAACACATTTTCCGCTCAATATGGGCACACCAGTGGGGGTTTTATTACCTATACGACGAAGTCCGGCACCGACAAGTTTCACGGCAACCTATACAATTTTTTCAGCAACGATAAGCTGGACGCGGGAAACTTCTTTTTCACTGGAAAAATTGCTAACAAGAAGCTTCCGCTCACCCAAGATAACTGGGGCGCAGCCGTGGGCGGGCCGGTACCCAAGATAACCAAGTGGGGCAAAACATTCTGGTTTTTCAACGTGGACGGTCTCGATTATCACAGCACGGTCAACACCGGCTTTGTGAACACCCTTCCCACTGCGCTCCAAAAGCAAGGGAACTTTAGTGAGTTTTTGGGAGGACAAGCGACGGATACCTGTCCGAAAGGCACGCCAAACCAAGGCCTCGTATACCCTGTTACGGATCTTGCTGGCAATCTCATTCTCTCGGGCCAAATCTACAACCCGAATCCAGCCACTTTCACGGCGGTCGCTGGTCATACGGTTACTGATCCTTGCACGGGAAGTCTCATCAATGTGCCGGCCGGCTTTGTGAGGCAACCTTACGCTGGCAACATTATTCCGCCCAGTGACCCCCTGTTGAGTTCCCTAGGGCAGTTCATGGTTCCCAATATCCCAGCGCTGGACCGCAACACGCTCGCGGTGAATGGTTTTGGCGGGAGCTCGGACGACAACAACAAGATCAATGTGAGGACCTGGCTCTTCCGAATCGATCACACCTTCAACAACAAGTTCTCCATCAGCAATACCTACTACCAGAACAACCGGCCGCGCATCGCGCACTGTGGCGGGCCGGAGGGCTGCAACACCTTGCATAATGGAGAAACGGATTCCGCTGCCAACGACACGTACATCGGCCAGGGATTCTTCCAGCGCATCACTAACCATTTCGAGCACTTGCAGATGAACTGGGTGATCAAGCCGAACCTTTTCAATCACACCACACTGGCTTATGACCGCTGGCACATGCAGGGCAACCAGTTGTCCGGCGGAGTAGGCTGGAATCAGAAGCTTGGACTGGGCTTGCCCAACTCACCTATATTCAACAAAGCGGGCTTTCCTTCGATCAACTTCAGTGGGCCCCAGGGTTATACCGCTTATGGCACGCCGTGGGCGAGCGGTGGGAGCGACATCAACAATCGCTATCAGTTCCTCGACGATGTGAGTTGGACTACCGGAAAACACACCATCAAGGCGGGCATCGAATACCGCTATATGACCTTCCCGCAAACCGGGTGGGCCGTCAACACGGGTGGCAGCTTCAACTTTAGCTCCAACGAAACTGCACAATACGATTTCAGGGGTGCCAACCGTGGCGACGTGACTGGGAATGGGTTTGCTTCCCTTCTGCTGGGGCAGGTCAATAGCGCAGGTTTCTCTGTGCCGTTCGCCTACATGCCCAAGATGAAGTATAGCGCTCCCTGGATCAACGACGACTTCAAGCTGACGCCCAAGCTCACGCTGAGCTTTGGTTTGCGGTTCGATTGGCAATCCGGGCTCTATGAGCAGCACGGGCGGTTCTCCACTTTTGATCCCGCAGCCCAAAATCCCGTGGGCCATCTAGGGGCAACCATATTTAACAGCAGTAAAGCAAACGGCAACAGCAACTGGAACGTCGGTCCGCGCTTTGGGTTCGCGTACGCTCTGAACAACAGGACCGTGATCCGCGGCGGGTATGGTATTTACTATGCCGGGGCACAGGCCGACTCGTGGGATCCATACCCAGTCGACGGTTACCAAACAAATCCGACCGCGCCAAATCTGACGAATGGGCTGCTGCCAGCATTCTACTTCCAAGGAATTGGCAGCTGTCCTACTCAGGAGACGACGAATAATGTAGGGGCAGTTTCCTGCGGCTGGCCGACAGGCTCAATCGTCCTCCCGCCGCAACTCAGAGCCGACGTGGCGAATGGAGGCAATCCCGTTGGAGTGGCCCCCAACACGTACACCATGCCCCGATACCAGAATTGGTCGATTTCGTTCCAGCGCCAATTGACTCAGAACATGGCCATCGATATCGCCTACGTAGGCAACCATGGAACGAGGCTGATTGATGGCCGCAGCTCTGCTGGAGTTTTCGACAACATGAACCCCGGAAGCGTGCTCGCCTTGGGAAGCGTTCTCACGAGCGGACAGTTCAATAATGGCGTTCCCAACGCGGCGGCAATCGCGGGTGGATTTACCACGCCACCTTACCCAACGTTCACGGGAACCGTGGCGCAATCGCTAAGAATGTGGCCGCAGTACCAGCAGATCAACTGGCGTTATTTCCCGAACGGCGCAAGCCACTACAATGCATTCCAAGCCAGCTTTGACAGACGCATGAGTCAGGGATTGCAGTTTAGGGTGGCTTACACCTATTCCCGGCTGATGAATAACGGCTCGGAGACGGGGCTTGGCGCCGGGGGACCTCCCGTACAGAATCCCAGCGACATGAGGGGCCTGTACACGGTCAGTTCCGACGATGTCCCGCACATTCTGACCTTGGGCTGGCAGTACGAACTACCTTTCGGCAAGGGCAAATGGCTCGGAGGAAACTCGTCCGGTGTCGTGGACAGGGTTATCGGGCACTGGGAAATCTCGGCAATACAGACGTATCAATCCGGGAGGCCGCTGTCGATCACCATGGCGAACAACAGCCTCGGAGGATACCTCTTTAATTATGTCCAATTTCCAAATAAAGTAAGCACCGCCAATGGCCTGACAGGTAGCTTCAGCGACCCCAACAAGGACACCTACTTGAACGCGGCAGCATGGGCCGACCCGGGACAGTTCGCGTTCGGCAATGCACCTCGCGAAGACGAGAATGTCCGCTGGTTCGGGTATCGGAATGAGGACTTCTCCATTCAAAAGGACACTTACTTCGGTGAGAGCAACAAGTACGTGCGATTCCAAGGCGATGCCGGGAATGTCTTTAACCGGGTTTTCTTCTGCCCCCCGGGCACAGCCCTAGGTAATGGCAACTTTGGCAGAACTGGCAGCCAGTGCAACATCCCGAGGCGCTGGCAGCTCGCCTTACAAATCTTCTTCTAGGCTCACCCCGGGAAGGGTTATTCTGTGGATGGTCCGCAAGCGCGGACCGTCCACGGTTCGTGTTTGGCTTCCTATCCCTTGGCGAGTTTCTCGCGGCGAAGGATGCCGCGGCCCTCTTGCAGGACCAGCAATTGATTCGCCGCAATGTTCTTAAACGATTCCACCAGCCCCAGGGGCCAGCGGACTTCGACCGAATCCGCCTGCTTGGACTGACCGAGCCCAAAATGCAGGCGAAAATCATTTTGAGACAAATAGCTGGAACCGCTTAAGATCTCATTCATTTGAGAATGCCGTCCGGTAACCACGCGCACGCGCGCGCCGATGGCGCTGCGATTCGATTTCGTGCCGATGCACTTGACCTTCAGCCAGTTGTTTCTCGAACGAGAATCATTGCGGAGGAGCGAGGGAGGCTCGTTCATGTTGATTATGGCGACATCAATGTCTCCATCGTTGTCGAAGTCGCCGAAGGCCGTGCCGCGGCTGGGGCGAGGTTCCTTCACCGCCGGCCCGCTTATCGAGGTAACATCCGCAAAGCGGCCGTTGCCGAGGTTCTTATACAAAATCTTTCTCTGTTTGAAGGTGACATGCAACTGGCGCGTGTCGACCTCGGGAAAGACGTGGCCGTTTGACATGAAGATATCGACCCAACCGTCGTTGTCGAAATCGAAGAGCCCGACGCCCCATCCCAAATACTTGGTGTTCGCGCCCAATCCTGCTTGAAAGACAGCGTCATAAAAAGTTCCGTCGCCATTGTTATGGTACAGATTCGCAGTTTGGTCGGAGTAATTTGTCTTGACGATATCGAGCCAGCCGTCGCAGTCGTAATCGCCAACCCCCACGCCCATGCCCCCTTGCGGAACTCCATTTTCATTGAGGGCGCATCCAATCTGTGAGCCGATTTCTTCGAACGTTCCATCATGATTGTTGTGGTAGAAGCGGCTAGGCACCGAGTCGCACGCGACGTAAATATCGGGCCAGCCGTCATTGTCAAAATCGGCCGCGCACACGCCCAGGCCGTAAGAGCCCGAGGGAATCCATTGCTCGGCGACGAAAGTTGGGGCTGCCGGGCCCCGGGGAACCGCGATGCCAGATCGCTCGGAAACATCCTCAAAGGTTCCATCACCGCGATTACGATACAAGGTGTTGGTCCCACCGTTTAGCCCTTGCGGTCCACATCCGATGGACAGCCCAAAATACCGGCAATACTGGTTGTCGCCGGGCTGCGGAGCTGCTTGCGGGTCGAAACTCACATAGTTTGCGACGAACAGGTCGAGAAAGCCGTCGCGGTCGTAGTCCACAAAGCAGCAACCGGTATTCCACCGCGGAATTGAGCTTTTCTGGACAAGGCCAGCCTTTTCGGTGACATCGGTGAAGGTCCCGTCTCTATTGTTGTGATAAAGGGTGATTCCGCCCCAATACGTCACGACTAGGTCCTCGTATCCGTCGTTGTCGTAGTCTCCGACACAGCAGCCCTGCCCCCATCCTGACCAAACGAGTCCCGCTTTTTCGGTTACGTCGGTAAAGGATCCGTCGCGATTATTGTGAAACAGCAGGTTTGTGGGCGGATGTTCCGTCGAGATGCCCTCGAATCTCGTTCCGTTTACCAGGAAGAGGTCGAGCCAGCCATCGTTGTCGTAGTCGAAAAGAGCGAGACCACAACCGATTTCTTCCAGGAGGTATCGCTTGCGCGTGACGCCGCCGAAGACATTATTTGCTTGACTCAAACCAGCCCGATCGGCAACGTCGGTGAAATAGAAACCCGCCGCAGATTCGGGAGCGGTTCCTGATTTCCGAGTGGAGGACGCTGGGGATCTCTGCAGGGCTAACGTTTCACCCAGTCGGGGCAGCAGTACAGACGCAGGTACGGCTGAGCCCAGGCGCGCGAGTTGACAGAGAAAATTGCGACGTGACACTTGGATTAGCCCGGAGGGACTTCGCAAACTTCCCGGCTTGACCCAATGACTTGGCATCGTCGCATTAATCTGGTAACAGCAACCGAAGACGCGTATCAGCCTGCGCACCCCGCTCCGCTTCCAGCTTACGCGACTCGGCGAACTGACTCTCTGACTCGGCGATTTTGCCGAGGCGCCGAAGTAACAAGCCAAGCTGATAGTGGGCTTCGACGGACCGCGGATCGAGCGCTGCGGCGCGTTCGAGGTGCTGATTCGCTTCCTCATATTGATGCTGTCTCAAGAGAATGCTTCCAAGTTTAACGTGGGAAGGCCCATGGTCAGGATGATCCTTAAGGAGGATTCGAAAGACCGAGACAGCCTGATCCTCTTGGCCAATGGCATCAAATGTAAGGGCCAAGTAATAGGAAGCGGCAACTTGGTCAGCCTGCGCTTGCAGGCTTTTTTTGAGCGAGGCCTCGGCTTCGCTGTACTTACCCTGTAGGTAGTACACTGAACCCATGGCGTAGTTCACGACGGCATCGTGAGGATGCCTCTGCAAAAGACGAGCGAAAAGCGAAGCGGCCTTAGATAGGTTGCCTTTGGCGACGTTGGCAGACGCTAGTACATAGATATAGGGATCGCGATCCGGTTTTAAGGCTGCGGCCTTCGCGAGTGCAGGCAGGGCATCCTCTAGCAAATTTCGCTGTAAGCACACCTTTCCGAACTCAAATAGAGTCTCGGGGTCTTCAGGAGCCTGGTGCTTGGCTTTGACTAGATAGGCCAAGGCTTTCTCGCTATTCCCTTGGCGCTCTGCAAGCAGAGCCAGGTTCCGTTCGCAGGCCCCGCAAGCAGGATCCATGTTAAGTGCAAGCTGGAACTTCTGCTCTGCCCGCTCGAGTTCTCCCAAGAAGAAGTAAGCTTCTCCAAGCTTCAACGCCAAGGCGGGGGAGGAGGGGTGAGCAGTAGTCCTTGTCTCCTCGGCTTCAAGAACCTCCTTCGCCCCTGCAGCCATTCCGTACTTCGCCAAGACGTTGGCAAACTCGAGGGACAATTCATCGGACGGGGCTGACAAATCTTGCCAATAACCAACCAGACCTTTTAGCTCTTCCGATTTTCCAAGAGCTCCATAGTCTGTCGCCAGAAGGAGGATGCCATCGTCAGATATGCTCAGTTGAGGCACGATGGGTTCGGCTATGTCCAGAGATTCCTGATAGTTCTGGAGGGATGCTTCCACCTTGGCCAAGTCAAAGCGAGCATTGAGGTTGCCGGGATCAAGCCGGAGGGCTTCCTGGAAGCTTTTTCGGGCCAGATGGGATTTTCCCTGGAGAAAGTAAGCGTTTCCCAAACTCGTTCGAGCGCCAACCAGTCGGGGATTGAGCACTAGCGCTTGCGTGAGGAAGCTTGTGCTCTCCTTGTATTTGCCCTCCTGCAGGCGAATTGTTCCTAGCATCGCCAAAGCCAGAGCTCGGGTGGTCGGGTTGCCCAAGGCCTTGCGTGCTTCCGCCTCTGCCTGTCCCATTTGCCCCTTGTTCAACAAGTTAGCCGCTATTTCCATGTGATTGAGCTGGCCAAAACCGGCGTTTGCGAGAGCCAAGAGACCAAGGCAAAGCAGGTAGAAGCGTCGATGGGCCCATACAGCAAGTCGAAGGGGTTTTTCGGGTTCGCCGAGGCGCTTCATGATCCGGTATGGTAGCAAGGGCCTAGAACGGCGGCAACGTTTACTCAAACCAGAATATTGAGGACCCATCGATTGTGAGGTAGATTCTTATGGTCGAACAGGTGCGCCATAGTCCGCTGAAGTCCTCTCAAAAAGAATCGGGGAGTTCTATAGCTTGATCGTCCAAAAAGGAGGGGCAAATACTAATTCGCGCCGCACGTTCCTAAAGCATTTACTCGCGGGGATTGCCGGCAGCCCGCTTTCAAGCTCCTCCTGGTTATCCTGCCTCGCAATAGCCCAGCGCAGCGGCAAATTTCCGTTTGAGCTTGTTCCGCCCGCGACAAGCAGGATTACCTGGGTGCACCGAAATGGGCGGTCTCCCGAGATGTACTTGCCGGAAACCGTGGGTGCCGGGTGCGCATTCATTGATTATGACAACGATGGATGGATGGACATTTATCTGGTCAACAGTGGGAAGTGCGATTTCTTTGACCCACAGCCACCCCTGCGCAATGCCCTTTACAAGAACAATCGCGACGGAACCTTCACAGACGTAACGGAAAAATCCCGCGTCCCTGGCGGCGGATATGGGATGGGCGTGGCAGTCGGGGATTATAATGGCGATGGCCGGCCGGACCTCCTGTTGACCCAATACAACGGCGTCATTCTCTACCACAACAACGGCGACGGCACGTTTAGCGATGTGACGCGGAAGGCTGGTCTGCCGACAGAGGGCTGGGCATCCAGCGCCGTCTGGTTTGATTACGACAACGACGGGAAACTCGACCTCTTTATCTGTCGGTTTGTGGATTTCAGCAAGGACAAGAACAAGTTCTGCGGCAACCGCGAAACCGGTGACCGCTACTACTGCATCCCGCGCATCTATGACCCCATGCCAAGCTGGCTTTTTCACAACAACGGTGACGGTACTTTTACCGACGTCAGCCGCGAATCGGGAATTGCGAAGTCCCTCGGTAAAGCTTGGGGTGTCGTTGCCTGCGACGTCAATAACGATGGGAGAATGGATCTGTTCGTGGCCAACGACACGGTGGCGAATTTTCTGTTTGTCAATCGCGGCAACGGAAAATTCGAAGAAATGGGCTTGCAAGCCAACGTTGGTTATAGCGCCGGGGGGCGGGCGCGCTCGGGGATGGGCGTGGATTCTGCCGATTACGACCAGGACGGTTGGATGGACTTGTTTGTTACCAACGTGGACCAGGAGATGTACTCGCTCTATCGCAACAACCGCGATGAGACTTTTGATGACCTGTCTGTTCCTTATGGTATCGGCAAGGTCACGCGACTGATGAGCGGGTGGGGAGTGAAGTTTTTTGATTACGACAACGACGGAACGCCCGACCTTTTTCTTGCCAATGGCCACCCTGACGACAGAATCGAAGCGCATTCGAGCGAAGTAAAATACCGTGAACCTCTGCTATTGTTTCGTGGCACGGGCCATGGATTCGAGAATGTGACCGGCAGCAGCGGCCCCCTTTTTTCAAAGCCCCTTTCCGCACGCGGCATGGCAATCGGCGATTTCAATAACGATGGCGCCATCGATGTCTTGATTGCAATTAACGACGGCCCGCCTCTGCTACTTAAGAATCAGGTAGGTCAATTCAATCACTGGTTAGGGGTGAAGTTGGTGGCAAAGCGAGCCAATCCTGACGCCATAGGTGCGCTAATTACTTGGCAAGCTGGGGGCCTGAGGCGGTCGTCCTTCAAAACTGGCGGCGGAAGTTATCTAGCATCGCACGATCCACGGGTGGTTTTGGGCATCGGCACGCACAGCCAAATTGAGTGGGTCGAGATCCGGTGGCCGCTACCGAGCGGGTGTACGGAACGCTTCACGAATCTTCCCGTTGATCAATACATCTCACTTGTGGAGGGGGAGGGCGACCCAGTTCGGAAAGCCTGACGAATAAACGACGGAGCATTTCTTTTGTCAGGCTGCAGGTAGCGGTCACACGAGACATGCTGAAAAGCCGATGCTCTAGTCCAGCGCGGCCGCACCGTGCTAAATTGCTCGCTCTTACGAGTGCCTGAACCAGTGCGTACTAAAGAACAAGCCCTAAATATCCATGAGGTTGCGAGGCGGGCCCGGGTGTCTACCGCAACTGTGTCTCGCGCTATCAACCGGGTTCCCACAGTTAATCCCAAACTGGTCCAGCGCGTCTGGAGGGCCATCAAGGAGCTTGGATACTACCCAAATACGCAGGCGCGAGCTCTGGTCTCTGGGCGTAGCCGAATTTTCGGCCTTATTGTTTCCGAACTAACGAACCCGTTTTTTCCCGAAATCGTCCAGGTGTTCGAAACCATCGCAGTTCGGCACCACTACGAGATTTTATTGACCTCCACCATGAATGACCCGGAGCAGATGGAGAGCTCCGTCCGCCGAATGATCGAGCGGCAGGTTGAAGGCGTGGCAGTCATGACCTTTGGCATGGAAGATGCGGTTCTCGAGGATTTGAAGTTGCGGCAGGTTCCCCTGGTTTTCGTGGATGTCGGTCCGCGTCGTCCGCGTGTCAGCAACCTGCGAATCGACTACCTCAGCGGCATTCGCCAAGCGGTGCAGCACGTGGCGGCACTGAGGCACGAGAGAATTGCCTTCATCACGGGGCCCCATACGCTCAAATCCGCGATGGCACGTAAACAGGCGTTTTTGAAGGCCATCCATGAGATCGGACGCGATCCCGACATGGAACTGATTGTGGAAGGGAACCACACGATGGAAGGAGGGCGGCTGGCTTGCGGCCATTTACTGGCGCTAGCCAAAAAGCCCACCGCGATTCTCTGTTCTAACGACATGACTGCGATCGGAGTGATGAGGAGGTGTTACGAAGATGGCATAGCGATTCCGAGAGATCTTTCCGTGGTGGGCTTTGATGATATCCGATTAGCGCAATTCATGCTCCCTCCTCTTACCACCGTGCAAATGTCTCAAGCGGAGTTAGCACGGCTCGCTTTCGATGCGCTGCTGGCCGAAGTCGAGCGTGAGGAGCCGCTTCCGGAAGGATCCGAGTATGTGCTGAAGACCGCTCTAATCGAGCGAGAGTCCACAGCTATCTGTCGCTCCAATGCCGCTGCGAGCGGCAATGCGCGGAAGGAGTAAGAGAAGCTATGCCGACCATTGAATCGCTGTATAGGAGCGTGGCGGCACTTCAAACCTTGTGCGGTTGTTGGTTGTGGCAGGCTTCGCAAAAGCTTGTGGAGCTACTTTCTCAGGTGTCTCGAAAGTATTGAAAGCCTTGAGATCCGCCCCTGTCAGTGTCGTAGAGACAAGTACTTGTCCGGGAGTTTTGTCCTGCCAATTGAGCTCCACAACGCGTGGTTTCGACAGCTCACGATTCAGAATGAATAGTGCGACTTTTCCATCCTGGGGATTCAACGTGCCTGCAACGTCCACGGACGGAACCTGGCCCATGTTCGAAACTTCATACGTCGGAGATTCCACCAACAGGTTAAGGACGGAACCGCGCGCATATTGAAGCCCCCAGTTGTAGGGATAGTAGATGGTCTGGCGAAACAAACCACTTGCATTAGTCATGATGGGCGCGATGACATTGATCAACTGCGCCAAACAAGCCACTTTGACGCGATCTGCATGACGAAGCAAAGAGTTGACGAGGCCACCGACAAGGAGCGCGTCTTCGAGGTTGTACACTTCCTCCAACAAATGAGGTGTTTCCTGGTGATGTCCATTCGTGGCGTCGCCGCTGCGGGCACGGTACCAGACATTCCACTCGTCAAACGACAGCCACAACTTCTTCGGCGAGCGTTTGTGCCCACGCACTAGGTCACAAACCGCGACCGTCTCGTCGATTTGGCGTTCCATACTTAAGTTCATAGCCAGGAACTTCGCGCTGTCACCGCCAGTATCCTGCGGAGTATTGGTGAAATAGCGATGCAGCGAGAGACCGTCTACATACTCGTAGCACTGCTCGAGAACTTCACGATCCCACTCCAGATACGTGGGCATGAACGGGCCGCTTGACCCGCACGCAATGAGTTGCAACGAAGGATCGACGTACCTCATCTGCCGCGCAGCATCTTGAGCTTTAATCCCGTACTCCGTTGCCGTCATGTGTCCGATCTGCCAAGGACCATCCATCTCGTTGCCAAGGCACCAGTGTTTCACGCGATAGGGCTCCGTAATTCCGTGCTTCCGGCGAAGATCACTCCATTTCGTTCCTTGATCTAAGTTGCAGTACTCCACGAGAGCCGCAGCCTCTTCGGGCGTTCCCGTTCCAAGATTGAGGCCCATCAGCGGCTCAGCATGCACGGCCTTGCACCAAGCCATGAATTCATTCGTACCGAACTGATTTGTGTTGATCGAGTTCCAAGCTTTATCAAGCACGCGCGGACGGGTCTCCTTGGGGCCGACGCCGTCGAGCCAGTTGTAGCCAGAAACGAAATTGCCGCCCGGATAGCGAATGATGGGAACTCCCATACGGCGCACTTCTTCCATGACGTCCTTGCGAAATCCGCTGGCATCTGAAAGTTTCGAACCCGGGTCAAATATGCCTTCGTAAATCGCACGTCCCAAGTGCTCCAGGAACGATCCAAAGAGATTATGGTCGAGCGGTGCCATGATGCGCCGTGAGTCCAGGTAAACCCTGGCTATGTCGCCAGTGCCAGGCGCGGTTTGACCACGCAGGAAAGAACCACCAAACAGAGAAGTCAGGCCCCAAGCCATTCCTGCGTTCGCAGCTTGGCGCAGAAAACGCCGCCTATCATCGAAAAACATTTGTTTGCTCTCCTGGTGCTTGGCCACACCAAAATTCCACCGAAATGTCGAGTTCCTTGCCTGGAGAACCAACTAAGCCAACGCCGTCCGAACGGTCGGAAACGCTGGCCGCCTCATCCGTTTTCACAGCATGCGAGCAAACGTTTACCACAAATTGCAGGTCACCCGCAAGCTGATCGGCTTAAGAAAACAGGGCAAGCTTCGATAAGGACAGTTCTAGGACTGTTCGACTGCTCATCGAATGGGCTAAGGGAGTTTCTGCACAAGTCCAAAGGTGTTCTCTGTAATCAGAGTCCACAGACAAAAACGCTACTTCCGATGCGGAAGAATCACTTCATTGTCCAACGGAGGGTAAACTGGGAAGTAGCTGAGCCATCTAGTGCGTTAGCTGCACTGCCGAAAGTCCTGGCGCGGCAGTACCGTCGGACCATTCGCTGTCGCAGGTTCGCGCAATATCCTTTCCCTTCGCGCGTCTGTGGAAACGACAGAAGAAGTGAAACGCCTTTCGCCAGTGAACATGCCATTTAGAGTGCTCGCATTTCTCCTTATCGCCATAGGGGGAACCGTCCTCGCGTCCCGATTGCCCAAGAAAGGGGTTGCCTGCTGCAGCGCTGAGGTCTGCGCTCGGAAACACCACCACGAATGAAGTCAAAAGCAGCACAATTGCAGCACTGCCTTGGATTGCACATTCAGCGACGTGGCTTCGTCCCCGTTTCCTTGACCACACTCTTCGCGTCCTTGTCCTCCCGCAACCCGGCAAACTTCGAATGCCTGAGCCGATCCACTCCAGGAATTCTATTTGGGCAACGGCCTCGGGCCGCAGCCACACACATTCCTTCATCTTCTCAGCGGTGAGTTCATCGCCCCACCGCGACTTGTGCGTATCCGGCAGGTTAGCGAAGGGCACTATGGGTGAAACGAGATCACGGATTTTCTCAAAAACCTGACGCCGGGATGCCGGGACAAAGCCGTTGCGGACGCGGGCGACGTAAACCAAATCCTTGCCGCGATAGTAGCCGACCATGAGAGAGTCGAATCCGTGAGGCCGAGAAACTAAAGCTCTACGACCGTGAAGGAGCTGCGGTAGAGAGCCACCAACCGTCTCCGGCGCACCAACAAGAACTCACCGGGACGACTGTTCGGCCTTAGCGGCGGTTGAACCTACGTGGTCGTAAGTTCAGAACTCCTGACATACCCCCCAAGAAGCTTTCAATACAGTAGTTTTTCAGGGAGTGGTGCGAACCTAAAACTGTCCGCTTTTCGCGTCTGCAACGATAGGTTCATGACTTGTTTTTCCAC
>Ga0137364_10000176_pt1 | contig 22692 bp, 20 predicted proteins | sample SagtaG_10_FD_104798 | JGI IMG/M metagenome (GOLD analysis project Ga0137364, IMG submission 104798) | Vadose zone soil microbial communities from Sagehorn Ranch, Mendocino, California, USA - Sage1_L_20_16 metaG | ecosystem: Environmental > Terrestrial > Soil > Vadose zone | place: USA... | reverse complement strand
AGGCCGAACCGCGCTCGATCCATAGTGCGTGCCTGAGAACGTCGAGGTTGAATGGTTTGTAGGCCCTTGGGAATTCGTCGCGGCGCATCACCGATCGCCCGGGGTCCCACTGCGGCGACAGCGGCTCTAAGTACCCGTCTTTGTTCACCACATGCAACCGTGCTTCCGCCTCGCTGACGATACGAACGGAGTCGAGCCCAGGATCAGCCTCGAGGGCGGCTATCGCAGCCTCAACCGAACGAACCGACCGCAGCGGAGATGTCGGCTTGAGACGCACCCAAATATCGGGCATTTCAATTCCGAGGCCAGGCAGGTTGCTCGCCAGATCGGCTAAGACATCTTCTTCCATTGCCTTATCGCTTGATGCCTCAGCCCCGCGCAAGTAGGGGCAGTCGGCTCCATAACGAAGGGCTACCGCCTGATATCGTGGCGAGTCGGTACTGACGAGGATGCGTTCAAAATTTATTTTTTTGGCGAAAGCAATGGAGTACGCAAGCAGGGGGTGGCCCGCTATCTCTCGGATGTTCTTATCGGGAATTCCTTTGGAACCGGAACGAGCCGGTATCAGTGCGTAGGCCCGCAAGCTGTTGCTCATTCGATCTAACGCCGCAGAGGCGATCCATTCGCTGGGATTCAGAGTTGTATGTGGCAACGCACTAAGGCTTTGCCGCGGCTTTGGGAATTTACGGATTCAACTGCGGGATTTGGTAAGGTTTGTTAGCTCCTTGATCGCTGCGGTGAGTGCGCCGGTTGCTTCGGCCTGATCGCGCTGCAGAACAATTTGCGATCTCATGAAGCCGTCCATTTTTTCGACAAGCTTTGTAAGGCTTGCATCGAGCTTGTATAGTTTGTCGTCGAGTAATCTCGACTGGTTGTCCATGCCTTGGATCAGAGCCTTGAGACGATCGTTCAAGAGCTTCGATTGGTTGTCCATCGCTTGGGTCAGAACATCAAATTTTTGGTTGAGCATCTCAGATTGGTTGGCAATCCCGCATGCAATCGCATGTGGACTGCGCAACATATCCATTATGGCCTGCACCGGTCTCATAGTGCGTCCTCACCTGCCAAGCTAAATTTCGTGCTTCCCCGTATATCAAATGAAAGATGTTTCTCAAGGCGTCCTGCGTCGGCCGCGAGCTTTCCAATTTCCTTGATCTTCTCTTGTCGAGCATAGCCTTTAAATCAACACGGCGTTATAGTCGTCCGCCAAACTCAACGTCGAGGACTGGACAATGAAAACGACCATTGCGATCCTCCTGTCTATGATCTTTGGCACTCCCGCGCTCGCGGCTACATTCGTGTACGTGTCAAATGCCGACGACGGTGAGATTGGGACTTACACCGTGCAAGCGGACGGCTCCCTCAAAGGAGGACAGCGCATCAAGGCAGAAAAGATCGTGATGCCGATGGCGGTGAGTCCAGACAAGCGTTTTCTCATCGCGGGAGTGCGTTCGAAGCCCTACCAAGCCTACAGCTACCTCATCGATCCGGGCTCGGGCGAGCTCAAGCTTGTCGGCACAGGCTCGCTAGCCGAAAGCTTTCCTTACATCTCGCTCGACCGGAGCGGCCGATTTCTTTTCGCGGCGTCCTACGGCGCCGATCTCATAAGCGTGAACCCGGTTGGCGCGGATGGTCGGATCGGGGAGCCTTTGCAGGTTGTACCGACGGCGCGCAATGCGCACGCGATCCGCATCGACAACTCGAATCGCTTCGTCTTCGTCCCGCATCTCGGCACCGACCAGATTTTCCAGTTCCAATTCGAAGAGAAGAGCGGACGCCTCACCGCGAACACACCGCCGGTCCTGCAGCTAAAGCAGGGCACGGGACCGCGCCATCTGGTCGTCTCGCAAGATAACCGCTTCATTTATGTACTGAACGAGCTCACCGGCACAGTGACAACACTGGTGCTCGACCCGAGCACCGGCCTGCTCAGCGAACGCGACTCCGTCTCCGTGCTGCCTCCGGAGACGAAGCTGGTGCCTGGCATGCCGCGGGGCGCGGTCGGCGCGGCTGGCACGAGCCAGGTCCTGCGCAACACCGATAACGACATCTGGGCGGCCGATCTTCACCTCAGCCCGAACGGTCGCTTCCTCTATGCCTCCGAGCGTACGACGAGCACGATCGGGACGTTGCGCGTTGATGGCGCGAACGGAAAGTTGATCTACCTCGCAAGCACGCCGACGGAGAAGCAGCCGCGCGGGTTCAACGCAGACCCGACCGGCCGGTTCATCGTCGTCTCTGGCGAGAAATCGGACATGCTCGCGGTGTACTCGATCGAGGCCGAGAGCGGCGCCTTGAAGCCGGTCGGACGCTATCCGACCGGCAAAGGAGCGAATTGGGTCGAGATCGTGACTTTTGATTAGCCCGATGGCTGGCCAGCCTGCGGAGTGGAGCGGCTGTTCATGGATGTAAGTCAAAAGTCCCCAAAACGCCGAGCCATCGTGATGGGCGGCTCGATAGCCGGTCTATTCATTGGAGCGTTTCTTCGCCGAATTGGTTGGCAAGTCCATATATATTAACGCTCATCTATCGAACTCGCCAGCCGCGGTGTTGGTATTTTCGCCACGCACCTGGAAGTGCTCGAGGACCATTGAATTCTTAGTAGGTATTGGGGTTGTCGGCGGCCTTCCGGAACGCTGTCGTTGGAACTGTCCACCGTTCCGACCTCGGATTGCGCGAACAATGCCCCATTTAGGTCAATGTGATGCCACTACGGCGGCTCGGTATATGTGTCCATCCACCTCTAGGGGACGGGGAGGGGCGCATGCGAACTTTACGCAATTTTGCAATCGTCATAACTGGGGCTGGGCTGATCGCGGGCGTGCCATTGACGAACGTGCAGGCGTGCGATGACGATCGCTATCCCTGTCCCGTGAGGTCACAAACAGCGGCACAAGAGACTGCGAATACGCCGGCTCAACCCGCGCAGTCGAGTCAGCCAAAAAAGAGAGTAACCCGGTCACCTGCAAATGAGAAAGCAGACGCAAAGCCCAAACGAGACGTCTCACGCGCAGCTGCTCGGACGAAGGTGAACAAACCAGCTGCGCAGGAGCAGGCTGCTGATGCCATCTCGCAGAAAGCGATAGGAGCTGCTCCTGCGGCGGCGCCATCCTCGCGTGCGGATCAATCTTTCAATGAGGAAAGCCGGGACGAAAGTCTGCTGGCCAGTGCGGGAACGGCTTGGCCGGTTGCTCCAAATACCGAGGGCGCCGGCGGCACGCCAGGGACGATAAACGCCGCAGAAGCTGCACCAAATGCGGTGCAAGCGGTTGACGCAGGCGAGGCCCACGAACCCGCTCATGCTGCTGCCACTGTCGAGTCGCCCTGGATCACCTATCTCCTCTTGATCTTGGGCGCAGCGCTCGCCGCCGCATCAGCAATGTGGTTGTTTTCTGGAATGAGATCACCGTTCGCCCGCCAAGCAGCAAATCCGCGTATGCACATGAGCAAGTCGTGAACTCAGACTGGGCGCTCGGCGCTGGGCGTATGTACCGGATCGTCTGCCCCGATCGGAAGCATCGGATGATGGAGCCAGGCTGATCATTGCCTGCACATGCTCGCACAAGCATCGGAAGAAACAAAGAACCCGGGAGCGTCGCGTCGCTATACGGGCGTTGAAACATAACAATGAAGGAGGAGCAGTAATGAAGGCGACAATCGTGCTGACAGCGGCGGCTGTTTTCGTGGCTATCCCAGCGTACGCTGGCTCTACAAACGGCAATAAACCGGCAACAGCCCCAGGGGCGTCGGGTCTGACTCCCGGCTATCAATTAAACACTACAACGCCGCGACCTGCGCAGGGGGCATCCAGCTTCGCGCCTGACAGTTTGATCGGGGCGCAAACGCACCCGCTCTCCCGGGCGGTGCTTCCGGTCTTGCACCTGGGCATCGCCGCTAAGGCGTGATGCGTTTATACCGAACCACAAACCGGTCATTGCCGGGCTCGACCCACGACTGTCCGGCACGGTTTGTGCTTCATGCTGCCATATCCATCGCGGCGCAGGCACGGCTAGCGCGACGGCGCTGCGCCGCTCGGCTTGCGAAGGGCTCAAACTGGAATGTGATTTGCCGCGCTTGTAGGCTTGGAGGTTGTCGTGCTGCGAGAAGCTCGGCGATTGATCGTCGATGCATCAAATTTGCACGGATCACCCTGGCGAAGGCGAGTGGGCTCGCAACGATCCTGTTGGCGTCGTGGGCCAAGCGCAGCAGCAGAAATGCGATCAACGCAACCGCAATCTGAATGCGAACGGCGTTCTCGGAGGTTCCGAGAAAATGGCTGATTTTCAAGATCTGCTTGATCCATCGGAAGAACAACTCGATCGCCCAGCGACGTTTGTACAAATCAGCGATGTCTCGCGCGCTGGCGGTCAGATCATTGGTAAAGATGCGCAACGCCTGGCCGGTCTCGATAACAACCCGAACTTCGCGGACGAGGGCCGACATCGGGTTGTGGCGAGAAGCCGCGAGACGTTGTGGAAGATATCCGGTCCGATCGCTGACGACCGAGCATCCCGCTGGCACCGGCCGATCTTCGATCACCGTGAACGGCGTATTGGACTTGAGCTGCGTGACAATGCGACAGCCGGCCTGATGCAGCCTCGCCCACCAGCCGTAGTCGTAGTAACCGAGGTCGAAAACGTAGGTCGCTCCCGGCTCGATCGGCATCTCCTTGGCGACCGTGATGTCATTGATGTTGGCCGCAGTCACCATGAGATAAAGCGGTTGGTCGGCATCAGGATCGTAGATGATGTGCGCCTTGGCGCCGCAAACTCCTGCCGAAAACGTCGCCCAATCGCCGCTCAAACTGCTCAGCTGCACGCTCGTGGAATCGATCAGACGGATGCAATCGCCAATTTTGCGACGATATCCGCGCTGCAACTGCGCCATCAGCGCCGACAGCAGGCCGGCAAACACTTCGAAGGGACGCGAAGCATTAGCCGTCGAGAGCGCCGACTTCGAAACGGTGCAGCCTCCGAGATGATAAAGCTTGCTCGCGTGGCTTCGCAGGTTCGTTTCGATCTCGCGCAGGCCGCGCGCACTGCACAGCTGCCCATACAACATCGCGATCAGATGGGCTCTGGTCTTGAGGCCCCGCGGATCGGGATCGGCATGGTGCTCTTCCACAAGCCGATCGAGAACCGTCCACGGAATGTGTTTCAGCAGCCCATGAAAAACGATATTCTGGTGCGGCACGGCGTTGCTCCTTTCTCGTGTCCAGTTGATTCGCAAACTCCTGGAAACGAGTAGAATCAACGTCGTGCACTCCATCAAGCACAAACCGTGCCGGACAGTCGTGGGCTCGACCCGGCAATCCATCCAACTTCAAAAGACTTTTGCGAAGTATGATGGATGCGCGGGTGATAAGCGCGTTCACGCGCGTCCATAGCCCGTCGAAGACGGGCGTGAACGCCCTTATCGACGCGCTTCTGCCCGCGCATGACGCGGACAGGAGAGTGATTCAACGTAATCGAGACAGTCCTACTTGCGAACTCTTGGCGAGACTTACGCGGCCCCGATCGGTCAGGGCCATTTTTTCAGTGGTGGCTTCGCCGAGCTGGGGCGTGGATGAGCGCGAGTGGCAATCCCGAAAGACGTTAAGGCGCCGCAGTAACTGCGGTCACATCCACTTCAACTAGCATTCCCGGCCATGCCAGCTGATTGATATTCAGGAAGGTGTGCACGGGCTGCGGAGCCCCGCCGAGTGCTTCCGTGCGGCACTTTCCAGCTTCCGGGAGATTTCGAACGTCAGTGACGTAGGTGACGGCCTTCACCACGTCGTTCATCGTGGCGCCGTGGGCCGCTAAGAGCCGCTTGATCTTGTCGTAGGCATAGCGGCACTGCCCCGCGAAGTCGCCCACATGCCGGATTGTGCCGCGGCCGCCGCTCTCGTCCTCAGCTCCTACCCCGGCAAGAAAGATCATCTTGCCTGGATGCGTGACGGTGACAACCTCGGAGAACAGCCCTTTCGTCCACTCACTGTAATTGTAGTTTTTCTTTTCGAAGCCTGCGGAGCTTGCGCCTGGCGTTTGTGCGTGCGCGGTTAATACCGTGGAAAGCAGCAGTGCAGAGCAACTCCCAGCAAGGCGTCGCACGGGCACCTCCATAATCGCCGGTCTTGTGAATACACTCGAAGCCTAGAACGAGGCGGCAGTCGGGTCAAACAACGCCGGCTTTGATGTCGCTTTATGATCGCGCGTGCTGCACAGCGCCAAGTCCGCTGACAGGCCGCACTGCCGCATCGGGCAGGGGCGAATCGCGTCAGGGGCGTTGGCCCATTGTGCGGCCCGCACGCACGATTCGCGCGCGGCTGCGCAATTCTTAAAGGCGCGAAGCCAGCGCACACCTCTCTTTAATGTGCTCGGCGAGGGACCCTGTAGCCGGTCTGGGGCTTGGCGGCTCTATGGGACGAATGTATCGATCCGGTGCGGACACGGTTGTTCGGCGCCCGAGTTCGTTCGAGCATACGTTGCCATCTCCGCTCCAAGTCGCGATGTCGCTCCAGCGGATATTGTAATGAAGTCGGCACATTATCCTCCCTGGCCGCTCGGAACTAACACGGATGCTCTTGCTTACGTGGCTCGTTCTTCGCCTGCAGCGCAGCTTCTCTTTGCGTCCGGCGGTCCATTCCGACGCGTGTGCTTTTTTGAGACGTCTACCCCGCTACTGGCGCCTTTGGATTTCCGTGCTGGACACCCTCAACGCGCGTCTGACTGAAAAGTTGCATTCAAACGATTTCTGTTTTTTTACCACATCGGGGTACCGCGCCTGAGTGCGGCAAAGTCCTGCTCCCAATGAGACCGTCGCACGCGCAGTGGAACCATTCCTGTCTGCGGCGCATTTATCGGCATGCAGACTGGTCGGGAGTTTGCACAAGCGCCTGGGGGCGGAGGGGGCGGCGTCATCGCAAGCCTGCTCGGCACGATTATCTGCTTCATCGCCAGCGGCGCATTGGCCGGGGGGTCGTTGAAATTCCCGAGCAGCCAGCTCGAGCCGGTGAAATGGAGCGAGCTCGCCGGCTGGACGGCCGATGATCACCTCGCCGCTTTCGCAGCCTATCAGACAAGCTGCCAAGCCTTGCTCAAGATACGCCGCACGGACGAGCGCGGGGAGCTCTCCGTCGCGCTATCGAATGTCTGCCGCAGGGCGGCGAACCTGCAGCCGCAGGAGCTGGAAACTGCGCGCGCCTTCTTCGAGCAGAGCTTTCAACCCGTGCGCATTGGGCGTCTGGGCGAGGCCGAGGGACTTCTGACCGGCTATTTCGAGCCGATTGTCGCGGGCTCGCGCTTTCCGACTCCGGAATTTCATGTCCCGCTCTACCGCCGGCCACGTGATCTGGTCGCGGCGGGCTATAAGCCCGGCTCGGCGGCATTTCCGAACAAAGGCGTGCGCATCGCTCGCCGCAACGAGAACAACGAGCTCGTGCCGTACCATGACCGCGGCGCCATCGAAGCGGGCGCGCTCGACGGGCAGAGGCTTGAGATCTGCTGGCTCAGAGATCCGTTCGACTTGCTCGCGCTTCAGCTCGAAGGCTCGGGGCGCGTCATCCTCGAAGACGGCACGCCGCTGCGCGTAGGCTTCGATTCGCACAACGGCTATCCCTACAGCTCGATCGAGCGCGTGCTCATCGGCCGCAATCTCATCCCACGCAACGCGATCTCGCCGCAGGGGATCCGCGACTGGATGGCCGCGCATCCCGAGGAAGCCGCAAAGGTGCGCGCCGCCAACCGCTCCTACGTCTTCTTCCGCGTCACCGGCCTCACGAACGAGGGTGAGCCGGTCGGGGCGCAGGGCGTGCCGTTGACGCCGGGCCGCTCCATTGCCGTCGACCGGGTGCATGAATACGGCACGCCGTTCTTCATCGAAGCCGATCTGCCGATAGAGCGCCGCAAGCCCGCCTCGCCCTTCCACCGCCTGATGATCGCCCAGGATACGGGGTCGGCGATCGTCGGACCGGCGCGGGCTGATCTCTACTGGGGCGCCGGCGACGAAGCCGGCCGCATCGCCGGCCGTATTCGCCATGCCGGCCGCTTCGTCATGCTGCTTCCGCGCGAGATCGATATCGCCGCAGCTGGCCGCGAGCCGCCCTTGCCGGTGCCGAAACCGAAGATCGCGACGCTCGAAGCCGGAAAGAAAGGCGAGGGCAGGGTGGAGTCAGCCGGCAGCGGAGCGGCCGCCGTCGAGACGCCGTCGCCGCCGCGCAGACCAAGCATCGTCGCGCGCGAAGCCAAGAAACGCGATGACAAGGGCAAGGCCGATTCTGCCAATGCCGGCGTGAGCGCGAGCGGCCTGCAGAAACGGTTGCCTTTGCCGAACACGAAAATCGCGGTACTCGAAGCCGAGAAGCACGACGGCAAAGGCAAGGTGAGCTCCAGCAATGCCGGCGTGAATGCGAGCAGCAAGCCTATCCTGTTGCCGGTGCTGAGGCCGAAGAATATTGCGACCGAAGCCAAGAAGCAGGAGAGCAAAGTCAAAGTGGAGACCGTCGGCGCCAGTTCCGGTGCGATCGCGGCCGGGGTGCACACGCGGTTGGCAAAATCCAAAATCGTCGAGATCGAAACCAGAAAGCAAAACGGCAAAGCCAAAATGGATTCTGCCAGCGCTGGCGAGACCGCGTCCAAAGGCAAGCAGAACGCGTCACGGCTACCGGCGTCGAAGATCGCCGGGAGCGAGGTCAAGCAACCGAAAGCCGAAGGCAAAACGGAGGCCGCCAAGGCGGGCGAGAGCGCGGCCGGCGGCAAGCAAAAGCCGTCGCTGGTGACGAAATCGAAGCCGCCCGCGATCGAGGTCAAGAAACAAGATGCCAAAGCCAAGGGAAAGGCCGCGAGCGCCGGCGAAGATGGGAGAGCGGCCGCAAAGTCGAGCCGGCAAGCCACCGGATGGGGGGCTATGTCATCTCTGAGGTCTCATATCAGCCCGTTCAGTTTGTCATTCCGGCCGAGCCGCGATAGCGGCGAGGGCCGGAATCCATAATCACCGGCAGTGGTTATGGATTCCGGGCTCGCGGGCTTCGCCCGCGCCCCGGAATGACGAGTCAGAATTTACGCGGGTTGCTATCAACTCCTAGCGAATGAACCGGCGCATGTTCGCTAACGGCACATCGCGTTAGTTCGCTGCGCGCAAGAGACTTACGTCGGCTCCGAGCTCTGACCTATGGCGCGCGCTGCATAAACACCGACAGCCCCCGCTTGTTGGCATACATGGGGCGATATCGATCCGTATTGTACATAGTGGCGACGTCCAACTTGCGTGGCCCGAGCTTGGGATCAGGGATGGACACCAGTTCGTAGCAGCCCTTCACCAGCGCAGACATGAGGCCAGTCTGGCCGTCGAGCATGGCATCGTAGGCCATGTTGCCGAACGTCACACCCACGAGCTTGTCAACGAAGTCCGGATCGCCCGAGCGCAGATCGTAGGTGAGGTCGGACGTCATCGTCTCCTCGCCGGTGCGCCGCTTGATCTCGTCGGCCAACGAGTCGGCGACGCTCGCCTTCTTACGGTGGCCGTAGGAGTCGGGTTCACCATATTCGCGCACTTGATAGCCCTCCCACTCGGCGCCCTCGCTGAGAACGACCAGCGCATAATTGCTCGGGTTTGCCCGCTTCTCCTCGACGAGGAGCCCGATGAGCTTGTCGAGGTTGACCCTGTATTCGGGGACGACGCAGCGGATCGAGGTGGTGTACGCCGTGTAGAGCGCCGTAAAGCCAGCATCGCGGCCGAAGACACGGAAAATGCCGATCCGTTCGTGCGAGGCGACTGTGGTCCGCTGGCGCTGTATGGCATCGGAGGCGCGGGTGATCGCGGTCGAAAAGCCGATGCAGTACTCGGTATTGTGAACGTCATTATCCATCGTCTTGGGGATGGCAATGATCTTGACGCCGAGTTCGTTGAGCTTGGCCGCGTAGCTGAGCGTGTCATCACCGCCGATGGCAATAAGATGCTCGATGCCGAGGGCCGAGAGGTTCGCCAGCGCTTGTCTGGAGAGATCCCAGCTCTTGCTAGCAGTGTCTCGAGAACTCGGAGAGAGCGGAAAGTCCTTGCCAACAAGGTGATCGGGCAGCCTCTGCACCTTGGACGGATTGGTGCGGCTCGCGTGCAGCACGGTGCCACCGCGACGGTCGATCGTGCGTGTATTCTCGCGGTTGAGCGGCATAAGGTAGCGCCGCCGGCTGGTCTCATCGTCGACATTCAAGTGCGTGAGTGCCTCCCAGCCGCGCCGGAGACCGATGACCTCGATATCGTTCTCACTGCTGCGGTAGGTAACGGTTTTTATGACCGAGTTGAGGCCCGGAACGTCGCCACCACCCGTGAGAATGCCGATTCGCTTTTTGACCATCATGACACCCTTATTACACTTTACATGGGCGGAACCTTTGTGTGTATCGTCGCACTATAAACGCTACGTGGATTGCTCCCAGCATGCCTCACGCTTGCTAAGTGGGAGACCACCAATCGCCGCATAGGAAGCATGGGTATGGATAAGTTTGCTCGCAAGTCCCCGATTGCGGAGGCGAAGCAAACTGCTGGTCTCTCGACACGACCTGTTGGCGCCACAGCAGAGGACGACGACATTGACGAAATCAAGAGTGCGGTTCTTGCCAAACTGGCGCTGGATTTGGGCAAGGATGCGTCCGCGGCCACGGACCGAGACTGGTTCGTTGCGGCCGCACTAACGATCCGCGACCGCATTGTCCATCGATGGCTCGCCGCAGATCGCGCCAGCCATGCCCAGGGCCGCAAGCAGGTCTACTATCTATCGCTAGAGTTCCTCATCGGGCGGCTTTTTGCCGATGTGCTATGCAACCTTGGCTGCACTGAGAGTTTTCGGGCCGCGCTCGGGGATCTGGGTGTCGATCTAAACCGGCTGCGCGCTGCTGAGCCGGACGCGGCATTGGGCCATGGCGGCCTTGGTCGGCTCGCCGCCTGTTTCATGGAGAGCATGGCGAGCCTCGGAATTCCTGCCTATGGCTACGGCATTCGTTACGATCACGGACTGTTCCGCCAAGTCATCAGGGACGGTTGGCAACAAGAATATCCTGAAGAATGGCTATCCTTCGGCAATCCATGGGAGTTTGCGCGGCCAGAAGCGATCTATGACATCCACTTCGGGGGCCGCGTCGAAACGACGACGTCGCCGACGGGGGCCAAACGCTCGGTCTGGCATCCGGCCGAGACCATCGAGGCGGTCGCCTATGATATCCCGATCGTGGGGTGGCGCGGCCGGCACGTCAATGCCTTGCGGTTGTGGTCGGCGCGGGCGGTCGATCCGCTGCGTCTCGACGCGTTCAACATGGGCGATCACGCCGGCGCGTTGTCGGAACAGGTGCGCGCGGAAGCGATTTCCAAGATCCTCTATCCCAGCGATTCGACCCCAGCCGGCCAAGAGCTTCGCCTGCGCCAGGAATATTTCTTTGTTTCAGCCTCGCTGCTGGATCTGGTGCAACGCCACGTCCGGACCGATGGAAACCTGTATTTTCTGCCGCTTCGAGCGGCGATCCAACTCAATGACACGCATCCGAGCATTGCAGTTCCTGAACTCATGCGCATCCTTGTCGACCTTCACGGCCTGCCGTGGGACGAGGCGTGGCGTATCACAGTCGGCACGCTCTCCTACACTAACCATACCCTTTTGCCTGAAGCGCTCGAAACCTGGCCAGTCGAGTTGTTCGGGCGCGTTCTGCCGCGGCACCTTGAGATCATCTATCGCATCAATACGCAGCATCTTGAGGCAGCGAAGCTGCAAGATCCGGCTACGTCCGACTCGGTCGAGTCAATTTCATTGATCGATGAGCGTCACGGTCGAAAGCTGAGAATGGGCCACCTCGCGTTTGTCGGCTCCCATCGCACTAATGGCGTGTCAGCGCTTCACACGGAGCTGATGCGCAAGACCGTTTTCGGCGAGCTGCACGCGATCTATCCAGATCGCATCGTCAACAAAACCAACGGAATTACATTTCGGCGCTGGCTGCTGCAGGCGAACCCCGATCTCACGCTGGTCCTTCGTGACTTGTGCGGCGATGCCGTTCTGGATGATCCGACCCAAATGAGCCGTCTCGCCGACTACGCCGAGGACCAAGGGGCTCAGCAACGGATCAGGGCGGCCAAGCGCGCCAACAAAGTGGCCCTCGCGCGCCTGATCATCGAACGGCTTGATCTGCGTGTGGACCCGGACGCGTTATTCGACGTGCATATCAAACGTATCCACGAATATAAACGCCAATTGCTGAATCTGCTTGAGACGGTCGCGCTGTATCACGCCATCAGGGCTGAGCCTGGTCGGAATTGGGTACCGCGGGTCAAGATATTCGCTGGAAAAGCGGCAGCGAGCTACGCACGCGCAAAGTTAATCATCAAGCTCATCAATGACGTGGCCACAGTCATCAATGGCGATCCTGTGGTTCGCGATTTCCTGCGGGTCGTCTTCCTGCCCGATTACAACGTCAGTTTGGCAGAAAGGATCATTCCAGCTGCCGACTTGTCCGAGCAGATTTCGACGGCGGGAATGGAAGCTTCCGGCACCGGCAACATGAAGCTTGCCTTGAACGGTGCGCTCACAATCGGCACGTTGGATGGAGCGAATATCGAAATTCGCGACCACGTTGGCGCAGAAAACATCTTCATCTTCGGCTTGCGGGCAGAGGAGGTGGAGGAGCGTCGGCGCGCAAGCCTGCAAGCAAATTCCGCGATTGCATCGTCTCCAAAGTTAGCCGAGGCCATCGAGGCGATCGAAGCCGGAGTCTTTTCACCCGACGATATTGGCCGATACGCCGCGCTTATGAACGCGCTGCGTCGGGCCGACTCCTACATGGTGACAACGGATTTCGATGATTATTGCGCGGCGCAGAGAAGCGTCGAAAGGCTGTGGTTATCCCCGTTTGATTGGACGCGCGCGAGCATGCTCAACATCGCACGAATGGCGTGGTTCTCGTCCGACCGGGCGGTCAGCGAGTACGCCGAGGATATTTGGAAAGTGCCCGTTGAACGTGCCAGCAATCGAGAGCAGGAACAAACGTCGTAGGCCGTCAATAAGCCTCAGGTGTGCCGGCAGCGGCACCAGCGAGCGGGAGAGCAAGCATGTGGCGTTTCACAGCATCGCCCAGCCGCCATCGACCGGCAGGTCGACGCCGGTGATCTGGCGCGAGACATCGCTGGCGAGAAACAGACAGGCGTTGGCGACATCGACATCACTCGTGATGCGTTGCAGCGCATAATCGGCGGCATGGCGTTTGGCCGCCTCTTCGACGGTAATGCCGAGACGTACCGCCATGTCGGCGCAAACCCGCTCCCGGAAGCGCGGGCCGTCGACCATGCCCGGTGCCACGTAATTGACGTTGATGTTGTAGGCACCGAGCTCGAGCGCGAAGCTCTTGGTGATGCCGCGCAAACCCCACTTGGACGCGGAATAGGCCATGCGCCCCGCGCGCCCGCGCATGCCGAAGGTCCCTCCAACATTGACAATTTTTCCGTAGCGCTGCGCCATCATGGTCGGCAGCACGGCGCGCATGGTATGAAAGCAGCCGTTCATGTTCAGGCTGACGATACCCTCAAAATCCTGCGGCGTCGTTTCGGCTCCGGTCTTGCCGATCGGGCCCGAGCCGCCGGCGACGTTGACGAGAATGTCGATGCGGCCATAGGCGCGCTTGGCCGTCTGTGCCGCTTGCTCGCATTGCAATGGATCGGTGACGTCGCAGGCGACGATGATCGCTTCCCGTCCTGCCGCCTTGGCTTGTGCTGCCACCGGTTCGATCGCGGCCGTGTCGCGGCCGAGCAAAGCCAAAAGCGCGCCCTCAGCCGCAAAGGCCGTGGTGATGGCGGCGCCCATCCCTTTGGCCGGGCCGGTAATCACCGCAACCCGGCCCTTAAGCATCAGCTCCATGCTGGCGTCATCCTTGGACCGTTGACGTCATCTGCTCCGCCCAGCCACTCGTGTCACGGCCGCCAGAGTCTGATCACTGTTCTTGGGCTGTGGCGGCGGCATGCGCTGGATTCGATGAACCGATCGGCCCCAGCCCTTGCTCTCGCCGACGATCTGTCGATCTTTCATGATGAAGCGGCCGCGCACCAAAGTATGAATGGGCATGCCGGTGACCTTCATGCCTTCGAACGGCGTAATCTTGCTACGCGACTGGAAGTGAGCCGCCGCGATCGTATCCTCGCGATTAAGATCGACGAGCGTAATGTCGGCATCCGAGCCGGGCAGCAGGGCGCCTTTGGCAGGATAGAGGCCGAACGCCTTCGCAGGCTTGGTCGACGTCAGCCGCACGTAATCGCAGAGTGACAGCCGCCCCGCGCGAACTTGGGTCAGCATGAGCGGCATCTGCGTCTCCACGCCGGGAAAACCGCAATCTACGGTCCAGATGTCGTTGCGCAATTTCTCAGCCGGCGTGTGCGGGGCATGGTCGGTCGCGATCATGTCGATCGTGCCGTCATACAAGCCTTGCCAAAGGCCATCTTGGTGATGTCTTTCGCGAACCGGCGGGTTTACACGGATGACCGAGCGATGGTCGGCATAGGCCTGCTCGTCGAACAGGAGATAGTGCGGGCAGGTTTCGCCGGTGATGTCGACCCCGCGGAGTTTTGCCTCGCGAAGCGGACGAAGCTCATCCGCCGACGATATGTGCAGGATGTGGATGCGGGCGCCCGTCCACTCCGCAAGGATGGCTGCGCGCGATACGGCTTCGACGGCGACGACGGCGGGCCGTGATGCCAAATGGGCCAAGGGGTCGGTGCGTCCAGCGGCCTGCAATCTCTTTTCCCTGCGCGCCATGATGGAGGCGGTCTCCGCATGAAGCGCAATTCGCAGGCCATGCTGGGCGACGATCTCGAAACCCTCGAGCATGGCGCCGGTCGACGGCGACGGCAGATTGCCGAAGGTGTTGCCCATGAAGCATTTGAATCCGGCAATGCCCCCCTCGATCAGCGCCTCCAACTGATCGATATTGTCCTCCGCGAGCAGGCCGTAGAGACCGTAATCGACGTGCGCTTTTTTTGCGGCCTCCTGTTTGAGCGCAAGCCCCTCGGGCGTCGCGGTCGGCGGATCGACATTCGGCATCTCGAACACCGTGGTGACGCCGCCCATCGCGGCTGCCGCCGTGCCGGTTTGCCAATCCTCCTTGTGCGTGTACCCGGGCTCGCGGAAGTGCACGTGCACGTCGATTGCGCCTGGCAGCAGATGAAGGCCGCTTGCGTCGAACGTTTCCCGCGCGCTCGGCAGCGCGCGCTCCTCGCCGATGGCAAGTATCCGGCCGTCTTTGATCGCGACCGCAGCATCAAATGACGTCGCATCGGTGACGACCGTGGCGCCCGAGATCACGAGATCAGCAATGGTCGGATTTGTCATTCTCGCGCAAGCGGTTCAGTCAGGGATCGACGTGTGGGAGGCCGTCGGGGCTGAGCGGAAACGACGGTGCTCGCAGAAGGTTACCGGTCAATCGCCGCTCATGCGGTTGATTCATCTTCGAACGTGAAGCCAATCTTTTGCAAGCCTTCCAGCGCCGTCTTGCCGTATTGGTGCTCGATCTCCTTGGCCAAACTCGGCGCAAAGCAGACCGGGTCGATCTGTTCGTCGCTTTCCGGCACGATCATGACGAGCAGGCGACCCAGCTCGTTGGAGATGTTGCGGAAGCTGCGGTTCTCGCCGCGCGGCACCGCGATCATGTCCAACGGCTCGAGCACGAGCGTGTGCTCGCCCCGATCGCCCCATGCGATCTCGAACCGGCCCGAGAGGCAGAAAAAGTTCTCGACCGTGTTGAGATGGCGGTGCAGGCCGGGTCCATTGCCGGGTTCGCACTCGGCAATGCTCACGATCAGACCACGCGGGCCCTTGACCGGCGCCCCGGCGCTGCGACCTTGGTAATCCGCCGGCGCCATCACCGGATAGACCCGGCGTGCCGCTACTTTTTCCACGGCGCCCGGCGGAATCTTGTGCGCCTCGAAATTCTGAGTTTGATAGGTCTGCAGCTTGTGGAATCGAGCGACACGGGCTTCCATCTGTTCGCACGTGAGCGATTTTGCTCGCATGGCGGTTCTCCCAATCCGCGCGTGTGTGGCTTGACGCCTTACCCGCCGAGACGGCGGCTATGAAACCAAAACGGGAAAAATGCTAGCCGGTCGATAAGCCGAGGCTGTCTTTACACAAATCCGATCCAACCAAAAGCGGCTTGGTTGGGGCCACATCGCGGAGCTTCAGCTCATTAGCGCTACTGCCGCGGCGCTCTTTTGCTAAAATTCCCTGCCGATTTCCTGGTTTGCCAGGCTAGGTCGTTTCTGGCTTATTCTGTTGCTGCCCACCGCAGGCATGGAGCGTCGTGATGGCGCGGTTTCCTCTCTTGATCGCGCTGCTCGCGAATGTGTTGGGTATCGCTGGCGCGGCGGGCCAGGACTATCCGACGCGGCCCGTGCGGTTCATTGTGCCATTCGGCCCGGCAGCCGGGGCCGATATCGCAGCGCGCCTGTTCGCGGATCGGCTGGCCACGCGGTGGGGCAAGCCGGTGTTCGTCGAAAACCGTCCGGGAGGCGACGGTCTCGTGGCAATCACTGCCTTCACGGGCGCGAACGACGACCACACCCTGCTGTGGGCGCCCGCCGGAACATTCGCGGTGCATCCCTACGAGCACGACAAGCTGCCGTATGATGCCGAACGCGACCTGCTGCCAATTGCGAGCGTCTCCACGATTGTACTGGCCATGTCGACCTCCGTTTCGCTGAAGCTGACCACAATCGGCGACCTCGTGTCGTTTGCCCGCGCGCACCCCGGAAAGCTCAATGCGGCTGCCGCCAACGGCAACTCCGACTTCCTATTGTTTGGTTTCCTTAAAGGCGCGGAGCTCGACGTGCTCAAGGTCCCCTACCGAGATATCCTGCAAGCGCCGAACGACCTTGCCGAAGGACGGATTCAAGTGCTGATGACCTCGCTGGCCGTCGTCCAACCACACATGCAAGCTGGAAAGATCAAGGTACTGGCAGTGACCAGTCGCAAGCGCTCACCCAGCGCACCCGATATTCCTACCGTAGCCGAGGCCGGCTATCCCGCGCTGGAGCTGGACAGTCCCATTGGCCTGTTCGGACCGCGCGGCATGCCGATTGCGCTGCGTGAACGCGTGGCCAATGAGCTTCGGGCCGTGGTCGAAGCCGACCCGGTTATCACCGCCAGGATCGAAGCGACGGGTCAGATCGTCGCCATCGGCGGCCCCGACGCATTCGCTGCTGAGATCAAGCGGCTTCGCGGCAAGCTCGCAGCAACGGCCGAGATTCTCGGTTTCAAGCGGGCGCAATGAACGTGACGTCGCATCAAGGATCCTCGGCGGTGGTCAACGGCATCCGCGTTGAGCTGATCGAGCGCGGGGCTGGAAAGCCAGTCTTGTTCCTGCATCCCGGCATCGGCATTAGCCCGAGCGCGCCCGTGCTGGATGCACTCGCCCGCGGGGCACGGCTGCTCGCCCCCACGCATCCAGGCTTCGGTACATCGGAGCTGCCGCGGGGCATGAGCACGGTCGATGATTTATCCTACTTCTATCTTGATCTCCTGGAGCAGCTCGACCTGCGAGACGTTTTGGCCGTCGGCGTCGGGCTCGGCGCCTGGATCGCGGCGGAGATCGCGGTGAAATCGACCGAACGTCTCTCGCATTTGGTGATGGCGAATGCGATCGGGATCAAAGTCGGCGACCGCGAGACCCGTGACATGCTCGACATCTGGGCGCTTACGCCGGATGAATTCAATGCGCTTGCTTATTTCGATCCGAACCGGGGCGGGCACGACCCTAAAAGCCTGAGCGACGCCGAAGCGCTCGCCATGGCGCGCAATCGGGAAGCCACGGCGCGATTCTGCTGGTCGCCTTACATGCACAATCCCAAGCTCAAGGCGCGGTTGCATCGCATCCGGCTTCCAACGCTGTTCCTTTGGGGCACCGCCGACCGCATCCTCAGTGAAAATTATGGGCGTGCGTATTGTGCGGCCATTTCGGGTGCACGCTTCGAGACGATCGACCGCGCCGGCCACTTTCCCCATATCGAGCAGCCCGAGGAATTCGCGCGTCGCGTGCTCGCATTCGCGGCTGCCGGCATGCAAAAGGCGCCGCCCGTGCGGCGAGCTTCTGGAGACTGATCCATGCGCGTTTATCAGTTCACCGAGCAGCCGTACTACCCCGTCTGGAATGACCATAACGGCTCGCTGCGCGTGAACTTACCCAACCGTAAGCTCGACCCGAAAATCGCCGGCGATCTGCTGCACCGCTACTATGACGAGTGGATGCTCGCGGACGAACTCGGGCTCGACATCATGCTCAATGAGCATCACCAGACCGCCACCTGCATGTCTTCGACGGTCATAGTGACGCTTGCAATCCTTGCTCGGCAGACCAAGAAGGCGCGTCTGCTCGTGCTCGGTTATCCGATCGGGCATCGGCCCGATCCGCTGCGCTGCGCCGAAGAGCTGGCCACGATTGACGTGGTCTCGCGCGGCCGCCTGGACATGGGCTTCATCAAGGGCGTGCCGTACGAATTTCCGGCATCGAATCAGAATCCCGTCGGGGTAATGGACCGTTTCTGGGAAGCGCACGACTTCATCATCAAGGCGATGACGAGCCATGACGAGCCGTTCAATTGGGAAGGCGAGTATTTCCATTACCGGCAGGTGAACATCTGGCCTCGCCCCGTGCAGCAGCCGCACCCGCCGATTTGGACCACGACCGGCAACCGCAATCAGGCTCGGCTGCTCGGGGAAAAGGGCTACGTCATGGCCACGCTCGGCAGTGGCTACGCCACCCGCCCGCTCTACGACGCCTACCGGCAGGGCTACGTTGCAACGCGCCGTAACGCGCCGGGCGCCGATCGCTTCGCCTATCTCGGGCTCGTTGCGGTGGCGGACGACGAGGCCGAGGCGCGCCGGCGCGGCGAACTTGTCGCCGGCTATCTGCGCTCATCCTCGATCGTGCATGTCCCGTTTCGCAATCCACCGGGATTTCTCTCAGTTGAGGACAACGCGCGCATGCTCAAGGGCCAAACCGCGCCGCGTAGCTTCACCAAGGACGGCCGCGTCATCGACATGCATCGCGCGAGCGTGCAAGACCTGATCGATGCCGGCATCCTGTTCTGTGGCACGCCAGATCAGGTCTACGGCCAAATCGTGAGCTTCTGCGAATACTGCGGCGGGATGGGCAACCTTTTGATGATGGGCCACGCCGGCTTCCTGAGCCACGAAGATACGGTGAGCAACCTGACGATTTTCGCACAAGAGGTGCTGCCGCGGCTCAAGGCGTATCAGCAGCCGACCGCGGAGATGACGGCGGCATAGCCCTTATGAACGCGGTGCGGGCAGCGCAGCTTCCTCTGTAGGGTTTTGCTGAACTTACCTTGAAGCTGGCCGCGGAGGCACTCGGGAGGCCCGGCACGCTCGCTCGTGCGTCTTGAGCGCGGCCGCGCTCAAACCCGGTGGGGAGGGTTCATTTGGTCTGGCGTGTCGCAGCTGGCACAGCCGTATACATTTGCCTTGTCGTCTTGGCGGCGCCGTTTCCTCATGCGGCAGGTCTGATGTTGACCTTTCCGGCATTGAACGGGCTTGCATTCTTCTTCGCTGAGCAACCGAGCATAGGCCCAATGGCGAGGAGCATGTTGTGGCTTCCCGTCATAAACGGGTCGCTCTGCGCTGCTTTCATGATCGTTTTTTTGAGCTTACTGGGCGACGTAAACGCAACGGTTCTCGCGGGTTCTCTTGCTGTTGCCGTTGTCGGAGCGTGGATTTCGATAGCGTTTCGACCGCAAGTGATAGCGGGCATTCCGGAGCGGCGACAACTTGCGTACGCGATCATTTGCACGCTGGCTGGTTTGCTTTTGGTTGGGCTCGCACATGTCCTGTTGCCCGAAGTCCATTTTGGTGCCGCTGATAGCGGCATTTTCTCTTGGCAGTCGGTCGATCGCACGATCTTGAGCAGCAAGCTGAAAATCGTCTTGTTCGCGCTCGCGCTGGCCTTATTTTTGGGCGCGACGGCGCATCGGCGCGTGCCGGACGGAGTACGAGGTGTACTCGCGGGATTGCCGCTCGTGCCGTTCGGCGCGCTTTTCAGCGTGGCGGCATTGAGCGATCTGGACACGAAAGAGCAGCAGCACGTTTTCGAAAACATGTTGCGAAGCGTAGCACTAAGCCCCGCGGTCGCGGTCTGGTTCATTTACGGATTTTCGCGGTACTTGAAATCGAGGGGGATCGTCGGTTCGTCGAAACTGGACGGGCTCAATCGTTTCGCGAGCTTGATTGTGGCTTGGGCCTTGTGTGGAGCGACAATTGCGTCACTTTCATGGGCATTGATCGCCATCTTGTAGAAATGCGCGACGATCCCAGCGGCCTTGGAGCGCATTCAAATTCACGACCAGAAGTTGCTCACATCGTTGAGAGGCGAGCGATCCCATCGCGAAACGCTGCTCGCGCTTTCTCATATCTGGGGAACACTGTGGCTTTGGTGCGATCAGGCGCACGATCGGGATGGCCGGCGTCAAAAGGTGGGTCGGATCGTACTCGAGACTTAGCTGGATCGACTGAGCCACTGTCTCGCCGGCAATCGCGGCCACCGCGTTGAGACCAAAATCGATTCCAGACGTCACGCCGCCCGCAGTAATGACGTTGCCGTCTCTGACGACGCGCCCTTTCTCATGCGTAGCGCCGACCAGCGGCAGCAACTCGGTAAACGCCCAATGTGTCGTGGCGCGGCGGCCCTTTAGTAGCCCTGCGGCGCCGAGAATAAAGGCCCCGGTGCATACTGAGGTCACATACTTCGCTGTGACCGACTGGCTTTGAACAAACTCTATCGTATCCCGATCGCCCATGGCTCGAACGACGCCACTGCTGCCGCCAGGTATGCAGATTAAGTCCAGCCGCGGGCAATTCTCAAATGTGTGCGTAGGCAGAAGACTAAGGCCGCTATCGCTGGAAACGGGAGCGGCTGATTTTGCGATGATATGCATCGCCGAGTGCGGCAACCGCGCCAAGACCTGTTGCGGTCCAGTGAAGTCGAGTTGCGTCAGTTCCGGGAAAATGACAAAGCCGACGTTAAAAAGCGACATGCTTGGCTCCATTCGTCTTGAAGCGTGAGCGAAACTCGGTTGGCGACGCCGACATCGAGCGGGCAAATGCGCGATCCATGCGGCGCAGCGATCCAAATCCGCAGGTCACAGCGATGGCCTCCACGTTGTCATCGGTTTCAAGCAATCTGCGGCGCGCAAGGTCAGTGCGCACGCGCTCCACGAAGTCTGCGGGGCTGACGTCCAGGCCCATACGGAACAGCCGGCTCAGCGAGCGACGCGAAACCCCCGCCTCTGCTGCTAAAATATCGGTCCGCCAATCGGCGCGCGGCTGTGCTGTTACTTTTTCTGCCAGCTTTTTGATCTTCGGATTGTCGGTCGACTGGGCAACCAACTCTGCAGAGAATTGGCTTTGTCCACCTGGTCTAATGCGAAACAGGACATGCCGCCGCGCAATGGCAAGAGCGACCTTTCTACCGAGATCCGCCTCGACCATCGCGAGCGCGAGATCCATTCCGGCGGTTACCCCGGCAGAGGTCCAAACGCCGCGATCCTCAATGTGGATGGCGTCACCGTCGACCAGCACCGCGGGCCGAAATAGCTTCAGAGCTTCAACCTCGCTCCAATGAGTTGCAGCTCGTCGGCCGTCCAGAGCTCCTGCAGCCGCTAAGAAAAATGTACCGCTGCAAACCGACGCGATACGTGGCACTCGCCCAATCGCCCTAGCGACAATGTCGGTTGCGTTTCCGCGCACAAGTTCCTCTCGCATGCCCGGCTCGCCGCCAACCGTGATGAGTGTGTTGATGCGAGCGAGACGCTTACTGGTGATTTGCGCAAATGAAACATCCGCGACAAGTCGAACTCCGGACGAAGTTGCAAATGATCCTGCCTGGGGCGCTGCGATCTCGATGCGGTATACCTGACGCGATAACTCGTCATTGGCTGCCGCAAACATCTGCAGTGGGCCGGCGATATCCAGCAGTTGGCCATTCGGGAACGCGAGCAGGAGGATGCGATGCGGCGCGGGCATAGGTCGACTCTACCAGTCGAGCGGCCTGGCCCGAAGGCCAAAGACCAGTCATTTCGGGCCAACGCCACCAGCCGCATGAGTGGTGCGGACCGATGATGCCATCGGCTCATCGCGTTTTCTGTTGCGACGCGCAGTTCGCTAACCGTTGGAGCCAAAGCAGACAGACCTCCTACGCTTCTCGTCGTTGCACCTGGAGGGGCATCGCATCAGGGCGCATAGACCCAGACTTCGATCAGCACGCTCGCACCGGGCAGTGGCAACGGCGCCGGCACCTCGACCGCCGAGAACGGCAGCGGACGGCCTGCCAAATGGCGCTCCCAAACCTTGTACACTGCATGAAATTCGCTGATGTCGGTATGGAATTGCTGCAGGCGCACGACGTTCTCGAGCGAGGTGCCGGCGGCTTCGCAGAGCTGCTTGATGTTGCCGATGATGATTTCCGCCTGCATTTCCGCCGGCGAGGAGAACCACGGCTGACGCGGATCGCGCGCCGCCGATGGCGCAAGGCCGTCGCGATCCGCCGCCATCAGTCCGGAGTAGATCGCCTGCTCGCACCGCCTGCGGCTGCCGATGCAAAGCCGTCGTGACGGAAGCATCGACGTGGCGCTTGCGCGCGGGGCTGCCCGGTTTTACCGCCAGCACGTTGATCTCGATCT
>Ga0137364_10000173_pt1 | contig 22773 bp, 20 predicted proteins | sample SagtaG_10_FD_104798 | JGI IMG/M metagenome (GOLD analysis project Ga0137364, IMG submission 104798) | Vadose zone soil microbial communities from Sagehorn Ranch, Mendocino, California, USA - Sage1_L_20_16 metaG | ecosystem: Environmental > Terrestrial > Soil > Vadose zone | place: USA... | reverse complement strand
CGCCGACGAGCTTGCCTTCTTTCCAAGCTTCGACTGAATGTGCATGACGGAGCTGATGCAATTGTGTATAGCTCTGGACGATTTCGCGGTTAATCCAAGTGTCCTCACGTTTCGCGCAAGCAGCGATTACTTCCGCGAACACCTTGTTGATCGTTGTTTCAAAGAGTCTCCTGCGCAGGAGCCGTCTCAACGCGTGCGTCACATGGAAATCCTCCAATGGCAGAATGGCGCGCGGATCGGGCGAAAACCACTCGATCGAGTCGTCTTCCATCGCCATGGGAAAAACGCCGAGGCGATAGCCCTGCAGCAAAAGTTCCGGATCGATCATCTTGAGCAATTGTAGGGCGTTTCTATGAAACGCCATGTTTTTCCGGCGTCTGATACAGACGCCCGACAAAATTAGCTTGTTTGCAATCACAGGCTTCGTTCCTAAAATAAGCAGATGAAGCCCCTCGCAATCCCGCTCGCAATTACCTGGCTGGTCTTGAGCGGTTGCGCTGACCCGCTCGAACAACGCTCCACGCAAGAAGTGCAAGAGCAAATGGAACGCGGTGTTACTGGTGGGGGGAAGCTTGGTCCGTTGGAGCGCTATCCGGAGGATCCGGCTGCGCAGCATAGCATTCCAGAAACTCACCCGTAGCGAGTGAAGATGGCGAAGGTATCGACGCACTCAAAAATTCTCATCCTCGATTTCGGGTCGCAGTACACACAGGTCATAGCCAGGCGCATCCGCGAGTGTCAGGTGTACTCGGAGATCGTCCCCTTCGATACGCCAGCGACTGAAATCGCTGCGCTGAAGCCGAATGGGATCATCCTCTCGGGCGGCCCGGCGAGTGTCTATGACAAAGGCGCGCCACAAATCGATCCAGAGATTTTCTCGTTCGGCATCCCCATACTGGGAATTTGTTACGGGCTAATGCTGATGGCGCATCACATGGGAGGAAACGTCGTGTTCACCGGACGTCGCGAGTACGGCGCCGGCATGTTGCACATCAACAATGGATCGGAACTCTTCGATGGCTTAGGCAATCAGCTCGAGGTTTGGAACAGCCATGGCGACGAAGTGACCTCGCTGCCGAAAGGTTTTCGCGTCGTCGGCACCACCGAAGGTTGCGACTTCGCCGCCGTGGAGGATTCGGAACGCAAACTTTATGGACTGCAATTTCATCCCGAAGTCGCGCACACGCCACGCGGCCGGGAAATCTTGCAGAATTTTCTCTTTCGCATCTGCCACTGCGCGATGGACTGGACGATGGGGTCCTTTATCGAGGAGGCTTGCGGCCGCGTTCGCAAGCAAGTGGGCGATCAGAAGGTCGTGCTCGGTTTGAGCGGTGGCGTCGATTCTTCAGTAACGGCTGCGCTCCTGCACAATGCAATCGGCGACCAGCTCACATGCATTTTCGTCAACAATGGATTGCTGCGCGCACGCGAGGAAGAAGTCGTGCAGCGTGTGTTCGGCGAGAATTTCCACGTACGATTAAAATACGTGGACGCCAGCGAGCGTTTTCTCGCCCTGCTTAAAGGAGTGACCGATCCAGAAACCAAACGAAAATTGATCGGCAACGAGTTTATCAAAGTGTTCCAGCACGCGACCGAGGAATTGCTAGAGCAAGATCGACAAAACAAAGCCCGCAAACACGGTGGCTACAAATTTCTCGCTCAAGGAACGCTTTACCCGGACGTCATTGAGAGCATCTCGATCGGAGGCAATCCAGCACAGGTCATCAAGACTCATCACAACGTCGGCGGTTTGCCGGAGAAAATGCACTTCGAGCTGGTGGAACCGGTGCGGCAACTTTTTAAAGACGAAGTGCGCCAGGTCGGACGGCAGCTCGGTTTGCCGAAGGAGATTGTTTATCGTCAGCCTTTCCCGGGACCGGGTCTTGCTGTTCGAATTCTCGACGAAGTTACGCCCGAGCGATTATCCATTCTTCGCGAGGCGGACACGATTGTTCAGAGTGAGATGGAAGCTGCTGATTGGTATTACAAGGTCTGGCAATCATTTGCAGTTTTGCTGCCCGTCCAATCCGTTGGCGTGATGGGCGACCAGCGCACTTACGAAAACACGGTTGTGCTTCGAATCGTCCAAAGCCAGGACGGCATGACTGCCGACTGGGTCCGACTTCCGTACGACTTACTGGCGCGCATTTCGAGCCGCATCAGCAACGAAGTCAAAGGCGTCAACCGCGTCTGTTACGACATCTCCAGCAAGCCACCGAGTACGATCGAGTGGGAGTGAATTGGTTTTCGATTGCCGATTGGCAATTGGTTGAGCACCCTGGATTCAGTCCACCTGAGCGATGGCGCGTATGAATTCGAAGAAATCTTTGCCGTTACGCGCGGCGTGATTCAACGCATCCAGGCGCGCATTTATTGCTGCCTCTGGGAGCGCGACGCGATACGAGTGCGCTCCGTTCGTGAACACGATTTCGTCCCACTGGATGGAGGAAATCTCGTCGTTGAAACGCGCCACCGCGCGGCCGCGGAAAAAGGCGCGCGTGGTTTCCGGTGGATTGAAGATCGCGGTCTTGATGTCATCCTCCATCGCGACGCGGCGCATCAGACCTTTGCGCAACAATTCGTAGTACAAGCCGCCATCGAGATCGAGGTTGTGATATTCAAGATCAATCGATTGCAGCCAGGGATCGCTCCAGGAGAGTTTTTCCTCTGCCTGCAACGCATCGAGCAAGAACTTTTTCGCTGCCCAATCAACGCGGTCTCGCGTTAGCATTACGTCGCGCTCAAGATCGTTCAGCACATTTTCCCATTCCCACAAAATCCATGCGTGCTCGGCGTCTGGCGGATCGCGCCACAGCTTGCTCGCGGCTCGCAAATAAATTCGTTGGACATCGATGGCAGAGATTTTCCGGCCATCTTTCAACTCGATGATCCAATCGTACGTTTGATCGCGGCTGATTGATTTGTTGGCATCAACTGGTTGCGCGATTTCAAGCTGAGGCGCCTCTCCACGCTCGATCAGATCCAATACTAAAGCGGTGGTTCCGATTTTCATGGCTGTGGCCCATTCGCTCATGTTCGAATCGCCAAGAATCACGTGGAACCGCCGGTAGCGGCTCGCGTCCACATGCGGCTCGTCACGCGTATTGACCAGCGGGCGCCGATTCATCGTGTCGATGCTCACGACAACACTGAAAAAATCAGCACGCTGCGAGATTTGATAAACGCCCAGTTCGCTCTGCCCGCTTTCTACTTCCACACCCATTTTGCCCGCCCCCGCGAAAATCTGTCGCGTGACGAGAAACGGCAGGATACCGGCGACAATCTTGTCCCAGGCGACATCGCGACTCATCAGGTAATTATCGTGGCAACCGTAACTGTGCCCTGAGAAATCGGTATTGTTTTTGTAGAGCCGAACTTCGTACCCGGACGGCAACTTCTGATTTCGGCGCCGCGCGCACTCTGCAAGGATGCGTTCGCCTGCTTTATCCTGAGCGACCATCTCACGAAGAGTTGTGCATTCTGGCGTGGAATATTCCGGGTGCGCGTGATCATTGTAGAACCGGGCGCCGTTTGATAGGACAAGGTCGCTTTTTATTTCCTCGAAACTGAGGGGGCGGCGTTTATCGATCTCGTAGTAAGCCGATTCATCGGTATCTTGGAGCAATTCGCGGGCTCGAAAGCCGCGTGCATCCAGATGCGGATCTTCCAAGTCATAGTCCCATTTCATCAGCGCACCGTGATCTGTGTAATGCCGTACCAGCTCGATCGATTCAGCCACGACATCGACAGACTCCGCACCGCTTAGAGTGATGCCGTACTCCGTCTCCAACCCAAAGACGCGTTTCATCAAGTTCTGCTATTTCCCAGGTTGGCCGGGCAAGGCTTAGATTACGCCAGATGATGTGCGCGCACGGCCGTCCGACACCGGTTTGACAGGCGAGATTTTAACGACGTTTTCGGGATCGTAATCAATTAGCTTGAGCCAGTCTTCGGTGACGTCCGTCGTCGGGAAAATGTCGTTCTCAGCGTACTCGGCATTGAACCCGAGTTGCAAATCCGTCTCCCGAATTCCCTGGTCCTGTTGAGTGGCAATCGCACGTTTGATGGCGATCGCTTTTGCCCGCTCGACAATTGAGGAAATAATTGCGCCACTGATGAGATCGCTGCGGTAAAGCATCTCCTTGCGCCCGCTGCGGAGCGTTACCTCCAGAAATTTGTTTTCGTCGCGGCGCGTAAACTGCCAGTCTACAAAGCGCTCAATCAGCCGCTCGATGGATGCTCCGAGCCCATCGGCTTCTTTCGCCAGCACGCCGTCGTACGGGAGCGCATCCGTCAGGTAAATCCGGTAGATCTCGCGCGCACCTTGCTTGTCTGGCCGATTCACTTTGATTTTTCGATCGATCCGGCCCGGGCGCAGAATTGCCGGGTCAATCAGATCGGCGCGATTGGAAGCCAGAATAATCACAACGTCGTTGAGCGAATCGATTCCGTCCATCTCTGAGCAGAACATCGGCACAAGCGTGGAAAGAATGTTCGAGTAACGCGACGCGCGGCGGGTGCCGAGAATCGATTCGGCCTCGTCAATAAACAGAAATGGCATGTAGCCCTCGCTCTTCTTCTCGCGAGCGGTGGTAAAAATTTCGCGCACCATTCGCTCCGATTCGCCCACCCACATGTTCAGAATCTCGGGGCCTTTGACGTGCATGAAATATTCGCGCATCTCGGTTCGCGCTCTTTCCCGAAGCTGCTTCGTCAAATTATAAGCCGTCGCCTTTCCAATCAGCGTCTTTCCACAGCCCGGCGGACCGTAAAGCAGAAAGCCTTTCGGCGTAGCATGTTGAAATTTTTCGAAAAGATCCGGATGCATTAGCGGCAGCTCGATGGCGTCCTTGATTGCCTGGAGCGCTGCCTCCTGACCTCCAACCTTTTCCCACGGCAGCTCCGGCACCGTGTCGAGATAGTGTTCGTGCGATTTCGTGCTCGAGAGCATCTCCAGCGCCATCCGGTAATTGGAGTCAACGCGAACTTCATCGCCTGATTTTAACGTGGAGTGAGCAAGGTCGGCAGAGCGCTGCAACACCATCGATTGCAATCCGTGCTCCGAGCCAACGCGCAATCGGTCCTTCCCAATTACCTCAGTGATTTTGGTCACCGGGCCGGCTGTCTCAAATCCGAGATCACCGACAATCACGAAAGCTTCATTGACGAGCACGCGTGTTCCTTTTTTCAATTTCGTAAGCGTAATGCGGGGATCGATGTTGCAGTAGTAATCCGCGCCGCCAACTACGATGTGCGCCGTTTCCTTTGATGTGGCGCCGAGAAACGTGCCAATTCGGTTCGCGGGCGAAGTCACTTTCTTAATGACTTCCTCAAGCTTCTCAATCATTCGACGCGCCTCGACCATTGTTTCTTGCTGATCGAAAATCTGCGGTCGCAGTTCCAACAGGTCGCGCCGAACGGGATCGCCCGGCGGCAGCGAGGAAATGACCCGATCGAATGCGTCGATGAGATTGTCCGGACCCGAGTCCCCAACCCCGTCCTGAAGTCCCTCGCTGCGCTTGTCGCTCATTTATGGTTTGGGTCAATCCGCCGAACCAAGTGTCACTATAACTTTATAAAGGCGCATTCGCAATTGTTCGACGCTACCGTCATACAAAATGTTCAACCAACCGCGACCGTAAAGGTCGCGGCGGGTTGGACTGAGCACGTGAGTTGCAGTAAATCGGCCACGCCGCTACCGTTCGCTTCTCATCGGGAGCCTTAGCTCAATTGGTTAGAGCGCCGCCCTGTCACGGCGGAGGTTGCGGGTTCGAGCCCCGTAGGCTCCGGACTCCGAAGAAATCAGCGTCGCATGATGTGAATGGCAAGAATGCGGCTCTGATGACGCGCGAGCAAATAATCGACGAAATCGCCGATGATTGAGTTCGGTTTGTTGCCGAGCTTTGTGACGACCCGGCAGATCAATGTTTTGCTGCGCGCATGCCACTCCAGATTGATCGCTCCAGAAACGTCCCTGGCGCTATGTATCTTAGCCCAGCCATGCGGACGTCCGGGTTGTTTGGCCCAAATCTTGATGAATCCAAATTTCCGTTCCAGCTGTGGATCATTCATGATCTTGTGGCGCAACGATTCGCGACCGCTCGCGATTACCTGAATAACCGTTTGCATTCCATGCTTAGCTTCAGCAGGAAATCAGTTCTTTTGCAATTCTTCTTTAGCGACGCGCGACGATAGCTTATCGTCAACCAGCGAGCAGAACATCACATAAACATCGACATATCCTTTTTTCGGATGCCGAAAAGCGCTGGGCAAAGTGCCAACGATTTCAAAGCCGAGTTCCTGCCATAGACCGATCGCAGGGGTGTTCGTCGAAATCACATAATTGAATTGCATGGCGCGAAAACCGCTCTGGCGCGCTTCGTGCAAGCAATGGACGGCCATTGTGCGTCCAACTCCTGTCCCCTGGGCGTCTGATGCGACCATGAAAGCGGCGTTGGCGACGTGAGAGCCGGAACCGAGTTGGTTCGGTTTTAGAATGTAAGTGCCGACAACGCGCCCATTTTTTTCCGCGACGTACGTGCGCGTATCGGCGCGAAACCAATAAGCCAGCGCCTCCTCGCGCGACATTTTGGAATCGAGCGCGTAAGTCTCGCCGGCAGAGATGATCTCATGAAAAATTTTCCAGATCGCGGCGCGGTCTGCGTCAAGTGCCGGACGTATTTGCATTCGTGCTCGAAGAATACTGCTACGTCGGCGACAGATGGAGCGCGAGGCACGCCGCGACGGCGGCGAATTTCTGTTCTGTGCGCCACGGCCCTTCTGTCGCTCGACCAAAATTCTGAATCATGCGCCGCACGTTCTCGTTTGGTGCTTTCAATACAATGACGGCTTTATCGTACGCATTGCGCTCGGTGAAAACTTCTGTGCGAATGCGATGTTGCTGCAAGGCTCGCTCGAGAACCGAACGAAATAACTGCCCTTCAAATGCGTGTGCACGGATGTGCGGATTTGCGATCGAATCAGGGTCAATCTGGCTGCCAACCACAAGAGCAGCACGCCTGATTCTGAGATTTTGCCGCTGATAACGGGCGAGAAGCGTCGCAATCGATTGTTGCGCAATGCCTCGGACGACGTCTACGCGCTGATTTATCTTTCTCGCGTCTCTTTCAAGTCTTCCCATCGCTGCGTGATACGGCTGTCGCGTTTCGGGATGCTGCGGGTCAGACAACTCGATCCGCCGAACATCGCAGAGCTGAGGCGACCGAGCTGTGCCCGTAAGCAGGACCGCAGCCGCCCAGCCGGATTTTACTCGGAGGCCGAGAGCGACAGCCCGCGGCTTCGTCATCGCCTCTGAAAGGTCACAGGCACTGTCGCTTCCCATCCGTGGCTGGGTGCCGATTTCCAAGTCCGAAGCGTTTTTATCGCAGCCTGATCAAAGTACGGGTTGCCGGTGGATTTAACCACTTGGACATTGGTTACGTTTCCATTTGGATCGAAAGTTAAACGGTAGCGACCTGTCCCCGTAGCGCCAGGCAGAGAAGCGCCGGGCGGAAACGCTGGTGCAGGCGCGTAGACTATTCGCGGCTTCGGTGTTGAGGCTGGAGTTGCAGTCGCTTCGGCTGTGGCCGGCCAACGCGGCCGGACATCAGTTGGGACGCGAGACAAAAACGATTCGAGTGCGGCGGCAGAATGAGCTGTGGTCTTCTCACCAGCTGCTGTGACAACGCCAACTACTTCGCCGTTCTCAGTTACAACTGGAGATCCGACCGAACTCCCAGGCGTCGCTCCCGTAATCTCCAAACGGTTGGACGCCTGTGCAGCAATCGTCATCTGACGAGCGTTGCCCTCATTTCCAGCCAGTGCGCTGCCGATCACTACAACGCCTACGCCCACCGGCGGATTGTCATTTTTGTTGAGATCGAGAAACCTCAAAAGCCTTCTGGGCTTCACCTCCGCCTGCAGAACCGCGAGATCCAATTCTTTGGACGCACGGAGGATCCCGCTGACGTCGAAGATTCCGCCGTCCGCCGTTTTTGCGACAGCATTGACTCCACCTTCAATTGCATGCGCTGTCGTAACGAATCTGCCGTCTGCCGAAATAAAAAAACCGCTTGCAGTTCGCAACAAATTTCCCTTTGAATCAAACACCGTCACCCAAATCACAGCTGGCCTGACCCTGCTTTCGAGGTTCGCTAAATCGGACGACGGAGTTCGGCCCGCTTCAGCGCCGGGCGAAGCATTCGTGGAAGGCAAGGGATTCGACGATTGACGTACGGTTGTCGCCGGTGTGGTCGCACCCCCGCGCGACAGCCGCCCGGGCGATTCGGGAGCAGTTTGGGCCGTCGATCTTTTCTCGCATGCCAAAGCGAGGAAAAACGCCAGCCATGTGCATCGAAGCAGCGGCAATCGGAGTGTCATTTGCTTCCTTGCGAATATGTTATCGCGCCTTGGACGACACTTGATAAAAGCGACGAAATTTTCCCTGTATTTGCGACTACTCGAGAAAATAGACGTCCGGTTTGTCGCTCACTCCCGCCTTTTGCATCGCCTGGCGCAGGTCATCCGAAGCGGCAAACGCTTTCGCCTTGTCAGGATTTTCCACTGAAAACAGCAGAATGACTTCATTTGGATTCTCGATGTTTCGCAAAAGATGAACCTCTGTCAGCCCTGCCTTCTGTCGTGCCGAAAGATGGTCGTCGTAAACAGGTTTCCATTTCGCGAAATCAGCGACTTTGTGACGAACCAGCAGGTGCATGTCGATTAGTCTCCTTTCTGTCGCTGTTTTATCGTCACTATGAAAGGAGTCAATGATGTTTAAAATACTGCACTGCTTTCTCGTGCTTCTTTGCCTGCGCTTTTGTCCTGAACGTGCCGAGATTTCTTCGTTTGCGCGTTCCTGGATCTTTCTTTCGTGAATACAACCGATACTTCCCGGATTTGAGTTTTCTGATCATCTCTATCGAGTATTCGCAGGTGAAACGGAGCCTGCGGGTTGAATTATAGAGCAACCGCTTCGGTTACCGAATTAAGAGAGCCAGGCCGAGCGCCTGCCTTACGAAGCTTTAGTCGAACGACTCGAAACCCAAAGCAGAGCTAGCGCGGCCAGAATTGTAAGATTGGTCGCCAGGTGCGCAAGGAGACTCCAGTGTTGGCTGGCATGACCGAAACAGCCGCAGGTAATGTCGAGTCCGCGAACTTTTGCTGCGATCGTCGCGAGCGTAAAGACCACGATCAGCGCGCTCAAGATTGCCAGCGCGCCTCGGTACAAAACTCGAAACACTAGACCGAGCCCGCAGAAGATCTCGAGCCAGGGCAAATAAAATGCGAGCGTAACACTGGCAATCCACGGCAAAATCCTGAAATTATTGATATCATGTGCGAACTCAGCGGGATCTGCTACCGACAAGTTGCCAAGATCGGCGAAAGCACTGGCGAATCGTAGATGGTGAAGGTCAGCAATCAATTGGTCCAAATTCAAAATCTTTGCGATTCCGGCGAAAATGAACATTGCGCCGACAATCAAATCGATAATGCGCCAGAGGACGTTAGCTGTCCGATATTTGACGTTCGATGTTGCGCCGCTGCCCGAGACTTGGACGTTCGACGTTGGGCGTTCGACGTTGGGCGTTGAGTTCATCGCTTTTTTAACCAGGCTTCCCACCCGCCCTCAAGCACGAACACGTCAGAAATCTGCGCCTCTTTGCGCAAGCGTTCCGCGGCTTCCCGAGCCAGATCGCAACTTTCCGCACTGCAGTAAATAACGACTTTTTTTCCCGGCGACCAAGCCGCCAAAAATTGCGGCAGCAATTCGTTCCACCGGTCTTCATTCAACGATAGCGCGCCGGGAACGTGATCGCGCGCGAACTCCTCATCCGCCCGGGCATCGACCCATATTGCGTTCTCACCCCAGGCTCGCGCCTGATCGACGTTAACCGATTCCGACGGCGGAATGGGCGAACGCCACGAGATTTTGTCCCGAAAATAAATTGCCTCGCCAGCCGCCGGCAGAAGCGCCAACACCGCCAGTATAACCACTTGACGTGTCAGTGAGGACTTCACAGGCGGCTACTTTGGAGAGTGCGGTGACATGTCACCGCGTTCAAAGCGCGGACGTGTCCGCACTCTCCAGACGGCCGATTGCAGAATCAAAATGTCGCTCGTTATTGAACGGTCGGCGCATTGGTGATGCGCGCCGTCGCGTAAAACACCTTCTGTGAATCGTCCGGCTGAATCGTCAGCGTCGAAGCAACGACATTTGCCGTCGCCTGAGGCTGCACATCGATTTGGAACTCGCCGTTGCCCTTTTCCTCGACTTTGGTTTGGAAGTCGGGGGTCGATGACGTCACCTTTATATGCTTCACCGTAAACTCCTTGCCCGCTTTCACTGTGATCGTCTTCGGGTCCGGCTTGTCACCCTGTTTCCAGAATACAAATGTCGGGTTGATCTCCAGTTGCTGCGGGATGACGGTCTTGAGAGTCAACACCGTCTTTTGATTCGCGGCCTCGTCAGTTTCCACCGTCACAGTTTTAACCTGCGTACCGGTGCGGTCGCCAATGTTGAAGGTAGCCGTAATCTCACCGGACTGGCCCGGCGGAACTTCGTCCTTCTGCGTTTGCGCAGTAGTGCAACCGCAGGAAGCATGAACCGATTTGAAGTGGATCGGTGTCTTGCCGGTATTCTGATATTTGAAATGGCCAACGGCCTGTTTGTCGGCGGGCGACGGATGCAGCTCGATTTCAGTCTTGTCCCATTTCAATTCGGCGCGTGCGCCAAAGCAAAGGGTGATCGACAGGGTAAAAGCAAGGATGGGTGTTTTCATTTTTTGGAATAGAAGCGCGTAATATAATCAGCAACCGCGTCTCGCCAAGTCCGAGGTGAGGTGCCCGTGAGTTGAGTGTATTTTTGCGTGGAGAGTACAGAATAAACCGGCCGGCGCGCGATCCAGTTGGTCATATCCTTCAGCTTGGATTCGCCAATTTTCTTCGCTTTCAGGGAAAGGCCGCCCTGTTCACAACAATCCAACGCCCATTGCGCGTACTGCTGCCAGCTGCATTCGCCAGAGTTGGCGAAATGCAAAATGCCTTGGAGACGGCCTGCCCACAGGCCGTTCGGCGCGGGGGCGCGCCGGCTCCAAACATCCAAAATCCGCCCAACCGTCTCAGCAATGTCCAGCGTGTATGTAGGCGTGGAAAATTTGTCTGCGATCGCATCCACCTTCTCATGTTCCTGTGCGCGTTTGATCATCGAATCGACGAAGCTCGGCCGGTCAGGGCCAAAGACCCATGAGACGCGCACAACAAGATGACCACCGTCCGCCGCCAGCACATTCTTTTCTCCGGCCAGCTTGGATTGGCCGTAAACACTAATCGGTTTTGCTTCGTCTTCTTCCGTATACGGCGCGCGTTTCTCGCCATCGAAAACGTAATCGGTGCTGAAGTGAATCAGTTTTGCGCCTTTCTCGCGGCAAATTTCCGCAACAACGCCTGGCACTTCGCCATTGATCATGAAAGCGCGATCGCGCTCAGTCTCGCAAAGATCGACATTCGTGAATGCGGCGGCATTGATCAGCACATCAAAATTCGTTCCGCGCACTTTTTTGCGGACACGGTCCAAATTTGAAAGATCAAATTGCGCACGATTGAACCCGGCGACCTCAAATCGGTCCCGGTATTCGCGCACGAGCGCAGCGCCCAGCCGTCCCCCGGCGCCGATGATAACAATTTTCATTGTGTTCCAGCGGCTATTTCTAATGGCTGCCTACGATGTCGGCAGTCTGAAACTGCCGCTACAGTTTTAGTACCTTCCCGTGCGCCCGAGCAACGGCTGCCACCACAAGGGATTGTCCACGTACCATTTTATAGTTTCCTCCAAGCCTTCTTTGAAACTACAGCGCGGTTTCCAGTTCAACTCCCGTTGCGCGAATGAAGAATCGATCGCGTAGCGTCGATCGTGTCCAAGTCGGTCGGGCACAAAAGAGATGAGGCTGTGCGATTTGCCCAGCTCGTCGAGTATCATCTTTATGAGATCTATGTTCGCCATCTCGCTGTCGCCACCGAAATTGTAAATTTGTCCCGGTTTACCTTCGAAAAGGGCGGCCACAATCGCCGCGCAATGATCGCTCACATGGATCCAGTCGCGCACATTCATCCCGTCGCCATAGACCGGGAGCGGCTCGTCTCGGAGGGCTTTGATAATCATGAGCGGAATTAATTTTTCCGGGAACTGGTATGGCCCATAATTGTTCGAACAACGCGTCACGATTACTTCCTGGGCATAGGTTTTATAAGAGGCAATCACCAGGAGATCTCCGCTGGCTTTGCTCGCTGAATAGGGGGAACTTGGGTCGAGCGGCGATTGCTCGGTGAATTTCCCAGTTGGCCCGAGCGAACCATAGACTTCGTCTGTCGAGATTTGGACGAAGCGCTGAACACCGTGGCGGCGCGCGCAGTCCAATAGCACGCTCGTCCCGATGACGTTTGTATGAATGAAATTGAGTGGATCGTTAATGCTGCGGTCCACATGCGATTCTGCTGCGAAATTGATGACCGCATAAAACCGATGCTCGGTCATCAGAGCATCCATTTGGTCGGCATTTGCGATATCGGCTTTGAAAAATTCGTAACGCTCGCCATGTTCTTCGACCACGCCATCGAGATTGGCGAGATTGCCCGCGTAAGTGAGGACATCCACGTTGGTCACAAACGCGGGCTTGTAATGTTGCAAAATATACCGAATAAAATTGCTCCCGATGAATCCGCAGCCACCGGTTACAAGGATGCGCATGGCAGCGCGTACTAGCAGCGCTGAGCAGAGCGCGCCAGCAGAATATTCTTCGCCAGGCGCAGGACTGCGCAGCCGCGTGGAACAATGGCGAGCTCAATTGGCGGCGACGGATTGGGTCCCATGGGCGATCCTGGGATTGGCAGCGTTTCTGCGGTTTTTCCTGCTCGGCATCAAGCCGGCGCATTTTGATGAGGGTATCAACGGATGGTTTGTCGATCAGGTGGTGCATAACGGGTTTTACCGGTACGACCCGACGAACTACCATGGGCCACTTCACTTTTACGTTCTGCTCCTGTCGGAGAATCTATTTGGCCGAAACATCTGGGCTTTGCGGTTACCTGTCGTGCTCGTCAGCATCGCTTGTGTATGGCTGACGCTGAAGTTCGAGCCGCTCGCCGGGCGCACCGTCACCCGAATCGCAGCATTGGCCATGGCGGTCTCACCTGGATTTGTCTTCTATGGGCGCTATGCCATTCACGAAGTATGGCTGCAATTCTTCTCGACCATGTTCATCCTGGGACTGCTCAGCCTGTGGAAATTCGGTAGGCTGAGCGACCTTTGGTATGCCGGGATGGGGCTAACCGGCATGATTCTGACGAAGGAAACCTATGTCATCCACGTGGCGTGCGCGGTGATCGCCATTCCAGTTTTGGCCGTTTCCTACTCGTTGCGCCGCGTTCCCGATGCGAAACCAGCCCAGCAAGCCTGGACCTGGGTCGATCTTGCGATGGTTCTTTGTGTGGGCGCGGCGGCAATCATTTTCTTCTATTCTGGAACGTTCTTTAACTGGAGCGGGGTCAAAGGGCTCTATGAAGCGTTCAAGGCGTGGACGCAGACAGGCGCCGCCGGTCACGGGCATGAAAAGGCATGGGATTATTGGTTCAAGATGATGGGGCCATCCTGGGAAACCGGAGGAAACAATTTTACCGCCTACGAATTGCCGATGCTGGCCGGATTAATTCTTTGCGTGTTTTGCCAAAAACTTAAAAATCTCAGTCTGCGTTATCTCGCCATCTATGGAGTGGGCAGCCTGATTGCCTACAGCTACGTCAGATATAAAACACCGTGGTGCATCATCAGTTGTGGCTGGCCATTGCTCTTTATCTTCGGCGCGGCGGTCCTGCTGGTTCGCCCAAAAAATCTGCAAAAGGTATACGTCGCGATCGCCGTTCTTTTGTGCCTCTCGCTCGGACGATCCATTTGGCTGAACTACTTCCGATGCTCGTCGCCCACCGAGCCGTACGCATACGTGCAGACTTACAACGACATGTTTAAGCTAACCAGGCCACTCCTGAAATTGGCGAAACGGGACCCCGTGTACTACCACCTCACGGGCCATCTGATTCGGTCAAGCGTTTACCCACTTCCATGGGTACTGGGCGATTTCGATCGAGTGGGTTACTACGAAGGAGGCAACATGCCGGCGAATCTTGACGGCGATTTTCTCCTGGTGCAGGAAGACAAAATCAAAGACGTCGAATCAAAATTGAAAGGCACGTACTACACTGACATGATGGTGCTTCGGAATTACCAGGAGCCATCGAAGATATTCTTTAGCGCACAAGTCTTTAAGGACTTGTTCCCTGGCAGAAAACCGGAGTTTGTCGGCAATGCACAGACTCCGACACCCGCTCCGACGCCGGCTGCGACGCCCGCTACGACGACACCTGTTGCGACAACACCCGCTGCGACGACACCGGCTAAGACTCCATGAAGTGGGTCACTGCTCTAGTCACATTTGTTAATCTTTCGGCCGTTTCCGGTGTTCTTCTGGGGCTGGCCGGAAGAGGATTAAACACGCTGAGTGCGGCTCTCGCATTGATGTGCGGCGCGGCATTTGCAGTCGCGGCTTATCTTGGAACCTCTGACAATGCCGAACGCCAGGAAGCTGCGAATCGTCCGGAATTGCCACGTAAGTCTCGGGACGATTCGGAACCGGAAAGCACGAAGCACTCACCTACTTGGTCGGCCCTCATGCGCTACCGCCGCGTTTGGTTCTGGGCAATGGCAGTGTGCTTCGCGGCATTTGCCATTCGGTCATTCTGTTGGTTGTTCTACATCGACGGCAGCGATTACAAGATCCAATCGCCAAATAATCTCGGCGATCTCTCGCTGCATCTGACATTAATCAAAAACTTTGCGAACGGCGTCGCGATTTGGCCGGACAGCCCTATCTACGTATTTAGCAAACTGAGGTATCCGGCAGGCATTGATTTCTTTAATGCGCTGCTTTCCCTTGTCCATGTCGATTTAATAATCGGGCTGGTTTGGGTCGGATTGCTTTCTTCACTCGCGATCTTTTATGGGTTCTACCGCTGGGGCGGCACCTTCGCGATAGCAGGTTTTTTGTTTAACGGCGGCATAGCCGGCTTTCAATTCTTCAAGACCTTTCAGTTTTTGGATTACCAGGGTACTGCGGCAGATATCGCCCATAGGCAGATCGCTTGGAAAAGCATCGTGTTATCCATGCTTGTGACCCAGCGGGGCTGGCTTTACGCTATCCCGGCAGGCCTCGTGTTGCTCTGGCACTGGCGCGAGAAATTCTTTAGCCAAGGAGCGGCGGTTTCCGAACCGCCGGGCACATCGCCAGAGCACGGCGGACTAGAGCCCGGCGCTCCTCGTTCGCGCGGCCCCCTGCCCTTCTGGGTTGAGCTTTCCATTTACGCATCAATGCCGTTATTCCACATGCACACCTTCCTCGCGCTGACGATCGTGTTGATTGTCGGGATGTTTTTCGAGCGGGCAAGCGAACTCACATTCATCATCAACTTGGTTCGCAATAGTGGGATCGCCGGAATCGGCAGGCTCGTTTCGCATCCGAAGATGTGGCCGGAGATTTTTCGCGGCGCGCCGATTCGGAGACATGCCGTTGCAATGCTGATCGCAGCTTTCATCCCAGCAACGTTTTTTGTTTGGCTGACTACGGATCAATTTCACGCGGCGTCGGTGCTTAAATGGCACCCCGGTTGGGCACAGGATTCGGCGGAGCTGGGAGCGCCATATTTCCGGCTGGGACCAAAGGATTTTGGCTCTTCAACGATGTTTGGTCAGCTGTTGCAAAAAACATGGAACGGCGTGATCGCTCCATTTTTCCAGTTCTGGCTCCCAAACTTCGGGTTGTGGGTTCCATTGGCGATGGGGCTTGTCGGATTGGTTGCCTGGCGTATTTGGAAACGTAAGTGGCGATGGGGCGACAGGCCCCCCGCGGATATTGCGTTCGTGCTAGCCGCAGTCATGATCTTCGGTGTCGGCTATTTTGTGCAAACCGCGCCATGGGAATGGGACAATCTGAAACTCATGGTCTGGGGTTACTTTATTATTCTGCCGTTTCTGTGGAGCGATATCCTCGGGCGTTGGGCGTTTCCGGAACGGGCAGCGATGTGCGTTGCACTCTTCGGTTCAGGATTTATCACCTTGATGGGCGGGCTGACCGCGGGACACCCAGGTTTTGGACTCATTGAGCGCGCGAGACTGGACCGTGTTGGCACGGCCGTTCGGCCTTTGCCGGTAGAAGCTCGGTTCGCTGCCTGGCCGACATTTAACGACCCGATCTTGCTACAAGGACACAAAGCTGTCATGGGGTATCCCGGTCATTTGTGGACGGAAGGATTTGATTACAACGACCTGAACAATCGGCTCAACGCGTTGATGAATGGCGCCCCAAATTGGCGCGAAGTCGCCCAGAGTTTGGGAGTTCGCTATATTTTCTGGGGTCAAGACGAGAAGGCGAATTACCAGGCGAGCACTCGGCCATGGGAAGCGACGGCCTTTCTCGTCGCGTCCGGAGACTGGGGCGCGATTTACGATCTCGCAGTGCCAGCCCCTCAGCACTAAGGGGCGACACGGCTTCCGCGAGTAAAGAAGTCCTACGCTTCAGCGAGCTTTCGCCGTACCCGAAACGGATGTGTGAGGAAAACAAAATAGATGGCGCTCACAAAATCGGTGAAACTGCAAGCCGGACTCGTCAGGCGCAAAGGGCCACTGCGCAGCCCCGCAAAAACATTCTCAAGCGTGAGGGCGGGCGGCATTGACATACTAGTGTAATGCCCGCCAAACGCGTGCAGCCGATGCGCGTCGGAAGTGGCAATCATTGGTTTCCCGAACCGGACTGCCACTCTTTTTGCGCGGCGATTTGGGTTAAATAATCCAAAGTGAAAATGGCACAACTCAATGGCGTCAAAACAATCTATTTCGGCAAACAGCCGCGATCCGATTGAGCCGCCGAAAACGTAAAACGGATGTGGCGCGATTGTGAAAATGGAATCGCCGCGCCGCGCTCGGAGCCGCCGCAGATCATCGAAATTCTTCAGCTGCTCTACTTCTTCCGCGGTCACATTCAACACGATCACGTCCGCGCCGAGCAAACGCACTTCGGCCGCCGGAATGAGGAGAATCCCCATCGCGGCGGCATCTGCGAATACTTCCTTTCGGTTAAACACCGCATCGTGCAAAGTAATCGCGAGCACGCGAAATCCCAAAGCGCGTGCGCGTTCCAGTAATTGATGCGCCGAAAAATCCACGGCGTCCTTGGGATCATCGAGAGTGTGAATGTGCAGATCAATTTTGATCCAATCTCCTTGGCCGCTCGTACTGGTGCTCATGATCGCGCTCGAATTCCCAAACCTAATCGCGAATCAACGGCATTTCATACGTAGCTGGGGATTTTGACCGAATCGAGATGCGAGCCCGGTCAAGAACACAAGCGCCACTTGCAAGCCTCTGCCGGATGCGGAAAGTTTGACGCTCGCCGCAGTAAGCTCGGGTGGTGGAATGGCAGACACGTACGTTTGAGGGGCGTATGCCGAAAGGCTTGCGGGTTCAAGTCCCGCCCCGAGCATGATTTCTTGAGCGCCGACTCCGCTTGGCTGGCCTTCGAGAAATCAATCTTAATGCAGATCGTATACTTCCACCAGAGCAACTCCGGTGGTGCTGTTCACTCCGCGCACGATCGCGGTGTAGTTTCCGGGTGGCACGTTTGCAATGATCGCGGATTCGCTCGCGTCTCCCGGAGCGTGACCGCTGTTCTGAATATCCTGGACCTGGTCCCGGGTGATGATCCCGCCGATGATGGTGGTCTGCCAGTTGTCATTGGAGGCAATCAAAGCCCCATTGCCATCGTGCAGTTCCAGTGTTGGATCGGCCAATGGATTGGGAACGCCATACTGACTGAGCTCAGGCCCAATGGCTCGAATAATCACGCTCTTTGGTGTCGTCCCTTGAACAATGAATCCGCCAATCATCACGTTGTCTCCTGTCTGCACTAAGCTGCGAGTGCTGATGTTGCCCAGAATTGAGTCAGCGTCGGGGCTGAGATCGTACACCTCCACAAGCGCAACTCCGGTCGTGCTGTTTACCCCGCGCACGATCGCGGTGTAGTTACCCGCTGGCAGATTCGCAATGATCGCAGATTCGCTCGGGTCTCCGGGAGCGTGGCCGCTGTTCTGAATGTCCTGGACCTGGTCTTGGGTGATAATCCCGCCGATGATCGTTGTCTGCCAGTTATCGTTGGAGGCAATCAAAGCTCCATTGCCATCGTGCAGTTCCAATGTCGGATCAGCCAACGGATTGGGAATACCATACTGACTGAGTTCAGGGCCAATGGCGCGGATAACCACTCTCTTTGGTCCGCTTCCGTGCACAATGAACCCGCCAATCATCACGTTGTCGCCCGTCTGCACAAAGGCGCGCGTGCTGATATTGCCTAAATACGCCGGCGCAGTCGCAACCGTGGCCTGCAGGCCATCGATCGCGACGCCCTCCAGGCCATCGCCAGCGGTACGGGTAATTGTCCCGACCGGCGTGCCAAACCGGTAACCCGCCCACATCAGCGTACCATCGCCATCGTATGTGAAGCTGTCAGTGCCAATTATGTTTCCGGCGACATCCCGGAAAGTTAAAATGTTCGGCGGATCGCCGTAGCAATCAACACCACTTCCCCAGTAAGCGCCGAAAGCAGAGACCGGCTGGGAAAAAGATATCGTCAGCGGGCCGGTGGGGCGATCCGAATCCATTAATATGCTGCCGTCGCTGGGTCTACCAATAACGGTACACAGTCTAAACGAGGTGGCAGTTACCATGTGATCGCCGGAAATCGTACCGATACCACCGAGAATAGAGGTTCCGCTGGGGATTGATCTTACCCCGAACTCTTCCCACGTTTCGGAGTTAGTACCGACAAATGGCGGCACGGGGGTTACCTGGGCCGCAGCGTACGTCAGACACGTCCTTGCGATCGATAAGAACGCAATCGCGCGCAACACACGCAAACTTGTTGCACGCAAAGGCACACCCAAGAAACCCCGCTTTTTTCCAAGCTGAACCCACCGGTTCATATCCCAGCCTTTTCAGGCGCGCCGCCTCAACCGAGCTAATCATCCGGGCAAGTTCGTGTCAATCCGTGGCGCATCTTGTCCTCCCTCTATTTCTACAGGGAACAAACGGCGAAGTTCCCAGACAATTTGTGTTGAGCGACAGCAAACGAGTATCACGCGGCGGGGAAGGCGAGCGCAACAATCGTTCTGCGACGGGCAGGGCGCCAATGCGAGCTGGATCGTGCGCAAAGCAGCGAGCGCTTGATTTACTAACGCGTTGAGCCGCCTTCGCCAAAGCTACGGCGGGCCAAAGGACAAAGCGTTCGACCTTGCCAGCAATTAGACCTTTTGGTAGTGGCTCAGTTTGAATCTCCAAACTGAGCCACTACCAACCTTTTCGCGCTGTTTCTCTTCCGATAGGATTCGCTGCAATATGGATTCACTTTATCTTGTCGGTATCGCAGTGCTGGCGCTCTTTGCGTTCGTGCTGGCGGTCGTTCTTTTTAACTTTTTCGGTCTCTGGCTTCGGGCAAGGATCGCAAATGCTCCGGTGAGTCTTGGCAAAATGGTCGGGATGCGGCTGCGCAAAGTGCCGGTCGGTTTAATTGTGGACAATCGCATCACAGCGATGAAAGCCGGCATCGATGTTCGGAGCGATCCATTGGAAGCGCATTACCTTGCAGGCGGCGACGTGAGCCATGTTGTTCTTGCCTTAATCGCTGCTGACAAGGCAGGCATTTCGCTCGATTTCAATCGCGCTTGCCCGATGCACCCGTGCGGCTCCATCGCATTCGCAACGACCAGCTTTACCATTACTACCTTGGTGACCCCATTGAAGTGTTGATGCTGCACGACAATGGCGGTGTCGAGCGCGTTATTGTGGGGCCGGATCTACGTGGAGGCCAATGCGTGCAGCTCTTTATTCCAGGCAACACCTTTCACACCGCGCGCGTAATCGGCCGACGACGCTGGTTCTTGGGCGCGAGCACTGAATGGCCAGGCGTGGAGCCACCAGACGTGGAGATCGGCAACGTCGAAGCGCTGGCAGCGAAATATCCGAATGCCGCCGCCGATCTGCGCGCATTCCAGCAGTGCAACAGCGATTGACGTTGAATCAGGTTCCGGAGGCCCGCGCAATCGCGATCATTACTTTTTGCGAGAACTGAAGGACGGCTGGGCTTTCCTGCGCGCGTATTCGCAGTTCTGCGTTCATTAAACCAGATTACAACAATCGTGCAGTTTAGTACGGGCGGCTTGGGAGAATGACCTGATACACGCCGCGGCCGAAGGTCGCCGCGACCAGGAGTCCGTTCCGGGGCATGAGCTGAAGTCCGAAGACTATGGTACGCGGCAGGCCTTGTCCAAACGGCGCCCAGTGCCTTCCCGAATCCGTCGAGAAAAAAACGCCTCGTGTGGTGCCCGCATACAGCGTCGGACGATGAAACCGCCAGTCCACCGCCAGCGAGAACACCAGCAGATTCGGAGGCAGGTCGGCATCGAGCTTCGTCCAAGAGGATCCTCCGTCATTCGTTGTCCAGACGCGTCCGTTGGTTGTGAGGCCATTGGTCTGGATGAACACGCGATTCGGATCCGCCGGGTCAATTATGATGTCCTGAGTTTGGTTGCCCGATCCTAAAGGCAAGCCCTGATCGCGCTCCAGCCAGGTCGTTCCATCATCATTCGTCGCAAAAAAGCGGCCATCCTCAGTGGCGGCATAGAGGGTCTCTCCTCGCGACGGGGCGATGGCGACCGCGGTGATGGTAGCCGTCGGCGAAGGGAGCGGATTCATGGGCGTCCAGTTTGCACCGCGATCGAGCGTCTGCCATACTCTTTGACCACCCAGCACCAGCCGTGACGGTCGATGCTCGTCGAGAGCGAAGGCGTTGTTGGGGGCCTGGGTAGGCAGAGCAGTTGAAAACTCGCTCATGTCGATCCCATTGGATATGGCGACCCAAGTGATTCCGCCGTCTGTCGAGCGCTTCACAAACGTGCCATTCGGCGGGAGTGGGGACCGGTTGTACACGACATCGGAATCTTGTGGGTCGATCAGCACCTTGCCGACTTCCGCCCCGATCCCGTGCCCGCTATCAATAACGTACGTCCACGTTGGCTCACCCGTGAACTTAGCGATATCGATCTGATCCTGACTAACGCCAAAGCCGCGGCGCGGATCGCTGGGATCCAGAGCCACGTTGTAGAAGAGAAAATTACCTAGGTTGCCCTGCTTGCAAACGAACGTCGGGTTGGGCTCGAACGGAGCGGGAGCGCGCTGGATTCCGCGATCGCCCACATACGCGAGCGCGCCGGTGCTGTCAAAGTATCCGTTGACGGGGTCTTCGTCCCGATAGATTATCCGCCACCTCTGGCCGAAGTCCGTGCTCGCGACGAAGAATGGTTCTTTGGCGTTGACATAAACGGTATTTGGAGCGACCGGGTCCACCCCGAGAACGACGTGCCAGAAACGAAAATCCGATTTCTCTGGCTGCGGGGTGTTGTCCACCAAGGGTTGGTTCATCATTGACCAGCTGCTACCGGCATCCGTCGTCACGAAACGCCGGAGTACGCCGAACGTAGGGGAATTTTCCGGCTTGAAAATAGTCGTGTACACTATTTGGGGCGAGGAGGGAGCCATCGCGAGCGCGATCCACTCACCGACCTGAGAGCCACTCAGGAGGCGGTTGCTCAGCAGCTGCCAAGTGTTTCCGCCGTCGAGACTCTCGTATATGCCATTTTTTGTAGAATCCGTTGCCTTGACTAGACCGGTGTAAAGTATCTGTGGATTGTCTGGGTTGATGAGCACGTCAGTCGCCACAGACCCCGGCGCCACCTGCCATGTCAGGTTCGTCGCGGTCCAGCCACCGTTTGCGAACGTGAGGCGATAAACACCGCCTTGGAGCGGCGTGCCCCCTTCGGCACTGCCTCGGACTGCGACATAGACCTTGTTGGGATCTGTCGGATGAATCACGACGGCGCTAAACAGCGCGCTTGAGAACACATCGCTAAGCAGATATTCCCAGTGGGCGCCGCCATCCACCGTTTTGAGGACGCCGCCGTTTGGTCCGCCTGCGGCCGCGTAAAGGATGTCTGGATTGGCGCGGTAGAGTGCCAGACTTTTGCCGAAAATGGAAAGGCTGGGGAAATCATCGGTGAGTGGCACCCAAGTTGGCCCGCCCCCGTCGGCAGTCAGGTAGTTTGAGGTTTTCCAGACTCCGCCTCCGCCGCCGCCCCCGCCCGCACCAGCGCCGACGTACATCACGTTGGGATTCGTCGGGTCGCTCACGGCGACATCAACACGTCCAGATGCAACGGTGAAGTTAGCAAAACCGGTAGAGATTGGCGCCGGGCCTATGGACGTCCAAGTGGCTGAGGGTTGTGACTCCAACGCATTTGCAGAGCCTCCGGCTAGGAACAGTAATACCAGAAGGAGAAAGACGATAGACTTCATCATTCGCGCGCCGCTATTTCTTGTTGTTCTGATCTCATGTGATGGGCAGCTGGAGGGCGGATGGACGCGAAGGTGCTGACGCTACGTGGAAGCAGTAAAATGTCAATGCTGAGCGAGCTTGTTTTTGAACGCTAACATCAACCCGACCGCGGATGCTCTCGAATTTCGGGCGCGGTGCCGGTGTGAGGCGAGGCCAACACCATTCGCATCGGCACGACAGGAACTCAGACCAACGCATATATCGCCGGCATCAATGGAGTCAGTATCACCGG
>Ga0137364_10000168_pt1 | contig 22868 bp, 20 predicted proteins | sample SagtaG_10_FD_104798 | JGI IMG/M metagenome (GOLD analysis project Ga0137364, IMG submission 104798) | Vadose zone soil microbial communities from Sagehorn Ranch, Mendocino, California, USA - Sage1_L_20_16 metaG | ecosystem: Environmental > Terrestrial > Soil > Vadose zone | place: USA... | reverse complement strand
TACGCGTGAGGATCTTGAATTCGCTTGTCTTCAGCTTCAGAACTACGGTTCGCGCGATTCGTGATTCCTTGCGCGAAGCAGACCAAAGCTTTTCCGCCAGTCGTCGGATCATCGGCTCGGTCTCCAGCAATAGCACATCCTTTTCGAAGGTGTCCTCGACGGAGATCGATTGCGTAGGCCGGTTTGAAACGACTTCGCTGTCGTCGATGCCGCGGGCGAGTTCGTACAGCCGCACCCCGTAGCGGCCGAATTCGTGCTCAAGGGCAGCTAATTCCAGACCCCGCAGTTCCTTTACAATCCTGATTCCGAGTTTCGCCAGTTTCTCTTCGGTTACTTTTCCTACACCGGGAAGGCGCCCCACAGGCAGCGGCAGAAGGAACGCATCTGCCTCATCAGGCTGGATGACGAACAGGCCGTCTGGCTTGCGCCAGTCCGAAGCAAGTTTTGCTAGGAACTTATTAGGTGCGACCCCCGCAGATGCCGTGAGGTTCAGTTCCTGCCGGATCTGCTCCCGAATCGTACGTGCAACCAGCGTTGCCGTCGGTAGGCCAATCTTATTCTCGGTCACATCCAAGTACGCTTCGTCTAGCGACAGTGGTTCGATCAGGTCCGTATGACGTTGGAAGATATTTCGCACGTCGCTGGAGACCACTCGATAACGTGTGAAATCAGGAGCGACGAAGGCCGCATCTGGACATAGGCGCTCTGCACGTATTGCTGGCATGGCTGAACGCACGCCGAAAGCCCTGGCTTCGTACGAAGCCGCGCAAACGACCGAGCGATTGCCACGCCAGGCAACAATGACGGGCCTGCCGCGCAGTTGCGGATCATCGCGTTGCTCGACGGAGGCGTAAAAGGCGTCCATGTCTACCTGGATGATTTTCCGCACCCTGAACTCGCAAAATACTATTCGCTTCCTAGGACATCCCCCATTAACCGTGGGGGCGCGCCTTTGTTGACCGTGCTTGCAGTAAATTCTAGAAGATGGATGCAGTCCTTCTAGCTTCGAATTTCTATTCTGCGCTTGCGACTGCCGTCCTCTTCCTGCATGGGCTGTTCATTTTGTGGGTGATCTTCGGCGCTCTCCTGGTACGCTCACGCCCGATCCTTCGCTGGTTGCATATCGCTTCTCTTGTCTGGGGAATCCTTACGGAACTGCTTCCGTGGCCGTGCCCCTTTGACCCAGTTAGAGAACTGGCTTGAAGCCAGGGCGGGCGTCGAGCCATACCAGGGCGGATTTCTGCTGCACTATCTTGACCGGCTTGTCTATCCCGATATCTCTCCAACCGTTCTGACGGCAGCAGGTGTATTCGTATGCGCTTTGAACCTTGCGTTGTATGCCCGGCAAATCTGGTCAACGCTCCTGATCCGTTCGGCGAAATGAAACCAAATCCCACGTTCCGTCGGGCGTCGACGTTTGTTGCCGAATAATATAGATATTCCCGTCGTTGGCTCGAACCTTGTAGAAGATGCCTTGTGGGTCGTACCACTGATCGAGCACGGCCTCGACCTGATACTGCTTTCCGTCAAGCCAGAACCGAACAGGGCGTTCATCGGCCTTTCGGCCCGAGTAACATTCCACGCTCAACTTCATCAGTTTCATTCTCCTCGCGTGCGAGGACCGGGAGTTCCCGTGACCCGACTCTTGCCCTCCTGCGGAGCCTGTGAGGCTGGGGGAATCTCAAAACGACATCGCATGACGAAACTCCGACTGCCTCCTGGGCAATCAAGCTCGCCCGTTCCTTGGGAAGTTTACCGCCGAACATCCGGGCTATATTAAATAGCGACGGGCTGCCGCAGACCAGGCAGGTAGCGTGTGGGCTGTCGCTGACGACATCACATTCGGCACACAAAACCGCATTTTGCAGCGGGACGGCGTTGAGAACCCGAGAACGTTGGCCAGAACCTCCAGTACCAGAACGATTCATCACGGAACCTCACCAAAACCTTAGATTGATTCTACTGACTCTCACTCCAACTTCTTCGTTGACGCATCGACGCTGTCAAAGTCCCTGTTACACCCGCGGCCCCCTTCTGGCGTCGGCGGAATCTGCGAACACGCCGTCGATCCTTCTCATGATCCGCTCTGCCCACTGCACCGCTGAGGCGACTAGCGACTCGGTTCGCGGACTCGGCCGGTTGTCGTGCAGGTCTTCCGGTGTCTTTAGATGACGCGCTACCAGAATGCCGGCGATGATGCTCAACACTCGTTTTCTTCCTTCCTCCATCTCGTTCACCATTGAGCCCGAGATTCCATAGCCAGGAGATCCAGCAACGGCCGCCGGCTTTTGCGTTCCAGGCGTGTCATCCTTTGATCAAATCTTGCCTTGATTTCCCGATACGGGCCAGGTGCGATATCGCCTACCTGATTTGCACGGCGAAGTTCATCGAGCGCCTGACGGACTATTTGTCGAGCCTGCTCTGGATCGCGGGCCTTGTGTTCGTAGTACATCGCCAACTGCTCGTAAGCGTCGTAGCCTTGCCGTGAATTTCCCAGTGCCTCTTTCCAAAGCTCACACGCCAGATTGAAATCCCCTTCGCGCTTCGCGAGTCGGGCGAGTGAGTGCCGTGCTGCTCGATCGGTTTCGATCGGCAGGACGGACGCAATCGATTTTTCGTAGAGCTTACGGGCGCGGGCGTTCTCGCCTCGCTTCTCGCAGATGCGCGACACACCGAATATTTCTAGGCCGTCTTGTCCTACATTTTCAGCATCGCTGACCAGCGAAAGAACCCGGCTAGAGAGCGCCGCGAGACCACGCAGATCCATCTGGTTGTGATGGAACACAGGTATCAGCCGCTCGGGTGGACCTCCACGCATAAAATCTAAGTAGATTCGTGGAATCAAGTGAGACAGCACATCTGCTCCTCGGTCGCAACCCAACACGTGACGTTCAAGCTCTGATAGCCGCACCGACCCGAGCCGCAAGCGCCATAAGCTACGTGCCGGATGGAGAAAATCGAGATGTGCTCGCGGAACTGGTGGGATTATCTTTCTACTCATGCGGTAACGGGTTTCGAGCAGCGGCCAATCAAACGATTTGCCGTTGAACGTGACGAGCACCGGGTGCTCCGCGATCCGCTCACGCACAGCGAACAGTAACGAGCGTTCCTCGCTGTACTCGCGCAGGAAGAACTGCTCGATCTCCAGCCCGCCGCCTTCCCACCACGCAATGCCGACGAGGAACGCGTAGGTGCCGCTTCCGCCAGCAAGGCCCGTGGTCTCCGTGTCCAAAAATAGCCACTGCTCGGGATCAGCAATTTCATGCGGCGCTTCCGGCATGAGCAACTTCAGGGCTCTAAGATCAGGCGAGTATTGCGGAGGCTCAGCGCACCAGCAGCGTAGTGAAAGATAGTCTCCGTATTGATTCGTCCTCTTCGTGGCTCCCAGAATCCGTGCTAGGCGGTCCGATTCATTCCGGATTGTCTGCGTGCGTGAGTGCGAATCGCCCTCAGGGTTCACCAAGGACGCGTGCCATTCGTCGGCGCCTTCGGAACATGCCGAAGAAGGGCGCCGCAGCGCCTTCAGCGCTCGAACTCGATCGAGTTTCACGTAGCGCATGCTCACGCCGTCTCTTCAGTCTTCTTGGGCAAGACCTGAGCGTCCCGACAGAGTCGCTCAAGGATCCCAAGCGCGACATCTTTGGTCCTCTCACTCCGATCTGCAGTAGGACCGACGCAAGAAGGACATCCGTTCTCGCATGAGCAAGCGCTGATCAGCTCACGGGCGCGATTCAGCAACGTGCTGCAAATGCGGTACAGCGGTTCGCTGAATCCGATCCCGCCTGGGTAAGCGTCATAAATATAGAGATTGGGTTCAAAGAACTCTTTGGCATCGGGAGCGTTCGAGGGAGCTGTCGCGAAGTCTTCCCATCTAATCTCCGTAGCGGCACTTGGTGGCCGTTCACCCACAGCGGTACCAAGGTCGCGACGGTCGCACATCGTCAGAAGGGTTGCCATCGACCCGAGCGTGTAAAGCAAGCCAAAGATCCCGTTCTGACGCTCGGAGAGACTGAAAGGCAATTCGGCAAGAAGGCTGTGCCCGAGCGTGATCCAGAACGCAGTCGTGTGCATCTCATTTTCCGGAAGTTCAAGCTTTCCGGAGCCCACATTTTCATTGGTGAAGAACTTGATCTTCTTGAAACCCACCACTTGCGATCGCACCAGCACATCGCCATGCACCCGAGCTGCCGGTCCCTAATGGCCTCCTCTTCGGCGATTTCAAGTACACGAACCTGCGTGTAGCGGATTGCATCCGTGAAATAGTCCACATTAACGGGCTTCACATAGGCTTTGCGCTTGTCGAAATCCAGGCTTTCAACGTGGTATTGCTGGCCCTGGTGGATGTAAATCGCTTTCGGATGAACGGTGGTGAGCGCGGAGGAGAAATCTACTTCGCCGATCACCTCCGGCTTGCCATCCTCTTCGCCGGTCGTATCGATGATGACGAAATTATCCGACGTAACGGATCGCAAGCTAATGGTGTCAGCGGGATACGCTTCGTCGATCCAATGCCAATTCCCGCCACTCTGATGCAGGAATCCCGCTTCGCCGAGTTGTTCGCAGAGTTCCGGAAGGTCGACGTTTCCGAACCGTTCATCAGCTGAGATGGGCAGCTCGAACGCCGCGCATTTCAAATGATTGACAAGGATTTCAAGGTTGTCCGGCTGAATGTGGGCGTGTTCGGGTGAGCTTCCAAAAAAGTAGTCGGGATGCTGCACGATGAACTGATCGAGCGGAGCAGACGACGCGATAAAGACTGCACAGGAACTTCCACTGCGCCTCCCCGCGCGGCCCACCCTTTGCCAGGTGGAGGCAATCGACCCTGGATAGCCGGCCATCACGCACGCGTCGAGAGAACCAACATCAATTCCGAGTTCGAGGGCGTTTGTAGCCACAACTCCCAGGATGCGACCGTCCCGCAGACCACGTTCAATCTCGCGCCGTTCTCCCGGAAGATACCCTCCGCGGTAGCCGCGAATCGGTTCCGGCTGACCGGGCTTCGGAAGATTCGCCTGTTGCAAGTACGTCAGCAGAACTTCGGTGTGCAATCGGCTGTTGGCGAACACAATCGTCTGCAGCTTGCGGGCAAGAATCTCTTTCGCCACTCGTGTTGCTTCATTGATATAGCTGCGCCGAATCCCGAGATTTCGGTTGACCATCGGCGGGTTGTAGAACACGAAAAGCTTCTCGCCCGCGGGTGCCCCGTTCTCTTCGACAACTTCGACCTCCTTCTCGATGAGTTGAGCAGCTAACTCGCCCGGATTCGCAATGGTTGCGGAGCAGCAGATGAACTGCGGATCTGAACCGTAAAATCTCGCCACGCGTTTCAGTCGCCGTAGCACATTTGCCAGATGGCTGCCGAACACGCCACGGTAGGTATGCAATTCGTCGAGCACGATGTAGCGCAGGTTCTCGAATAGCCGCATCCACTTTGTGTGGTGCGGAAGGATTCCGGTGTGCAGCATGTCCGGATTCGTCAGGACGATGTGCCCGCATTCTCGAATTGCTTTTCGTGCATCACTAGGAGTGTCGCCGTCATACGTGAACACCCCGAAAGTGTCATCAAGCCGTTTCGCCAGGTCCTGCAATTCAGCCAACTGATCCTGAGCAAGCGCTTTTGTCGGAAACAAGTACAGGGCGCGAGTGTCGGCGCTCTCCAGCACCGCATTCAAGACCGGCAGGTTATAGCAAAGTGTCTTGCCCGACGCGGTAGGCGTCACAACAACGACGTTCTTACCATCACGCACCAGTTCAGCGGTCGATGCCTGGTGCGAGTACAACTCTCGGATTCCCTTGGCCCGATATGCCTCAGACAAGGCACTTGTCACCCAAGCTGGTATGGGACGAAACTTGGCTACTCGGGCGGGAATCTGCCGTACCGCGGTAAGCACTTCCTCCTGGCGATAATGCGCGACCAGCGATCCAACGATGTTGTGAAGGGTTTCAAGGCCTGCTGGCGGGCGCGGGGCTAAGGACTGGAAAGCGGACATGAGGGACTCCGGTCGTATTCGCCTTTTATTCGCCAAGACTAGCACCTCACCCACGCTCGCGCAATAGCTACCAAGGATTTTTATCTGTCGGGGCTTTGACCGATGCATCGCCTTCTTATGCGTACAGCGCCAGGCTGCTGCTGTTCGCATGTTCCTGGGCTTCTTACGACTCAGCATCCTTGCCTTTCAGGTAGGCGAGCGTCACGTCCAGCCACCGTCGACAAACGGAATTCAGAGCTGTATTTCACACTGAGGAAGAGAGTTGGTTAATGGTTAGAAGGGCGTTTTCCTTCGCCAGCTTTGACGTTTGCTATGCTTCACGCTGCGCCGACTTGCGCTTGGCCGGTCTGCTGTGAGTTCCTTTGAAGGACGCGCCATTGTCCGGGCGAGGTCCCCTCCCAGTGGTGGAAAGCCCGGAAGAAGGAATTGGCATCTTCGTAGCCCAAGAGATAGGCAGTTTCATTCAGCTCCAGAGATGAGTGGAGCAGGTAGTGGCGTGCGAGCTCACGACGCGCCTCCTCCAGCAAACGCTGAAACGAGATGCCCTGCTCGGTGAGCCGCCGCTGCAAGGTTCGAGTGCTGACGTGTAGCTCTTTTGCGAGATCCTGTATGCCCGGACGTTGACCAGCGAGTAGCTGCTTCAGAATGCCCTTTGCTTGTTCGCTGAAAGGTTTCTGCGCGAGCTGTTGTGCTAGCTCCGCCTCAAGCTGCGGCGCGACAATCGCCAGCAAATCAGCGTTGTAAGTTACAAAGGGAAGCTCCATATCTGACGTGCCGAATACCAAGGCATTCTGTCTGGCCTTGAACTTTACCGGGCAGCGGAAGTGCGCCTCATACATTTCTCGATGCGCGGGAGCTCGTTGAAACTCCACCCTCTTCGCATTTAGCGGCCGTCCAGTGCCTCGGTGACCGATGCCAACAATCCATGCGAAGCACACGTCTACCAGCAACGGTGGCTCTTGCTCATGCGCGAGAAGCCAGACGAACTGGACCGCGCATTCATTCCCCCGTTCGACGACACGGATTTCCTCTGGACAGGTGAGTTGTTTGTAGCGCGACAACCGTTCGACCGCGTCCCGAAACGACCGCGCGGAAAGCGCGGCGAGTTTAATCGGGTCGTAGCGCTCGACGCGATCCTCGGTCCCCAGTTTCAGGCCAAAACCCGGATCGTTGCTGGCTTCCGCAATTCCTCGGTAAAGGGCGAATAACTCCTCGGTGCTCACCAGGATCTTGTCCGAGTTGAATAACCCCATCGGCAAACCCGCTTGCCGCAGCACTGCCTCCGGCGCGAGACCCAAATCTTCGAGCTTTCGTGGCAGCGTACTCTGGACTCGGAATTGCTTTGTCATGGCTCACCTAACAGCATAACTCTACTTCCTCTTTATTTCGCCCGCAGTTGCATCTGACATTGCATTCGTGACGAACTCATAGGTCGTTCACATCGTAACCGGGCTTCTTGTAGAGCTTGTCCCACTTGTTTTGAATGTCAGGGTTGTGCACCTTCACTGCCCAGTCCTGAGATTTGACCTCCTCCATCGCTGCCGACACCGATTCTTCTCCGTAATGTATGTCCATCACGTTCTTTGTGATTGCTTCGGCGAGACGGGTCTTCTGCTGTTCGGATTTCCCTGGCCATAACTTCACGATCACATGAGGCATGGTTCTCTCCTTATGTTCATTCTTTGAAATCCTCGCCGCAGCGTTCGCGGTTAGTGTGCGGTGTAGCCACCATCTACAGCGAGTGCGTGACCGATGACGAAGCTTGCGCCTGAACTGCAAAGCCAAAGAACTGCCGCAGCAATCTCCTCGGGCTCACCAAGTCGCCCAATGGGCTGATCTCTCATGATCTCTTTCATGGCGTCGGGTTCCTTTGCGAGCATCTCCGCAACCATGGGCGTATTGATGGTCCCAGGGCATACCGCGTTAATGCGGATGCCCCTGGAGGCGTATTCGAGTGCAGCGCTTTTGGTCAGCCCGAGCACGCCGTGCTTGGATGCGTGATAGATTGCCCTGCCGGGTAGGCCGACGAGTCCGCCCAGCGATGAGTTGTTGACGATGGCGCCACTTCTTTGCTTCCGCATCTGGCGCAGTTCGTACTTCATGCAACTCCAGACCCCACGGAGATTGATCGCATCGACCCTATCAAATTCTTCGCCAGTGCTATCCGCGGTTTCTACCGCAGGAGACTGCACCCCTGCATTGTTGAATGCCGCATCCAGCTGTCCGAACTGGGAGACGGTCTGCCCAACCATCGCTGCCACCTGACGCTCGTCGGCTACGTCGCACCGGACGGCAAGCGCCTTGTGGCCTGCGGCAACTAGATCCTCGGCTGCGGCACGCACCGATTCCTCGTGATAGTCCGCCAGCACGACCGAAGCGCCACCTTCGGCGAAGGCTTTCGCTGTCACCAAGCCGATGCCAGAGCCGGCGCCAGTAACCAGCGCGACTTTGTTCTCAAAAGACAAGTTCATGATCGGAGTCCTTCATCGTGTCCATTCTCAAAGGAAATGCGAGCGCTCAGCGGCCCACTAATTTCTGCAGTTCTTCCGGATACCGCGCTCCTTGCACCGTGATCTTTGAGGCAGCGCTGTCGATCTCACGCAGATCGTGGGACGTAAGTTCAACGCGAACGGCTCCGACGTTCTCCTCCAACCGCTCCAGCTTGGTCGTTCCTGGGATGGGAACGATCCACGGCTTCTGCGCCAGCAGCCAAGCAAGAGCGATTTGTGCAGGCGTCGCCTTCTTGCGTTCCGCGAGCTGGCGAACTAGATCCACCACAGCCTGATTCGCCTTTCGGTTCTCCGGCGTAAAGCGCGGAACGATGTTGCGGAAATCCGTCTTATCGAATTTCGTATCCTCGTTGATCTTCCCCGTAAGGAAGCCTTTTCCAAGAGGGCTAAATGGAACGAACCCTATTCCCAGTTCCTCTAGGGTCGGCATCACTTCTTTCTCAGGCTCTCTGAACCACAGCGAATATTCGCTCTGAAGCGCCGCCACGGGCTGAACCTTGTGCGCGCGACGAATTGTCTGCACCCCAGCCTCGGACAGCCCGAACTGCCTCATCTTGCCCTGCTGAATCAGCTCTTTCACCGCTCCCGCAACGTCTTCGATCGGCACGTTAGGGTCAACCCGATGCTGATAGAACAGATCGATGACATCGGTCTTCAGGCGCTTGAGCGAGGCCTCGGCGACCTCCTTGATATGTTCTGGCCGGCTATCCAGCCCGACCTGTTTCCCGCTAGTAGGATCAATCTTGAATCCGAACTTCGTGGCGATCACCACCTGCGCACGGAACGGAGCCAGGGCTTCGCCCACCAGTTCCTCGTTCGTGAACGGGCCGTACACCTCGGCCGTATCGAAGAACGTTACGCCACGTTCCAAGGCGGCTCGGATCAGCGAGATTCCCTGCTGCTTGTCCACGGCAGGACCATAACCGAAGCTGAGCCCCATGCACCCGAGCCCGATCGCCGAAACGTCCAGATTGCTTTTCCCAAGTTTGCGCTTCTGCATTGTCCCTCCTTCGATTCGCTCTAGGTGTTCATTTCAGAGAAGCCATCTCGATCGAGAAGCGGTACTTCACCTCCGACTTCAGTAGTCTCTCGTAGGCTTCGTTGACTTTCTGGATCGGGATAACTTCGACATCGGCGGTGATGTTGTGCTGCCCGCAGAAGTCGAGCATCTCCTGTGTTTCGGCTATTCCGCCAATAGGCGAACCGGAGAGGCTTCGGCGGCCCATGATTAGCCCGAATGCTGAAACTGCGAGAGGTTTTTCCGGCGCGCCTACGAGCGTGATGTTGCCGTCACGGCGCAGCAAATTGATGTAAGCGCCTATGTCGTGATTTGCAGAGACAGCGTCCAGAATGAAGTCGAAGCTGCCAGCGTGTTTTTGCATCTCATCTGCATTCCGCGAGATGACGACCTCGTCCGCTCCGAGGCGGAGCGCGTCTTCCTTCTTATTGGGCGACGTCGAGAAGACAACCACGTGGGCTCCAAGTGCGTGAGCAAACTTCACACCCATGTGACCCAGCCCGCCAAGACCGACCACACCAACTTTCTTGCCCGTGGTGACGCCCCAGTGCCGCATGGGCGAGTAAGTAGTGATGCCGGCGCAAAGCAAAGGAGCGGCTCCGGCAAGCGTCAGGTTCGAGGGAACGCGTAGGACAAACCTCTGATCTACGACGACGCTGTCAGAGTAGCCGCCATAGGTGACACCACCCAAATGCTTGTCGGGAGAGTTGTAGGTGAGGGTCATGTTTGGGCAGAACTGTTCGAGCCCAGCCTGGCACTCGGGGCAGACACGGTCTGAGTCAACCATGCAGCCCACTGCCGCGAGGTCGCCAAACTTGAACTTGGAGACTGCGGAGCCGACCTTGGTGACGCGGCCGACGATCTCGTGTCCGGGGACGCAGGGGTAGACAGTCGGCATCACGCCGCTCCATTCGTTGCGCGCTTGGTGGAGATCGGAGTGACAAATGCCGCAATACAGAATTTCGATCTGTACATCTTCCGGGCCCGGCTCACGGCGAAGGATCGTGGCGGTCGCGAGACCCGATGTTGGGCTTCCAGCAGCATACGCTTTCGAGACATAGCTTCGTTTCCCTTGCGACTGCGTCTCTTCTTCGAGCGCGACCGCTTGAGTGGCTTCGTTCATTTCCTGAACCTCCTTGTCGTTCACAACTTTAGATGTCCCCACCACCGGAGAGCACTAGCCGAGCACGCCAATCTACTTGCAAAACGCGCCAACGTTGAACGGGAAATCGGAGGCTGAAACAAACGCGCGCCGAGGCCGGTCGGCGATCCGGAAGTAATCCGATCCGTTCTCGCGAGAGATTCGTAATCAGAAGCGTGCAACTGGCCTTGGCCAGACAGGATGTGAAAGAACACGAGGATTCCGAATCATCCCCGCACAATCAGACTGATTGTTCCTTGGGAGTCGGCTTGTGAAACGACCGAGCCGAATGCGGATCGTGTTTCACTAAGAACGCATGCAGCGTGTCTGCATAGGTCTTGCGGAAGCTTCCCTCGCCGCCGTCAAACAAGAGCTCATCTGCGCTTGCTCTGGTTTAACAGGTCTGAGTGTAATGCGAACCGGACCTGATCCGATCCTCTCGATGACAATTCGAACACCAGGATCTATGTCCAGAGATCCAGTGAATGGAATCGCTTTATCACTAGCCTTGGCGAAATAGTCGGCGCCGCTCAGGTACCATCGATTGGTATGCGATCCCGACGAAACGATCTCCACCCGATCCGCGATCGCACTGACGGCGAGCGTAGTTGTCACGGGCACGAAGGTTACGATTGCCGCGATGACGAGGCTAACGATCGCTAGCCACCGCACGAAAGCCTTCGCTACAGAAGAAGGTCGCCCTTTCATTAACGATAACCAATGTGCAGCGGTATTTGTGGCAAAGTGTCTTGGAAGCTGGAGCGTAAAATGTACCCCTGCCATTCATGCGTGCCGTTTCCGATCGCGAAAATGCACTCCGTCCCAAATGCAACCGGCGTTCTACTGATTGACCCCCTACAGTCGGTATATTCTCGTGTTCCGCTGTCGAAGACCTGAACGTCCATATCCGGGGCATTGACTAAAATCGAGATTTTGGAACTAGACGGCTGGGACCATCCGAGCGGGAGATAGGTCTTCGTGAATCCAGGAGGATCAGCGCCCTTGCAAGTCTTTCTGACCGCGCCAAGCAAAGAGAGTCGGCCAGGTCCATATCTAGCAAGTTCTGCTTTTTGATTTGTTGGAAATGACAACGTGAGCTGTCCGATGGGTTTGCCCTGTAAAGCGTACTCCGCCGATGCGTTATAAAGACCATCATCCGAGACCACCGAAACGCAGAGGCGGTCGTCGCTAGCAAATGGCAAATATACCCACAGCGAGTCCGTTGCGGACATGGTTGAGTCCGTATATTGGACGCCCGTCAGAACGCTGCCTGAAACAGGAACGACCTTCAGCAGTGTCTCTTCGAACTTTGCAGGAACCACGGAACTCGCGAAAGATAAGGAGCTGATGTCAAGCCGTATCCAACTGTGGCGTAGGATGCACACGTCAGGATCAGCTGACCAATTGTTCGCAGGGCGTGGCGCAGAGGACATAGCGGCTGTGCTCCCCGTGACAAATGTGACCCCGCTAGGCGCATGTCTGGCGGATATTTACCGACTCCCAGGTAAGGTGCGAACCGAATGCGGGCACTATAGCAGAGTGCACTGGTCGGATCAATGATTGCAACGGAACCGAGGTAGATGATTTTCTAGACGACGCTGCACAGTTCGGTGAGAGTTGAGCCGGTTATTTCTGCGGGTCGGAACGGTAGAGCAGCTGGACCAAAACCAGGTGGGCCGGTTTTGAGGCCGTCGCCGATGTCGTAAGTAGTTCGAAACAATTGGTCGGAGAGAGAGGATTTGGGCTCCGACCCCCCTTGGTCTCGAACCAGGTGCTTGGGCTCTGCTTCCTAACGCTTCCAAAACGGTTTAGGGTTACTGTGGTCAGAACTCGTCGCACTCCTACACGGGGACGACTCAGCAAGGTATCACCGGAGGTCACCGAGACTTCCCCAGAAGTCGGCTTGGAGCTTGCAGCTGATTGCGTGCGGAATCAAGGAAGAAGGTCTGTGACCCTATTTGTCTATACGACCAGAACGCTGACCGAGGAAGCTACCTGGATACGGTAGAGGTCCTTTGACAACACTGGTGTTGCACTCCGCCACTGCGGACGTCCCGAAGGAAGGTGCTACGGCAGGGGGCGTGATCGGTCCAATCGACAAATTGGTGTTACGCTGCGGCAGCGGCGTTAGAATTCCTACCCAAAATCGCTAACGTGGAAGCCCATTCGGGTGCAGCCGATCTAAAACCTGCCTCTACTTCATCCGCCAAACGTTTCTTCGTAGCCGAGGAAACCGATGCGGGGGAGTTCCACACTTGGCTATGGAGGGGCGCTAGTGGGCGCTAGTTTGGTGTCAGTCGTTTAAAGAGGATCTCACTGCTGAGTGAATTTCAAGTTATTATTTCACCGAGACTGGCTAGTACCGCTGCTTGCGACTTTGGGAATAGTGGCAAATCATTGTGGGGGAAGTATGGCGATCAAGATTGAGCAGACAAGTGACGGAGACTACGACTCCCTAACCTTTCAACCAATGGAACGCCTGAAGGTGTATTTGTTCGGGCTAACTGTGTTGTTCGCATCTTTTGGGGCGGGTGAAGCGGTCTATCGCCTCTTGTTTTCCGAGTTCGACGGCGCGACCGATCGTATTCCGGTTGAAGGGCTGTTTGGTTTGGTATTTGCGTGGCTCGCCACTAAGTTCGTCGGAGGCGTTTACAGAAGTCGTAAGGAGAGGAGCGCACGCCTCAATTTCATTTTGGCTCGGAATCATCAAATACGAGGCGCTCTGGAAGGAATCACTCCGTTCGCTCACCCATCGAGAAACCAACAATCGATCAGAGTAATCCGCGAAGAAGTCGACAGGATTGACTGCGCCCTTAAGGAGATCTTGCCGGGTTAAGCTTCTCGGGCGAGGCTTGGAAAGAAATTGGGTAGAATCTGCTCATTGCGTCTGCTCGACGCATGCTAGCAGAGGGGAGTTTCGGTAATGTGGGGGTCTTGCACGTCCTGGACTCTCCCTTTCCAGTCGCCACCACTGCCGTTCCAGTACTTGACCGCCGAATGCATTGTCGCGCCCAGATAAAACAGAGCCGCCAGCGGCATGGCCAATGCCCATGCGGGGTTCAGTCGATAGTAGCGCACCATGGTCGAGTACGTCACCGTCATGGCAGCCCAGGCCGCAGCGCCGATAAAGAACGCCTGCCTGCTGCCGCAGAGCAACAACAGTGGAGGCGCCAGATAAGTGATCACCATGCCCGCAATAGTGCACAGTAGCAGCAGCGAAGAGTGCTTCAACTGGTTGAAGGCCGTGCGCGAGACCATGCGCTCGATGTCCGAGAAGGTCTCGTATCGTCGCAAGCCTTGGCTCTGATCTGTCAATCCTATCCACAATCGGCCGCCGTGCCGCTTCAGGAGCCGCGCCAGAGAGCAATCATCGATAAGCGCGTCGCGAGTGGCTTCTAGTCCTCCGGCGCGTTCCAGAGCCTCTGATCTCACAAGCATGCAGCCCCCGGCCGCGCCGGCAGTCGAGTGCCGGGTATCGCGAACCCAGGCTGGCGGGTAGAGCATGAAAAAGAAATATACAAAGGCCGGAATGAGCAGTTTTTCAGGAAGGCTCTCGCAATGCAGCTTCACCATAAACGAGACCAGATCGTAATGACCCCGCGAAGCAATGCAACTCAGATTCACTACTGTCTCTGCATCGTGCAGTACATCGGCGTCCGCGAACATGAGCCATGCGGGATTCAACTCGCGTGCCCGCTCAATGCCCTGGTGCATCGCCCATAATTTTCCTGTCCACCCCGCCGGCAAGGGCTTGCTCTGAATCACGATAAGCGCATCGGCCTTGCCTGTTTTTTCTGCAGCGCGCCGTGCCACATCCGCTGTACCGTCTGTACTCTCATCATCCACAAGGAGGACGGGCATAGCCGCGCGCTGATTTAATAAGGATGTGACGACCGGTCCTATCAGTTCTGCCTCATTGCGGGCCGGAACTATGGCAGCGATGCAGCCGGAAAATTCCGCCTTGTCACTGGCGTCGACCTTCAAGGTCTTAAGACGCCAGAAGGACCCCCTGGCCAAGGCGAGGTAAGACCAGGTCACAGCCGTAAGCGTAGCGACGCTCGTGGCAAGCACCGACATCGGCGTGAGCCCGAGGGTACAACTTCGGGAGATGCGGATCAAGGCGCATGTAGACGAGGCGCATGTAGACGAGACCGACCCGATTGTTTTCCTTCAGAGCGCTCCGAGGTTCCTCCAACAGATGTAGCAAGGGCTTTCTTGGCAGGGCGAGATTTCAGGCCGGAGAGCACGTACTCGTGTATGGCGGAACAGCCATCGGTGTCTTTGCCATACAGCTATCTCGGTTTCGTTGCGAACATGTGCCGATGGTAGACTGCTCCTATGGCTGCTAAAAAGAAAACTAAGAAGAAGCAGATGAAGTCGAAGAGAACTGCCGGTAACAAGATGACGCCGATGAAGAAGACGGCTAAAAAGAAAGTGGCTATGCAGAGGATAACTCCCAAGAAGGAGTTGGCGAAGAAGGCAGCTCAGAGAAAGGCGACGGTGAAAACGAAGGCCGTTGCCAAGAAGACAATTGGCGCGAAGAGAGTGAGAGCACTCAAGAAACAAGCTACAAAGAAAAGCCAGAGCGTGGATACGGTGGCCCTGCCAGCGGAGGAGCGGGAAGCTCGTTTGGGCCGGCAATCGGGAGATCTGCAGGGACTATCCAACGTCCAAGGTGCGGATTCGGAGAGTGTCGACGAGTTGCTTGAGGAGGGAAACGCGTTCGAAGCTGATGTAGTGACGGGCGTAGAAGACGCTGGGGGCGCTGATGAGAGGGAAGTTCGCACGCATGAGGTACCGGAGGATGATGTTCCCGAGGAATATCTGGGTAAAAAATAGAGAGTGAGAGGCTCTCTCCGCGCCGGTGAGGTTCGTATCTTTCCATAATCCTGACCAGTGAGGATGCGGCCTCGTTTCATCTGTTTCCCCGTTGACTCCCTGCCAGCTGACAAAGGAATCAAACAGGTGGTATCGATGGCAAGAACGAAAACTCCGAGACCGGGAAGTATCCAGTCACTCGTTCCCGCTTTGAAATGCTGGCTGGAGCACACCCTGGAAGGTCGCTTGGAGGATGTTTCTCAGCGGCTACGAGGTCAGGGCGGTAATCGACGACAAACAATTCGCGGTGCTCTCCAGTTCTAGACCTTTCGGCAGGGGCTCACCGAAAGTGCGCACAACATCGGCACGGCCTGGCGCAATGTACTCGTGCAGTGGCCGCAAGAAAATATCGTCTGCAACTCCGGCTGACGTCAGTTCTGCAATAGCGGATCGCACCACGTCCCGACCGATGTCGCGGGTGCGATGATCGACCCGTCTGCCCAGCTGAACGACCGCAGACGCCGTCTCATGCGTTAGCTCACGCAAGTCCAGAAGTGCAGTGATCCAGTCAGCCGCTGTCTCCGCAGGAATCACACAGCTGAGCGCCCCGTAGAGTGGGATGCGCACCCCGAATCTGCCCAGCGACCACAACCAGCCGCTGTCAGTGGGTTCTCTCCTGAGCTTGCGAAGTAGCTCACTTCCCAGCGCCGCGCGTGTCGCGCCTGACAGATGCTCAAGGCTGGCCAGCAAACGCCAACCATCATGCTCCAACTGGGAGTTCAGACGCGTGCCAGGCTTCTTACGGCCAATACCGAGGTCTCCGAGGTAGTTCCGGAGTTCCTGTTGATGGACAGAATTGAGGCCGCCCCCGATCCTTCGCCACAGCACCAGCCAATCGACCTGGGACTGAAGCTCTCGGGGGAATGCCAATCCCACCTGATAAATCCGGCGCGCCTGGATAATTCGAAAGCTGTCCTGCGGATCTCCAAAACCTGGCCGCAGGCAAAAGCCAAACAGGTTTAGCCAACGAACCTCGTGTCGCGGACTCAGCGTTCGCCCGTCTGCCACCTCCAGAAGCACATCGCAGAAGACCCGCACCGTCGCGATGGGCCATGATTCTCTTTTCAGCCCCGTGACTGACTCCAATTCGCCCACCAGTGAAGCAGGATCCACTGGGACACCTTCGCCCACTCCGGATCCAGTGAACGCACGCTGAATCAGCCGTACGGCAGATTCCTGCGCCTGCTCCGAAATACTCGAGGAGTCATGTCGATTCGCAGTTGACGCTGTCTGCGATGCGTACCCGCTCTGATCCGTCGCGGTTGCCTCGCGTCTCAATTCGAACCGAAGGCGCCATCGGTGCGGTGAGCTCACGGACTCGCACCAAAGTTCGAGCGTTCCCACCTCGGTAAAGCTCACGGACAACCGCACTGCCAGTTCCATCTGCTGGAGCTTCTTTCCATAGCGCAGCAACGTGACCAAAGGCGCGTGACGATGGACCTCCTCGGGGTCCAAGTCTGCAATTCCACCGTGCGCGTCATGACGAATCGTCGAGCTGTACAGATGGAACGATACCGGGCGGTTTGTCAGCACGGAGAATTTACGATCCAGCAGCGGCAATGTCGTGCCCTCGTTCGTGCCGGAAGGCAGTACGCAGACCGCCTTGATGCCATGTTCCGAACGCATTCCGATGTAGTAGGTCCAGGCGCTGCCGGCCTTGACGCGCAATCCGGCTCCCCGCCTCACGCGGCCGTAGTAGGCAGCGCCAATTGCGACGGCACTGCTCATGACTTCGTTGCTGAGAATCTTCGGGCGCCACCCGCCGCCAGCGCCAAACCAATTGGCAATGGCCTCGGTGATCCGCTCGCGAGCGATAGTGGGAATGCAAAAGCCTCCGTTGAAGAGAACAGCGTCCGGCCTTGCCATCTGCAGGCGATCATCGATGTGTGGCCGAGAATTTTCTCCGGCGCCCATCGCCGTGGCGGCTTGCTTGAGGAACGCCGCAAGATGTTTCGTGATGGCGGGGTCCGTGGCGTACGGTAGTCCGATTTCGCGAAGACCAGCGGCGCGGGTGCGCAGAGGCATCTCGTCAGGGGTGGTCAGCGGGAGGAAGCCGCTGGTGATCAACTCGGCCACTTCGTCATGGCACAACTCGCTGCTTAACATTTGGCCTACGACCGCTCGTCCGCCACCCAGAATGTTGATTTGAAGACGATCGGTGTTTTCCTCGCTCAGTAGGCGCTCTTTGGCCGCTGAACATATGATTCGCAATGAATGACGCTGACGCAGACTGAGCTTCGTGGTGAGCTTATGTTCGACGCGTCGCGCCAGCGCGAGGTCGAGATTCTCGCCCCCGAGCAGTAGGTGCTCGCCGATGGCGGTGCGTTGAAATTCGACGTTTCGGCCTTGGACGTGGGCCAGCACGAGGCTGAAGTCCGAGGTGCCGCCTCCGATGTCGCAAATCAGCACGAGCTCGCCATTTCGCAGGTGCTCTCCGAGAACGTTCTGATGCTCTGCCACCCACGCGTAAAAGGCAGCCAGCGGCTCTTCCAGCAGAGTCAGGTTTTGCAGTCCTGCCTCTCGCGCCGCTTCCACCGTCAGCTCTCGAGCTTCCTCGTCGAAGGAAGCCGGCACGGTTAGTACGATTTCCTGGTTCTCGAAGAGCTGTTGCGGATTGGTGGCTCCCTCGGCCGTCATCGCGTGGTTCCAGGCGTTCCGCAGATGCATGAGGTAACGGGCAGACGCTTCGACGGGAGACACCATCGGTTCGGGCGGCTCCGCGTCGCGCGGCAGAATGTTCGCTGTTCGATCAATGGCACTCTGGCACAGCCATGACTTCGCCGAAGATACCTGCCGCCCCGGCACGAGGGCGCCCTGGTCGCGGGCCATCATGCCGACGATTGAGGACGGATGTTCTTCCCACGGCAGGCTCACTGTACCCGATGAGACTTCGTCTTCGATTGGGAAATAGAGAAAGGAGGGCAAGAGTGGCACCGCGCGCACTTCACCCGGGCTGGTGAGCTGCGCAACCTCAAAGATCCTTATTCCTGACGAATCGGCTTCGTTCGCACTTTCGCGGGTGTCGACAAAGGCCACAGCGGAATTCGTCGTGCCCAGGTCGATGCCAATCAGGTAGCGGGAAGGGCCTTCCATCACGGTCTCAAAACAGACTGCTGCCGATTCGTCATTAGTCGCTCTTCTCGCGGATGTTCAGCTCGAGCTTCCAGCGGTTGGCACCGTCCCGCGAGGCACACCAGAGTTCTAACGTACCGATTTCTGTCACGCGTGACTCCAAGCGCACAGGTAAAACAGTTCCTTGCTGGCCATCAAGCCTCAGCGTGACTTCAAGCGGGTTGAGTTCCTCGATCTCGCTGCCCCAGTTCTCCAGAAGATCGCCGACACGGTCCTGCTTTCGAATCGTGGAACTCAGGAAGCGGAACTCTGCGGGCTCCCCGACGACCAACCCGAACTCCCGGTCGGGCACCACCGCCTCGGTGCCTTCCTCCATCCCAAAGGGCACCACGCAGAGCGCCTTCAGCGGGGCTTCCATTCCTGGGACGGCTGGCATCGCACTTTCGATTCCGACGTAGTACGTGCGCGAGGTCCCACTCCGGATGCGAACTCCCTGTCCGTGCCGGGCCCTTCCGTAATAGGCCGCCCCTCTCGCCACTGCATGCTCGAGGTCAGGCGCTTCCAGAACATTGGCAGGACCAAGCGCTTCAAATCCCTCTTCGGTCAGCCAGCTATTGAGCACCTCTACCAGCCGCCTCCGCAGCACGTCCGCCTTCATGACGCCCCCATTGAACAGAACATGCGTCGGGCATGCCAAACCGTTTCGCCCTCGCCGAATGTTGCCAGCTTCCGGACTGTTCTGTACCTGATGGGACAGAAAGCGCGCCAAGTGCTTCGTGACTGCCGCATCAGCGGCATACGGCAGGCCTAGTTCTTGAAATCCGATGCGGCGCTGCCCGGTCGGCATTTCATCATGGCCTACCTTCGGGAAGAATCCTTCGACGAGGACGCGGTTCAGGTCTTCGCGCAACACCTCCGTCTTGATAGTGCCCCCAACCAACTTGCGTCCTTTGCCCAACAAGGTGACATCTTGCTTTTGGCTTTTAGGATGTTCGAACAACTGCTCTTTCGCAGAGCGGCACTGATACCACAGACCCTGCAACTGATAGGTGTCGATGCGATGGCCTGCAGCTTCCAGATTCTGTTGCAGTAAGCGGGCGAGGGCGAGGTCCATGTTGTCGCCGCCCAGCAGGATGTGATCGCCGACTGCGACACGCTTCAACGCCAAGTCTCCATTTTCTTCCGAAACCGCGATCAGGCTGAAGTCGGTGGTTCCTGCGCGGACGTCGCAAACTAGAACCAAGTCCCCAACCTTGATGCGCTTGCGCCATCCATTCCCCTGGCTCTCGAGCCACGCGTAGAATGCGGCCTGCGGTTCTTCGAGGAGCGTCACGCACTGCAGCCCAGCCTGCTCAGCCGCACGCCGGGTTAGTTCTCGCGCTTCCTCGTCAAACGAAGCGGGCACGGTGAGCAGAACGTCTTGTTCGGCCAAGGCATGGCTTTTCCCGTCCGCCGCATGATGCATGTCCCATACTGTCCGGAGGTACTGCAGATAAAGCGAAGAAACCTCCAGCGGAGAGAGTTTGCTGACCTCTTTCGGAGCCTGCCACGGCAGAATCGGCGCCGCGCGGTTTGCGGCAGAGTAGGAAAGCCATGACTTGGCTGATGCGACCAGTCTTCCCGGACTTTCCGCCCCGCGCTTGCGCGCCAACTCTCCAATCACGAACTTCGGTTCCGCGTCCCAAGGCAAGCGGAGGCTGCCCTTGGGAAAATCCAAGTCGCCCGGAATGTAGAGAAAGGATGGGAGCAATGTCCGGTCGGCTATTTCATTCGGATTGACGACCTGAGGAATGGTGCCAACTTCGATGCGCGCTCCTTCCGAGGCAGCGGCACTTTCACAATATGCCAGCGCGGAATTGGTAGTGCCTAAGTCGATGCCAACGATGAATTGTGAGTCCAACTAAGTCTCCTGTGGCCAGCATTGCGCCACGTGAAAATTGCTTTGGTGTGCGCAGAGGTGCAGGTTTGCTAGGGGACCTCAACCTCTGCCGGGGCCACAATCGCTCTGCCCGTACCCTGCGGCAGTGACGGCAGGGTCACTTCGGTGACGCGCCAGCCGCGATGGCGCAACAAACCACGAATTGGCGGTTCGCCGGTTACATTGCCGACCAGTTTGATAGCTCCCGGATCGAAGCCCACCGGTACGGTGACGGGCTGGTCTTCCTCGGAAGAGAGGATCGGCTCGAGTCTGATATAGCGGTCCAGAACCTGGCGGCATGAAGTGTGAATGCTGCGTACGGCAGCCCCGAGTTGACCGTCAGGGTAGGAAGAAACGTCTTCCTCCAGAAAATCCACAAGCCGGCCATCACGCTGCAACAAAGCCAGCATCTGCACCGCCCGGTCGGGCGATTCAGGGCTCGGCTTGTCGCCTCTGACCTTTGGTGCGGCAGGAGTCACCTTTGCTGCGGTGGCAAGGGGTGCGACTTCTACTTTAGCCCACCCCAGCGCCTGCAGTACGTCCTGCGGGATCTTTCCCTGAAACAGCAGCGAGAAAAAGCAGCGAAACGCAAAAGATAGCCGTGTTGAAAATCCAATCATAGTTATATTTGCTCCGAAGTCCAAGCTGGCACCCGGAAAACACTTTTTATATTCTAAATGCACAGTTGCCCTGCAAAACGCCGTCTCACTGCCCTGAATGCGATGTTGTCAGCGATAGTCCACGCGAGAGGGTCTGGTTACGGAAATGGTTCACTGTTCAACATATCTCGTATGTTGGCGGTAAGCTTCTCAGGAATCGCGCAATCTTGATCAAACCGGCGACATTGGAGCAACGGACGCCGGAACCTGTGCTGAGTTTTTCGAGGGTCCATACTTGTCCGAAGAAACCTTTCCGTCTAGTCATCTCGAGCATGGCGGTCGTGCCGGGGCCATACACCGACGTTGCAGGGAGTCAGCGTCATTTACAAGAGACACGGCAGGTAGCGTCTTTCACACGTATTCAACTCATTCGTGCCGGCATCGACCTTATGAACACGGCCTACAACTATCTTGACGTCACGCTAAACGGAGGGGATGAAGGTGGTCGCGGACAATTCTGGGTCCGGCGCCACAACGAGTACGAGGATTGAGGATAGCGGGCGCAATCCGCAAATTATTCCGGGCCAGAAGTCGGCTTCGGGGCCGTTGCCACGTATCAGGTGACTTCCAGTCCGAGGTTGTCGTTCACGGCTTGGCCGAGGTTCTGCTTGCAGCCGAGATACCTCTCGGTTGTTTGAACCGATGCATGTCCAAGTAGAAACTGAATTTGCTCAAGTTCTCCGCCTGCGAGATGGCAGAGCCGAGCACAGGTGCGACGCAAGTCGTGAGGAGCCAGGCCAGGTCAGGGCTCAGAAGGCCGGTATCGGAGGCTTCATAAGCGAGGCGCCTGACGGCGGCCAATCGCACATTGATCGTAGACGGCGCTAGGTTCTTCTGTTCGAGAAAGAACCGGTACCGGAGGACGACCGTCCTGTTAAATGCCAGACGTGGTTCGGAACAGTACCACCCGATAAATTCGTCGATGGCGTGACCGTATGATTCTTGCGAACTGGCCGCGCCGAGCGAGTGAAGAACCGCATTCTTCGACTGCTCCAAATCGGCTAGTCGAAGCATACTTCTTGTCTTGGAGCGTTTCGATGTCTTCCGATGCGCCATACTGGCGGCCCCCTAGCCGCGCGCTCAGTATGGTCTTTCAAACTTATGGTCTCGAAGCCCGTTTATGAGGACTCAACTCATCTCCTGTCGCTTGCCAAAAGCCGATAGCGCGCTATTACGGTCGTCGCTCTTTCACCACCTGTGCCGTTTCGTCTATTTTTCGTCAGGTGGATTAGCGTCGGCGAGGGAGTCCCTTTGCCGAGGCCTCGGATCCAGGTGGTTCACGGAACGGTTCCACGGAAATGCGCTCGTAACACACTTCCAGCACGGTCAGGTATTCTGTGCCGCCCGGCGCTTGGAGAACTACGCTGTCGCCCGCTGCCGACTTCATCAACGCGCGCCCCAGAGGTGACACCCAACTGATGTGGTTGCGGTTGAGATCGACCTCGTCGGTGCCCACGATGCTCACCACTCGCTCCGCTCCCGCGGCATTGGCATAGCGCACGGTCGCTCCGAAGAATGTCCTCGTCTCCGGCTGCCCCGCTCTCGGAGCTTCCGGGTCCACCACTTCCGCGGCTTCGATTCGCTTCGTGAGAAAGCGAATCCGCCCATCGATCTGCCGTAGTCGCCGCTTGCCGTACTGATAGTCGGCGTTTTCACTGCGATCGCCGTTGCTGGCAGCCCAC
>Ga0137364_10000161_pt1 | contig 23130 bp, 17 predicted proteins | sample SagtaG_10_FD_104798 | JGI IMG/M metagenome (GOLD analysis project Ga0137364, IMG submission 104798) | Vadose zone soil microbial communities from Sagehorn Ranch, Mendocino, California, USA - Sage1_L_20_16 metaG | ecosystem: Environmental > Terrestrial > Soil > Vadose zone | place: USA... | reverse complement strand
TCGGCGCCGACGGCCGTCACTCATTGTGTCGGACCGCCGTCGGCATCGACATCCGCAGCCGCACCTACGCCCAGACTGCTCTGACATTCAATCTATGCCACAGCCGCGAGCACCATGACACATCGACGGAATTCCACGCCGAGGGCGGCCCCTTCACGCTCGTGCCTTTGCCACAGCGACGTTCAAGCCTCGTCTTCGTCGTCGATCCAGCGGAGATCTCAGTCCTCTCAGGGCTCTCCGACACGGAGATGGCGGCCGAGATCGAACGCCGCTCGCATTCGATCCTCGGTACGATCGAAGTCGAACGGGGGCGCGGCGTGTTTCCACTGATCACCGCGACGGCCACCTGTTTCGGCACGCGCCGGGTGGCACTCATCGGCGAAGCTGCGCATGTCGGTGCGCCGATCGGCGCGCAAGGCCTCAACCTCGGTTTGCGCGACGCCGCGACCATCGCGGAGCTTGTTGTCGCCGCACACCGCGAGGGGCAGGATGTTGCGGACACCGTCGATCGCTATGATCGCATGCGCCGTGCCGACACGACGAGCCGCATGTTGGCAGTCGATCTCCTCAATCGCAGCCTACTTACGGATTTCCTCCCGCTGCAAGGCGCGCGCGCCGCCGGTCTTTTTCTCATCGAGCGGATCGCGCCGCTGCGCCAGGCGGTCATGCGCGAGGGAGTGTCGCCATGGGCCTCTCAGCCACGCCTCATGCGCGGAGAGGTATTGTAGGGCTATAATCTTTGCCTGGGTTCCAGGCCGAACAGCGCCTGGCCTGCAGATTCGAAATTTGACAGATGTGCCTGCCCCTGCGCCAGCAACGTATGCAAATCGCGGAACCGCCGTTCAAAAGCGCTGCCTTCAAAAATTGCGGTTGTGCCGGCGGCACGGTAAGCGAAATTCACCACCTTTCGGGCCGCTTCCATTGCTCCAGTGATGGCCACGCGCAGATGCGCTCGCTGCTCGAGCGAAAGCGCGCCCGATGTCGCCGAACTCACCCAAACCTCCCGCAGCATCTGCACGAGAAAAGCTCGTGCTGACCTCAGCTGGCCGGATGCCCGCGCGAGGCCCGATTGGATCACCGTATTATCCCGGAGCAAGTTAGCCGAGCCGAGGCCTCCGCCGGACCTCTTGGTCTGCGCTAGCTGCATGAACGCGGCAAGGCTCGAGCCGGCGATACCGAGTGCGACACCGGAAAACCCCACACCATAGAGAGTCAGCATCGGAATATTGTAGAGTGGCCCACTCTCGCGGCGGTCAGCGGCCGAGTCGCGCCACGTGGTGTATTCCTCCGGAACGAACAGATCAGTGACCTCGTAGTCATGGCTGGCCGTGCCCCGCAGTCCGAGAACGTGCCAGGTATCTCCGATGTGCGCTCGCTCGCGCCGGAAAAGCATGGTGCGGTTGATCGGATTGCCGCCTGCATCGCGGCGCGGCTTATCGGACGCTTCGAAAACCGTCGAATGCCCGCCCATCCAGGTTGCGTTGGCACTTCCGCTCGCAAAGCGCCATTTGCCGGTCACGCGATAACCACCGTTAACGGCGAGCGCCTTGGCAATGCCCGCAGGCGGCCCCCAAGCAACCAATGCGTCGGATGCGCCAAAGACTTCGCGAGCAATTTTCGGCTCCAGAAATCCGGCGGCATGCGAGGTGACAGCCGCCTGTGCAAGGCACCAGGCCGGGCTCGCATCCGCTGCCGCAAGTGTCTCGACGACCTCGTTGAAAGTGACGAGATCGACGCCGCCGCCACCCAGCGAGACCGGCAGCAATATATGGAACAGCCGGGCAGCATGCATTGCCGACAGGACATCGGCCGGAATCTTCCGCTCCATCTCGGTGCGGCCGCCGGCGGCTTCGATCAATGGCGCAAGAGCCGTCGCCCGCGCGAGCCAATCGTGCGTGTCCTTGGTCAACAAGTCACCCCGAAATCTGCTCACGTCTCTAGCACAGGAAAACGGCAGAGGGGTGCACTGGCGTCGAGACCTTCCCTTGATTAGCCTTCCGCAGTGCCGTTCGCGTAGGATGCAGAGATGCGTGCAGGATCGGCGATAAGCCTGATTACAGTGGCTGTTGTGGCGCTGGCCGCGCTCGTGCCGTCAGATGCCGTCCGCGCGCAGGAGAGTTACCCTGACCGCCCGGTGCGCGTCGTCGTTCCATACCCTGCGGGCGGAGGCACGGATACGCTCGCGCGATTGGTGGCCGACCAGCTCAGCCGCCGATGGGGTCAGCCGATAATCGTCGAGAATGTCGGCGGCGCAGCAGGTAACATTGGTGCGGCCGAAGTCGCGCGTGCGAAACCCGATGGCTATACGCTGCTCCTGGCCTCGCCTGGCCCGATCGCGACCAACGGCTTTCTCTATAAAGAAATGGCATATGATCCTGCGCGCTGGGTTCCCATCGCGCTCCTCGCGACCGGTCCATACGTGCTCGTGGTGCGCAAGAGCTTGCAGGCGTCCACCCTTGCGGACCTCGTCGCGCGCGCCAAGGCTGATCCAGGCAAAATCACGTCCGCGACTCCGGGTATCGGGTCCGTCGGACACCTGTCGACGGTACAGCTTGAAATGCTCGCCGAGATCAAAACGATGCAGATCCCATATCGCGGCCTGAGCCAAGCGATCAACGACATCATCGCCGAGCACGTTGACATGATGTTCGACACGCCCACGACTTCGCTTGCGCTGCATCGCGACGGCAAGGTCAAAATCGTCGCGGTCGGAACGACGGACCGCGTGCGCGAGCTGCCGGACATTCCGACCATTGCGGAATCCGGTTTGCCGGGCTATCGCGCGGTCACCTGGTACGCCATGGTCGCCCCACCGCACACACCCGCAGCGTTGGCGGACAGGATCAATCGTGACGTCGTAGATATCCTCGCGCGGCCGGAAGCTGCCGAAAAGGTGCGCGGCATTCAGATGGAGCCCATGACTAAGAGCCGCGCGGAAACAGGGCAGTTCTTTGTCGAAGAAACGCAGCTCTGGGGCAAGGTGATCAAGCAAGCCAATATTCCTTTGCAGTAGCGCCCAAGGCCAAATAAGTCCACACGCGAGCTGTTCGCCTCGTCGACGCTTGCCGTTGTCTGTAAAAGCAATTTGGCGAGCTCCAAACCTGGCTCACATGTAGCAAGATGCCGTGATTGGAACGAGAATTTTGATCGCATGAAGCTGCCGCGCAATTTCTTCAAGCCGCTGGCGCTCGGCGCGCCAACGCCGCTACGCGAGCTGCCGATCAGGCTCGAGCGGATGATTCATTTCGTGCCTCCGCACATCGAGAAGCTACGCGCGAAAGTACCGGAGCTGATCGCAGAGGTCGACGTGATACTCGGCAACCTCGAAGATGCTATCCCTGCCAACGCCAAGCAGGAGGCGCGCGCAGGCTTCATCGCGCTGGCCAAAGCGAACGAGTTCGGCGCAACTGGCCTGTGGACTCGCATCAACGCACTCAACTCGCCGTGGGTCCTCGACGACGTGACCGAGATCGTGGGCGCGGTGGGAGAGAAGCTCGATGTCATCATGCTGCCCAAAGTCGAAGGGCCGTGGGATATTCATTATCTCGACCAGCTCCTGGCCCAACTGGAAGCGAAGCACTCGGTCAAGAAACCGATCCTGATTCACGCCATTCTGGAGACCGCCGAGGGCGTCGACAATGTTGCCGACATTGCGGTCGCCTCGCCCCGCATGCACGGCGTCAGCCTCGGCCCGGCCGATCTCGCCGCCTCGCGCGCGATGAAAACGACTCGCGTTGGCGGCGGCCACCCGCAATACAGAGTGCTTGCGGACGCCACCCCTGGCGGCGAACCGCGTCCCGCGTTTCAGCAGGATCTATGGCATTACACCTTGGCCAAGATGGTCGATGCCTGCGCCGCGGCGGGCATAAAACCTTTTTACGGTCCGTTCGGCGACTTCAACGATCAAGAAGCGTGCGAGGCCCAGTTCCGCAACGCGTTTATCATGGGCTGCGTGGGCACTTGGACGTTGCATCCAACCCAAGTGCCGATCGCGAAACGTGTATTTTCGCCGGATCCGGTGGAGGTCGCTTTCGCCAAGAAAATTATCGAAGCCATGCCTGACGGCACCGGGGCGGCGATGATTGACGGCAAGATGCAGGACGATGCGACCTGGAAGCAGGCCAAAGTGCTGATCAATCTTGCCCGGCTGGTTGCCGCCAAGGATCCCCAGATAGGGGTGCGGTACGGCTTATGAGCCTCTGGCGCGGCTCGCAATCCTGGATTATTTCAGTTCAGCCATGAGCAAGACACGCAACGCCAGGTTCAAAATCGGTCAGGTGGTGCGGCATCGCCTGTTTCCCTTTCGCGGTGTCGTCTTTGACATCGATCCGGAATTCAACAACACGGAAGAATGGTATCAGTCGATCCCCGCTGAAGTGCGCCCACACAAGGATCAGCCGTTCTATCATCTATTCGCGGAAAACGCGGAGACTGAATACATCGCCTATGTCTCCGAACAAAATCTGTTGCCCGACACCTCGGGCAAGCCCGTACGCCATCCTCAGGTCGCTAAAATCTTCGAGCAGGACGAGACAGGCAGCTACCGGCAGCGCAATTCGCTGCTCAACTGAGAGCGGAGGACGCGACTGGCCTGTTGACAAACGAGGCGCGCCTTGGGGCGCGCCTCGTTCTCTTTCCGATCTGACGTCGGGACCTTAGCGCGATGGAGCCGCTGGAGCTGCCGACTGCGGCGCCGAAGGCTGCTGCGCCTCGAGCTTCTTGCGTGCCTCCTCGGCTCGCTTCTGCAGCTCGTCCTGCAGCTGCTTCTGTTGCTCCTCGAACTTTTTCGGATCGGTCGGCGGACCGTCATAGGCCTTGGCAAAATCCTGCAGCGGAAGCACGAGACTGATCGGCTGACCGGCGCCGTTGATTCCCTGAATAACGAGGCCCTGTCCTTTCTTCAGCTTGCCGATGAGTTCGCCACTCGCCTCGTAATCGGCCATGCAGCCGTTGTTGAAGCAGATGACGTAGGGACCGGTCATGGGTTGGCCGCTGTCAACGATCACGCGGGTTCCGGGTTGGATCGACATGCCGAGTGGCAACGTCACCCGGAGCACCTTTTTCGGATCGTTTTCCGGCTCGATCAGCACTGCGGCGACGACCGGCATGCCCGATTCGACCCGGCCATCCTTGCCGGTGAAGCAGACTTGCTTGGCATTGGCCTCTTGGCCTTTCAGGCAGAACTTTGTCCATGGCGAGAAGATGAGCTGCGGTTGCTCGGCCTGCGCCTGCGGCTGCTGCGGCGCATGCGGGGCCGGAATTTCCGCTGGCTTCTGTGTGGGCGCTGCCTTCGGCGCGGCCTTTGGGGCAGCTTTGGGGGCAGCCGGGGCTGCGGGCGCGGGCGTTGCCGGCGGAGCTTGGGCGATGGCCGCGGAACCGATTAACGCGGCGGTGAGCATGGTCGTCGCCACCGCGATGGCGAGCACGCACGCGGCCGGTCGGGCCGGCGCAAAAACCAACCGATGATCCATCGACAGATCCTCTTGCTTACCGCTCCCAGCGCCCCACGCTGGAACGGTTGCCCCGCATTAGGCTGTGTCGGCACCAAATGCGGCAGGAGCGTGACGTTGCCTTTCGGTCTAGGCCCCTTCACCCCGGTGCGACAGCCATAACCACGCCGCGTTGTGGTACGACATGTCGGCTTCGGCCGCCCACTGACTTGGAATCGCAGCCAAGCTGGCCGGTTTGGCGAGGTTCAATGGAAAGACTTCTGAAGATCGCATTGCCGCCGTGAGCCCTTTCATCCATGCCATCCATCCACGCCGGGCGCGTCGCCCCGCCGCATGGCATGCGGCGCTAATCGGCCTTGTGCTGTGTGCGGCCAGCCCGAGCGCGCCGGGCGCTGGCGAGGTGCGGCACGGTATAGCGATGCACGGTGTGCCGGTCTGGCCCGAGGGTTTTGCCCGCTTACCCTATGCCGAACCCTCCGCGCCCAAGGACGGCCGCCTGGTGCAAGGCGTGCTCGGTACCTTCGACAGCCTCAATCCTTTCATTGTAAAAGGGATCGCTCCACCGTCCATTCGCGGCTACGTGGTCGAAAGCCTGATGGCGCGCGGCTATGACGAGCCGTTCACGCTTTACGGATTGATTGCGCGCGGCGTCGAGACCGACGCCCAACGCAGCTACGTGACCTTCCACCTCGACCCCACCGCGAAGTTCTCCGACGGAACGCCAGTCACCGCCGCGGATGTGATCTTCTCGTGGCAGCTTCTGCGCGACAAAGGACGGCCCAACCATCGCACCTATTACGCCAAGGTCGCCAAAGCCGAAACAATCGGCGAACGGGCCGTGCGCTTCGATCTCTCCGGCAGTGAGGACCGAGAGCTTGCGCTCATCCTCGGACTGATGCCCGTGCTGGCAAAGCACGCCGTCGACCCTGAGAGATTCGAGGATACGTCGTTCCAGGCGCCTCTCGGAACCGGCCCCTATCTGGTCGGCCATGTCGACCCCGGCAAGAGTCTCATCCTCAAGCGCAATCCCCACTACTGGGGTCGCGAGCTTCCCATCAATCGCGGTCTATGGAACTTCGACGAGATTCGCTTCGACTATTACCGCGAGGCCAATTCACATCTGGAGGCGTTCAAGCGCGGCCTTTACGATATGCGTAATGAGCACGATCCGGGTCGCTGGCAAACCGCCTACGATTTTTCGGCCGCGCGCGATGGCCGCGTGGCTAAGGAGGCGCTGCCCACCGGCGTGCCGAAGGCGAGCAGTTATTACGTGTTCAACACGCGTCGTGCGGTCTTCTCCGATGTTCGCGTGCGCGAGGCGATCTCGCTGTTGTTCGACTTCGAGTGGATCAACCACAGTTACTTCTTCGATCTCTACCGGCGAAGCGCAAGCTTTTTCGACGACTCGGAACTGTCATCATCTGGGCGACCGGCCGATCATCGAGAGAGAGCGCTGCTTGCGCCGTTTGCCGCGGCGGTGCGTGCCGACGTACTTGATGGCGTATGGTCGCCGCCGGTTAGCGACGGGTCCGGCCGCGACCGGACAACGCTCAAGCGCGCGCTCGACCTGCTCGCAACCGCGGGCTACGAACTGCGCGGCACGCAGTTGATCGACCACAAGAGCGGTCGACCATTGACTTTCGAGATTCTGGTGACGGCGCGGGACGAGGAGCGGCTCGCGCTGTTGTTCTCGCAAAGCCTCAAGCGCGTCGGTATTGCGGCGCGCGTGCGCGTGGTCGATGCGGTTCAATACGAGGGGCGGCGCCTCACCTACGATTTCGACATGATCGAGAACCGCTGGGACCAGTCGTTGTCGCCCGGCAATGAGCAGGCCTTCTATTGGGGGTCGGCCGCTGCCGACCAGCCCGGTACCCGCAACTATATGGGCGTGAAGAGCGGCGCGGTCGACGCAATGATTGCCGCGCTTCTCAAGGCGGAGGATCGTGGCGATTTCGTCGCCGCAGTACGCGCGCTCGATCGCGTGTTGATCTCCGGCTTCTACGTAATTCCGCTGTTTTATCTTCCGGCCCAGTGGATCGCGCGTTGGACCACGGTCGGCCGACCGGCGGTGACTTCGCTCTACGGTTACCTTCCCGAAACCTGGTGGCGCGAGCCGAAGTCACCATGAAGTGACTCTCTTTCGATTCCGAAGTAGCTCATTTCGTTGACGAGCCGTTAACAGCCCTCGCTTAGGATGTGTGATCCATCCTGCGCAGCGGCTCCTTGTCATGGCGTTACTGGGTCCGATGCTGATGGTTGCCGAGAGTTCGGCGGCCGATCTAGCCGATGTGCTTGGCAAGGCAGGCGCCTTCCCGATTGCACAAACGCGCTGGGCCGATGTACCCGCCGCCATTGCGGAGACCCAGCCCGTTGCCATCGCCATCGCTGACCCGCAAGTCACGCCCTCCCCGACACAGCTGAGCGCGGCGATCGAATCCATCGAAATGCGCGGCGGCCCAGTCACGCCGGTGATCTCCGTCATCGACGCGAGCAGCATTCCAGCCATTCCAGGCGCACTGCCGATCGCAGTGAACGAGTGCCCCGATCGCCTGATTGCGCGGCTGCGCTGGGCGCTGCGAATCCGCACCCTTCATGCAACCGCGCTGCGGCGCTCGCGTGCATCGGGCCCAGACAAAGTATTCACATTCATGCCGCCGAACCTGCTGGAAGAGACCGCGGTGCTCTGCGTCGCGCGCGGCGGCTCTTACCCCGTTCTTTCGGCCCCGATCGGTGAACGCGCCGGACTCATCGGGGCGCTGAGCATCGAGACCGCCGCACGGTATCTCAACGCTCGTGACGTGGACGCGGTCATCATTGGCGAGGGGTTGGGTCCAGGCGTTGGTGAGGCACTCCTGACCTTGGTTGCCAGCGACACGCGGTTTCAAGATCTACCGGTTGGCGTGCTGAACAACGCTGCAGCGGATGACAAGCGCCTCGTGAATCTGGTGCGCGCCGAAGGCGATCCCGTGCGGCTCGTCGAGTGCATCCTTCCACTGGCGCGGTTGCATGCCTTCGAAGCTCGGCTGGCGCGCGCCTTGAAATCGCTCGAGAGCGAGGGGGCCATCGATCCCAATACCGGTCTGCTCGTCGCACAAGTCTTTTGGCGCAAGCTCGAGCGCGCGGTACAAGAAAGCCAAGAGACGGGCGTCGCCCTCTCCATCGCGCGCTTTACCTTCGAGGGCATTGCCGATGGCCGCGCTTATGTCGACGCCGCCCGACTTTTTACTCGGCTGGGGCGCAACACCGACTTAGCCTGCCAGGAGCAGGACGGATCGATCCTCGCGGCTTTCGCCAAAACGGACCTTCGCAGCGCCCATCTGCTTGCCCGCCAGATAGCCAGCGTGCTCAAGCACACCATGCTCTCGCCCAGTGATGACCGCCGCGTGATTAAACCAACGATCACTCTGGCGGCCGTCAAGCCTGCCGATGACCTCAGCACATTGGTGGCGCGGCTTGGCGCCCCTGTGAAGGTTGCCGCCGAGTGAGGGCGGGACTAGGCTCGCTCCCCTTGCATGCGGAGCGAGCCCCATGACTTCAGCCGTACCGATCGACATGGTGTCGGACGTCGTATGCCCCTGGTGCTTCATCGGTAAGCGGCGGCTAGAAAAGGCAATCGCGCTGCGACCCGACATTCGCGTCGAAGTGCGATTTCGACCTTACTTCCTAAATCCCTGGGTACCGCGCGAAGGCATCAGCCGCAACGAATATCTGACCATGAAGTTCGGCTCACCGGAGCACTATCGGGCCATCGCGCAGCGCGTCGCGCAGGCTGCGGCAGCGGAGGGTCTGATCTACAACCTCGACGAGATCAAGCGTCAGCCCAATACGCTCGATTGCCATCGTCTAATTCTGTGGGCGAGCGACAAGGCCGCGCGAATGAAGCAGCGGCTGATGGAGCTCTACTTCGCCGAAGGTGCCGATCTTACCAACCGCGACGTGCTGGTTACGGCGGCAGCCGCATGCGGCCTCGATGCGCTGCGGACGCGGGAGCGGCTCGCAAGCGAGGAGGACGTGGAGCGCATCACACAGGAAGCCGATTCTGCCAAGGAAGCTGGAATCGACGGTGTGCCCTGCTTCATCTTTGGCGGCCATATTGCCGTGCAGGGCGCGCACCCACCCGAACATCTCGCGCAAGCGATCGCGCGCGCGGCGGACGAACGAGCCGAACGGCAGGTTGCCGGCTAGCTTCCAATAAAAAGGCGGCAGGCCCTCGCCAGGCCGATGTGTCTGCTGGCCAACGTTGGTGGGTTCCACGTCAGGGATCAATTCGGCGTCACGTGCATTGATAGGATGAATGCGCGATCGGCGCGTTGCGCTGAACGACGCTAACGCGACCGTTCGCCGCACAATCGGAACCGGCCGCAAGGAGAACGACCATGCCGGAGAAGCGAACAGTCGAGAAGGCCCACAAGGCAAAGCGCGCAGGAAAAGCACCGACGACGCAGGCAGGCGAATTCGTCCGCGAGGAGATCCGCAAGATCCGCCGCGGCGAACATGGGGCGCGATCACCGCAGCAGGCCATTGCCGTCGGCCTCTCTAAGGCCAGACGTGCGGGCGTTGGGCTTCGCCCGCCCGGGAGGGGAAAGGCCAAGGCGCGCACCCGCCGGAGTGCCGCTTATGCCTATGCGGCGGGCCAGCACAAACGCAAAACTCACCGGCGACCGCGTGTCTCCCGCGCCGTTTCCCGGGTGCTCAAGCGCGAACCGCGGAGCACGGTGTCGCGCGCGGCACTGTCGAGGCAAGCTCGACGCGCCGCCTCGCGCCGCACTGCCTCGCAGCGATCCGCCGCGGCGCGCAAGGCGGTGCGCACGAAAGGTGGGGCGCGCCGTTCTGCCGCGGCACGCAAGGCTGCTCGCACCAGGGCACGCCGCAGGAGATAGGACGACAAGGCCGCCTTGAGCGGGCGTGCCCACGTTCCCACCTGCGCTTGTCACGCCGATCCCGCGTAATCCAACACAGCGCAGCGATCACTACTGGTAGGTCGCGACCCCCCGTGTGGTCATGCGGCTTTGGCGGGCTGCGCGAGGGCCACAAGGCTGCGCAAAATGGCGCTAGTTCCACGCAGGCGCGCGTCGGGGTTTTCCCAATTGTCGAAAAAGACGACCTTCATATCCGGCCGCACCCGAGCGGCTGGGCCGAGATCCCGGATGAAGGCGACGAGCGGGTCGGGATTGGCGAAGGTATTGTCACGGAACGACACGACCGCCCCCTTGGGCCCGGTCTCAACCTTTTCCACATTGGCCTGCCGGCAGAGCGACTTTATCGCCACGATCTGGAGGAGGTGCTCGACTTCGTCTGGCAATGGTCCGAAGCGGTCGACCAGCTCGGCGCCGAACGCCTCGATCTCGCGTTCGTCCTCGATTTCGGCCAGCCGGCGATAAAGCGCCAAACGCACCGGCAGGTCGGCGACGTAGTCCTCGGGAATCATCACCGGTGTGCCGACCGTGATCTGCGGTGACCACTTATCCGCGACTGGCGCGCTGATGCCGGCCTTCAGAGTCGTAACCGCCTCTTCCAGCATCTGCTGATACAGCTCAAAGCCGACTTCCTTGATGTGACCCGACTGCTCCTCGCCCAACAGGTTGCCGGCGCCGCGGATATCGAGGTCGTGGGAGGCGAGCTGGAATCCCGCGCCCAGCGTGTCGAGCGACTGCAGCACTTTAAGCCGCCGTTCGGCCTGGGGCGTGATCTTGCCCACGGCCGGCAACGTGAATAGCGAATAGGCGCGTAGCTTGGAACGGCCCACGCGTCCGCGCAGCTGATACAGTTGCGAGAGGCCGAAGCAGTCGGCGCGGTGCACGATTAGCGTGTTGGCGGTCGGAATGTCGAGACCGGATTCGATGATCGTAGTCGAGAGCAGCAAGTCGTACTTGCCGTCGTAGAACGCGGCCATGATCTCTTCGAGCACCGTCGCGGGCATCTGTCCATGAGCGACGGCGACGCGCACTTCCGGCACATGTTTGTCAAGAAACTCCTTGGCCCCGCGGAGATCCTCGATGCGCGGACAGACGTAAAAAGACTGCCCGCCGCGGTAGCGCTCGCGCAACAGCGCCTCGCGCACGATCACTGGATCAAAAGGCGCAACGAAGGTGCGCACGGCGAGCCGATCGACCGGCGGCGAGGCGATGATGGACAGATCACGCACCCCCGAGAGGGCCAGCTGCAATGTGCGCGGGATTGGTGTTGCCGTGAGCGTGAGCACATGCACTTCGGTGCGCAACTGCTTTAGCTTTTCCTTGTGGGCGACCCCGAAATGTTGCTCCTCGTCGATGATTAGAAGGCCGAGGTCTCGAAACTTGATCGTCTTGCCGAGCAGCGCATGCGTGCCGATGACGATGTCGGCGCTGCCGTCGCCAATCCGTTTCTTCACCTGAGCCAACTCAGATGACGAAACCAATCGTGAGGCTTGCGCGATGTTGACGGGAAATCCGCGGAAGCGTTCCAAAAAGGTGTGGGCATGCTGGCGCGCAAGCAGCGTGGTAGGAACTACCATCGCGACTTGCCTGCCGTTCATGGCGGCGACGAAGGCAGCGCGCAACGCCACCTCTGTCTTACCGAAGCCCACGTCGCCGCAGATCAGCCGGTCCATGGGCCGTCCGGAAGCGAGTTCGTCCAAGACGACGTCTATGGCGGCCTGCTGGTCCTCGGTCTCCTCGTAGGGAAAGCCGGCACAAAACTCGTCGTAGGATCCGGGCTCGACCATCAACGGCGGCGCCTCGCGCAACTGGCGTTCGGCGGCGATCTTGATCAGTGTGTCGGCAATATGGCGAATGCGGCGCTTCATGCGGGCCTTGCGCGCCTGCCAGGCACCGCCGCCGAGCCGATCGAGCTCGACCTGCGCCTCTTCCGCGCCGTAGCGGGACAAAAGCTCGACGTTTTCGACCGGCAGGAACAGCTTGTCGCCGCCGGCGTAATGAATCTCGAGGCAGTCGTGCGGCGCGCCGGCCGCCTCGATCGCGCGCAGCCCAGCGAAACGCCCGATGCCGTGATCGACGTGCACAACGAGATCGCCGGCGGCGAGACTCGTCACCTCGGCGATGAAATTCTCCCCCCGTCGTGCTGCCCGTCTCGGGCGCACGAGCCGATCGCCCAGAATGTCCTGCTCGCCGATTACGGCCGCCTCGGCGGTCTCGAACCCGCTTTCGATCCCAAGAACCGTCAGTGCGACGTGTGACTTCGGCAGCGCGAGCACCTGCGGCCACGACTCAACCAACGCGAACTCCCCGAGCCCGTGGTCGGCGAGCACGTGGCACATGCGCTCGCGGGCACCTTCGCTCCAAAGTGCGACGATCACGCGCTTGCCGTCGGCCTTCAGGGTGGAGACGTGCCGGGTCGCGGCTTCGAACACATTTCGGCCGGGCTCGGCGCGCTCGGCGGCAAAATTGCGCCCCTGCTTGGTGCCGACATCGATGAGATGCCCGTGCCCCTCCGGCTCCTTGAACGGGGTCAGCCGCACCAGGGCCGCGGCATCGAGCCGAGCACGCCAGTCGGCCTCCGTGAAATAGAGCCGTTGGGGCGACAGCGGCTTGTAGGGCGGGCCTGGTCCGCGCTGGGCGAGCGCTTGCTGGCGTGCCTCGTAATAGTCCTCGATCTGATGGAGCCGCTCGCGCACAGCATCCTCGGCCAGCGGCTCGAGGACTATGGGACAGCCTGTCAGGTAATCGAAAAGGGAATCGAGCCGGTCATGGAAGAGCGCAAGCCAATGCTCCATGCCGGGGTGGCGCCGACCTTCGGTGACCGCATGGTAGAGAACGTCATCGGGCGCAGGCACACCGAATGCTTCCACATAAGCGAGGCGGAAGCGTCGAATGGTCTCACTCGTAAGCTGGAACTCGGCGACCGGCAGGAGATCTAGCGCGCGCAACTGATCTGTCGTGCGCTGTGTTTCGGGGTCGAAGCTGCGGACCGTCTCCAGGATGTTGCCGAAAAAATCAAGCCGCACCGGTTCGGCCATGCCCGCCGCGTAAAGATCGATGATACCGCCACGCACGGCATAATCGCCCGGCTCACGCACCGTTGAAGCGCGCATGAACCCGTTAACCTCGAGCCATCCGGTAATATCGTCCATCGCGAGCACTTGGCCTGGCGCGAGCGAAAGCGACTGCCGGGCCACGTAGTCCGCCGGCGGCACGCGTTGCAGAGCGGCATTGACCGTCGTGAGCAATACCGAGCCGCGCCGTTGTGCACGCACGAGTTGGGACAGCACCGTCATCCGCTGGGCGACGAGCGCTGCGTGAGGCGAAACCCGGTCGTAGGGCAGACAGTCCCAGGCGGGGAACTCCTGCACAGTCAGATCGGGTGCAAAAAATTTGAGCGCACGGGCGAGCGCGCCCATGCGCGGCCCATCGCGGCAGAGAACGGCCAAGCTGATTGCCGTTGCGTCGGGGCGCGCCGCCAGGCCACGGGCAAGATCGGCAACAACAAGCGCTTCAGCGCCATCAGCCACGTTTGCGAGCGTAAGAGGACGGCCCCGGATGAGAAGTTCGGCGGGATTGCGCGGCACGCTCATCGTGCACCCTCACCTTTTCGATTAAAGTCGCGCAGCAGGCGAAACAGCGCAGTATCGTATGTTGGCGGCACCTCGGCTTCGCCTGTGATCCAGGCCAAGACTTCAGGGTCCGGCACTTCCATCAGGTGCTCGAAGTCGCGGAGTTCGGCAGCCGCCAATCGCTCGATTGTAGCGTCGGCGAAGCGGCCCATAATCCAATCCATTTCCCGCATGCCGCGATGCCAAGCGCGGAACAAGAGTTTGCGCCGACGCGAATCCAGTCCCTTGCTCGAACGTGCCGTGCCGGTCATTCGATGCCCAACGCCAAAAGCCCGGACGAGCCGGGCGGCAAGTCATATAATAATGTTCACGGGATATGTCAGCGCCTAACCGCATTGCCTATGCCACACGTCCTGCGCGACCATCGGCCCAAAGTTTGGGATGGCGAATGCGGCCGAGCGTGCTCAATCCATTATTCGCTGCGATCACAACGCTTGCCGGCGTTGGACCGCGGCTGGAAAAGCTTTATCGCCGATTGTTCGGTCGCGAACAGCCGGCGCGTGTAATCGATCTGCTTTTTCACTTGCCGGCCGGCGTCATCGACCGTCGAGCGCGCCCGAAACTGCGGGACGTGGTGCCGGATACCGTCGTCACGGTCGCCGTCAGCGTCGATCGTCATCGTCCGCCGCCACCCTACCGCCCGCGCGCGCCGTATCAGGTCTATACCAGCGATGAGACCGGCGACCTCATACTCACCTACTTCAGCGCACGCAGAGATTACCTTGAGAGGCTACTGCCCATCGGAGAGCGCCGCTACGTGTCGGGCACTGTGGAGTTGTACGACCACATGCTGCAGATGGTGCATCCCGACCGTGTGGTCGCCGAGGCGGATTTACCGACGCTGCCGCTGGTCGAACCGGTTTATCCCCTGACCGAGGGACTGAGTCTCAATCAGGTAGGCAAGGCCGCCCTCGCAGCCCTCGCGCGTCTGCCAGACATGCCCGAGTGGCAAGAGCCGAGTTGGGTAGCGCGCGAGCGTTTTCCCTCTTTCGCTGACGCGCTGCGCCTTCTCCACCGACCCAATGATCCTGCCGACATTCTGCCGGAAGGATTGGCATGGTCGCGTCTTGCCTATGACGAGTTTCTCGCGGGTCAATTGGCGCTCGCGCTCGTGCGTGCGCATCTGCGCCGGCCAGCAGGCCGAGCGACGCCGGGAACCGGACAGCTTAGGAAGAAGCTGATCGACGCGTTGCCCTACTCGCTTACGCCCTCGCAGCAGCGAGCCGTCGCCGAGATCATCGCGGATCTCGCCAAGCCGGAGCGGATGCTACGCCTGCTGCAGGGTGACGTGGGCTCTGGCAAGACGGTCGTGGCGTTACTCGCCGCGGCGGCTGTCATTGAAGGAGGCCGGCAAGCAGCGCTTATGGCTCCGACGGAAATTTTGGCGCGGCAACATTTCAACACCATTGCGCCGCTCGCTGCTGCGGCTGACATAAATGTCGCCATCCTTACCGGTCGCGAGCGAGGACGCGAGCGCAACGACATCCTTGCAAGGCTGGCCTTGGGCGAGATCCACACGCTGATCGGCACCCATGCCGTCTTCCAGGAACAGGTCGAGTTTCGCGACCTCGCGCTCGCCGTGGTCGACGAACAGCACCGCTTCGGGGTGCATCAGCGCTTGGCCCTCGCCAAAAAGGGCGAGGCGGTCGACGTGCTGGTGATGACGGCAACGCCGATCCCGCGCACACTTGTGCTCACGTATTTCGGCGACATGGACGTCTCGGAACTTCGGGAAAAGCCCGCGGGTCGGCGACCGATCGATACCCGCCTGGTTCCGCTCAGCCGGCTCGACGAGGTCGTCGGCGCGGTTAGTCGCGCACTCGTCGAGGGCCGGCGCATCTATTGGATCTGTCCATTGGTAGAGACCACTGAGCATACCGATCTGGCCGCGGCGGAAGAACGCTTTGCCGCGCTCAAGGAGCGCTTCGGCCCGATGGTTGATCTCGTACATGGCCGCATGAAAGGCGACGAGAAGGACCGTGCCATGGAGCGCTTTGCCGTTGGCGAGACGCGCCTCCTCGTGGCCACGACGGTCATAGAGGTCGGTGTCGACGTGCCGGAAGCCACAGTAATGATCATCGAGCACGCCGAGCGCTTCGGGCTGGCGCAGCTCCACCAATTGCGCGGACGCATCGGACGCGGCGCCGAACACTCCAGTTGTCTACTGCTCTACAAGGCGCCGCTCGGCGAAGCTGCCAAAGCCAGACTCAATATCCTGCGCAAGACTGAAGACGGATTTCGTATTGCCGAAGAGGATTTAAGGTTGCGCGGAGAAGGCGACGTTCTAGGCACGCGGCAATCGGGCATGCCTGGCTTCCGCGTTGCCCGCATTGAAACGCACGGCAAGCTGATCGGCGCGGCACGGGATGACGCGGCGCTGCTGCTCTCCCGCGACCCGACCCTTGTGTCAGCGCGCGGCCAGGCAGTGCGTCATCTGCTCTATCTGTTCGAGCGCGATGAGGCGATCCGGCTCATCCGCGCTGGGTGACAGCCGGTTCACTATGGAGATGCACGCTATTTTGCCGGAGCGGCGGCACGGTTGGCCTGCGCCGCGCGCGCGGTCTCGGCCAATGCCGCGAGCTTGCGTTGCTGATCGCCGGGCTGCACCATTCCGGCCGACATTAGCAACGTCATCGCCGCCTCCACCGTGATGTCGAGATCTATGACGTCGCGCCGCGCTACGTAGAAGAAGAAGCCGGTGGTCGGATTGGGCGTACATGGCATAAAAGCCGCAAGATGCTCGGTGTCCGGCAAACGTGTTGCAATCTCGGGACTCGCGGGATTCGAAAGAAATACCAGTGACCACATTCCGGGCGAGGGAAATTCGATGAGACCGACGCGCCGGAAGCTCGAGCCGCCTTTTGCAAACAGCGTCTGAAAGATCTGCTTCAAGCTGTTGTAGATGGGTCGGATGACCGGCATGCGGTTGAGAATGTTCTCGCTTAACTCAACGAGCTTGCGACCAACGAAATTGGCGGTCAGGAAGCCGAATAGCGTGAGCGTGACGAAAGCGATGATGAGCCCGGTACCGGGAATTTTTACCGGCAGATAAGTCTCGGGCTGGTACGCGATCGGAATGAAGGGCCGCACCAGATCATCGACCCAGTTGATAAACCACCAGGTAAGACTGATGGTGATGTAGGCGGGGGCAACAAGGATCAGCCCGGTCAGGAAATACGTACGCAGGCGGCCGACGAGTCCGTGGTGGAATGCTCCAGTCCTTGCCGGTAGCGGGGCTGCCGGCGCCGCCGCAGGCGCCATCTCAAGATCCCGATCGAGCTCGTTCATGTTGGAAACTTACCGTGTATCACGTTCGAATCGGTGAGATTACTTGCCTGCAGGCACCAGGGTGACATGTACAAACATCGCTGCACCATTATTCGACCGTGACCGACTTCGCCAGGTTGCGCGGCTGATCGACATCGGTGCCCATCACCACCGCCGTATGATAGGCGATCAGCTGCACTGGTAAGGCATATACGAGTGGCGTCACAGTCGACGGCATTGCCGGCAGCGTGAGCTTGGATAGCAAGTCCAAATGTACGTCACGGGCTCCTCGAGGATCGGTGACCAGGATGATTTTTCCCTTGCGCGCCGCTACCTCCTGCATGTTGGACAAAGTCTTCTCGAAAACTTGGTCGTGTGGCGCGATGACGATCACCGGCATGCTTTCATCGATCAGCGCAATAGGGCCGTGCTTGAGCTCGCCTGCGGCGTACCCTTCGGCGTGAATGTAGGAGATTTCTTTGAGCTTGAGCGCCCCTTCGAGCGCCACCGGAAAGCTCGTGCCCCGACCGACATAGAGGACGTTGCGGCTTTTTGCGATCTCGCGCGCGAAATGCTCGACTTCAGGCTCAAGAGCGAGCGCCTCGGTCATTAGCCGCGGCGTCTCGATGAGCGCACGCACCAGGTCGCTCTCCTCCACTTCGGACAGCACGCCGCGCGCCCGACCAGCCGCGATGGCGAGACAAGCGAGCACCGCGAGCTGGCAAGTGAAGGCCTTAGTCGAGGCGACCCCGATCTCTGGACCGGCAAGCGTCGGCATCACGATTTCACTCTCACGCGCGATCGTTGAGGTGGGCACGTTGACCACCGCAAGAAGATGCTGCTTGTGCTCCTTGGCATAGCGCAGCGTCGCGAGGGTGTCGGCGGTCTCCCCTGACTGCGACACGAAAATCGCCAACCCGCCCGGCGTCAGCGGGACGTCGCGATAGCGGAATTCGGACGCCACATCGATCTCGACCGGTAACCGCGCCAGGCGCTCGAACCAATATTTCGCGACCAATCCGGCGTAATACGCGGTGCCGCAGGCGGAGATTGAAACCCGCTCGAGCGTGCTGAAATCGAACGGCAACTCGACCGGCAGCTGCACGCGTTCAGCAGTCATTTCGATGTAATGGGCAAGCGTGTGGCCCACCACCTCCGGTTGCTCGTGAATTTCCTTCGCCATAAAGTGGCGGTAATTGCCTTTGTCGACGAGAAACGCCGAGGCAGAGGATCTGAGTACGGCACGCGCGACCTTGCTGCCTTTGGCGTCGCGGACTTCGACGCTCTTGCGTGTAAGAACCGCCCAATCGCCTTCCTCGAGGTAGGAGATCGCGTCGGTAAAGGGTGCGAGTGCCATTGCATCGGAGCCGAGATACATTTCCCCGTCCCCGTAGCCGATGGCAAGCGGCGAGCCCTTGCGGGCGCCTATAATCAGATCGTTCTCTCCCGCAAACAAAAACGCGAGTGCGAACGCGCCGCGCAGCCGCGGCAGCGCGGCCGCCACCGCCTCGGCGGGCGAGCGGCCATTCTTCATCTCTTGCGTCACGAGATGGGCAACGACCTCAGTGTCGGTATCGGAGCCGAACTTGGTCCCCGACCTCTCCAGCTCCTCGCGCAGCTCACGAAAATTCTCGATGATCCCATTGTGAACAACCGCGAGGCGCTCGGTCGCATGCGGGTGGGCATTATCCTCGGTCGGTCGGCCGTGTGTCGCCCAGCGGGTGTGGCCGATACCGATCGTGCCCGTGAGCGGCTCGCGAGCTAGCCTGGCTTCGAGATTGCGCAGTTTGCCTTCGGCGCGCCGCCGGGCTAGCTGGCCGCGCTCCAGCGTGGCGACGCCTGCGGAGTCGTAGCCCCGGTACTCGAGCCGCTTGAGCGCGTCGACAAGCAAGCCCGCAACCGGCTCACGCCCGAGAATGCCTACGATTCCGCACATGTGAGTGGCCGCCAGCTGCTTGCGCAAGATCTACCGTGACGCGCATATCTCGGCACCAAGGCGAAATGTGCCATGACGTCACTTCTCAGAATTAAGCCTGACATGCTCGTCGTGCCCGTCATTTTGCAGGCGTGTCTCTTTTGCCTAGCGATCCGCGTTGGCGCAAGCGTCGTGCCCACCCATCCTTTATGACCTGCCGTCCACGTGCAAGCGCGAGCGCAGCTGCGGGGACGTCGTGGGTGATAACCGAGCCGGAGCCCACGTAAGCGCCGTCTCCGATCTTCACCGGCGCCACCAGCGCGGAATTCGAGCCGATGAATGCGTTCTTACCGATCTCGGTGCGATGCTTGGCTACACCGTCATAGTTACAGGTGATGGTGCCCGCACCAACGTTGGTGCCGGCACCGACGGTTGCGTCGCCGATATAGCTCAGATGATTGGCCTTGGCGCCGGCCTCGATCACCGCCTCCTTGACCTCGACGAAATTGCCGATGTGAACCTGTTCTTGCAGGCGTGCGCCGGGGCGCAGCCGGGCGTAAGGTCCAACCATCGCCGCCTTGCCCACGTGCGCCCGCTCGAGGTGCGAAAAGGAGCGGATCACGGCATTGTCCTCGACCATCACCCCCGGTCCGAAGACAACAAATGGCTCCACGACCACGTCGCGTCCGAACTTAGTATCCGACGACAGGAAAACCGTTTCCGGCGCCACCAGTGTCACGCCCCCGTCCAGCGCCGCCTGGCGCAGGCGCTGCTGGAGCACGGCACCGGTCTCGGCGAGTTGGGCATTGGTATTGATCCCGCGCACATCGTCCTCCTCAGTTTCGATCACGGCTGTCTTGCATCCCATCGCCCGCGCGATGGCCACGGCATCGGTGAGGTAATATTCGCCTTTGCGGTTATCGTTGCCGATCCGCTCCAGGATCGGCAGCGCGGTCGGACCGGCGAATGCCATCAGACCGCCGTTACACAGTCCGATCGCGCGTTCGGCTGGGCTCGCATCCGCTTCCTCACGGATGGCAACGAGTTCGCCGCCTTCGAGCACGAGGCGACCGTACCCCGTGGGATCCTTCGCGCGAAAGCCAAGCACCACGAGTGCCGCCCCGTCGGCGAGAGCCTTGCGAATGCGCGTGAGCGTCTGCGGCCGAATGAGCGGTGTGTCGCCGAAAATGACTAGCACGTCATCGGGTGCGCGCGCGATCGCAGCTTTTGCCGCCAGCACGGCGTGAGCAGTGCCGCGCCGCTCGGCTTGCACAAAGATGTCCGCATCCGGCAGGATGCGTTTGGCTTCAGCGGCCACTGCCTCGGCGCCGGGCCCAACAACTACCGCGGTCACCGTGCCGCCCGCCTCGAATACGGCGTCGAGCACGTGACCCAGGAGCGAGCGACCGGCAATGGCGTGTAGCACCTTTGGCCGTGCCGAGCACATGCGAGTGCCTTCGCCGGCCGCAAGCACGATCGCTAGGCAGGTGCGTTGACCCGTCAATGAATATCCTCCACGCCGCTGTGACCGCCGGCGCCGTCATATCTGACTGCGCCGCCGCGGAAAAGTAGAATGCGCGGGGAACTTGGTCGCGGAAAGACCAATCGTGCGTGCTACGGGGATCGACGGCGAGCAGACCCTGGTTGTAGAGAAAGGACATAGCCGGCATACTGCATTCGCTCATGCCGCCGAGGCTGTTTCTGCCTACCGCCCGCCAGATGAACTGGCTCACGCTGATCGCCCTGTTTTCGCTAGGCGAAGCGCTCTACCTCCGCTATGTAGCGATCGAGTACGCGCCGGTATCGCTCGCCTGCCAGGCGGGCCTCGATACCTGGCTGTGCGCCACCTTTCGGCTCACCATCGTGCTCTTCAACCACTCGGCCTTCGGCTGGGTGGCGCTCGGCGCGGCGCTGCTCAATCTGCTGCGGCCGTCAATCCTGCTCCTCGCTATAGCGCTTGCCGCCGGCGCGTTCGGCCTAGTCTTGCACAACGCCAATCTCGCAGGCCTAGCCGCCGCGCTGCTGATGCTCAGTCTGGCACGCCCCGCGCCTGCAGCAGAGTAAATGCAAGCGCCAGCAAAGCGGCCGAGAACCACACCGCCTGCCAGTTAGCAAAGCTTTCGTTGCAAACGATATAAACCGCTGACGCCATCAGTGTCGCCGCGATCACGCTCTCAGCCGCCGGGGCCTGCAGGCGCTGCTTCCACCTCGCGAGCAGGCCTCTCTTCACTGCTGGCTTTGCTTTTGTCAGCAGCATCAGCGAGACTGTCGCGGCGGTGAGCGGCGCGAAAGGAAAATCCCGGTAGCGTGGGTCGAACACCAGACCCAGCGCCGCCTGCACCGAGAGGACAGCGAGCACGATCAGGAGAACGCCCAGGCCAAACGCCGCGACCTCGCGCGGGCGTTGCGCCGCGCGGCCGAGCATTTGGGCGAAAGTGGGGGCGGTGGCGCCAGATGCCAGGGCAACAGCAGCGACCACAGGTGATGCCAGGGCCGTCACAGCCCAGGCAAGCGAGCGCAGCCAATCGCCGACAGTTAGGCTCTCGAGTGGAACGTTTGCAATCGTCCAGCTGATCAGGATGCCGGGTACGATCCCAATCACCGTGATTCGCCACCAGCAACGAGTACCGACGGCAGTAGCAAACCGGCGGCGAACGGCCAGCGCACTTGCAAAAACTACTGCTGCGAGCCCCACCCCACCGGCGGCTTGCCAACGCCAGTACGGATGATTGGAGACGCGGCCGCCCCAGGCGAATTTTGCCTCTCGTCGATAAGCATCGAACAAACCCCAATGGCCGCCGACAGTGCCTTCGAGCTGGCGCTTCCAGGGCTGGTCATACGCCTCGATCAGGTTCACGCGATAGTTCTCGCGCCTGGCATGATCGAGGACCTCGTGCATGGAGCGCGCTTGGTTCACCGGTGAGGGCAAAGCCCCTTCGCGCATACGGCCGGCGCTCGGCCAGCCGAATTCACCGACGAATACGTCCTTGCCCGGAAAGGCAGCGACTATTTGCGCGTGAATGGCATCGACATGGGCTGCCGCATCCCGTGCGGGAATCGGAAAGTCCTCCCAATAGGGCAGAATATGGATGGTGACAAAATCGACCGCGCTCGCCACGTCGCGGTAGCGCAGCCAGAACTCCCACACATCGGCATAGGTGACCGGCATTGCGACCTGCGCCTTGACTTCGCGGATCGTCCGCACGAGATCGGGCGCCGCCATTTCCCCTCGCAGCAGGACTTCGTTGCCGACAATGACCGCCGCGATCACGTCGGGAAACTGTTTGGCCAGAGCTATCACGGTCGCAACCTGCTTGCGGCTGAGTTCGGGCAAGTTCGACAGCCACAAACCCTGCAGCACCTTCATGCCATGACGCTTGGCGATGGCAGCAATCTGGTCGAGGCCGTGATCGACCGAGTAGGTGCGCACACAGTCTGTGATGTGCTTGAGCTGGGCCAAATCCTCATCGATTTGCCCGGGATCGACTGGAATGTCCGGACCGAGAGGACTCTGGCGCCCGCGAAACGGCGTGTACGACACACAATAAAGCTTCTCACCTGACGCCAAGGGGGACGGCGGCATCTGAACCGCCGCACCGACCCACGCCCAGGCTGTGACGATTGCTGCCGCAGCGATCGCGAAAAGCGCAGTTGCAATGCCCATTGAGACTGGTCCCGACCCCTGCTCACGGATAACGCGCCGCTTATCGCGCTCCAAGGGTGGTGCCAAGCGCCAGCGAAATGCAACGCGAGCGGTTTGTCTCCCAGCGGCTTTTGCCATCTTGGCGTCACCTCAGTCGGCTGCTTTAATCGGATCGCACCAATGGCATTGCCGCAATGCTGACCGAATGGGTCTCCATGGGAGGGGGACCTACCGACCGGGATGGCCCAACAATCAGGACAAACATGCAGCGCTTCCGGATGCGTTTTGTGACCGCCGCCCTCGGCGC
>Ga0137364_10000159_pt1 | contig 23192 bp, 26 predicted proteins | sample SagtaG_10_FD_104798 | JGI IMG/M metagenome (GOLD analysis project Ga0137364, IMG submission 104798) | Vadose zone soil microbial communities from Sagehorn Ranch, Mendocino, California, USA - Sage1_L_20_16 metaG | ecosystem: Environmental > Terrestrial > Soil > Vadose zone | place: USA... | reverse complement strand
TGGACCCGCGCCAGGGCGAGCACCAGGATTGGGGCACGCTCATTTTCAATTTTGGCCGCAACGAAGTGCGTAATTTTCTTATCGGTAATGCGCTTTTCTGGCTAGACGAATATCACATCGACGGTCTGCGAGTCGACGCGGTGGCGTCGATGCTTTACCTCGATTATTCGAGAAAACCCGGCCAATGGATCCCGAATGTTTACGGCGGCCGTGAGAATCTCGATGCCATCTATTTCCTCAAACGTTTCAACGAAGTTTGTTACGAACGTTTCCCGGGAATCATGACGATCGCGGAGGAGTCAACCGCGTGGCCCGGCGTTTCGCGTCCGACTTATCTGGGCGGCCTCGGGTTCGGTTTTAAATGGAACATGGGCTGGATGCACGACTTCCTGCAATACATGAGTCTGGACCCGATTTACCGGCGTTTTCATCACGGCAACATCACGTTCTCGCTGCTGTACGCGTTCCATGAGAATTTCGTTCTCGTGCTGAGCCACGACGAGGTGGTGTACGGCAAGCGCTCGTTGCTATCCAAGATGCCAGGCGACGAATGGCAGAAGCTCGCCAACCTCCGGATGTTTCTCGCGTGGATGTATGGGCATCCTGGCAAAAAACTGCTATTTATGGGCGGCGAATTCGGCCAATGGAACGAATGGAATCACGACACCAGCCTTGACTGGCAATTGCTTAGTCGGCCCGGGCACGACGGTCTGCGCCGTTTGGTGCAACATCTGAATTACATTTACAAAAGCCAGCCCGCGCTTTGGCAGTTGGACGACAGCTACGAAGGATTTGACTGGATCGATCTGCACGATGCCGATAACAGCGTGGTGTCGTTCCTGAGAAAGTCCCGCGAAGGCGACGTTATAGCGTTTGTCGTAAACGCAACTCCGTTGGTGCGGTACGACTATCGCCTGGGCGTGCCCGAGGCTGGCTTCTACGGTGAGCTTATCAATACCGACGCCGAAACGTACGGCGGCAGCAACGTCGGAAATTTCGGTGGTGTCCCAACCCAGGCCGCTCCCTGGATGGGCCGAGAACAATCAATCCTGGTTCACTTGCCGCCACTGGCGACTGTGGCGTTTAAGCTGGAGCGGTGAGTGCCCTTCGCTGTTTAGCTCGCGGCAGTTAGGCCTTCAGCCCGCGGTCTTCGATAGCACCGGACAATTCGGAGGAACAATCACCCGAATTGCTTTGGATACAGTTTCATATCGAACACTCGAAAATGCGACCGGTTCGCCATCCAGGTTGACTGGAATTACTTCTTCGGAATGAACTTCGACCCAGGGAGTTTGCCAATACGAAATATACTCGCCGTCTGACGAGAGTTGTTGCAGTTCTCGCGCCGCTGTGAGCAGCGCGGTCGCCGGAATTTGGCGAACAATCAGAACATCGAGCAAACCGTCGTTGATAAATGCGCGGGGAGCGACTTGGATACCGCCGCCCGTCTGCCGGCCATTCCCAATGATCGCTACTGGACCGCTGCCGATTATTTCGCGATCCGGCAAGGTGAGCCTGCCATGATACTGACGAACGTTAATCGCCAGAATCGCACCCATCACCGTGTACGCGGCAGAGCCAAGCAGACGTTTGAGATCCGGGGAAGTAGTGGCTGTGACCTCGGCGCCAAAGCCAGCGCTGGCCGCATTTAAAAACCAATGTTCGTTGGCCCTACCGACGTCGATTGGGACGGCTTCGCCTTCCATGCAGAGCGCCCAGGCCTTCTCCAAATCGCGCGGTATGTCGCATCCGGTGGCGAAGTCATTTGCAGTTCCCAGCGGCACGACTCCCAAAACGGGCCGCGTGTTAATCGATAAATTCATTAGACCGTGAACGATCTCGTTCAGTGTACCGTCTCCTCCAGCGGCAATCAGCAAATCAATGTCACCTGCTTCCGACACGAATTGCAGCGCGTCTCCCTTTTTAACAGTCATTCGTACTTCGATGTGACATCCGGCCTCCTTTTGCCGAATCACTGCGGCCCAGAGCGCGTTATTATCGGCGACTTTCCCGTTGAGAATCAGATGAACCTTCCTACTCACGTGCGCGTGTTATTGCGGATTGATGTAAACTAGCCATGTCAGCGAAAGCGCGAAAGTCGCGTGCAATTGGTTCGTTTACGGAACGCTTTTGTCTCGCCAGGTGTGTTCGGATTGCGTGCGACTTCGTCTGCGCTTCAAACTGCTTCGCTTGATTCTGCTCTCAGGCTAAGTTATGCAGTAACGAAGGATCAAACGATGAAGATTCATTTGCTACTCGGTTTACTCCTATCCAGCCTGCTTTGCGGTTGCGCTGCCAACGTTCCCTATGCGGAAACAATGACTGACAGCAGCACCCAGAGTCAACAAAGAGTCCTGCCTGACGCGCCCCGACAGGCGCCGCTGACATATCAACCGGGACTCGATTCGGGATCGGGGATGATGGGCGGCGGCCAGTAAACAAATTTTCGGCAACAATTTCGGAGTCGGCGCGCAGCCGACACCCCGAAAGAGTTCACGAGTGCACGGCTACCTCTACAAAGTTTGGGAGCCGAATTCTCCGTCCCTCACGCGGGTGCGAATTTTCATCTTTGGCCGAACTGCCCCAATCGTCCGGATAATTTTTCCGCGCTCGTTCGTCGTGATGCTGTAGCCGCGACGCAAAGTCGCGTCCGGTCCGAGGACGCGGAGAATTCCTTCCATGTGTTGGAAACGGCGCCTTGCGGTTTCGAGTAAGCGCTCAGGGCAGGCGACCAGGCGCCGATGCAAGTCGGCGAGGCGGTTACGACGCATCATGAGTTCCCGCGCAGGGCTGCGCGCTTGTAACGCGCGCGTGATGTGAAGGAGACTGCGTTTGTAACTGTCGACCTTGTACGCGAGGCAACGCCGCAAAATTTCCCGCGAATGATCCAGCCGCTGCTGGGCGTCGCGCATCCGATTAAGCAACTGACGCGAAAACATGCGCGCGCAACCGTCGATCCGTCGCTGAAGATCGATAGTGTCGGGCACGATCAACTCGGCCGCCGCACTGGGTGTGGGCGCGCGCAGATCGGCCACAAAATCGCAAATGGTGAAATCGATTTCGTGACCGACCGCTGAGACGACTGGCACGATCGAGTTGAATATCGCTCGCGCGACGATCTCTTCGTTGAATTCCCATAAGTCTTCAATGTTTCCCCCGCCGCGGGTGATGACGATCAGATCGAGAGGTGCAAACCTCTCGTTAGGCAAACCGAGTTCGCGGATGGCGACAGCGATCTCTTGTGCGGCGCCCGTGCCCTGGACACGAACGGGGTTAATCAGAATCTGTAGCCACGGAGCACGACGGCGTAGCACGTTTAGCATGTCTCGAATCGCTGCGCCACTTGGTGAGGTCACGATTCCGATTCGCCGCGGAAATTTCGGCAAGGGCTGTTTGCGTTCCTGCGCAAACAATCCTTCAGCTTCGAGTTTGCGCTTGAGCACTTCGAATTTCGCCTGAAGCAAACCGACTCCGCGCGGCTGAAGAATCTGGACATTGAGCTGGTATTGTCCGCGCGCTTCAAAAACCGTGACCGTACCGTAAACCTGCATCTGGGTGCCATCGACGAGAGGTTGTCGTGGCGGTGCGATGGTGTCGCGCCAGATCACGCACGAGATCTGAGCTCGCTGGTCTTTCAGTGTGAAATATTGATGACCGCTCGGATGCAGTTTGTAATTCGACATTTCACCCTGGACCCACACTGCGCGGAACTTTGTCTCGAGCGTGCCGCGGATTTGTCGAGTTAGCTCGCCGACGGTGAAAATCTTCGACGTTTGTGGGAAGAGATCGCTTGTGAACTGCATGATAAAAACATTCGAGCAATGAAGAGTTGAAGTGTTAAAGCGGCGGAATATTGCCTCAATATCCCTTCAACCCTTCAACGCTTTAACGTTTAATTGCAAGAAGTGGAGCAGGCGTTGTAGTCAGGGCGCTGTGTCGCCGTGTCGGGTGAGAGCATGATCAACGCCACGACACAGCGAGGCGGCTACAATAATTCCTGCTGCGCGCCGGCGGGTGGTTTGAGTCCGAGCTTGCGATAGGCGTTGACGGTGGCAACGCGCCCTTGAGGCGTGCGCTTGATGTAACCTTCCATGATCAGATATGGCTCGTTCACTTCTTCGAGTGTGCCCGCTTCTTCGCCAATCGCGACCGCCAGCGAGTTCAAACCTACGGGACCGCCATTAAATTTGCGAATTAATGTTTCGATGATCCGCTTGTCCCATTGATCGAATCCGTCACGATCGATCTCAAGCATGGTGAGCGCGCGATCAGCCAGTTCCGCGGTGATTTTTCCCTCGGCTTTCACCTGCACATAATCGCGCACCCAGCGTAACAGATTGTTCGCCGTTCGCGGCGTGCCGCGTGTGCGCGTGGCGATCTCGGCCGCGCCGGCTGAATCAATCTCCACCCCAAGCAAGCGAGCGCTGCGCGTAATGATCTTTTGCATTTCCTCAGCATGATAATAATCGAGGCGAGCCGTCATTCCGAAACGGGACCGGAGCGGCGCGCTGACCATTCCGGCACGTGTGGTTGCGCCGATCAACGTAAATTTCGGCAAATTCAGGCGGAGACTGCGCGCCTGTGGTCCCTGGTCGATGATGATGTCGAGGCGGTAATCTTCCATCGCAGGATAGAGATATTCTTCAATGGTCGGTTGGAGCCGATGGATTTCGTCGATGAAAAGCACGTCGCCTTTTTCGAGGCTCGTGAGAAGCCCAGCGAGTTCGCCTGCCCTTTCAATTACGGGGCCGCTGGTGTTCTTGATGTTCACATTCATCGCGTTGGCGATGATGTAAGCCAGGGTTGTCTTCCCGAGACCCGACGGGCCACTTAGTAAAATGTGTTCGAGCACGTCGCCGCGCTTCTTTGCAGCTTCCACCATTAGCTCAAGGCGCTCGCGCACTTTCACCTGGCCGGTGAACTCGCTGAACGCTGGCGGCCGCAGGGAAATCTCAAACGCAGCATCTGGTTCTGGCGGTTTCATTCGCGCTTGTGGTGACTTCATAACATTAGAGCGCGGATTACGCACCACGCGAATTGGATGTTCCGGGTAGCGCACACGTCTGGCGTGTTGGCGATCACGTCTCGCGATCGCGGACTTTCCCTGAAGGGATAGTTTCTCGGGCGTTTCGCCTCTCTAGAAAAGACTGTTTCGGCGCGACATCGAAAGTCCGAGCCGGACTGGCATTAGCACGCGAGACGCGTACGCTATCCACGAGGCGTGCGATCACCCGCGTGATTGTCCAATTTTTTCGTTAACACGAGCTCTGTGCCGTGACGTTTGTGGATGTAATCGACTTCGTCAAAGGCATTGCGAATGAGAAATAACCCAAGTCCGCCGGGTTTGATCATGTCGTGAGAACGCCCTTTCATTTGGTTGGGCAAGACTTGTTCGCCATAGTCGCGCAACCGCACACGCACGCATTTGCGCAGACCCTCCATATGCAACGAAATCAGTTGATCATCGCGCAACCGGTAAGCGTAACGGATAACGTTCGTGCACGCTTCATCCACGCCGAGCACCATGAGCAGGCGTTCCTTTTCGGAGAACGGATAACCAATGAGAAACTTGCGCACGCAGTTTCGCATCAGAGCCAGGTTGGCTGTATGGCTGCTAAACTCGACTGTCTGTTTCTTCATTAACCGCTCCTGAAGCTGAGCAGATTAGCGGGTTCATTCAACTTCGAACCTTTCTGCCGCACTCCAAAACCTGATGGACACGTCTCCAAACTACTGTTCAATTTTGCAATTATGTGGAGATCGTTTGCTGCGCTTTTGCTTTTTGTGACGCCAGCGCTCGCCCAGGAGAAGGCGACCGCGTACGAGGCGTTGCGCGTCGTAGGCGCCGAATTGGGCCGCGGTGCCTTAAGCCATGTTGTTTCCATTACCGGGGTCAAAGGCGATCCGCAGCCGGAAAAATGGAAAATTATTTTGGAAGACCCTGACGGTCGCGGGCTGCGCAAGGTGGAAGTCGCCGATGGAAAGATTGATTCCAAGCATTTGCAGGACCGTTCAGTTGCGGGCTCCGCCGAGGGCGCAACGATCGACACGTCGCGTTTGAATCTGGATTCAAGCGGCGCATATGAAGTGGCCAGCCACACGGCGAATTTATCGCACGCCAATTTTGCAACGGTAGATTACACCTTGCGCACTGATGAGCGCGGCGAACCGACCTGGATCGTCACTCTTTTGAGCAGATCATCTCGCCCAGTCGGCACGATTCATATCGGAGCGATGCGCGGCGCGGTGAAGCAAACAGAAGGAATGTTTGCCGGCGCGACCATGGAAGATGTGGAGAACGATTATGACAGTGACGAGGAAAGCGGCCCTTTCAGAGGTGTCAAAAGGCGCATCAAGGATACGTTTCACAGGACACAAGAAGAAGCGAGAGACATGTTTGACAGGGTCAAGCGCTCGTTTACCGATTTCATTAACCGCGGGTAGAAACACAACGTGAATGACGCGTCTAACCAATGGCCTTCTCTGCCTTTTGCAGAGTGGAAAGATACCGCCATTACTCTGCACATGTGGACGCAAATCGTCGGCAAAATTCGGCTGACACTCAGCCCATGGACGAACCACTCCTGGCATGTGACGCTCTACGTGACTTCTCGTGGCCTAACGACTTCACCGATCCCGCACGGTTCTCACACTTTCGAGATACAGTTTGATTTCATCGATCACCAACTGCTCATCGACAAGAGCGATGGCGCGCGACGAACCGTTCCACTCAAACCGCAATCAGTTGCCGATTTTTATCGGACCGTGATGAAGACATTGAGCGATCTCGAGCTGCCTGTAACGATCAACACTACGCCGAACGAGATCGAAAATCCGATCCTGTTTGATCAGGATGAAGAGCACCGCTCGTATGATCGCGAATATGCCAACCGGTTCTGGCGCGTTCTCGTACAAAGCGATCGCGTATTTAAAGAATTTCGATCGCGTTTCTGCGGCAAAAACAGTCCGGTGCATTTTTTCTGGGGCAGTTTTGATCTGGCGGTGACGCGTTTCTCCGGGCGACCCGCGCCGCCGCATCCGGGCGGAGTTCCGCACTTGCCGGACGAGATCACGCGCGAGGCATACTCACAGGAAGTAAGCAGCCTTGGCTTTTGGCCCGGCAACGCAGCTGCGCCGACACCAATCTTCTATTCCTATGCCTATCCGGAACCGTCTGGATTCGCACAGGCGAAAATTCAGCCGGATGCAGCGTTCTACGAGGCCAAACTCCGTGAGTTCATCCTGCCTTACGATGCGGTGCGCATTGCTGAAAAGCCAGATCAAGTCCTCCTCGACTTCGCGCAGAGCGCCTACGACGCCGCCTCAAAATTGGGGAAGTGGGACCGCGCCGCACTGGAAGAAAAGAAGCCAGCCTTGCATTCGGGTCGGCAACAATCGTAATTAGGCGAGATGAATCCTGGTTGCGCGGCCGAGCAACATGCGTGGCGTGAAGTGAAAGATGGATGGCGCCCCCTGTACGGCGATGTGGACAAAATTGGGGTCGCGGTCGAGTGGCACGACTTCCGCACCGAACAATCCTTTAACTGGGGACGGACCTTCCATCGGAATAGTCTCGAGTTCTGTTTGAATCTCAACGGCCGCGGAGCAGTGGGCACTGAAGGCCGCGCTCGGAGCGATTATGTTCCGGGCAAATGTGGCTATTATGCGACCGCCGATGAACCGTTGCCGGCATCGCGGCGTGCGCGCGATCATCATCAGTTCGTGACGCTGGAATTCTCGCGGGAACATTTGCAAAAGCAATTTGTTCGCAACGAAGCTGACCTCGAGCCCGAGATTCGCCGGATCGTGTTTGGAGACAAAGAGGAAAACGTGGTTGCCCCGGCGCGTCCGATGACGATGCAACAACGCAACGTAGTGGCGAGTTTGGCTGAGCCTCCGGTAGCAAAAGCAGCCCAGATCCTTTGGTACGAAGGCAAGGCTTTGGAGCTCATGGCGCATTTTCTTTTCGTGCCAAAAGACCCGGAGTTTTTCTGTATGCGGCAAAAACGCGTCGCACGGGAACGCGTGGAACGCACGAAGGAACTTCTGGCGCGCGATCTCGCCAATCCTCCTGCGCTCGAGATGATCGGTCAAGAGGTCGGCTGCAGTCCATTCTATCTGAGCAGAATTTTTTCGCGCGAAGTCGGTCTCACCATTCCGCAGTATTTGCGCAACTTGCGAATGGAACGCGCGGCCGAATTATTGCGGACGGGACGCTACAACGTTACGGAGGCCGCCACAGAAGTTGGTTACTCGAGCCTGAGTCACTTTAGCAAGGCGTTTTGCGAAACGATCGGTTGCTGCCCGGTGCTTTATCCGGCGGCGAAAAATGTGATTCTGGATCGCTGACGCGCAACTCGCGTCATCCTGAGCGAAGTCGAAGGATCCCGCAGTATTACCCAAAGGTTTGGCAACGGGATCCCTCGACTTCGCTCTGAATGACGCAACATTCTGACTCTTCCATGAAAATTACCCGCGCCCTCATTTCCGTCTCCGACAAGACGGGTATCGCTGCGTTTGCCCGCGAACTGGAGCGACAGGGGGTGGACATTATCTCCACCGGCGGAACGGCAGACCTGCTGAGAAAAGAGAAAATTCCAGTGCGCGAGATCTCGAGCTTCACGGCCTTTCCGGAAGTGCTGGAAGGACGCGTGAAGACTTTGCACCCGCGCGTGCATGGCGGTCTTCTCTACAAGCGTGGTAACGAGAAACACGAAGCCGAAGCGCGCGAATGTGGGTTCGAGCCGATCGATCTGGTAGTGGTCAACCTGTATCCATTCGAAGCGACCATTGCCAAACCAGACGTTACCCTCGCGGAAGCGATCGAGAATATCGACATCGGCGGTCCGTCGATGATTCGCAGCGCGGCAAAGAACTACGAATCGGTCACGGTGGTGGTCGATCCAGCGGATTACGACGGGGTGCTCGAAAACATTCGCGATAACAATGGCGAAACGACACTCAAATTGCGCGAACGCCTCGCCATAAAAGCCTTCATCAGGACCGGTGAATATGATCGCGCGATCGGCAACTTCCTGAACAGGGAGCAGACAACGGATGCATCCTTTTCACTTTCGCTTCCGCTGGTGATGCGATTGCGTTACGGGGAAAATCCACATCAAACCGCCGCGCTCTACGGCGATTTTGACAAGTGCTTCGAAAAACTCCACGGCAAGGAACTTTCATTTAACAACATTCTCGACATTAGTGCGGCGACGAATTTGATCGCCGAATTCGAAGAGCCCACCGTTGCGATACTGAAGCATACCAACCCGTGTGGTGTTGGCTCGGATGCCGATCTTCACAAGGCGTGGAACAAGGCGTTTGCCACGGATAAACAAGCGCCCTTTGGCGGGATTATCATTTGCAATCGTCCGTTGACCGAAGCGTTGGCAAAAGTAATCAGCGAGATTTTCAGCGAGGTAATTATTGCCCCGGATTTTGAGCCCGAAGCGCGCAGCGTCTTGCAGAAGAAAAAGAATCTGCGCCTGATTCGACTGGCGACCTCAGCAACAAGTGCAAGACCTGCGGTCGATATTCGTTCTGTCTGCGGCGGCGTGCTGGTTCAGGATGCAGATGCTCCAGAGGAAGCGACGCGAAAAATCGTCACGAAGAGGCGACCGACCAAAACGGAATTGAAAGCGCTGTTGTTTGGCTGGCGCGTGGTCAAACACGTCAAATCGAACGCGATTGTGTATGCGAAAGCAGACCGTACGCTTGGCATCGGCGCGGGACAGATGTCGCGCATCGATGCTTCGCGCATTGCCATCTGGAAAGCGAAAGAAGCCGGGCTCTCGCTCAAAAGCAGCGCAGTCGCGAGCGACGCGTTTTTCCCATTCCCTGACGGCTTGATTGCTGCTGCCGAGGCGGGCGCGACATGCGCGATTCAACCGGGCGGATCAGTTCGCGATGAAGAAGTAATAGCAGCCGCGAATGAGCGCAACATGGCGATGGTCTTCACCGACGTGCGGCACTTTCGTCACTAGGGTGCGTCGCTTGAGTTAGCATGCGTTTGGTTCGTTTCATTAACACCTGGCTTTAGCCAGGTGTAATTGGCAAAACCTGAAGGCGAGCCGTTTCAACGGGTTTTCTTTTTTGAGGAGAAAACCGTTGAAACGGTTTGTGGTTCGTGCTTGGCATTGGCACCGGGCTAAAGCCGCGGTGTTAATGAGAATCGTGAACCACACTGCTAGGGGAACGATCCTGCGCTTCGCCGGAGGCAGATGAACCATATGTCCCGATCTGTTGCTCCTCCGCGCGTTATCAACATCGAAGATTTGCGACGTGCGGCGAAACGCCGGCTTCCGCGAGTGGTCTTTGACTACATCGATGGCGGCGCGGAGGACGAATGGACCTTGCGAGCTAACTGTCGCGCGTTTGAACAAATGACATTCCGTCCGCGTTGCGCTGTCGCGACGCCGGTATGCGATCTTCGCGTGTCCGTCCTTGGCACGTCTCTGTTCATGCCGTTCATCCTTGCGCCCGTCGGAAGCAGCCGACTCATGTATCCGCGCGGCGAGGAGGCCGCAGCCGGCGCCGCAGGCGCTGCAGGAATTGCGTATGCGCTTTCGACGCTCTCCGGGTGTCGCTTGGAGGATGTTGCGGCGGCATCGAACGGACCGCTTTGGTATCAGCTTTATCTTGTGGGTGGACGCGATTGCGCGCTTTCTGCGATCCAACGCGCGAAAGCCGCCGGCTTTTCAGCTTTGGTTGTGACAATCGACACGGCGGTGGCTGGCATGCGGGAACGCGATCTCCGAAATGGAGCTAAAGAACTATTGAGCGGCAACCTTGGATCGAAGCTGCCGTTTGTTAGTCAGTTATTGATGAAACCTCGCTGGCTTGCTGGGTTTCTAGCTGATGGCGGACTGATGAAGTTTCCGAATGTAGTCATCCCGGGTAAGGGGCCGATGTTATACGCCGATGTTACCGCGGCTCTCGAACATTCAGTGGTGACTTGGAAGGATCTTGATTGGATCCGTCAAACATGGAGCGGACCGATCGTGATCAAAGGAATTCACACCGTAGACGATGCTCATCGCGCAGTGGACGCAGGAGCAAACGCGCTGGTTGTTTCCAATCACGGCGGCCGCCAACTCGACCTGGTTGCGCCGACTCTGCGCATTTTACCTGAAGTTGTGGCTAGCGTAGGTGGTCAGATCGAAGTGCTTCTGGATGGCGGTATTCGTCGAGGTAGCGATATTGTCAAAGCGCTGTGCCTGGGAGCTCGAGCAGTGCTGGTCGGGCGCGCTTATGCTTATGGTCTCGGCGCGGCGGGTAACGCTGGTGTTGCCCGAGCCATTGAAATTTTGCACGCTGATCTGATTAGAACTCTCAAACTGCTCGGCTGTCCATCGGTCGCTGAGTTGGATTCGTCCTATGTAGATGTCCCGACTGGATGGCTCAGAAATGACAAATGACGCAGCACGCCGAAATGTTTCTCGATTAGTCGAGTGGCTTCCCCTTGAGTTCCGGAATCAAAAATAGTGTCGCAAAGATGTCGAGAACGTAAATCGAGGCGAGAAAACCAATTGCTGCTTGGAAGGAGTACTTTCCCGCCAACGCGCCGACCGTAATTGGTCCTAGTGAGCCAACTGCGCGTCCAATATTCCAAAGGGTATTCTGGGCGGTTGCCCGAGCAATGGTTGGATACGCTTCCGACATGAGCGCGCCAATGCCCCCATTTAAACCATTCGCAAAGATTCCCATGATCGCGCCTACCCAAAGAAGCATGCCTGGCTGAGTGATTCGCGAGTAAACAAAGATCATGATCAACGCTCCAATTTGGAACAGTAGGAAAACGGGTCTCCGCCCGATCCGATCAGCGAGTTGGCCGCATACCCAGATGCCAGAGGCCATTCCCAGCAGAGTCGCCGCCGTCCAAACGCCGGATTTGGTGAGACTGAACCCCAAACTTTTTGACAAATAACTGGGTAGCCAGACCATTAGCCCATAGTAAGCAAAGTTCTGAACGGCACACAGGATAGCAATCCCAACTGTCGTCTTGAACGCCTGCGCACCGTTCACGAGTAACGAAAACGAGTTTTCGTTACTTGCGGTATGTTTCCTTACAAAAATCTCGGGCTCATCAAGGGATCGCCTTACCACGAATGCGACAATTGCAGGGAGAATTCCGAGCAAAAACATGCCTCGCCAGCCAATTCTGGGAAGCAATGCTGGAGTCAGGAATGCGGCCAAAAGCACTCCGAGGTGCCACCCGACCATCACGTAAGAGGAGGCGCGAGCACGCTTGCTCGCAGGCCACGCCTCGGTTGCGAGCGCCATGCCGATCCCAAATTCGCCGCCAAGGCCAAGGCCGGCTATCGTGCGGTAAACGACCAGGTCCCAATAACTGTTTGCCAGCGCACATAGACCGGTGAACACCGCGAACACCAGAATGGTCCACGTCAGTACCTTGATTCGGCCAAAGCGGTCGCTCATAGCGCCGAAAATAAGTCCACCGGTAACAGCGCCGAGCATTGTCCAGGTGACAAGCGAGCCCGCCTGCGTGCTCGTTAAAGCCAGGCCCGCCGAGATGGCTGGGAGCATGAAGCCGAGAATCAACATGTCGAAACCGTCCATGCTGAAGCCGACCACAGAACCGACCAATGCTTTCCAACCGTACGAAGAGACTCCTTCACTAGCGACGGTAATTTCCGGGGTTGCCGGAAGAGCGCCGCTGGCTACAGGTTCCACAAAATTTCCCGCGTTCTTATTGTTGAGATAGATGCCTGGTGTGAAGTCCGAAGATCCTGACTATTCGCATATCGAAGAGACCTACGACCAAGGCTCGAAAGACTACAGCGACTACTTCAAGACGCCCCACGAATTCATCGAACGAGAGCGACAGCAATTTATTCAACGACTCCCCGCCGGATCGAAAATTCTCGACTGTGGCTGCGGTCCAGGAATGGATACCGAAAGATTTTCCCAGTTGGGCTACAACGTAACAGCGATTGACCTGTCCGATCGTTTCGTAAGGCTCACAAAAGAACGTGTTCCAACTGTCGACGTAAAAAAGATGGATATGAGAAATTTGGAATTTCCGCAAGCAAGCTTCGACGGTCTCTGGGCTTCTTTCAGCCTCCTTCACATTCGTGCCAGCGAAATCCAACAGACCCTGTCGGGTTTCAGGGGAATTCTGCGACCCCACGGACTGTTGTTTGCTGCGGTACATCGGGGACCCAAAACAGACTGGGTGAAGACGACGATTTCTGGAATGGAGCGGGATACCTACGTGCAAGAATGGGTGCAGGCTGAGATTGAGGCTATCGTGAGGTCTTCTGGATTCACTATTGTGTCGAGTCGTCCTTTTCTGCGAACGGGAGGCCGCTATCCATTGCTTAGCATCCTCGCCCACCTGTAAGGATCCGATTGACTGAGGAAGTGGCGAGCTGTGATCGGTGATGCAGACTTGGATTATTCTTTCGTCGTTCGCCATTTCGCGACCCGGACAGTGCCATAGCGAAGGCGGGTGTTTTGTAGTTATCCGCCTCTCAAACTCGACAGTCGCCAAAGCCAAATACAGAGAATGGCGGCGATGATAAGCGCAATCCAGCTTGCGCCCATTGGAATGGTCATCGTTCCAACGGTGACCGGGGCCTGTTTAAGCAGTCGTAAAAGATGACCAATGGCGAAAATGCCGAAAATAATGCTCGCGACGCGTAATCCAGTACTTTGAGGGTTCATAACGCGATTCTTGTGATTGCGTTTTGATTTGTCACCAAAAATACCGCGCTACACCTGGCTTCTCCGCAGCGCCGCCGCTTGAACGAGGATACCGAGGACTACTAGCCCGATGAACACAATGGTCGATCCGGACGGCGGAAGCACAATCGCACTTTGAATCAGATGTGCGCCAATTAAGGAGGAAATAACGATGAGCGCCCAATCAAACAAAACGAGTAGCAGTATTGCGCCAGCAAGTCCGCCGAACAGAAAAATGAAGGTGGAATATTGCGCATACTGAACAAAAAATGCAGCAGCGAGTGCGCCAGCAAGTTTGCCGCCCGCCAGGAAACCAAGAACAGCAACCGCAATCTTCTGAAGGAACAGCGCAAGCAGTGCCCCAATTAAACCTAGAACCAGGGCAACGGTTAGCGCTAGGAGAGGGGATGGTTCATGGACAAGATGCGGCGCGATTTCTACACCTGCTGCGAATCCAACTGCGGCGACGCACAGCCAAAACAATTTTCGACCGAAGAACAGAATCACGATGCCGATGAGCGCGCCGACAATTGCGACAGAAAAATGCATCGAAGGAAAAGCATCCTGTGCGGTCATGTTATAGAGACGTTTGTGACAAACGCCTTTCTATTTGATCCCGGTGCTTGACACAAGCACCGCTACACCTTCCGCGACTCTACGCTGAAACTTCAATCGGGCTGGTGGGATTTGAACCCACGGCCTCCTGGTCCCGAACCAGGCGCTCTACCAAGCTGAGCCACAGCCCGAAATGGAATCGTCGCTCTACAGTACGCGACCGACGCGCCACTTACTTCGCGTATTTTCGTGCAGATGCAAGGAGATCGAATCGGCGTCAGAACGCCGGCGGTGGAAATGATCGGAAATTTGCGCACCTGAATTAGTTAAGTATCATTGCATTTCCGCTAACGAGTCTGTAGATTGCAAGACCGTTCGAACTTGACAACGGGCTCCTTCACTTGGAAGATCGACACTCGTTTTTACCATGCTCGCCCCGCAACTTACCTCAGCTACCCTCCCGGCCGGGATGCCGGTCATTCTTCAATTCCCGACGGGAGCAACCAGCCCCGTTCGTTCCTTGCGCCATATGACGACACAACTTCTTCAAGAAGCAGCACAGGTGATCCCGAATCAGCAACTTCTGATCAACGTTGTTTCCAAACGGGTTCGCCAGCTTGGTTTAGGGCATCGGCCCATGGTGGAAACGACGCCGCGGATGTCGCTTACCGATATTGCACTCAAGGAAATTATCGCTGGTAAGTTGACCTACGAGGAGCTCCACGAGTCGTCCGACGGCGCCGCCGCATAGGAAGCGATCGAATACCGCAAAAAGGGCTGGTTTTCTTTGGGTTTCTGTTCGAGGGAACGCTGTCAGTTTCCCTGTCAATATGGCAGCCGAGTCGATTACCAATCGCAAAGCCCTTCGCGATTATCACATTCTCGACCGGTACGAAGCGGGCATCGAACTAAAAGGCAGCGAAGTTAAGTCGATCAGGGCAGGCAAGGCAAATATCAGCGATGCGTTCGCCCGAATCGAGAATGGCGAAGCTTTCCTGTACAATGCCGATATCCAACCGTACGAACGCGCCAGTCACGAAATTCCAGACGCCAAACGAGTCCGCAAGTTGTTGTTGCATCGACAGGAGATCGACAAGCTCTATGGCGAGACGCAGGTCAAAGGCTGCGCGCTGGTTGTTCTCAAGTTGTATTGGAAGAGCGGAAAGCTAAAGGCCGAATTGGGTGTAGCGCAGGGTAAGGAAGCGCGTGACAAAAGGGCCGATCTAAAGAAACGCGTCGTGGACAGGGAAACGGCGCGCGAGGTCGCGCGGTTCAACCGGCGGCACGGAACATAGCTACTCCGACTATTATTGGGAAACCGGCGTAGCGCCGCCGCGCTCCAAAACGCAGGCGCGTAAGGTGGGTTTGCAATGACTGACACGCTGTGGACTGCGGCTGTGCTCTGCCGCTTTTGTTTCTTGACGCGTTGCGTTTGCTCATTTGCCTTGGTCGTTGGTCATTGTTCCGCCCATCCTGAGTAGCAGTTTGCTGCGAAGCGTTGATGACCGGACTGTAAATTGTCCAAATGAATATTCGTGTTTTGCTTCCCGCCGGTGCGGTGTTACTCGGCGCTTGGGTGACCGCACGCATCATCCGCACTGCGCGTTACACATTGTGCGACAAAGTGGCCGTTATCACAGGCGGTTCGCGCGGACTTGGGCTCGTGCTTGCCCGAGATATTTGTGCACAAGGCGGGAGTGTTGCTCTCATCGCGCGCGACCGGGAAGAGCTGGCGCGCGCAAAAGCCGATCTAGCTCGACGCGGCGGCGCCCCGAATGCTTTCGGGGTTCAGTGTGACTTGCTCGATGCCGCACAAATTGAAGCTGCCGTCCGTCAAATTATTGATCGCTTTGGGAAGATCGACATTTTGATAAATAACGCCGGTATTATCGAAGTGGGTCCGCTTGAGCACATGACACGCGAGGATTTTGAACGCGCTATGCAACTTCATTTCTGGGCGGCGTACGAATTGATTTCGCAGATCGTCCCTGAAATGCGCACCTGGGGTGGAGGACACATCGTTAATATTTCTTCCATTGGCGGCAAGGTCGCCGTGCCGCATCTCGCGCCATACAGCGTCAGCAAATTTGCGCTGACCGGTTTCTCCGATGCGATTCGCGCCGAGCTGGCACGCGACAACATCCATGTCACCACCGTCGCGCCTGGAATGATGCGCACCGGTTCGCACGTGAATGCAAAGTTCAAGGGCAAACACGATATTGAATTTGCCTGGTTTTCAGCTTCAGCGGGGGCGCCGCTGATTTCTATGAATGCCGATCGCGCCGCGAGAAAAATTCTGGCTGCATGTCGTCGCGGTCAGCCATCTCTCACACTCACATTTGCCGCGCGGGGAGCCATTCTCGGGAACGCGCTCTTTCCAAATCTTACTGGCTACGCCATGCGCCTGGTGAATCAATTCTTGCCGAAACCGAGCGCTGCTGAAGGCAACCAATCGCGCGGCGGCTCCGAAATGCGTCGCTTAATTCCTGGTTGGCTAACGCACTCGGCGGACAAAGCGACCGTTCGCAATAACGAAGCAAAGGCTAAGTCATTGTAGCCGCGCTCGATCGTCGCGGCGCAATTCAATTGAATTGTGCGTTGGACGTTCGGCGTTGAGCGTTGGACGTTTGCTTTTAATGCCCAAGCGTCTCTTCGTTGCGATCGACCTGCCGGAGTCGACGCAACAATTGCTTGCGGCTCTCGATCCGGACGTTCGAGGTGTGTGCTGGACTGATCCGGCGCAAATGCATCTAACGCTCAGTTTCTTTAGTGAAGTCCAGGATGAAACCCAACTAGCGCTGTGCGAAAAACTCAGCGCAATCGAGTTCGGTGCCTTTTTTCTGCCCATTGTCGGGGTCGGAACATTTTCTGCCAAAGGCGCGCCAAAAATCATCTGGATCGGTGTCGGTACAGCGCATCCGCACCTGTTTCAAATTTATAAGCGGGTGCAGGAAGCCGCGCTGTCCGCTGGCCCGGAGCCGGAGCTTCGCCCGTGGCATCCGCATATCACGATTGCGCGTTGCAAAAATGTTTCAGCGCAATCGCTTCGAAAGTTCCTACAATCGAATGCCGACTTCGATGCCGGAATGATCCACGTCGAAGCTTTCCATCTTTATTCGAGCAAGCTTACACCTGCGGGTCCGATTCACACGCGGGAGCTGAGCGTGCATTGCCGAGAGTGATTCTGTAGCCGCTTCGCTCTGCGAAGTGTGACGCCGACGTATTTGTCCGACCAGCACAGCGCGTCTCAGAGAGACGCGGCTACAGCCCCTTGCTTGATAGCGGTGCGGCCACGTGTTCGAGCGGGCGCCGCTCGGCAGATACCCCGATTAATGCTTCAATTACTGCCCCGAAAATCATCAGCACCGAAGCCAGCAAGTATCCCAGAAATAAAGCGGTGACCGATCCTGTCCCGATGATCCATCCAAACAACGCCGGTGCACCGACTCCGCCTATCAGCGTTCCGATCGCATAAAAAATCGCGATCGCCAGCGCGCGGATTTCCAACGGAAAAATTTCGCTCACAGTCAGGTAGGCGGAACTTGCTGCCGCCGATGCGATGAAGAAGATGATCATCCAGCACAGCGTTTGCGTTAGGGCGGTGAGCAATCCGGCCTGAAAAAGGCAGGCGGTTACCGCAAGCAAAATCCCGGCGAGTCCATAAGTGATAGTGATCATTTTTTTGCGTCCGATTGTGTCGAACAGATGACCCAGCACAAGGGGGCCGAGCATGTTACCTACTGCGAACGCCAGTAGATACGCTCCTACCTCATTTCCCGACACAGAATAAAAACGCATCAAGACCAACGCATAAGTAAAAAAGATTGCGTTGTAAAAGAACGCCTGTGTCGACATCAGCACGAGACCAAGAAACGAACGCCGCCGATGCTCGTGCACGATTGCGTTCCAGATTTCGTGCCATGGCGTATGTGTCCGCGTGCGCACACGGATTGAAGTGGGGAAGTTGGGAAGTGGAGAAGTAACGGATCCTGATACAGGCGCACCACTCCAATACTCCTTGACTCCATTACTCCATTTGGAGATGCCGATCTTACGTTCTACTTCTGTGACGATCTGCTCCGCCTCGTCGTTGCGTCCATGAATCATCAGCCAGCGCGGGCTTTCCGGAATCCAGTTTCGAAAAATGATAATAATCAGACCAACTGTGGCGCCGATTCCAAATGCAAATCGCCAGCCCAGCCAAATCGGCAGGTATCGCGGATTGAGCAACACCAAAGTCCCGGCCGCGCCAAATGCTGCGCCAAGCCAGTACGAGCCGTTGATGATTAGATCCACGCGGCCGCGAACGCGCGCTGGGATTAATTCATCGATCGCTGAGTTGATCGCTGCATATTCACCGCCAATGCCTGCGCCAGTTATTACGCGGAAGAAGGCGTAGCTCCAAAAATTCCACGAAAAACCGGAGAGCGCTGTACCAAGCAGATAAACCGCAAGCGTAATAAAGAATAACTTCTTGCGGCCGAACCGGTCCGTCGCATAACCAAAAAGTAGTGCGCCGACCACAGCGCCTGCGAGGTAACAGGTCGCGCTCGCACCGACTCGGGCAGGCGTTAATCCGAGCGTTTCGGGCCGCGTCAGAATTCCGCCAAGCGCTCCCGCTAGCGTTACTTCCAGTCCGTCGAGTATCCATGTTGCGCCGAGCGCAACCACAATCAACCAATGCCAGGGGCTCCAGGGCAATCGATCTAGCCGCACAGGCACATGGGATTCGATCGTTTCGCCGTTTGCCATCCTGTGAGTCTTTCGCGCAAAGAAGGGCGCGGCGCAAAAATCGCTTTTGGCCTAACGAATAGCGGGCAACAAGCGTTCTTTGCGGGCGGGGGGCGGCCTGGCTCCATCAAGATGAATCGGCTCCGAACGTTGGAGCCGGCCTGCCCTCAGGCCGTTCTGAATTTGTGAAATGATCTTCTAATCCGGCACTTCTACCGAATCGCCTTTGTGGAGCATGCCTTCCACCATGACTGCACCATAGACGCCCGCCATCCCGTCGTGAGCTTGTGCTACCTTCTTCAGTATTGCCGGGGATTGTTCTGCGGTATCCGGATCGAGCGTGATCACGACGCAGCGCGAGTCGCGTTCCAAAATCGAAATGACCACCTTCGGTCCGATCTTTATTGATCGGCCGACAAGTTCGTTTTCTGCGAAGCCGTTGGCGGACGTTAAGTCCACGTAAACGTTTGCCCGGAAACGCCGTTTATCCACGGGTGTGCCTGTCTCTTCAGCCAGTTGCCGCGCCGATTGCAAACTAAAGACTGACACCGGACGGCAATCGGTCATGGCACGCTGCGATTGCATCAGCGTGACCTGATGCTTTTGGTCGACATTTGCTCGAAGCATTTCGATCAATGCCGGATCATTAATCGCAAGTGTTTTTCCGTCCGGAGTTTCTACATCGACAACTAATTCTGCGAGATCGGCTACAAGAGGATTGGCATTTCTGGTCTCTGCATCGATCAAGTTGATAGGCCGCGCCGCTTTGTCAGGGTAACGGAAGCGCGGTCGATATTGCAGAAGTTTTCGCTGCTCGCGAGCTGTGAAATAAGGAAATCCCGTGTGGTTCGCCGAACTCCTGAAGGCAAAGATGCGATCGCCGTAAATTCCAGAATAACTCGCAAATGCTTCGTCCAACTCTTCACCACGCATGCTTTTGACGGGGTAACGCCAAAGGCTGTCGACTTTCCCAATGATGCTCATGAGCGTAAACCTATATTATAAATGCACGTCGTTGTAGCCACGGCGCTGTGTCGCCGTGATCACGGGATACAAACCAGAGCGCCTCGACAGAGCGAGGCGGCTACAATGCTTGTGAAATGCAAACTCCTATTTCTCGTCGAGAAAAGTAACAGCGCCCGTATCGAGGCTGTAATAGCCGCCGATTACCTGAATCTTTCCGGAATCAACTTCGGCTTTGAGAATCGGCGTCGATGACCGCAGCGCTTGCACGACGTTTTTAACGTTCGATTTTATGGTGGTCTCGAGATCGTCTTTCGCTGTGGCTTCGACTGCAGGCTTGATGGCAGTGACTAACGATTGGATGTGTCCCGGGGCTTTGCCCTTGGCAGCAATTGTTTCTCTTGCAGCGTCCACAGCCCCGCACCTTTGATGCCCAAGCACCAAAATCAGCCGCGTGCCTAAATGATCGACTGTATATTCGATGCTTCCCAAGCCTTCATCGTTGATCACGTTTCCCGCAACTCGCACAATAAATAAGTCACCAATCCCCTGATCGAAGACAATTTCCGGAGGCACACGTGAATCGGAGCAACTGACAATGGCGGCAAACGGATGCTGAGTCTTTGCCAATTCAGTCCGCCGTTCCGCCGTCTGACCGGGATGCTGTACATTACCGCTGGTATAACGTCCATTGCCTTCTTTCAGCTTGGAAATCGCCTCCGCGGGAGCTACCGACGGCTGATCCGAATGGGCAGGATCTGCAGCTCTGACGAATTGGTTTGTGCCAAGCAAGGTGATGCTCAGGAGGAGTGATGTGAGTCGTGCTTTTTTCATGTGTGCGATTTAAGACCAACGGACGCGTTCGTTCAATTTGAAAGTTGAGCTAAAGCAAAACGACAGAACGAACCCGCGTAATCTGTGCCTTAAAGCTGCCGAATGTGAGCTGTAGCGGCGGTCTGTGGCCGCCGACGGCGTGTCCGAACATGAGCCGCGCACGCGCCTTTTACGAAGGCGCTCGGACGATCGAATAACGAACTTCGTCGGCGAGCCCGAGACGAAGGCATTCGCCGGAAGCTACACCGCCTCCAAGAACTCGACGGTATCCCGGGTTCGCGGCAGATCACGACTAGTGAGAACGAAGGTGGGTTTGTCGCCGTACGCCCAACCCAACCTTTTGGCGTCAAAACTCAACGCGGTCTCATAGGTTCGCGACCCCATTACGTAGCAGTCGATCGTCTTGAGGAAGGCCTCGACGAATCGCGGATCCAGGGTGTTCCCGCCTGCGAATTCGTCCAAGGTTTCGAGGCAGTCGACGCGCCCGTCCTTTCGAGCGATGAAGCCGTCGAAGCTCGCTGCCATGTGGATGGTTACGCGAGAATCAGTGTTTGGCATCGTGTTTGTCCCGACGTAACGCGTCAATGCCTAACGACCAAGCAGCGCTGGTTAGGGCTGCCCAGATGAGTACAGATATGACAGCGATTCGCCGAGCGGGGTGATGAAATCGTGACGGTGCCAGCACTCGTGTTCTCGCTTGCGCAGTACCAAGTGCGCCGTGTGTGGTTCGGGCGGGTGCTTGGAGTCAAGCACGTACGGATATGACACGGAGACAACTGCCATATCCGGCGACTCCGTTTCGACAGAGAAGCGAACCGGCTTGCCAATTTCTCCGTCCTGGGCCCCAAGCCAAGGATCGTAATCAAAATGCCCGACCTCTCCCTTCGAATAGGCCCATTCCTTCTTGAGCAGCGCTCCGAACTCTGGCGTCGTGAACTGCAAGATAGGATCTGGTGCGCCTGCATAAAAGAAATAGTCCTCCGAGTAGAAAGCGCGTGCCCAATCTGCGGCCTTCGGGCAATCAGCGACAGCTGGGCCCGCGCTGATTAAGGCTAATACGGCCAAGAGTAGTTTCATACGCAGCCCTGACGAGAATCGAGCGAGCCGGGAAGCCGCAACATGGATGGGCAAGCCCGCGAGGGCCAATGAGCTCGGAAGATCATGAGTCAAAGAGATAAGCCACCGGCGGGGTCGGTGACAAGCACGCTGAATGGAGCTGACGGGGTCAGCGACATAGAAGGTAAAGCTGCGAGGGAAGCAGCGAGCGAGTGTGGGCAACGAGTGAGTTTCAATGGAGCTCTGGGGCGATTGGTTAAGCCTTACTTATTGTCATCTAGTGTCTTTTGAATGTCCTGATTGTGTTTATCGTTTGCATCGAGGACGCGATCGGTAGTTTTCCTAAGATGCTTGCCATCGTATCCGACTAGATCGGCAACCTCCAGTGTCTTCGTGCTCTGTCTCGCTTCATCTTTTCCTATTGGGTCGATGGCCTTTGGCTTCTCGTTGCAGCCGGCAAAGAGGAAGATCGCCAATACGACTGTTGTGATCCACTTCATGTATGACATGTGTTTTATCGGCTTAACGAGACACAAGCTCAGCTACGGCTCAGGGGAGCGCAAGCGGCAGCTCTCTGCGACAAACTAGTCACACTGAACATCGAACGTATGACGCCGTCTGAGTCGTTGGCTGCAGCGCCTGGTTAGGCGTTCCCCCGTGTTGGATCATAACGTGGTTTGTCAGAGTTGGGCAGATCAGCTGTCGGAATCTCGGCGAGAAGTGATAGCACGAATGCGCCGAGCGCGACGATCTGAAGAATGGCACGTGATGCGTGTGCGAATTCCCACTGGTCGCGTAGGCGTGTCCAGTCGATCACGAGGGTACCAGGCGTCAGCGGGGTCATGGTCAGGTTGACCGGGTTGACCCATATCCAGAAAATTGCATGACTGGCGAGAACACACGAGAAGCCAAGCAATGTCCACGGAAACGTCTTGCGCTGGTTTCGGGTCGCGACAACGAGCACCAACGAGGCGACTACCGCCAAAACTTCGCATCCCGCACCGACGGTCCCAAACCCAGGTGGATAGAGCGTTTGTAGAAGGTGCAGCCAGGTCGGACCGTCATACCTGAGCTTGGCCGGCATCTCGAGAAGATGCGCAAACGCTGCGCCCATGCTGAGCGCTGTTAACATGACTGTGAGGAATCGGATCGTTTTCATAAATTCACTGAGCGATGCGCGATGTCAGTGAAAGCGTGAAGGGACGAATGATTTCCAAAACCACCGTTGCCATGGTTAATCTCCGTGCCGGCGATGATAGACGAGAGCAACATCCCCCGTTTCAAGCAGCGACTTGAGGTTCGATATGACCATCGGCCATCCCTCCGAGACGGCTCCGATGAACTTG